>VFQR01001285.1_pt1 | contig 20168 bp, 23 predicted proteins | sample 3512321 | NCBI WGS metagenome assembly VFQR01 (sample SAMN10412374, study PRJNA504923) | tailings metagenome | isolation source: Relicate 3 Philex TSF1 revegetated site | place: Philippines: Tuba, Benguet | collected 2017-08-29 | reverse complement strand
AGTAGCGGTCCTCCTCGCCGGTGATCTTGCCCTCGGAGACCTCCTGGATGAGCTCGGAGGCCCCGAGCGCCATGGCGGCCGGCGGGATCTCCAGCGCGTCGAGCCCGGACTGCAGCGTCGCCAGGTCCTTGTCGAGCCGGTTCGCGAAGCGGGCCGCGCCCTGCGTCGTGTCCTGGTCGAAGAGGATGTACTCGAGGCGGTGCCAGCCGGTCCAGGTGGGGTCGTCCGGGCCCGCGAAGTCGTCGACGCGGGCGTCCACGGCACCGTCGGTGGCCTCGATGAGCCCGGCGATGGGCTCGATGGACTCCCAGGAGACGCGGCTCGGGGCGTAGGCGTCCTGCGCGGCCTGCAGGTTCCCGGCGCGGATCGCGTCGGTGAAGACCGTCGTCTTGGCGAGGATGTCCGCGGTCTGGGCGGTCACGTACTGCTTGTAGCCCGCGACGGCCGCGGCGACGGCCGCATCACCGGTGCCCGCGGTCTGCGTCTCCTCCAGGTCGATCCCGGTGCCCGAGCCCGACCCGGAGCCGGAACCCGACCCGGAGCCGGAGGCGGAGGCACCGTCCGTCCCCACGTTGCGGACGCCGGAGCCGTCGTCGTCGCCGCACGCGGCGGCGAGGAAGACGATGGGCAACGCGACGGCCAGGACCACGATCAGCGCACGGCGCAACGAGGGACCTCCGATGGGGTCGTGTGGCGACCTGATGACGAGCCGCGTTAGGTTACCCGAACACCGGATCCCGGACGGCCCGTGTGCAGGTCCTGTTCAGGCCCCTCCCTCGCACTAAGTTCGGTTGACCTAATTTTCTTTGGTCGGTGGCCCTTGCATCACCGGCCCGGGTCCGGCAAGGTGCCCCTCGTCAACCGCCGACGGGGAGGCACCGCACAGTGGCAGTCGCCGATCTGCTCCGCCGAGACGAGGCCGATGCCCTCGTGCGTGAGGCCCACCTCAACGTCCACCGCTACCCGGCGGGGTTCCCGGGCTTCCGCGCCCGCCTGCGGGTGAGCGACGAGCGGGGCGTGCTCGTGGGACGGGCGACCCTCTGCCCGAGCCGGCCGCCGCACGTGGACATGGCGGGCGACGACCGCTCGCCCGCGTGGCTGCTGCGGGAGCTCGACGCGATGACCGGCGACCGCTGGCACCGCTCCTACGCGGACGCCGACGGCCGCTTCGACAAGGACATGCCGGAGGGCCAGGAGGGCCCGCTCGGCGCGGTCGTCCACCTGGACGACGACGCCCTCTCGACCTACTGGATCGAGAACGGGCACGTCACCCGGGCGAGCCGCACCGCCCCCCGGGGGCGGATGACCGTCCTCGTCCAGGACAACGTCGTCGCGCCGGACGGCGCCGCCGTCGCCACGCACTTCACGGTGACGCTGCAGGACGAGTCCACCGGGAGCATCCTGTCGGTGGACACCTGCCGGGACGCCTGGATCGAGCGCTGGGGCGTCCTCGTCCCCGCGCGGCGCCGGGTCGTCTCCCTGTCGGGCTCCGGCTCGACGATGCGCGACGTGGTCATCGACCACCACGAACTGCTCGACGGCGGCGCCGCCTGAGCAGGCATGCGGCCGGTCACGGCCGTCCCAGGCGGGCCCAGGCCCGCCCAGACACCGTCGCGCGCCATCGGCAGGGCCCGCGACGGTGCCACGCGCGGCCGGCGCGGGCTGCCCTCGCCCACGCCGGCCGCGACACCTCTCAGCCCCCTCCGGCCGCCTTCATGATCTGGGAGAGGTCCGAGAACATCTGACCCGTCAGGCCGTTGGTGAGGCCGATGAAGGCGGGGAGCAGGATCGCGCTGCCGGCCAGGGCGACGATGATCTTGAGCGGGATGCCCACGATGAACACGTTCATCTGCGGCACGGCCCGGGAGATGACGCCGAGGGTCACGTCGGTGACGAGCAGCGCGCCGATGATGGGCGCCCCGATCTGGACGACGACGAGGAAGATGTCGTCGGCCTGGGCCAGCACCCCCGTCACGACGGCCCCGATGTCGGGCGATTCGAGCGGCGGCGCGAGGGTGAACGAGCGGACGACGCCCGCCACCAGCAGCTGGTGGCCGCCGATCGCGAGGAACGCCGAGATCGCGATGATGTTGTACCAGCGGCCCAGGATCGACGTGGTGACGCCGGACGTCGGGTCGAGGGTCTGGGAGACGGCGAAGCCGGCGCTCACGTCGATGAAGGCGCCGGCCGTCTGGACCGCCGCGAACAGGAACTGGGCGACGAGGCCGAAGGCGAACCCGATGATCGCCTCCTTCACCGCCAGAACCGCGAGCGGGACGAGGCCGTCGGGCACCACGCCGCCCTCCGCCGAGACGACGGGGAGGGTGATCCAGCTCACGAGGATGACGAGGCCGGCCTTCACGCGCACCGGCACGGTGCGGCTGCTGAAGACCGGCGCCACCACGATCATCGCCGACAGCCGGGTGGCGATCAGCATGAACAGCGCCGCCTGCGGGGCGAGGTCGGCGAGGAGCTTGTCCATCAGCCGCCGGGGCCGATGGCGGGGATCCCCGCCCAGAGCTCGATCGTGTAGCCGAGCAGCGTGTTCATCATCCACGGGCCGGCGACGACGATCACCACGACGACCGCGAGGATCTTCGGGATGAACGTGAGCGTCGGCTCCTGGAGCTGCGTCACGGCCTGGAAGATCGAGACCAGCAGGCCGACGACGAGGCTCACGCCGAGGATCGGGAGCGAGATCTGGAGCGTGACCCACATCGCGGCCGCGCCGATCTCCATGATCTGTGCCTGGTCCATCTAGTGCGCCGCCTCGGGGGTGCCGTATGTGTTTCGCGAGCGAATCGCCCGCGGGGCAAGGACGCAGATCCTCGGCGATAGCGGTGTCCTATCGCCGAGGTCGAGGACGCAGCCTCGCGATGCGATGCAGCCGCGAAACACCACGGCAATCCCGGGGCGGCGCACTTAGGCGAACCCTCTGACCAGGGATTCCGCGACCAGGTGCCAGCCGTCCACCAGCACGAACAGCAGGATCTTGAACGGCAGGGAGATGATGACCGGGGGCAGCATCACCATGCCCATGCTCATCACGGTCGAGGCGATGACCATGTCGATGATCAGGAACGGGATCAGGATGAGGAACCCGATCTCGAAGGCCGTCTTCAGCTCCGAGAGGACGAAGGCGGGGATGAGCACGGTGGTGGGGACGTCCGCGCGCGTCTCGGGGCGCTCGCCGTCGCTCAGCTCGGTGAACAGGGCGAGGTCGCTCTGGTCCACCTGGGCGAACATGAAGTCGCGGATCGGGGCCTCGGCGCGCTTGAGCGCCTCCCCCTCGTCGATCTTCTTCTCCATCAGGGGCTGGAGCGCCTCGTCGTTGATCTGCGTGAAGGTCGGCGCCATCACGAACAGCGACAGGAACAGGGCGATCCCGACGAGCACCTGGTTCGGCGGCATCGACGGCGTGCCGAGGGCGTTCCGCACGAAGCCGAGCACGATGATGATCCGCGTGAAGCTGGTCATCATGATGAGGATCGAGGGCGCCAGGCTCAGGACCGTGAGCAGCGCGAGCAGCTGGAGCGAGGTCGAGACCTCGCCGTCCGAGCTGTCGAGGTTCAGGTTGATGCCCGGAGCGGCGGAGGCGATGGCCGGCCACAGGACGCAGCCGATCGTCAGGACGACCGGGAACAGGTAGAAGGCGCGGCGCAGCCACTTGCGGCGGCGGGTCTTCGCCGGCGGCGGCATCGCGGCCACGATGCGCTCGCGCAGCGTGGGGAGCGGCGCCGGGACGTGCGCGGCGGGCGGGATGGCGGAGCCCGTCACGTCAGCGCCGCGTGGTGAGCGCGCGCAGGCGCTCCACCAGGCTGCCCTCGTTGGCGGTGGCGACGGCGCGGGCGCGGTCGTCCACCCCGGGGCCGCCGGGGGTCGCGGAGCCCATGCCGAACTTCGCGCTCGGGGGCGCCAGGTCCACCAGCGCCAGGCTCTCGTCGACGCCGAGGCGCGCGAGGCCGGTGATCGACTGGTCGGTGGAGCCCACCAGCACCAGCTCCTCGCCGATGCGCACCAGGTGCAGGGAGCGGTTGGGGCCGAGCGACGTCGTGGTGACGACGTCGATGAGGTCCGGGCCCTTCTCCTCCATCTCCGGGTACTTCGCGCGCTGGAACTTCTTCATCAGGAACCAGACGAGCGCGATGAGCCCGACGACGACGACCAGGCCGATGCCGAGGCGCAGCAGCGTGCCGCCGCCCTCGCCGGACAGGGAGGTGGGGGCCGAGGAGCCCTCGGGGATCGGGAGGCTCTCCGGGTCGGCGGGGGCCGTGGTGGTGGTGGCCTTCGCCGCCATCGCCGGGCCGGCCGCCAGGGCCAGCGCCGTGAGCCACGCGGCGATCGCGAGGACCCATCCGGCCACGGTGGTCCGTGTGGATGAGAGGCGCGTCCTGCGCCGCGGGGTGGTGGGCCGTCCGTGCCTGGTCCGGGTGAGGGTGACCATGGCGTCTGCTGGATGCCGTATCGGCATCGGGGGGTCCGGCTTGACCGCCCCGGCCGCGTTCTGCGGCCGGGCCGGCGGGGGCTACTCCTCGCCGGCCGCCAGGCCGCGGAGGCGCTTCGCCTGGGAGGCGACATCCGTGATGCGGACGCCGAACTCCTCGTCGATCACGACGACCTCGCCGCGGGCGATCTGCTTGCCGTTGACGAGGACGTCCACGGGCTCGCCGGCGAGCTTGTCCAGCTCGACGATGGAGCCGGGGACGAGCTCCAGCACGTTGCGGATGCGCATCTGGGCGCGGCCGAGCTCGACCGTGACCTGCAGCGGCACGTCGAGCAGCAGCGAGATGTCGCTGCCGCCCGGCACCGACGGCGCGTCGTCGAGCGACGGGAAGGTCACCGGCTGGGCGACGGGCACCGGCACGGCGTGCAGGTGGCGGTCGTCCTCGGCGGCGGGGTCGGCGACGGCCGGGGCGGGCTCGGCCGCGGGGGCCGCGGCGGCCGGCTCGGCCGGGGCGGGCGGCGTGTTGAGCGCGTCCACCAGGCCGCGGGCGAAGTCGACCGGCATGAGCTGCATGAGCGTGGTGTCGAGCAGGTCGTCCACGCGGAGCTGGAAGGAGGTGCGGACGATGCGGCCCTCGAGGCCGAGGTCCACCTGCTGGGCGGCGTCGCTCAGGTCGAGGATCGCGACCGACGGGGCGGAGATGTCCACCCGGTGGCCCGCCATCTCGGCCATCGCCGTGGAGGCGCTGCCCATCATCTGGTTCATCGCCTCGCCGATGGCGGAGGCGTGGAGGTCCGTGAGCTCGTCGGCCGCGGCTCCCTCGCCACCCATCATGAGGTCGGCGACGACGGAGGCGTCCCGCTGGGTGAGGATGAAGACGTTGCGGCCCGCGAGGCCCTCGGTGTACTCGATGACCACGACGACGGCGGGCGAGTCGAAGTGGCGGCGCACCGCCCCCTCGTCCACCTCGTCCACGGACGGCGTGGTGATCTGCACCTTGCGGCTCAGCAGCGTGCTGAGGGCCGTCGCGGCGCTGGACATGCAGATGTTCCCGACCTCGCCGATCGTGTCGATCTCGACGGGCGACAGGGACGACGTGTCCTCCGAGCGCATGGGGGCCTCGGGCTCGGGGGTCTCCTCGGGCGCGGCGGCCTCGGCGGGGACGTCACCGTCCGCGGCGCCGGCCATGAGCGCGTCGATCTCCTCCTGGGAGAGGCTTCCACCGCTCATGGGAACATCCTTTCGAGGTCCTCGATCCTGCCGGTGACCTGGACCGCCGTGCGGCGGCCCCGGACCCCGGGCTGAACATGGAACGCCTCACGGCGGCCGACGCGCAGGACGGCGTCGGAGCCGGGGGGCACGGAAAGTGGGATGACGTCGCCGGGCGCCAGGGCGAGCAGGTCGCCCAGGCTCAGGTCGGCGTTCCCCAGCTCGACGGAGACGGGGATGGTGACGCCGCCGAGCTCGGTGGCGATGCCCTCGCGCAGCTCGGGCGACGAGTCCGCCGTGAGCGCCGAGAAGTAGCTCTGGGCGGTGAACCGGTCCATGACCGGCTCCAGCACGAGGTACGGGACGCAGAGGGAGATCGACCCCGACTGGCCGCCGACGCGCAGCTCGAAAGTGATCAGCATGACCATCTCCGAGGGCGTGACGATCTGGGCGAACTGCGGGTTGGTCTCCACCCCCACGCGCCGGAACTTGGCCGGCACGACGGTGGACCAGGCCTCGCTGAAGCCGCGCAGGAGGGTCTCCATGACGCCCTGCAGCAGGGCGTGCTCGATCTCGGTGAGCTCGCGCGGGCGCGGACGGTGGGTGCCCGGGCCGCCGACGAGGCGGTCGATGATGGAGAAGGCGATCGGCAGGTTGAGCTCGATGACCGCGTTCCCCTCGAGGGGCTCCATGGTCACGATGGTGATGAGGCTCGGCGTCGGCATCGAGTTGACGAACTCGCCGTAGGTGACCTGGTCGGCGGTCGTGACCTCGAGCTCCACCATGGTCCGCAGGGCCCCCGAGAGCTGGGTCTGGGCGGTCCGGCAGAAGGTGTCGTGCATCAGCTCGATGGTGCGGAGCTGGTCCTTCGAGAACTTGCTCGGGCGCAGGAAGTCGAACGGCCGCACCTGCGGCTCGTCGGCATGCTCGATCTGCGCCGTGTCGAGGTCACCGTTCGACATGGCGGAGAGCAGCGCATCGATCTCGCTCTGGGAGAGGACCTCCGACACGTCCTCACCATCGGCGGCACCCCCGGATAGTTGAGTCCCCGGACCCCGCGCCCGAGGGGGTCACACCCGGGGCCCGGGGGCGGTACGCTGCCCACTTCACCGCCGCGGACGAGAGGCCATGTCGACGCAGCGAGCAGGGGTGGATCGAGCAGAGGACTACTTCGCGTCGCTGGGGGACGACCCGGCCGAGATCGCCGAGGTCCGCGCGGCGGTGCGCTCGATCGCCGAGCGCGGCGGGTTCGGTGACCGCGCCGGCGACCTGGTCCTCGCCCTCGACGAGATCGTGGCGAACGCCCAGGAGCACGGGCGCCCGCCGATCGAGGTGCGCTGCTGGGTCGACGGGCGGATCGTGGTCGAGGTGAAGGACGTCGGCGGCGGCTTCGACCGCGCCCGGGTGTGGGACACGCACCCCCCGGAGCCCTACGGCCCCCGCGGCCGCGGCCTCTGGATCACCCGCCAGCTCACGGACACGGTGAACATCTCGTGCTCCGAGGAGGGCGGCACCCACGTGAGGATCGAGCTCTCCCCCGACCCCCACATCGGGGCCTAGCCGGGCGCCTCCGCGCCCCCGCGGTGCCGGCGTAGCAGGGCGTTGAGGGTGGAGGCGTTGGCGAAGCCGACACGCCGCGCGATCTGATCGGCGCTCTCGTCGGTGGTGGCCCGCAGGTGCCGCGCCCGCTCGACGCGCAACCGCTGCACGAGGGCGAGTGGCGACAGCCCGAGCATCGCCGACACCCGCCGCTCCAGGGTGCGCCGGCTCGTCCCGATGGCCCGCGCCGCGGCACCGATGTCCATCGGCCCGGCCAGGTTGGCCCGCACGTGGTCCTCGAAGGCGCGCACGAGGACGTCGTCGTGCTCGAGGTGGTCCAGGGCGAGGTAGACGCTCTGCGACGGGCGCTCGTCCACCAGCAGCAGCCGGCTGACCCCGTCGGCGAGCGCCGGGCTGGCCTGCCGCACCAGCGCGAGGGCGAGGTCGATGTGCCCGAAGGCGGCACCGGCGGTGATGGCCCGGTCGTCGGCCACCACCATCGCGTCGAGGTCGAGGTGCACCGCGGGGTAGCGCGCGCGGAAACCGGGGCCGAGCCACCAGGTGGTCGTCGCGCGGCCGCCGTCGAGCAGGCCCGCCTCGGCGAGCGCGAACGAGCCGGTGCAGGCGCCCGCGATCCTCACCCCGCGCCCGGCCGCGTCGCAGGCGGCGTCCATCACCCTCCGCACGTCGGGGCGCCCCAGCGCCTCGAGCGTGGTCTCGGTGGTGAGCGTGCCGAGGGCGCAGACGGTCACGAGGTCGTAGGCGCCCAGGTCGCTGAGCGGCACGGTCACGGGCAGCACCACCCCCGAGCTGCTCGTCACGCGCGTGCCGACGCCCGCCACGGCCACCTCGATCGGCGGGATGGAGGGGTCCACGCCGGAGCGCAGCCCCTCCGCGGTGCTCAGCAGGTCGAGCATGGAGACGACCCCGACGCCGAAGCAGCCGTCGGTCGCGACGAGGGCGACGCGCATGGCGCGAACGGTATCAAGAGGGTCGTATACGCCACTCGACGTGCCGCCCGACCGGGGCCAGGCTGGGTTCCCGGACGTTCCCGAACCTGGAGTCCCCATGGTCACCGTCGCACTCGTCGTGAAGCTCACCGCAAAGCCCGAGACCGCCGAGGAGCTCGGGACGTTCCTCGCCGGGGCCGTCGATCTGGCGCGGGCCGAGCCCGGCACCCCGATCTGGCTCGCCCTGAAGACCGACGACGTCACCTACTGGATCGTCGACGCCTTCCCGTCGGACACCGAGCGCCAGGAACACCTGTCCGGGCCGATCGCCGAGGCCCTCATGGCCAACGCCGACCGCCTGCTGGCCGCGCCGCCGGAGATCCTCCCCGCCGACGTGCTCGCCTCCCTCTAGCTCAGAGCGGGAAGACGACCCCGGTCATCCGCTCGGACGCCTCCCAGAGGCGCCGGGCGAGGCCGGGGTCCAGCGCGCGCGGCGCGGGTGTCTCGAGTGCCGGCCCGCCCGCGAGGGCGCCCGCCCCGTCGGGGCCGTAGAGGGCGCCGGGCACGGCCTCCGGGTCGGTCGCCGCGAACAGGATCGGCAGGGCGCCCCCGGCCGCGGTCTGTCCGCGGAACCGCAGGAGCATCGCCAGCCCGATGCCCGAGAGCCCCGCCTCCCTCCGCCCGAGGCCGGTGGACACCAGCCCGGGATGGGCCGCCAGGCTCGCCGGCCCCGTGCCCGCCGCGGCCAGGCGGCGCTCCAGCTCCACGACGAAGAGCAGGTTGGCGAGCTTGGAGGCCCGGTAGGCCGTCCAGGCGCGGCCGCGGCGCGGGCCGGCGAGACGTTCCGGGTCGACCCGACCGCGGCGGTGGACGACGCTCGTGACCGTGACGACGCGGGCGCCGGGGCGGCGGACGAGGGACGGGATCAACATGCCGGTGAGCGCGAAGTGGCCGAGGTGGTTGACCCCCATGGCGGGATCGGCCCCCCACGCGGTCGCGCCGCGGGGCCCGCCCACCGTGCCCGCGTTGTTCACCAGGAGGTCGAGCGGGCCGTCGCCCCACGCCGCGGCGCACGCGCGCACCGAGTCGGGGTCGGCGAGGTCGAGGCGGACCACCTCGGGGGCCGGGGCGCGCGGGGCGGCGGCGCGGACGACCGCGGACGCGCCGGCCCCCCGGGCGGGGTCGCGCGCCGCCATCAGGACGCGGAACCCGGCACGGGCCAGCCCCTCGGCCGTCGCGAGCCCGATGCCCGAGGTGGCACCGGTGACCAGCGCGACGCGGCCCTCCCCCATCGTCACCTCCGCGGGACGGCCGGTGCGCGGGTCTCAGACGGTGCTCGCGGCCCGCGCGCTGCACCGGACCCTCAGGATCCGGGTGCCCCGCACCTCCTCCACCAGCAGTGACCAGCCGTCGGCCTCGACCACGTCGCCGTCGCGGGCCAGGCGGCCGAGGCGGCTGAAGACCAGGCCGCCGATGCTCGTCACGCCCTCCTCGCGCAGGTGCAGGCCGTGCTCGTCCAGGTCCTCCAGGGAGACGTGACCTCGGGCGAGGATCGACCCGTCGGCGCCGACGACGACGTACGGCTCCGGGTCGCGCTCGTCGTGGATCTCGCCCACGATCTCCTCCAGCACGTCCTCCAGGCTCACCACGCCGGCCAGCTCGCCGTACTCGTCGAGGACGACGGCCAGGGAGGCGCGGGCCTCCCGCATCCCGGTCAGCAGGATGTCCAGGGGCTGCGACTCGGGCACGAGGTGGACCGGCCCGGCGAGCTCCCCGATCGGGGTGTCCGGCGTCTCGACGTAGCCGCGGCTCAGCGCGCTGAGGTGCACGAGGCCGGTGGGCTGGCCGTTCGGGCCGACGACGGGGAACCGGCTGTGCGCGCTGCCGAGCACCCCGAGCAGCGCCTCGCGCGCCGGGCGGTCGGCGGGGATCGCGGTCACGGCGGGGGCGGGGCTCATCACCTGGCGGGCGGACGTCTCGTGGAGCTCCAGGACCCCCTCGATCATCCCCGCCTCCTCGGGGTCGAGCGTGCCGCCGCGCTCCGAGTCGGCCACGAGGCGCTGGAGGTCCTCGGCCGTCAGGGCCATCTCGTGCTCCGACGCGGGCTGCACGCCGAACATGCGCACGAGCCGCACGCCGGCGCCGTTCAGCACCGCGATGACGGGGGCGAACACCACCCGGAAGCCCTCCAGCGGGAAGGCGAGCTTCGTCGCGGTCGACTCGGCGCGCTGGATCGCCAGCGTCTTCGGGGCGAGCTCGCCGACGACGACATGGAGGATGGTGATGACGGTGAACGCGATCGCGCCGGCCGCGAACACGCCGGCGGCCTCCCCCGCGCCGATGCTCTCGAACGCCGGCTCCAGGACGCTCGCCACGGCCGGCTTGCCCAGCCAGCCGAGGCCGAGGGCCGTGACGGTGATGCCGAGCTGGCAGGCCGCGAGGTAGCGGTCGATCTCGTGGGACTGGCGCGTCGCGAGCGCCGCGGAGCGCGATCCGTCGGCGGCCATCGCCTCCAGGCGTCCCACGCGGGCGCGCGCCAGCGCGAACTCCGCGGCGACGAAGAACCCCGTCGCGAGGATCAGGAAGACGACGGCGAGCAGGCCGACGATGGTGCCGGTCATGGGCGATGCACTCCTCGGGTGGTGTCCGTCCAGGGTACCGGCGCATCTCCCCGCCCCCGCGCCGACAGGGCGGCCGCCGTCGCCAGGGAGGCCACCGCGGCGACCAGGAGGACGGCGAACCCGGTGCGGAACGCGCCCGACGCAGCCACCGCCCCCGCCAGCCCGGTGGCGGCGATGCCGCCGGTGTAGCGGGAGGTCATGAAGACCCCGTTCGCCACGCCCACCATGTCCCGCGGCACCGACTCGGCGGCGGTCGTCTGCAGCGACGCGCCCGCCAGGCCCACCCCGACGCCGGCCAAGCCCACCAGGACGGCGACCGCCGCCACCCCGGGATCGTCCGCCACCACCACCAGCCCGGCCGTCGCCGCCACCGCCAGGGACGCCCCCATCAGCACCGGCGCCCGCCGTCCGAGCACGTCGCCCAGGTGCCCGCCCACCGGGGACACCACCATCATCCCCCCGGTCATGGCGCCGAGCAGGAGGCCCGCCCCGGAGGGCCCGAGGTCCAGCTCGCGCTCGGCCAGCACCGGGACGATCAGCAGCAGCGCGTACATCACGAGGTTGTGGAGCAGGATCGTCGCGGTCGCCCCCACGTAGGGGCGCCGCCGGAAGAGGTCGAGCGCCACGAACGGCTGCGCGGCCCGTCGTTCGGCCGCGACGAACAGTCCCAGGCAGGCCCCGGCGACGAGGGCGGCCGGCACCCAGCGCTCCGGGCCGTCGGGCGCCAGGATGAGGGCCGCGACCGCCGCGCCCACGAAGCCCGTGAACGCCGCAGCGCCGCGCACGTCGAACCCGGACCCGCGCAGCGCGCACCGCGGGGCGTCGAACGGCAGCGACCGCAGGGCGAGCGCCACCGCCGCGATGCCCGCGGGGACGTTGACCAGGAAGATCGCCCGCCACCCGGCCGCCGCCACGAGCCCACCGCCCAGCACCGGCCCGATCGCCGCGCCGAGCCCCATCACCGTCCCGAACCAGCCGAACGCCCGCCCGCGGTTGCGCGCGGGCACGATGTCCTGCAGCAGGGCCACGACGCTCGGCGTCATGAGGCCGCCGAAGAGCGCCTGGCACATGCGCAGGGCGACGAGCGCCCCGAACCACGGCGCCGCGGCGGCCAGGGCCGAGGCGGCCAGGAAGGCGCCGAGCCCGATGAGGAAGGTGCGGCGGTGCCCGAGGGCGTCGCCGATGCGCCCGCCCAGCGGCTGGGCGAGCGCCATCACCACCAGGTAGCCCGCCACGAGCCAGGTGCCCGCGCCCTCCGACACGTCGAGGTCCTCCTCGATGTCGAGGAGGGCCACGGCGATCATCGTGGAGTTGAGCGGGACGAGGGCGGCCGCGGCGCAGAGGCCCGCCGCCGCCCACCGCCCGCCGCGGGGGCTCACACCGGGGTCGCCGTCAGGCGATGAGCACCTCGCCCGCGTCGCCGTCCACCGTGATGCGGGCGCCGTCCTCGATCACCGCGGTCGCGATCTTCGTCCCCATCACCGCCGGGATTGCGTACTCGCGGGCCACGATCGCGCCGTGGGCGAGGACCCCGCCCGTGTCGGTCACGAGCCCGGCGATCGACGCGAACACCGGCGTCCACGACGGCGTGGTGGAGCGGCACACGAGGATCTCGCCCGGCTGCACGCGGTGCAGCTCGTCGACGGACCTCACGACCCGCGCGACGCCCTCCACGCGGCCGCGCGACCCGGCCGACCCGGTCAGGACGCGGTCCTCCAGCACCGGCGGCCCAGGGGTCCCGAAGAACTTCACCAGGCCCGGGTCGATCGGGGCGTCCGGGTCGGGCGGGGTGCCGAGGAGCGGCGGGGCCTCCAGCAGGCTGTCGGCGGCGAACCGGCGCCGCCCGTCCGCGGCCGCCCCCCGCATGTCCGCCCCGGCGAGCCCGGCGCGCAGCGCGGCGAAGTCGAGGAACCAGACGTCCTCGACGTCATCCAGCCGGCCGGCGCCCACGAGGGCGGTGGCCGCCCGCTTCACGGCCCGCCGGGTGGCCCCGGCGAACGACCGCTGGTCGATGTAGTGGGAGTGGTCCTCCTCCAGCGGCCACGCGGCGCGGGCCGCGGCGAGGGCGTTCTCGAACGCGGCCGCCAGATCCGGGTCGGTGATGCGCGCCCGGGCCCCCGCGAGCAGGGCCTCCGCCTCCTCCTGGTGGCGCGCCCGCTGCCCCTCGGGGTCGGCGGCGTCCGCGCTGAGGTACCGGCGGAGGTTCTCGACGGCGAACGACGGCTCCTCGATCCACGTCGGCGACGCCAGGTCGAGCTCCTGCGCGCGGTTGCCGTACTCGGCCAGGAAGGCCTCGAACCGCTCGCGCCACTCCCGCCCCTCCGGGCTGCGGTCGAGTGACTCCAGGGCGGCCGCCGCCGGCCCCGCGGCCAGCGCCTCGGCGACCGCGGGCATCGCCCGCGCCTCCTGCGCGAGCTCCCACAGGGCCCGGTCGGTCTCGAGGCTCTTGTTGGGGATCCCCTGGAGGCAGCGGTAGGGCTCCATCTCCTCGGTCGTGCCGGTCACCTGGACGTAGATGTCCGAGAACCGCTCGCCCGCGGCGAGCTTCGGGAAGACCGTCAGGAAGTGGAGCGCCCAGATCTCGGTGGAGATCTCCAGGAGGCGGTCGATCGCGGCGGTCGCCGTGGCGCCGTCGCCGGAGAGGTCGAGCCCGTCGATCTCGTCGGTGAGGCGCACCACGGCGGGCAGGTACTCCTCGTCCCACCGCCGGCCCAGGTTGTCCATGTGGTCGCCCATCACGGGCATGTGGGCGGCGATCCGCTCCCCCATGGCCTCGGGCGCGACCGCGAGCTGCGGGGAGATGTAGATCCACGAGTTGAACGCCGCCTGGCGCAGCGTGGCGAGCGGCGACACGAGCGTCTCGCACGCGACCGACGTGCCGGGCACGAGGCACCGGATGAGGAAGTCCGCCGACAGCGGCGTGACGGGCGCCGGGAAGTGCATCGGGTCCCGGGCCCAGGTGAGCGCCGCGTCCGCGGGGTCGCTCCAGGCGACCGGGAACTCGGCGGCGGTGTCGGTGCTCATGGTGCCCCCTCGATCAGTGGTGGGAGGCGGGCGCCGGGCCCGCCAGGGCGGTCATCGGGCGGCACTGCAGCCACACGATGCGCCCGTCGACGACGCTGAACTCACAGTCCGCCGGCAGGCCGAGCTCGTTCTCGCACCGCAGCAGGCCGTCGTGGACGGCGGCCAGCAGCCCGTCGTCCATGACCCGGGCCTCCTGGCGGTCCTCCGGCACGGGCACCTCGGCGGGACCGCCGGGGCCCATCACCAGCATCACGTCCTTCCAGCCGGGGTCGAAGCGCAGCAGGCGGCCGTCGTCCCGCGCGAGCCGGTAGTCGTCGGGCGTGACCAGGCCGCTCACCAGCAGCTCGCCGAGCCCCCAGGTCGCGTTGACGACGAAGGTCGCCGGGTCCCCGGTCACCGGGTCGCGGCTCATCGCCACCCCCGACGCCTCGCCCCCCGCCAGGCGCTGCACGATGACGGCCATCTCCACCGGGTCGTCGTGGCCGCGGTGGGCGCGGTACGCCTGGGCGCGGGCGTCGCCGGCGGACTCCCAGCAGGCGTGGATGGCGTCGAGCGCCTCCTCGGGGCCGCGGACGCCGAGGCGGGTGAGGAACTGCCCGGCGTGGGAGTGCTCCGCGCCGTCCTCCGCCGTGGCGGACGAGCGCACCGCCAGGGGGGCGTCCCCCATCGCGCCGACGAGCCCGGCGAGGTGGGCGGCCAGCGCCTCGTCCATCCGCCCCGCGCCTGCGGTGGCGTCCCGGTGCGCCGTCGTGGTCACGACGAAGCCGTCGGGCGCCGGCAGCCCGGCCCGGGCGAGCACCGCGAAGCCGCGGGCCTTGCCTCCGACGAGCCCCGGGTCCGCGTCGCCGACGGCGGCCAGGGTGATCACATGGCTGGTGACGTCCGGCACGTTCACAGGAACGTAACACCGTGAGGGGTTTGAGAGGAACCGCGGGTGGGCAGGCGTTTGTGAACTGTGATTCACTAATCGGGTGGCCCGCCCCCGCACCGTCTCCGACGACGACCTGCTCGCGGCCGCGGCGGCCGCCATCGGCCGCCGCGGGCCGGCCTTCACGCTGGCCGACGTGGGACGCGAGGCCGGGGTGGCGGCCGCGACGCTCGTGCAGCGCTTCGGGTCGAAGGCGGACATGCTCCTCGCGCTCGCCGCGCACGGCACGGGGCGCGGGGTGGCCGCGATGCGCGCGGCGGCCGCGGCGTGCCCGCCGGGGCGGGCGGCGGTGCTCGCCGCGTTGCACGCCGCGGCCGCCGGGCTCGACGACCCGGCCACGGCCCCGAACCACCTGGCGCAGCTCGGCGCCGACCTCGCCGATCCCGCGCTGCGACGGGCGGTGCGGGCCGACCAGGACGCCACCCGCGCGGAGCTCGAGCGCCTGCTGCACGACGCGCCGGACCTCGATCGCGCCCCCGCGCCGCCGGAGGCCGCGGCCGTGCTGCTCGCCCTGTGGAACGGGACGCTGCTCGGCTGGTCCCTCGCCCCGGACGGACCCCTCGCCGGCCGCATCGACACCGCGGCCGGGACCCTCCTCGACGGATGGAGCATCCCGTGACCGACCCCCGCGTCGCCGTCGTCGCCGGCGCCACCCGCGGCGCCGGGCGCGCCATCGCCGTCGCCCTCGGTGGCCTCGGCATGACCGTCCACTGCACCGGGCGCTCCACGCGCGCCGGCCGCTCCGAGATGGATCGGGCGGAGACGATCGAAGGGACGGCCGAGCGGGTGACGGCGGCGGGCGGCACCGGGATCGCCACGCGCTGCGACCACTCCGACCCGGCGCAGGTCGCCGCCCTCCGCGCGCGCATCGAGGGGGACGGCGGGCGCCTGGACGTCCTGGTCATCGACATCTGGGGCGGTGACGGCCTGGTGCAGTGGGGCGTGCCGTTCTGGGAGCAGGACCTGGACCGGTCGCTCCACGTCGTGCGCAACGGCCTGGAGACCCACCTCATCACCGCCCACGCGCTCGCCCCGCTGCTCGTGGCCGGCGGCGGTGGGCTGCTCGTCGAGATGACCGACGGCGTGTCCGACGACTACCGCGGCGCCTACTACTACGACCTCGTGAAGGCCGCGATCATCCGGCTCGCCCGGGCCCAGGCGGCCGAGCTCGGGCCGCACGGCGTGACGGCGCTGGCGCTGACCCCCGGCTTCCTGCGCTCCGAGGCGATGCTCGACCACTTCGGCGTGACCGAGGAGACCTGGCGGGACGGGATCGCCCAGGATCCGCACTTCGCCATCTCGGAGAGCCCGGCGTACGTCGCGGCCGCGGTCGCCGCGCTGGCCTCCGACCCGGACGTCGCCCGCCACGCGGGGCGGGCGCTGTCGTCGTGGGGCCTCGCCGGCGAGTACGGGTTCCGTGACGCCGACGGCTCGCGCCCCGACTGGGGGCGCTGGTTCGCCGACGTCGTGGAGCCGGGGCGCGACCCCCTCGGGACCGACCCGGCCGGGTACCGCTGAGCGGCGAGCCTTGCCTGCTCGCTGGCTAGGGCAGTAGTCGCGAGGCGGCGCTGCGGGTCAGGCCATAGGCGTAGGGACCAGGAGTCGCCGAGATCGTGTCGATGTCACGCCACCTACGCATCAGCACCTCGAGCAGACCGAACGTATTGAGAGCCTCTCGACTCGTGATGGCGAACAGCTTCGCCCCGTTGTCGCGCACGGCCTCCAGCTCGGCTGGTCGCTCGAGTATTCGACGGTCCCGCGTGATGATCGACCAGCCCTCGCGGGCGACGATTGGGATCCAGTCCTCGTCCCGCGCTGCCGCTGATGTGACCAGACAGGGCGGCCGTTCCCTCTTGCCGTGGACACCACCCGGGTCCCCTGGATAGGTCACATCGGACCGGATCTGGACCATGATCTTTGCCGCGCCCAAGATGTTCGCATCGAAGAAGTAGCGAACGATCGCGGGGCGATTGCTCTTCTTAGGCGACGGCCCGCCACTCAAAGACGACTGCGGCTCTCACTTGCGCTGGCGAGAGCCCGAAGTGTTCGGCGATCTCGTCCTGATCCTCGCCAGCCTCGATCATCTCAGCCAAGGTCTCGGTCCGAACGCCTCCCACGGTAGGCGCCCCGAAAGAGAACTCTGGGTCGATGACGACAGGTGACCGCCGGCCCTCCGGGTGGAGTCGTTCAGCCCAGCGCTCACCGCCCTTCGCGAAATCGACCTTGTCTACGAACTCCTCGAAGGGGCCGCGCATAACCAGCTGTCCCGTCGCGGCCTCGATGAAGATGGCCTCGTCGGGTTGAATTCCTGCCGCAGCCTGAGCCTCGACAACCAACCTCGGGCCTTCCGCGACGAACGGTTGGTAGTGCGCAAGCGGATATGGCACGCCGAAGCTGTCGCGAAGATGGTCGACAAACAGTCGGATCCGCTGGAGGGAGACTCCCTTATGACGTCGGTATGCCCGGAGGAAACCGGCCTCGACGAACTCCCCCCACGTCACGACAGACGACCCGGTGGGCTGCTGTCGAATCACGGGCGGATAGCTGTCGCGCCCGTCGAGCCACCACCTCAGGGTTGAAGCAGGCAGCCCGAGGATCCGCGCGGCGTAGCCGACGGAGTAGAGCTCTCGATCAAGAACAGCCACGGACACAGGCAAGCCCCCCCGAGTGCCGAGTATGGCAGTGGAGCCGGAGCCGAAGCGCTCCTTGGGCACGCGGTTTCGCCCAACCGGGAAACAAACCTGCCCCCCGACAGCGCGAGAGGCTCTGCGGCCCAGAGCCTCTCGGCTGGCAACCTCGACCCGGCCGGGTACCGCTGAGCGGCCCGGCCGGTACCGCCTACTGGACGGCGAACTCCGTGTAGTAGACCTCGAGGATCTTCAGCTCGGTCTGCTTGTTGACCTTCGCGACGATCGCCTTCTTGACGCTCTCGCGGCCCTCCGTGGAGGTGAGCTGGGCGCTCGTGTGCGACTGGATCGTCGCGATGACGATGTCCCGCAGCTCGGAGTCGTCCTCGACCTCGGCCGGCTTCTCGCCCTTGGCCGGCAGGATCGCGTGCGCCGACAGCTCGGAGAAGCGCATCGCGATGCCCACCTTGGCGAAGTGCGGCGTGTCGCCGGCGTCCGCCAGGTTGACCACGAACGGCTCGGCCATGGTGTAGACGGGGCCCGGCTTCTTCGCGAGGGCCTTCTCGTCCACCGGCGCGGGGGCCAGGATGGTCATCTTCGCCGCGATCCCGAGCACGATCAGGAGCACGGGGGCGAGGATCATGATCTTCTTCTTCACTGCGGCGCTCCTGCGTGGGTCGGGTCAGCCACCGAGGGCCTCGGCGGGGGACTGGTTCGGGGCGCCCTGCAGGCGCAGCACGTAGATCTCGACACGGCGGTTGGCGGATCGGCCCTCGGCCGTCGCGTTGTCGGCCACGGGGCGCTCGTCCCCGTAGCCCGCGACCTGCAGCCGGGCGTCGGGGACGCCGGCGCCGGCCAGGGTCCGGACCACCGCGCTGGCGCGGATGGCGGAGAGGTCCCAGTTCGAGGCGAACTGGGAGGTGGAGATGGGCATGTCGTCCGTGTGCCCCTCCACCCGGATCGGGTTGGGGAGGCCGCGCAGCGACTGGGCGATGGGCGCCAGGATGCGCGCGCCCTCGGCCTTCAGCACCGCCTGGCCCGGGTCGAACAGCACGCCGTCGGTCTCGAGGCGCACGCCCAGGCCGCGCTCGGTGACCTCCATCTTCACCTTGTCGGCGAGCCCCGCCTCCTTCAGCTTCTCGTTGATCGCCTCGCCGGCGGCCTCGAGCTGGGCGGTCTCCAGGATCTGGCCGGGAGAGGCCTCGGACAGGTTGATGCCGCCGACCGAGGGGACCTCGGGGGCGATCTGGCTCGTCGGGGTGTCGACCACCGGCGAGGGGCTGCCCGCCGAGGACGTGAGCACGCTCGGGCCGCCGGAGGTGAGGCCGCTGTTGAAGGCGTCCTGCAGGCTCTCCTTGAGGATCTCGAACTTGCTCGTGTTCACGACGGAGATCGAGAACAGCACCATGAAGAGCACGAACATCAGGGTGAGCACGTCGGCGTAGGTGATCAGCCAGCGCTCGTCCGGGTGCTCCTCGTGGCGGACCTTCTTCTTGGCCACGGCTATGCCGCCTCGGCCACGGGTTCACGTGCCCCGCCACCGGCGCCGGCGCCTGCGCCCTCCTCCTCGCCGTCCAGCTCGCGGTCGGCGGGCGGGAGGAAGCTCCAGAGCTTCTCGGCCAGGATGCGCGGGTTGTCGCCGCTCTGGATGGAGAGGACGCCCTCGATCATGAGCAGGCGCTCGGCCGACTCCTGGGCGGTCATCTTCTTCAGGGCGTTGGCGATCGGCAGGTAGACCACGTTCGCGGCGGCCACGCCGTAGAAGGTGGCGAGGAAGGCCGCGGAGATGGCCGGGCCGAGGGAGTCCGGCTCGTCGAGGTGCTGGAGCACCGACACGAGCGAGAGCACCGTCGCCAGGATCCCGATCGTCGGGGCGAACGCGCCGCCCTGCTTGAACATGTCCTGGTTCTTGTGGTGCCGCTCCTCCATCGCGTCGAGCTCGGTCTCGAGGATGTCCTTGACCAGCTCCGGATCGGTGCCGTCCACCACGAGGCGGACGCCCTTGCCGAGGAACGGGTCGTCGACCTGCTTGGCGTCCTCCTCGAGGACCAGCAGGCCCTCGCGGCGCGCCTTCTCGCTGAAGCCGACGAGCGTCCGGATCGTCTCGGGGCGGTTGTCGGGCCGCTCCTTCAGGGACAGGATCGTCAGCTTGATCATCGAGATCGTCTCCTTCATGCCGAAGGAGGCGATCAGGACGCAGGTGGTGCCGCCCATCACCATGAGGAAGGCCGGCGGCGAGATGATCCCGCCGATCGAGCCGCCCTTCATGAGCATGCCGAGGACGATGAAGACCCAGGCCCCGACAAGTCCGATGAGCGGCGACATCCCTCAGGTTCCCCTGTCGATCAGGCGGTGAGCGGCTCGGCCGGCGCCAGGTGGGCGCCCGCGCTGACGAGACGGCGGTAGTCGACGACGGCGGCGATGACCTCGTCCACGGTCTCGGAGACGAGCACGCGGCGCCGGTCCATCATCAGGATGTGCGTGTCGGGCGTGGCCTCGACGGTGAGGATCAGCTCCGCGTTGAGCGTCATCTCGTCGCCGTTGAGGCGGTGAAGGGTGATCACGGGGTTCCTCCGCAAACGTGGCGGGCCGGGTCCGGTCCGGGGCTCGCTCAGCCCCTCTATCGGTCACCCGGCCCGCCGGTTGAGCGGCTGGGACGCCTATGGCGCCCAGCCGCCCCCATGGGCTACTAGCGCTTGAGGTTCACCAGCTCGTTGAGCATCTCGTCGGAGGTGGTGATGGCCCGGCCGTTCGCCTGGAAGCCGCGCTGCGCGATGATCATGTTCGTGAACTCGAGGGCGAGGTCCACGTTGCTCATCTCGAGGG
>VFQR01001284.1_pt1 | contig 20172 bp, 17 predicted proteins | sample 3512321 | NCBI WGS metagenome assembly VFQR01 (sample SAMN10412374, study PRJNA504923) | tailings metagenome | isolation source: Relicate 3 Philex TSF1 revegetated site | place: Philippines: Tuba, Benguet | collected 2017-08-29 | reverse complement strand
GGCAATAGCTTTTCGGGTCGCGGACGAGTTCGCCTGGCCACAGCTCCCAGCCAGTCAGGGACCGCCGTCCCCGCGACAAACCACGGGTCGGCCAGATGAGGAAGTGCATGGGCAAGATAGTTCAACCGGTTCTCCAGCGGTTCAGAATTCAACGTCCACAGAGACTCATACGAGACCAATGCGGTGAATTCCTGTTGCCTGATTGCGAATTTCTCGCGTAAGTTCAAGGGGATCTCAAAGAATTTTGAGATTTCGGGCATCATCAGATTCTGGTCTTTCGCATCCTCACTTGCCAGAGACAAGACCGGCAGGACGGAAGGTCGTTGATGAAGGAGATTAGGCCATGAGGCGACGATTCGATCATCGGCAGCGATTCGCTTTCCCATCGGGCCTGATCGTTATGGGGAGTCTGGTGCTGTTCGTACTGCATGACCAGAGCTGCTACGGGCAGACAAACTCCAAACCCAAAACGGCAGGTGGGCCGACGGCTCCACGCAACGAAAAAGTTCCCACGACGATGATCGGGATGGAACTGTTGACTTCGGATCCGGCTGCTGCGGTTCATGCTCATGCGTGGCGAACAACGCTCGAAGAGCTGGATGTCACCTTGAGCACTCGCAAACCGATTCTCGACGATAAGCCGCGCATTGAGCAGCAAATGCTGGGGACACTGCGGAAAATCACCATTATGGCGATTTTGACCAGAGATGGCTCAATCAAGACAGATCGCCGGACATTCGCCCAGAAGGATGTGGCTGCTCTGAAAGAGTGGATTGATGAACTTCGTGTCTATGGTGCCCAGGGAGCCCCTCAAGGCCAGCCGCTCTGGGGTTTGAGTGAACTGCAGTTCAACCCATTATACGACACACTCAGCCAGCCACTGGGAGTGGAATTGAAAGGGAAAACTCTCTCTGAAATATTGCCGCTGATTCCGGGAAAAGAGCGTTACCAGTGGCGCGTCGCTGAGGCGGCGGCGCTCGCGATCTCCAAACGGCCCGAGGATCGTCGCGTCGTGCGGCAAAGCGTCGGCAGGTTCACGATCGGGACGGGACTTGCCATGGCCCTGCGTGATCTGGAATTGGGGTTTCACCCGCGCCGCACTCCCGCGGGAGAGATTGAACTTCTGATCGAGCCTTTGCCTGAAAAATTGCAGACACCCCAGATGGAGACTGCCGACTTCTGGCCGGTCGGCTGGGCGGTCAAAGTGGCACCGCAAAAGCTGGCACCAGGTTTGTTTGATATTCAGGCCATGATGCTGGACGGCATGCCCCTGGGTGAGGTGCTGATCAAAGCTCAAACAGAAAGCAAAGTTCCCATTCACTTTGATTTCGCAGCCATTGATCGCGGGAACATCGACATTGTGGCTCCACTTGTGAAGTACCCTGCCCGTAAAACGAGCTGGAGTGTGGCCATTCGAGGTGCCGTTTCTCAAGTGGGACTTTCGCGAGAGTTACTGCAGGATGAAGGCGGCCATGCGTTTGTCTGGATCTATCGAAACCCCGCCTCGATCAATTGATGGCTGACAGAGATGTTTGAAATCTCAGCGACGGCGATTCCTGCCGGTGGGAGATCTGTTCAGCAATTGCGATGTTTCGCATAGATTCCAACAAGCACAAACGAAGCGATCTCTCGCTGTGCATGCCCGCATCGACCAAAACCCGCTGATACAGGGTGGAATCATGGATGACAACACACAACGGCCACTCTCAGAAGAAGCGATCACCTTCGAAGCTGCCGTTCCCCATCCTTCGATTGAAGTGACAGCTTTGGAACAGCGCTGGGCACCACTGATGTTTTTTGCCTCAGTGGCTTCGCTGGTCTGTTTCAGCGGTGTGCTTCATCTTCACGATCGCCCCGAGTTCCTGCCGATTTTCGTGGGCTGTTTAGTGGGCTCGCTGGCAGTTTATCCGTTGTACTGGGCCGAATTGCTCACACGCTGGGCAGCAGGTGATCCCCGCTGGACTCGATTCTTCCTGTATTGCCTATTACCCCCTTTACGGCTGACTGCCCGAAATCAATCACGCAATGCCGTCTGGTTTCCGAAGATCGGCTGGACGCCTGTGGGCCCCACTTCATTTGTGGCGATGCAGGGGCGGCTTTCAGGTCCGCTGTTCGTCGTCGCCCTGGCAGTTCTACCACTGATTGGGATTGAGTTTGCCTACCACGAACGGATTGCTGCCGATGCCCGGCTGGATGCGGCCATTCGCTGTGGTACCGCTTTTGTGTGGCTCGCCTTTACTCTCGAATTCTTCACGATGATCAGCCTGACTGAGCGGCAGACCAAGTATATCCGCACAAACTGGCTCGATCTGGCCATTATTCTCATGCCGCTGGCGATGTTCGCCCAGGCTGCTCAGATCAGCGGCCTCTTGCGACTGCAGCAGCTTTCAAAACTTGGCAGAGCCTACCGGCTGCGCGGCGTAGCCATGCGCATGTTTCGAGTGCTATTGCTGATGAAGGCCATTCAGAAACTGATGGCACCGGCAACCGAAGGCCGGCTGTCGCAGTTAAAAGAAGAAGCGATCGAAACCGCACAAAAGCTGGAATCGCTGCGCCAGCAGATCGCCGAACTGGAACGCGTGCTTCACGAGAAAAACATGGCACGATTGAACAAGGGCAGGGCTGGAGTCGCTCAATCTTCCTTGCGAGATGCCGCTTGAGAAATGATGAGCTGAGTCAGCGGATCTCAGTGCTGCTGGAACTTCCAGCCATCGAGTGAGTCGTCGTCTTCGAATTGATTATCGCTGTGGTCATGCATGATCCAGATGCCATCCATTTGGCGGTGGAGTTGGCGGCGTTCTGCTCCAGCGTGTGAAGTCAACACAATCCGGTCATGACTCTCCAAGTATCGCCCCGTTTCACTCATCAACCAACGACCAACAACCATCAACTTCCCACCCCTAAAAACAGACACGGGGACGAGATAAATTCTCGTCCCCGCGGCTCGCAGGACATCCGTGAACGCGATGAGGCCAAATACGCTGCCGGAAGACCGCAATTCTTCCGGCAGCAGTATCAAGTCAGATCATTCCCGCCGTCTTCAGATTAGAACTTGAAGATAGCGTCGACGCCGAAGATGAATTCTTCGTAGCTGATTCCAGGAGACCACTGGTAGCGGACTTCAGGACGCAGAACAAAGTTTTGTGTTGGTTTGTAGTTCACACCGTAGGTCATTTCGTAGTACGAAACACCATCGGGTTTGTACCATTCCCAACGAGCACCAGTCTTCCACTGATCGTTGATCGTGTAGAACAGGTAGTTGATCAAACCACCGGAGTCGCGGGCGACGCCGTCAGTCTGGAAATCAACATCGTTGTTGGTACCGAGCACGTCGTACTGGCCAACGTACTGGAGCTTTTCGGTAATCATGTAGGAGAGAATGAAGCTGTTGATCGCCCCTGTCCCACGGGCACCGAAATCACCCAGTGCTGTGGTGTAGATGAAGCTCAGCTTGTCAGTGGCAGCGTAGTTAAAGCCACCAAGGAAGTTGCTACCGCCATTGAACTGAGCAAAGCCGGTATCCCAGCCAGCAGTCCAGCCGCCCCAGACCGTCAGCTTGTCGCTGGCTTTCCATGTGGCAAGAGCACCGGTATGAGTGAAAGGCTCACTGTTCCAGAATGTGAGCTGACGGCTGTAGAAGAAGTTATCAGGAGAGGTCACGACTTCGTAGCCAACGATGGTATAGAAGTGACCCATCTTGACCGAGACATCGCCGACAGCGATTTCGCCGTAGAGCTGTGGTAAGGCCCACTCGTAGATCCCGTGATCGAACGTCGCGGAGTTATCGTAAGTGGGTTTTGGGTTACCAAACGACTGAGCGTCGTTACCGTCGGTACCGTAGAGGGCGTCGAAGCGGAAACCCCAATCGATCCCTTTGGAGCCGTCGGCTTCCTTCTTGACGAACATGTAAAGCTGGCTCATGTTCACGTTGTCGTCTTCGCCTGCATCTGTGAATGACAGATCAGGATTGCTGGAGTAGCCGAGATCGGCCCATCCACCAAAGACGATCCCCTTATCGGCCAGACCCGAGCCCATCACACTCTGGAGTGTCCAGGGGCCAGCTTCTTCAGTTTCTGCTGGAGCAGCATAACCAGGATCCACGAAAATCTGGTCTGGTTGACCAACGTTCGCACCGGGAGCAGGTGGGGGCACCTGCTCCTGCATGGCGCTGACCTGGTAAATCGGTGAGGCAGGGGCTGCCACCACTTCGCCGTTCAAACGCTTTTTGGCCTGTTCGGCAATCGTGGTTGCATCCTCAGCAAACACCGGCATTGCCATCGCGCCAAAAGCACCCAGCAGCACACCGGCGCGAGCCAGTGACGTCCGCCAGGACTTTGGGAGAGAAAACTGCATCATGCGCTCCTCAATCACACGTTCCATGTGTTCGGAAAATCCCGAGCCTGGCGATATCCCACCGCCAAACTCCCTGCGAGCCTTGCAGAGTCAAGGGGATGATGCCGACCGGCATCCATTCCGAAATTCGCGACTGGCAGGCCTCTTGAGCGCGAGCGTCTGCCATGGTCTCGTCGAACGTATCGGAATCGTTAACCGCATCAACACATGGTCCAATGCTCAGGGCGTCAGGTTTACTGATTCCGCAACATCGATACAGGCCATACAGATTCACATCAAAGTCGTGCGTTTCGTGCCGCTTTTATCGCTTGTAGGCACAATTGCTCGATCACACCAAGACGAACTGTCTGACGAGCCTCGCCAATGGCAACTTCTGCCGAAACAAGTCAACGATCAGGGCGTAGGATTTTTGCTTGAAGACGGTAGTCCAGCCGCTCAACCGCCTCTTGAGGGGCGAGATTCATGAGCAATCGACCGGCAAATCGCCACCGCAATGATTCATCTCTTAAGGAATTCGAGCGGAGAGGTGAGGCCTGATCGGAAGCTGGATCCGCCACAGATGGCAGATCAAAAGTTCCAGTTTTTGAATCTGTATTCTGGTGGGGGAGAGGATGATTGGGGCGATGAAACTGCGGTTCCATGGGCTCCGATATATCGATGGCCGCATAGTGAAACAGCAAACTGGCCTGCTTGATCTGATCGGCACCAGGAGCATCGAGCAGATCTTCGTTGCGGGTAAGATCGGGCAGCAACTCGATTCCGGCCAGAGCCCACACGCCCATGGTGGAAGAAGCTGTCGCCAGCACGATCTCCGGTTGCCAAACCATGATCTGCCAGCAAATGCCGCGATGGCCACCATTATGTAAATAGTCTTCTGCAGTTCGGGCCAGGCTGTTCCAATGCAGAAGGATCTCGTGTTCGGCTGCAATCAGAGTTTCGGCATCAACCTGCTGTTCGGCCCCGCGATGCTGATCCGAATCTGGCGTCATGGTGATATCAGAAAACTCACTCGACGCAGCACCAACAGTTGGCGACTGATGCGAAACATCTCGACCAACAGGAGATGTCTCGTTTTCTGAATATGAAGGAGTGGACGTTGAGCCTCCCCGATTTTTTGTGCGGGCTCGCTTTCTGGAGACACTTGCGACTGCGATCCCGAGGAGCATGAACCCTATCGCCAGACCAATGATCAGAACCTGGTACCACTGCGTCACTGTCGATTCACTTTCCACAGGCAAAGCCAGACCTCGATGATTATCGAGTCATTCAATGTGAGTCCCAAGAGCGTTAAGGTATTCTGTCAGAAAATTTGAATCCCTCCGGAGAATGCCAGTGTCGATCCTTGGTGCGCATATGTCGATTGCGGGGGGCTATTACAAAACCCTCGAAGCGGGTCATCGCCTGGGGATGGGCTGCGTTCAGCTCTTCACCAAGAATAACAATCAATGGCGGGGGAAACCGCTGACAGAGGACGACATTCGCCAATTCCAGGCGACGTGGAAATCGACCGGGATTCAGGCCACCTGCGCTCATGCGAGTTATTTGATCAACTTAGCCAGTCCTGATGACGTGCTATGGAATAAATCCTGTGATGCCCTGCGTGATGAACTGGAGCGGGCCGAAGCGCTCGGGATTCCCGGCGTCGTTTTGCATCCCGGCAGTGCCGTTAAATCGACACCCGAAGCCGGGATTAGCCGCGTGATAGAAGCCCTGGACGATGTCCATTCGACGTGTAAAGGATTTAAAACTCAGGTCTGGCTCGAAACAACGGCCGGACAGGGAAGTTGCCTTGGCGCCCGGTTTGAAGAGTTGTCTCAGATGCTCGATGGTGTGCGGGAACCCGATCGGATTGGAATCTGTATCGACACCTGTCACATTTTCGCCGCTGGTTATCCACTGAATACGGCTGATGAATACGCCGACACTTTGGAGCAGTTTTCACAAAAGATTGGCTTCGACCGCGTGCGTGCGTTTCATCTCAATGACAGTATGAAAGGGCTGGGCAGCCGGGTGGATCGACATGCCCATATTGGCGAAGGGCAGTTGGGTCGTATCCCTTTTTCACGTTTGCTGCATGACGGTCGGTTGACCCACATCCCCAAGTATCTGGAGACCGAAAAAGGGGAGCGGGATGGCGTGGATCTCGATCTGATCAATCTGCAGACACTCCAGCAACTCATCGCGAATCCTGAACACGACTGACGATTGAGAGCTGAAGACAATTGCCGGCCCGAAGTTTTTTGACGATAAAACAGTTCTCGCTTTCAAGACTTTCGGCTGATGCGGAATAGAGGGTGTTCATACGTCATGAGTGAAACAGGAATGTCCGAACTGACTGTCCGGCAGGCACTGCCGGCCGATGTGCCAGCTCTGGCTGAGTTTCTGACACCCTTTGTCGCCGTCGGCCGACTTTTGCCGCGAACTCACGATGAACTTGAGATCCTTACTAAGCATGGCTTTATCGCAGAGATTGGCGGCAGAATTGCCGGTTTTGCCGCCTTAGAAATTTATTCGCCCAAACTCGGAGAGCTGCGAAGTCTGGCAGTCAGTCCTATCTATCAAGGGCGCGGCGTCGGTCGTGCCGTCGTACAGGCGGTGATTGACCGAGCACGGGAACAGAACGTTTTCGAAGTTCTGGCAATTACTTCGACCGAGGATTTCTTCAGAAAGTGTGGTTTTGATTTCACACTTCCTGGCGAAAGAAAAGCCTTGTTCTATCAGACGCGCCCTTCTTACCTCGAAAAGCCCGGCGAAGTCCTTGCAGAAGATTAAAGTCGATCCACCTCCACAGATGACAGCTTTGTCAGCAAACTGCAGTCAATTGTATTTGCGCCAGTTGAGATCTGATGATGATCTCCGCGAACCTCTCTGCGCGTGACGTGTCAAAAGTGAGGCTTATTTCCCGGATTGGAAACATCGCAAACCATTTGTTGTGTCTGTGATGAGGCCACGACTCGGATAACTCACTGATCTGCCGTTTCGTCGTTACGGACGGAAACTCTTTTCTGACTTCAGAATTCTTTCTCAGCGCGAAAGATGATCCAGTAATGTCAGGTATTCGTTCGTAGAGAAGGGAAGAGCGTTTGAAGACCTGTGGCTTTGAGTCAGACAATCAACTCAGCTTCAAGCATAGTTTTCAGACTGGTGGGGTTCTCAGATGTGACGGAAAGCTGCTTTTCCGGCCTGAAATCTGCACTCGATCAGGTGAGGAGCCGGAAGAACGAGTTTCTGTCGCAATCTTTCAGCAAAAATTGAACGGAGTGAGACAGTTTGCAACGTTCACCGGTTCATAATGGAACAATTGTCTTGATGGACGACCGTCCCGAAGAAAACCTCCATGAAATGTCTTACCTGAGGCCCATTGACAATCGCTGTTGTTGAATACTTTTTGTGTGAACGAATTCCAGGTTTTTGAATCCAATTTCCTCAGGCCAGAAATGAAAGGGCCGATCATGTCGAATTACCGCCATCCGGCCTTGAGACTTCTGGCCGAACAGCAGATGCGTTATTCACCACGGGATGTCCGCCTGCAGCAACTTGAACGTGCTGAACGGCTGGCTCATCGTGTCGATCCGCAGATTGAATATCCGTGGCAGAAAGTCTGCCAGGACGTGACTTCGTATCGACCGGAGTCATACCCGGATCTGCTCATCACCGGGTCCGATCTGCTGCATGATCTGCGGGTCTTCATTGAAGACCTTTCAGAGTCGATCGAACTGCGTCCGGAGCAGATGACGGAAGATGTGCTGACCGTGGAAGATGTCAGCCGACAGTACAACGTGAGCACAAAAACCGTTGATCGCTGGCGGGATCGTGGTTTGATCAGTCGCAAGTTCCTGTTTGGTGGTCGTAAGCGCGTGGCCTTTCTCAGGTCATCTGTTGATCAATTTGTGGAAGCCAATCACGAAGACATCGGCCGCGTGGGGAATTTTCGCCATGTCACGGAGGATGAACGACGAATGATTCTCAGTCGTGCCAGGCGTTTGGCACGCTTTGGTGCAGGCCCGACAGAAATCAATCGTCGGCTGGCCAGGAAGTTCCATCGTTCTCCCGAAACGATTCGCCTGATGTTGAAAGACTTTGATCGAGAACAGCCGGAGATTGCATTGTTCCCCGATGACTCCGATGTGCTTTCATTGTCCGAACGCGAAGAAGTTTACGAGGCCTACCACCAGGGTGTGGCCGTCGAGGATCTTGCCACGAAATTCAAGCGGACCAAGTCGAGTCTTTACCGAACGATTGCCGAAGTGAGAGCCCGCCATCTCCTGAGTCGCTCGATTGATTACATGGATGCGCCTGAATTTCACAAGGAAGCCGCTCAAGCGATCGAGTCTGAAGAACCACCCGCAGCCATCGATCAGGGCGTCACCAAGGCGCCGCCTGGTTTGCCTCCTTATCTGGCGAGCCTGTATGCCACTCCACTGCTGACCAGGGAGCAGGAGCATCATTACTTCCGCAAAATGAATTACCTGAAGTTTGCCGCTGACAATCTGCGGAAAACCATTTCGTTAGCGCAGCCTCGTGTGAAGCTCATGGATGAAATCGAATCGCTGCTCGCCAGAGCAACCGAGATCAAGAACTTCCTGATTCGCAGCAATTTGCGATTGGTTGTGTCGATTGCCAAAAAGCACTCGCATCCGACAGCCAATTTTTTTGAGATGATCAGTGATGGGAATATGTCTCTCATCAAGGCGATTGAAAAATTTGATTACACACGCGGCTTCAAGTTCTCCACTTACGCCTCGTGGGCGATCATGAAGAACTTCGCCCGATCGATTCCCGCTGAGAACACCCGGCTCGATCGTTTCCGAACAGGAAGCGAAGAAGTCTTTGTGCAGTCCATGGATCCGCGCACCGATCAGTTCCGCGACGAAATCGTGAACTATCGTCAGCGGGAAGCCCTCATGGGAATTCTGGGACAGCTCGAGTTGCGAGAACGCGACATCATCATGCATCGCTACGGCCTGGAAACTGGCCAGCAACCGCAAACACTCGAACAGGTGGGGCATCGCTTAGGTGTCACCAAAGAACGAATTCGACAAATCGAGGCCCGCGCTTTGAAAAAGTTGAAGCGTATTGCCACCGATGAACGTCTCGACATCCCCGGGATCTAAACCGCTGTCGCTCATCGCGTGGTCGTCAGTCCTGACTCCACCGATTCACTCGCAAGACCTTGTCACAGAATGACAGTGCTCAAGTAACAAAGCCCGGCAAACACAACTTGTGCTTGCCGGGCTTTGTCATTTTCAAGGAAACCCGTGGGTTAACCTGTTCAGCCAAAGATCACTCAGCCAAAGATTATTCAGCGGCTGGCTTCTCGGCTTCATCAGCCAATACAGCCTTCCGCGAAAGCTTGACACGGTTCTGTTCATCGATGGCGATGACCTTCACCTGAATCTTCTCGCCCACCTGGACAACTTCGTTCACATTCTTCACGAAGCCGTCTGAGAGTTCGCTGATATGGCAGAGCCCATCTTTGCCCGGAGCGATTTCGATAAAGGCACCGAAGTCCTTGATCGAGCTGACCGTCCCGTTATAGATCCGGCCAACCTTGATTTCTTCAGCAATCGCTTCGACTCGAGCCAGTGCGTCTTCAGCACCAACGCTCGAGCTGCTGGCAATCACGACTGTACCATCATCTTCGATGTCGATTGTCGCACCAGTCTGTTCCTGAATGGCTCGAATGTTCTTGCCGCCAGGCCCGATCAGCAGGCCGATCTTGCTGGGGTCGATCTTGGTGCGAAGCAGTCTCGGTGCGTGTGTCGAAATCTCGGAGCGAGGCCGACGAATGGCACTGAGCATGGTCTTGAGCAGTTCAATACGGGCTTTCTTAGCCTGCTCGAGTGTCGCACGTACGATTTCTTCACTGATGCCATCGATCTTCAGGTCGAGCTGGATACCAGTGACACCCTTCTGAGTACCGGCCACCTTGAAGTCCATATCACCAAAATGATCTTCATCACCCATGATGTCTGTCAGGAGAATGAATCGATCAGCAGATTTCACCAGGCCAATCGAAATCCCGGCCACTGGCTGGCTGATGGGCACACCGGCGTCCATCAGTGCCAGAGTTGCACTGCAGACGGAAGCCATCGAACTCGATCCGTTTGATTCGAGAATGTCCGAGATCACTCGAATCGTGTACGGGAACTTTTCCTGTGAGGGCAGCACACTGGCAACGGATCGTTCAGCCAATGCCCCGTGACCCAGTTCGCGACGACCAGGGCCACGCAAAGGCTTACATTCACCGACTGAGTAAGGCGGGAAATAGTAGTCGAGCATAAAGGCTTTGGCTTCTTCACCAAAGAGCCCTTCGACACGCTGGACATCGCGAATCGTTCCCAATGTCACTGTGGCCAGCGATTGAGTTTCACCCCGTGTGAAGAGCGATGAGCCGTGGACTCGTGGCAAGACACTGGCAGCACAACTGACGGCGCGCAGATCGTCGTGCTTACGTCCATCCAGACGCACGCCATCGAGAATCAGATCGCGCACAGCCTTGGTTTCGATGGCAGAGAAAGCGGCAAAGAACTGAGCCTTCGTCAAACCAGCGGCTGTTGTCTCAGCATCTTCCGGGAAGAATTCCGCCAGAAGTTCTTTTTTGTAAGCCGATGTCTGGCTGCTGCGTTCTTTCTTGACGCTCGATTGCTTGACTTCACGCAGTTTAGCATAAGCCTTTTCGAGCAGAATCGCTTCGAAAGGATTCGCTTCGGGAGCGGGGAGCACAAATCGTTCGCGGCCCGACTTTGCAACCAGTTCCAGTTGCAACTGGCACAATTCAACAATGGTCCGGTGCCCGAACATAATGGCATCGGCCATCTGATCTTCGGGAAGTTGCTTACCGAAACCTTCAATCATCAGCACTGATTTCTCAGTACCGGCCACCACCAGATCCAGTTCGGAATCGGCAATCTGTTCCTGAGTCGGGAAGAGAATGAATTCACCATCGATCAAGCCCACCCGCACAGCGGCCAGTGGCCCCTGGAAGGGAACAGGAGCCAGGCAAAGAGCGGCACTGGCACCAATAATCGACAACACATCGGGATCGTTCACGCCATCTGAGGCGAGAACGTTCGACATGACCTGGACTTCTTCGATGTACCCTTCCGGAAAGAGTGGCCGAATCGGACGATCTGTCAGCCGACTGGTCAGCACTTCGCGAAGTGTCGGGCGACCTTCTCGTTTAATAAATCCACCAGGAAACTTCCCAGCGGCAGCCAGACGCTCCCGATAGTCGCAGGTCAACGGGAAGAAATCGGTCCCCGGACGGGAAGGGCCATTCTGAGCAGCGACGAAAACCATGGTTTCGCCATATTGAATTGTCACAGCACCAGCAGCCTGCTTGGCTAACTCGCCGGTAGTGATGGATAAGGTGCGACCTGCAAACTGACGCTCTACAGTAACTTTCATACGTTTCAATCCTTCAACAACAAACACTTTTCAACAAACAACTTTTGTATTCATACACACAGGCTCGGGAGCGAGACTTGAGCCATGGCTGTGGCTGCAAATTCACTCCTGGTTTTGAGCCAGATGGTCTTTGACGGGAAATGACTTATTACCTTCAGACGAGTGACATCACTCTCTCTGCAGGTTTTTGTCTGGTTGGAAAAGCCGATCACCTGGAACTGGTGATATGGCTGGAAACCGCCACTGTCGAGAAATCGACAAGTCGAAGATTTGGCAAACTTCCAGCCGACGTTTGTCTTCCACAAGCTGGTTGGCATGCCCATCGAGAAATAAGTCAGACTGGCAATAGAGCCTGTTGATACCTGGCTCAGACTCGATTGGCTGAACCAGAGGCTCTGAGCCAATGGCTGAATCTTCGTGCGAAATGCCAGGGAATGTTGTGGCAGTGAGCTTCGAGACCGTGAGCATCGAGATAAAGAGCCTGGCGCGAATCTCCGCTCATCAGACGAGAAGACACTTGAGCTCGCCAGCCCTGATTGCTGGTGCTGCGGCATCAATCGCACAATCGAACAGGAGGTCTGACTCTGCTGCAAAACCGGAATGCCCATACCCTGACTGTCGACCGCAGAAACGAGACACCCCAGACAGGCATATCGTTTTCATGGGTTGCAAATCTTCGCAAGCAACCAGACGGTACTTCTTACTGCAATCGCTCAGAGGCATCAGTCACTGCTGACTAACGCAACTTCGCTAGAAACTAAACTTTACTGAGAACCTGAACTCGCAAGCCCTGCAAGTTTTCCTGCAAGGCTCAATCATTCTGCAAAACCACCCGTCTCAACAGAAACCGCCTCGAACTCCGGATGAGTCGAGGCGGATGTTGAAACTACTTGCGGAGGCTCAGTCGTTCGAGCAGTTCAAAATACTTGGCTGGAGACTTCGCCTTCACATAATCGAGCTGCCGTCGTCTCTTGCTCACCAGCATCAACAAACCACGTCGACTGGCGTGATCTTTCTTGTGGCTGCGCAGATGCTCGGTCAGTTCGGCAATTCGTGAAGACAGCACAGCAATCTGAACTTCAGGCGAGCCAGTATCTGACTCTGATCGCTGGAAGTCCTTGATAACCTGTGTTTTACGCTCTTTTGTGATCGACATTTCTGTTCCTCTTAGCTCCACCCGATACTTCTCGAGACATCCAGCCGTCACGACGAACTGGGGAGCAATCCTAGTTTTTCCCAATCATTGATGATGAATAGTCTAACTTTCTGTCACAGACTTTCAATCGTAACGACCTGCAAATCTGATCAAAAAGACACCATTGCTTTTGGACAGACGTTTTCGATTGAATAAAGATGTCCATATGCTTCCGTTGAGAGTGTTGCCCGAATGTTCCTGCGAAGCTGGCAAGAAATCTGTCGCCAGCAACTCTCGATTTTCTCACAAAGTCAATCATCACAGGTAGATACACCCAGGAAACACATCATCTCCTACTTGAGTTTCGAACATTGACGGACTCTGCCACCAGCCTTCAGATTCGAATCAAACCGCCGGTACTGAATTGCCTCCCTCCATCGAATGCCATCCCTCGCGCGAGCTTGCCATGTCTTTTCTCGATCGTTTTTTGATCAGCCCTATGACCACACTGCTGATTGTGACAGTTATTTTCTCCAGCAATCCGGAAGTCCAGAAGGCACAGGGCCAGGATACAAAAAATCCTCTGAAGCCTCCTGCACAGCATCAAACGTCTCAGAAGTTGCAGTTCAATCGCGATATTCGCCCGATTCTTTCTGACCGATGTTTTCATTGCCATGGGCCGGATAGTGCCACCCGGGCCGCCGGCTTGAGACTCGATCAACGAGACGAAGCTGTCCGGGCGAAGGCCATTCACCTCGATCAACTGGACCAGAGCGAGTTGCTGGCACGGATCTCATCCGACGATCCCGATCTGGTCATGCCTCCCCCCTCACTGAAGAAACCTCTCTCAGCGACTCAAAAGGCCACCTTGAAACAATGGGTCCTCGAAGGAGCCGAGTATCAGCCGCATTGGTCCTTTATTCCCATCCCCAAAACAATCTCGACACCTGCCGAAACACAATCGAGATTTCGTGAGAAGCAGCCCATTGACCAGTTCGTTGAAGCCCGCCTGGCGGAAGTCGGCTGGCAACCATCTCCTCCGGCATCACGACTGACCTGGCTGCGTCGCGTCACACTGGACCTCACAGGCCTCCCCCCATCAACCGCCGAAATCGAGCAGTTTCTCTCGCTGGCAGATTCTCCTGAAACTCGCCGAGCTTTGGTTGATCGCCTGTTGACAACGCCCGCCTATGCCGAACGGATGACGAACGATTGGCTCGATCTTGCCCGCTATGCCGACACCTTCGGCTATCAGGCCGACCGGGAAATGCATGTCTGGCCCTGGCGTGACTGGGTGATTCGCGCCTTCTCAGAGAATCTTTCTTACCGCGATTTTCTCACGTGGCAGGTCGCAGGAGATCTCCTTCCCGAGGCCACGCAAGAACAAAAGCTGGCCACGGCCTTCAATCGCCTCCATCGACAGACCAACGAAGGGGGAAGTGTCGAAGAAGAGTTTCGGATCGAATATGTCTCAGATCGCGTGCGAACCATCGGGACGGCGGCACTCGGCCTCACCATGGAATGTTGCCGCTGTCATGATCACAAATACGACCCGATTTCCCAAAAGGAGTTTTACGCCCTCAGTGCTTTCTTCGCGAATATCGACGAGCACGGCCTGTACTCGCATTTCACCGAAACTGCCCCCACACCCGCCCTGCCACTCTATGCCGATGGGCAGCAGGCACAGCACGAAAAACTGCTGCAAGAAATCGACCAGGCTGCCACAGCTTTGAAAGACATCGAAAGCCGGTTGCTCGCTCAGCGTGAGCAGTCACAGGTCAACACCAAAGAGGAACTCACACCACTTCAACCAGTTGAACCGGTCGCCCAGTTTGATTTTGAGGGGATTTCGCCCGGCGGCACTAACAGACTGGTCGACAGCCGCAAGACCGCGAGCGGACAAGATCGTGGCCACGCGATCGAGTTCAGTGGCGACGACGAATACAAACTTAAAGAAGTGGGGAACTTTGCCAGGACTTCCCCGTTCAGCCTTTCCCTGTGGCTGAAGCCTACTGAGCATAAGCCCCGTATGGTTGTTGCACACTGTTCACAAGCGGCTGAAGACTCTGCCTTCCGAGGGTATGCGTTGACACTCGATGAAGGCAGACCGACGTTTGCACTCATTCATTTCTGGCCAGGAAATGCCATTCGAGTTCAGGCTCCAAACGTATTACCGCTGGGTCAATGGTCACATGTGGCCGTCACTTATGATGGTTCCAGCAAAGCCTCCGGTGTGCAGATCTATTTTGATGGCCAGCCACTTTCGCTGGTTGTCGAGCGCGACAAACTTACGCGCGATATCCGCCATCGATCCGAATGGGGCGATTCGGCTGCTGGAAGTTTATCTCTCTCACTAGGTGCCCGCTTTCGAGACATCGGCTTCTCCCAAGGGCAGCTTGATGATCTCAAGGTCTTTGAGGTGGAATTGTCACAGGCCGAAGTCGCTCAATTCGCCGAATCGACAGCAGAAACTGTTTCCCTCACAAAAAACTCCTCGCGACCACTTCACTGGCTCAGGGCTCAACCTGAATGGAAGGAGGCCTTTTCCAAACTCGCCTCCGCTCGAGAAGCAGAAGACAACTTCATCACTCGCATCAAACAGATCATGGTGATGGAAGAGCTCCCCGGCATGAGACCGACCCATCTGCTCAAGCGAGGTGAGTATCTTCAACCGGCCGAAGTCGTGCAGCCGGATGTCCCGCAGGCAATTGGTTCGTTGAGAGCCGAATGGCCACGCAATCGACTGGGCTTAGCCAACTGGCTGGTCGATGATGCGAATCCACTGACAGCTCGTGTAGCCGTTAATCGTTTATGGCAGATGGCTTTCGGTCGCGGGCTGGTCGCCACGCCGGAAGATTATGGCAGCCAGGGAGCATTACCCAGTCATCCTGAACTCCTGGACTGGCTGGCCCGCGATTTCATGGATCACGGTTGGGACCTGCAGCACACTCTCCGGCAGATTGTCCTTTCGGATGCCTATGCGCGATCGGCAACCCCGGTCGATATCGCCTACTATTCGGCAGATCCTGAAAATCGATTACTGGCTCGTGGGCCAAGGTTTCGTCTTTCCTCAGAAATGTTGCGCGATCAGGCACTTGCGGTGAGTGGCCTCCTGATCACAAAAGTGGGGGGGCCCAGCGTCTACCCTTATCAACCGGCTGGACTTTGGGAAGAAGCGGGAACAGGAAAAAGCTATCCTAAGGCAGGAGGAGAGCATCTTTACCGCCGGAGTATGTACACATTCTGGCGGAGAATTCTGCCACCACCATCCATGAGCACCTTTGACGCCCCCAGCCGAGAAAGCTGCATTGCGAAGCGAGAGCGCACCAGCACGCCGCTCCAGGCACTGGTGTTGATGAATGACCCCCAGTTCATCGAGGCCGCGAGAGTTTATGCCGAGAATCTCAGCCTAGCACATGCAGCACCTGCTGATCAGGTGAAAGTCGCTTATACGGCACTCCTCACGCGCGAACCAGGTTCACGCGAGCTGGAACTGCTGCTGGCATTCTATGAGCAGCAGGTGGTCACTTATCAATCTCAACCAGAGACCACTGCCGAGTTGTTAAAGATCGGCGAAAAGCCAGTCTCTGGCAAAGTCTCGCCCGCTCAGCACGCCGCTCTCACCCAGGTCATCCTGCTGCTGTTCAGCCACGATGATGCCGTTTCGAGATGAATTTCTCGTGACGTTGGGAATACGTTCTCTCACCCTGACTGCTTCAATTATCCGTTGGAATAATCTCAAGTTCTCAACGATGCAAATCCGCCTGGATTAAGCGATCACTCAACAATTATTGACATATTGATGGTTACCATACCAACCAATGATGTCGATAATGTCTATCGATTTGTTGATTTGTTCAATTGTCCACAATTGGAGAGAACGTATGCGGAAAAGGCACGGCTTCACATTGATCGAATTACTGGTCGTGATTGCGATTATCGCCATCTTGATCGCTTTGCTGTTACCTGCTGTTCAACAGGCACGCGAAGCAGCCCGAAGGTCAGCCTGCAAAAACAACCTGAAGCAGTTTGGACTGGCAATCCATAATTATCACGATGTTTATAACATGTTTCCGCGTGCGAATTTTGAAACTCGCAGTACCGGTGACAACTCGTACTGGGGTTGGAGCGCCCACTCGATGCTGTTGCCTTATTTTGAGCAGGCGAACATTACTGGTGACCTCGATTTTTCACTAGCAGTGAATGAATCCGGAGCAGGAACTCCCAACTGGCAAATGATCACTCGTCGCATTCCCGTCTTCCTGTGCCCATCAGATCAAGGGCCAAGTGATCCTCGTGGTGGCGGAAACAGCTATGTGATGAGTGCCGGCCCTACGCTTTATTGGGGGCATAGTGGAGCACTACGGGGCGGGGTTCCACTCAGCGAGCAGGTGGGTGTCTTTAACTTCCGCGCTCGCGTTCGAATTGGTGACATCACAGATGGCACATCAAACACTATTGCTGCCAGTGAACAGATTGCTTCCGGTAGCGGATCTCCCGATTCCAAACTTGCGGAAAGCTGGGGACCTAGTGACTTCAGCACCATCAATTTGTCATTTCCCACTCAGACCCAAATGCAGGCTCTGGGGAAGGCTTGCAAAGCACTTTCTGATGCCGCTTCAGCGACGGGGTCTGTCCATCGCCGATCAGGAAGTTTGAAGGAGCAGATTCACTGGGCCCTCGGAATCGGCGGCCAAACAGTTTTTAACACGGTTTACAATCCTAACTCGCCATTTCCGAACTGTGTGGCCTGTAGCGGTTGCTGGTCAACTGACAACATTGGAGTTTATACCGCTCGCAGCAGGCATACTGGTGGTGTCCATGTTCTCATGGCGGACGGAGCTGTCCGTTTTGTGAGTGATAACGTGGACAACACCACGTGGCAACGACTTGGTGGAAGGAGCGATGGCCAGATTGCTTCACTCGACAATTAAATTCTGATCACGAACTTGATGCAGTCATCACTCGACGATTCGCAAACAGACTCTAACACGCTGACCAAATCTCATGAGGGGCTGGATTGTATCGATCAATTCAGCCCCTTGATTTATGGAGACGTCCCCTATTCCGTCACCAATGAATAAGAGATACCTACTTCGACTTCAACGAAAACTCAAACGTGTTATCACTCACATTGCGGCTGGGTTTTACTTCGGCAGTCAACGTTGAGGCTGAGTTATACTTTTTGGGAATTAATGCCACATAGTCGGGCATTCCTCCGGGAGAAGCGGGCGGAATCTCCTTCGTAGAAGTAATCTCCACGCGCTTCGAACCTTCGGTACAATCAAACGCAAACTCTCCATTCTTGATTGTCCCGGCATCGGGCCGCCCCTTCCCATCCGCTGGCAGAATCAGCACTTCGCCGTTTTCCAGTGGATTGCCATCCAAAGTGACCCGCCCCAAGATCGGATACCGCTGAGGTGCATCACTGCCCCCTCCGCACCCGGCTAACGCTGTCAGCAGCCATCCGGCACTCAAAGCCATGAACGGCAGATAGCTCTTGCAAGTAGTATTTATGGACATTCGTATTGATCCTGCTGATTGCTAACGAGCTATTGACGAGTGATATCAATAGATTTCAGTATTTAATTGCAAGCCTAGGTATAGGATGGCTCAACACCAGCTACCCACCGAGACACCCCTGATCGATTCAAGAAGCGCAACTTCGCAACATGGCTGAAACTTGAAAATCAGGCGACAACATCCATGCTATCGCCTGTGATCGTTATAAAGCGATGAATTGAACAGGAGTCGGTCTAGAATTCCGAAACCACTTCACCACCGGCCCGGGTTCCTAATGCACGCCAGACACCCAGGTCAATGTTCTCGCTGATGAATCGCATCGATCCATCGGCCAAAGCCATGTGCACACCACCGGTGTGCCGACTGCGGGCATAAATCACTTGAGGATCTGTTGAGGCGGTACAGGGCGCGTATGTCGGACTGACGGGAGAGCCTTCACACGTCCGGCAGCGGTCGGAAGCGGTCGTATTCGGCGGCAGGTTGGTGCTGAAAATGCTGCTCAAATGGTCGGCTCTCCAGTAACGACCACGCCAGTCACGACTCACGTTGGGTGTCACTTCCGGAACCAGATTCACTTCTGCCAGCATAACGGTGTTCGACGTCCCGTCGATGATGTCACGCATGCGCACTGATGAACGATAGAAAAACATACCGTCCATGGCTCGCGAATTGGCGACAGTCACTTCTGTGCTGCCGTTACAGGCGAGATAGTTCCCACAGAAACCATCGTTGCGGTCGATCGTAGCACCGTGAAACTCGGTCAACTTCGAACCATTCGGATCCGATGGGCACACGAATGCCGGAATGACCTTGTTGATCAAATTGCTCGGAAAGTCACGCGAATTCGTCGTCACAAAGTAGGGCGAGACGGAATTGTAAAGCGGAGCCTGATCGATATATGGCAGCGTCATCGGCATCCACGAGATGTCGGTCGGTGGCAGCGATGCTCCCGTCGCTGTCGTCGAAGGTGTCGCACCTCCACCACCAGAGTTATTCAGCGCATTCGAAATACTTCCGAATGGAAAGCACTGCATCACATCGTGATAATTGTGTAACGCCAGACCAATCTGCTTGAGATTATTGCGGCACTGCGTTCTGCGAGCTGCTTCCCGGGCCTGCTGAACGGCAGGTAAAAGCAGTGCAATCAGAATCGCAATAATCGCGATCACCACAAGGAGTTCAATCAGCGTAAAACCTCGTCTGGCACTGGAGAGATGCATCATTCAGTCCTGTTCGAAACGGAGAGAGGAGAAAGGGAATTGAGAGACTTCTTAACTTCCGCCCGGTGACTTCCTCGACAATGTCACATTGGCCGGGTTTGATGTGAATGATGAGATTAGATTCGAGGTTCAGTTCCCGCCTCACGCATTCGCGTGATTTCGTTCACAAAATGAGGAAATGTTGTGGCCAGGTATGCACCGGAAGTTTTCGCTCCTCTAAAGCTCCGGCCGTGGCGAGTGCTGGCGATCCTTCTTGTCGGCTTCCTTTCAACTTCAAATCTGCGGGCCGAAGAGAAAGCTCCCTGGTTTGATCAACTCGCTCGCTTCCTCAGCCCTCAAGTTGCTCAGCTATCGCGCTCGGAGCAGGATCTGAAGAGCCGGTTGGCATCGTTACCCCTCTACACGCCACAAGAAGTCTTACGAGCGGGATATCATTCACAATTCCAACCTTCACCCAATGATCAGGAATGGATCCAGGTCGATCTGGGGGCCATTCTCACGTTCGATTCCATTGTGCTGGCTCCTGTCTGG
>VFQR01001283.1_pt1 | contig 20184 bp, 9 predicted proteins | sample 3512321 | NCBI WGS metagenome assembly VFQR01 (sample SAMN10412374, study PRJNA504923) | tailings metagenome | isolation source: Relicate 3 Philex TSF1 revegetated site | place: Philippines: Tuba, Benguet | collected 2017-08-29 | reverse complement strand
GTTTGTAGTAAGCACTTCAGTGCTTAAAAATCAAGGACTAAAGTCCTAACTACAAACTTATTTACCCTTCGTAACTAATGTGATGAACCACTAGCGCCCAATAAATTTAAGATCCCCGACTTCTTTAAGAAATCGGGGATCTATTATTGTTCAGGAATTTCCGGATTATGCTAGATGAAACAATTAGCTAACTATACTAGCAACAAAAACGAAATCATTGGCACTGAGGCTAGTTGCAGTAATTCCAACTAATAAAGCCAACTCTGTATTTCCAGTTTTCACCAAAGTATCACTACCTTGTTGCAATAGGGTTAAGGCACTAAATTGAGTCACGCCAATACCGCCAAGCCCGATTTTATCAATGCCTGCTGTAAAGTCACTGACGATGTTCTTAGCAGTTGGCAGGCTGCTACTAGCAATCCAAAATTGGTCAATACCAGTGCCACCACTGAGTTTATTACCACCTGCAACACCAGCAAACAGCACATCATCGCCATCGCCACCAAACAAAAAGTCATCGACATTTGAGAACAAGATGTCATCACCAGAACCACCATACAAACGGTTCTTGCTACCTCCACTGCTGAGGGTGTCGTTACCATCTCCACCGAATAAGAATTGGCGAGAACCTTCAATTACTGTGAGAATATCATCGCCTGCGGCTCCGAATAAATTATTACTACCATCGGCTTCCACCACAGTAATTACATCGTCACCATCGCCACCATCAACATTGGTACTTTTAGCCGCACCATTTTGACCAATAAATATCTGGTCGTTACCTTTTTGACCGGATACACAAGAGTCACTACCTACCAGTACAATGTCGTCACCCCTTCCGGCTCGAATTGTGTTGCCTGTAGCACCTTCTACAAAGTCTGCACCATCACCAGCAAAAAATGTTTGTCCCGGCTTGAGTGTCACATCATCGCTGTTGCTAGAACCAAAACCATCAGGGAAAGTAGGCTCTACAGTTGTTAAGTTATTAGGTAGTTCTAAAATGCCCAATCTTTCAGCAGGAGTATTTCCTGTAACGTTGAAGTCGTTATCATTGAGCAAAGCTAGGGTGTTGGGTGCTACCAGCGCCAAACCTTCTAATTTTTCCACCCCGGTGTAACCCAATTGAGCAGCGTTAGCAATTAAACTCTTGGTCACAGGGGTAATATTGGCAGCAGCTAGTTCCGCAGAGGTCAATTGCTCAATGGTTTTCCCCACTGGTAAAGTAAAATTCCCTGGGTTGTTGATGTTGGTTGCCCCGGCTAAATCAATTTGGTAAATTAATTTATTGCCAGCAGATGTACCATTGTCATCACGCTCGACTACTGCAAATTTACCGTTACCCAAGGAAACTGCATCGCCAATTTTATCGGTTGCTGGCAGACCTTCTAGGCGATATAAATACTCTGCTGTTACTTGCTTGCTGACAATATCAAACTCTAGAATTCGCAGGTTGAGAGAAGCTTTAGAAGTTGCATCATTAGCAACATCAGGATTATCAATTGGACTTTGAATAAAGGCGTATAATTTATTGCCTTGCAATGCCACAGCTTCAAATCCCCGGTTATTGCGGCGCTGGGCATAAACCGCAGGCAATACTTCAATGCCAAAGGTTCCAGCTGGTTGGTCTGGGTCGGATGCGGTGGCGGTTCCTTGAGGAATGAAGCGCTCAATCAGTTTACCATTGCTATCGAAGTGGTAAATGGCGGGGCGATATTCATCCACCAACCAATAGTCACCATTTTTGGCAACTACAATTCCTTCCAAGTCTGCACCCAAAGGATCGTTAGCTAAAACATTGTTGTCTAAGTCAACGGCAATTTCATCTGTGTAAGCTAAACCGTTTCCTACAGCTTGCAAATTGGGTAGTCCTGTTAATGGCGTTGTTCCATCTTGCCGAAATAGCTTGGTTCTGTTGGTGATGGTGATTTCACCAGTGGTACGGTTGAGTTCAAAGCTAATTATTTCCGGCTGGAAATCTGGTAATAAAAATGGTCTATTAACGCCATCAGGTTCTCCATTGGGGCCCCGGTCTGTGTTGGTGACAAACTTCAGGTTGCCATTTGCTGCAATTCCTTGAAAATACAACCCAGAAAAACCACCCAAGAAAATATCTTGATTTTTTGAGGTTGTACCTAACTTGGGTAAATTTTCAAAGTCATAAATAGTCAGCTTTGGTTGGGCGACGGGATTACGGGGATCGTAGCTGGTGGTGTCGATATTTAAAGGATTGGGCAAAGCGTTAGCAATATTTTGCCAAGGTACGAATTTGAAGTTAGAACTGATATTTTCTTGTTCACCTTCATCGCTAACTATTTTACCTGGTTCATTGGAACCATCTTGAGTCACAAATAAACCAAATGGGAAGTTAGGCCCCAGTGGTACGTTAATCACATCTGCACCGTCTGACTCTTGGACGCTATCAATTGGCCCGTTGTTACCAACAGCAAAGTTACCGATAAAATCGTTGTTACCTTCACGGGTGTAGGCAACAAAAGTGTTGTCGCCTTGGCTGGATGCTAGTAAGTAACCTGTGCCATTTTTACCGTAGTAAATGGTCAATCCTTCGACATCATTGGTGAGGTAATTACCGCCCAAGTCTTTAACTTTATCAATTAACTTGCCAGTGCTGCCACCATTTGGTTCTGCTTGGTACTTCCAAATACCGACATCTTCCTGCCCTATGTAGAGAAAGCCTGTTTCTTGGTCTACCACCATGCCCTCAGTTTGAGGTTCGCGATCGGCAATTGTTGGTACAGTAAATTCTCGTACTCGCTCGATACCAATTTTACCATTCCCTTTATCGATCAGTTTATACTGAGCCACGTCTCCGGTTTCCCGGCGATTCACAAAGACATAGTAATCATTGGTGATGGGACTGCGGTACAACGCCAAGCCGTAAGCACTGCGAGAAGATGAAGAATAAGGTTCTGCAAAGGGTAGCCCTTGGAAGAGAGTGCCAATGCTGCTATCGGTAATGTCTTCTAAGTATTGTCCGGGGGTGTTGGGGTTAATTTTGAAGATTGCTAGTTTATCATTTTGGCGATCGCTAGCTACGGCAATATCAATAGATTGATTGCCTAATTTAAAACCGTATTGCAAATCAATGTTGTTGTAGCGAATCCCACCAGGATTAACTGTTTGCAACAAATTACCAGACAAATCATAAACCCGCAGTCCGGCATTTTTCACGGAAGTCAATACTAAGCTATCAGCAGAATTGCTAGCATTCACATAAATGGCAGGGTCATCAGCATCGCCACGTTCATCAACTGGGAGTGTTTCATCGTCCAACAAATCGGGGGTAGTTTCCACCGTAGGCGCAGCAGTGGGAACTAAATCTGCACCCAAGGTGAGGATTTGGGTAAATTGGCTGCTGTTGAAGTTGTTGTCACTCACTAAAACAATCGACTGACGACCATTTGCAAGTTTGGGGCCAAAAGCGATACCTTCAATGTTATCGGTTGGCAAATCTAGGTCATTTAAATTCAACAGTAGGCGTTTTTGTGCAGGTGCGATCGCTGCTAGTTGTTCAGCACTCAAATCATTGAGAGAATCGTAGAAACTGATGTCTGTTGCACCTTGCAAGGAAACTTCGTAAATTTTGATAGTGTTACCGACACCTTGTGCAAAGGAACGTTCCACCGCCAGTAATGTGCCACGATTATCAATTGCTAGTAAATCTACCAAACCATTATCAGCAAAACCTGTGCTGGGGTTTGGTGGTTCCGGGATTGCATCTGTAATATAGAGGTATTCTTTTTCTGGTTGTCCATTAACGAGATTGTATTGCAAAATCCGCGAACGGCTACCACTGGTAAGTGAAGCCCTTAAGCCGTCTTGGAACAACGCATTTTCAGTAGCGGTGAATAAAGTTTTTTGGTCGGGTGTGATGGTGAGACTTTCAAATGCCAAATTATTGTAAACGCCTGATGTCTGCGTATCACCTGCATCTACAATCCCGTTGTTGTTGGTATCTGCAACTACTGGTAAGAATTTGGTGGGGATGAGTAGCGATCGCACCTCTTGACCTGTAGCCAAAGAAAACTCTTTAATAAAGGGATTGGTAACGCGACTTGCACCCAAATCCGGTCTAACTTCTCCTTCTGAAGAAATGAAAACAGTGCCGTTATTGGTTAAAGCAATACCTTCTGGGTCGAGGCTGTTGGTTGCAAAAAAGTTGCCGTTGCTATCTTTTAAAGGAGTGACATTAGTGAAAGTCACCCCATTATCAGTAGTGAAAGTGTAGAAACGAGCCAAACCATTGCTATCAGACCTAGCATCAGAGATGGCATAGTAGACATTGTTAACAGCGTCGTAGGTGACACCAGATAATCCACCCACTGGAGTCGCTGTACCATTCACATTTCCCGCCCCACCATCAGGAATAAAGCCAGTGACAAAGGTACTTTGTGTGACAAATTCTGCGCCGGGAATGGTTTTACCTGGTTCGCTTGCCCCGGTTTCCACCTCTGCGAACACCAAGCGATGGTCGGAACTAGGAAAGGGAAAAGTACCCACTGGGGAAAATGTCGGGTCAGTATTCAGCGGCCAGAATACTCCAGAATTGGCAATTGTCAAGTCAGCAGAGGGCAGTACATAATCAGACCGCAGGTTTCCAGGAGTAGTATCGCTAAAATCTGCCGTGTCAAAAGCCGGATTACTTTGATGATTGGCATTGGCACCACCTTGTAAAGCTGCTTGTTGGGGGCCGCCAAGACTGCTAGGGATGACATTAGTATTAATACCGGGATTTTGCAATAATTGGCGGATGGCAAAGTCAACACTATCACCATCTAACGGGTCAGCATTTTGGTCGCCCATAATCACAAAACTTGACCCAGCAGCAATACCGCCTGTTTTACCTGCATCATCATAGATGTAATTGCCTTTACCAGCAGTAATATAATCTGCCCAAAAGCGAATTTCATCATGATTGCGTTTGCCGTTGCGGTCTTCTGGCCCATCAAACACCGGTGGTGTGGGGTGACTGGCGAGGACATGAATTGTCTTACCGTTGACTTGGATTGGTATATCCCAGTGGCTTTTAGAAGAAAGACGTAGAACCGCTAGTTCCTCAGAAGAATACCAATCATTTGCCTCTGGAGTCGCAGCATCATCAGGAAGCAAGGCATCAGGCATATCCTTCCAAAGGAACTTTTGGAAAGTGCGGATATTAGCAGTATCGATGGGATATTTGGACAACAGCAACATTCCAAATTGCCCAGGAAAGTTACCAAATCCCAAAGCATCATCGCCATATCCCGCTTCCCCTGGGGTGGTAACTATTTTACCGTCGTTGTTCAAATCAAACCCAGAAGCAATACCCGTATTAGAAGGAGCAATGTAAAAGTAGGGGTAATCAACAGGAGTTGCACCATTTTGACTCACCGCTAAATAATTTTGTACAAATAATTCAACTGCTTCCACAGAGTAATCAAACTCGTTAATTAGCAGCACATCCGGGTTATTGCGCTGAATGATTTCTGCCACTGCCTTTGCCTGAGCATTATCAGGAGTAGAAAGATCCGTTACTAACTGACCTTCAGCATTGCGATTCAAGGAAGCATTGAATTGAGAAAAGCGAATTGTGTTTGTCATAAAAATGGGGGGTGGGGCATTGGGCATTGGGCATTGGGCATGGGGCATTGGGAGAGGCAGAAGGATGGTTCTTCATTTTGAATTTTGAATTGTTTGTCTTTCTCTTTTTCCTCTGCCCCTGCGTGCGATGTGTTAAACGAAAACAAAACGGTTATCTGTTGCCAAATTTGTATTTTGGTTTAAACCGGTTTCAACAACAGCAATTAATTCTGTACCATTGTTGGTGAAAATACCGATGGCTGATTGAATGATGGATACAGATGATGCTGACCCTAAGGAATAATTGTTAGCAATTCCTTTAAGTTCAATGCGATCGCTTGTTTGTAAGTTGAGAATCTCTGCGTAGTCGCTTTTACCGGAATTAGCATAGAAAACAGAGGTGGGGTCGCCTAAAACGTAAGTATCTGCACCTTGGTCGCCGTTGAGCAGGTCGATTTCGTCGCTACCTCCTCCCCAACCAATGAGGCGATCGTTGCCATCACCACCAAAAACTATATCTTTGCCAAGTCCGCCTAAAATTGTGTCATTACCGCCATCGCCAAGGAGTACGTCTGTGCCTCCTTTGCCATCCAGGTAATCGTTGCCTGCTCCACCGTTGATTAATTCACTGCCGTTGGTGCCGATAATGCGATCGCTGCCTCCTTGAGCATTGACTATGTACCGATCTAAACCAGTAAGTTCTTCCACAAAGATGATGTCGTTGCCAGATGTGGCTTTGTTGTTAGCCACAGTCAGTTCAAAGGTATCGCTGGCTGTCAAGCCTTTCTTATCAGTGGCGGTGACTGTAACTGCAAAAATGCCAGTTTTGGACACAGCGCCGGAGATGACTCCAGTGTTAGCAGCGATACTAGCCCCACTTGGTAAACCACTGGCGCTGTAACTCAGGGTGTCCCCTGCATCGATATCAGTGAATTTGTTACTGACATTGAAAGAAAAGGGTTTGTTTGTAGAGATGATTTGGTCGTCAATGGCTTGCACCACTGTGGGTGCTTCATTAATATCCTTGACTTGGATACTCAACACCTTTTCCACAGAAAGCCCACCATTATCGGTACTGCGTAACCGAATACTGTAGGCAGATTTGGTTTCAAAGTCTGGGGAAGCTTTGATTTGTAAGCTGTTGCCATCTATTGTGAAGGCGGCGTTATCAGTATCGCCAGTTCCCGTAACCAAGCTGTAGGTAAAAGTGTTACCTGTGTCAGGGTCGATGGTGGTAAATGTACCGATGGTTGTGTTTGCTGGAACATTTTCATTGACGCTGGTAGCACTCAATATTATGTCCGTGGGGGCATTGTTTCCAGATATGTTAAACCTAGCCACACTGGGGTCGTGGTCGCTATCTTGCTCGGCAAATTCTGAGTTGATGTGGACTACATCATAGGCATCTAGTTTACCCAGCAAGTTGTTACTAACTAAGATGTGGTCAAGGGTTTGGGCGTTGCCTTCAAAGTTGTAGGTGTAACGCTCGTTTTGAGGCAGAGTTTCAATTAAAGAAGTCAGCCCAGCGCTTTCTAGGATGCTGACAGGATTGGAAAACTCAAAGTCATTCAAGTCACCAGCCACCACCACATTGGCATTAGGATTAATGGCTAAAATGCTTTCAACAAAGTTTTTCACCAAGGTGGCTTGTTGTTGGCGCTGCACTTCGCTAGTCAGCGTTGGTGGTTGATTCGGGCCGTATAGAGGTTGGTCGCCACCTTTGGAATTAAAGTGATTACCAATTACATACACGGTTTCGCCGTTGAAAATAAATTCACCAACTAAGGGTTTGCGACTGCTATTGAAAGCCGAGTTGGTGGGGTCAATCAAACCGGGACTATTAGAAATTACCGGAACACCAGAGTTATTGGTGACTGTGGTGCTGGAGGTAGAAGTACCACCGGGACGATCTACAAAGCTGACGCGGTTGGGATTAAATAAGAAGCCGACGCGGATATTTCCCCCAGGTTCGCCGCCATTGGTATCGTCCACTGGGTTAATTTGACGATATTCGTAGGTGGGGCCGCCAGCTGCGGCTATAGTATCAATTAATTTTTGGAAGGTAACGCTGGCATCAACTACGCTATCGTTGGTCGGGCCGTTATTGTCCTGAATTTCTTCTAGAGAAATGATGTCAGGGGATTTCAAATTATTGACAATGCTGTTAGCAAGGTTGTTAAACTTGGTTGCACTATCGTTTGGGTCAAGATTTTCGACGTTGAAGGTAGCAATTGTCAGTTGGTTGGTGGTGGCAGTTAAATTAGTGACTTCTTTGGTTAGGGTGTTGGAGGTAACACTCACCGAAGTTGGCAGAACTTCGTAGTTACTGAAGTTATAGTCAACCACACCTGTAATTGTGCCGAAAGTCGCACCAACATTAACTTGTGATGAGCTACCAGAAGTGAACAATGTGTCATCTATTTGGATGCGTTCGGGATTAAAATCATTGGCACTAATACCTATACCACCGCGTGCTGTACGTCCGGTGGCGTTAGCGCCGTTGTCTGCCAGTACCCAAATCTCCCCAAAAGAATTTGTCGGGCTAACTGCCACAGGATTATTTACCTGTACCAGCATTCCTTCCAAGCTTTCGTAGAAATCGATGCCATCTTGGGCAGGGTCAAATAATGTGGCAGGATTTTCTACATTTCCACCCACAGCATCGTTATTAATTACTTGAGTGGGAATAGTCCGGCCGCCGTTGCCAAGAATAGTCGCACTGGGCAAAGCATTGCCACTGGAGAGTTTGACAACGGTAGGGCTAGTAATTTCTGTAGTTGTCAGGTTATTTGCATTACCACCAGGACGAAATTCGGTGACTGTGCCAGTAACTAATATAGAATCACCTACGGTTACCGTTGGTGCTGATGAAGTGAAGACAAAAATGGCTTCGGAGGTGCGATCGTCGTTATCTGGATTGGGGTCTTGCAAGTAAAAACCGTTACTTGTTCTGACTGTGACGATGCCTGCTACATTGTTAACGATTTGACCTGCCAAGGGTGAGATATGCCCTGCTCCCTGAATTTCGCTAATCTTAATCGATGGGGCTACTTCATTATCTGTCACCGTAATATCTGCATTAGCGTTAGTAAAACCTGTAACTGAAGCAGTTATGGTCACTGTCTGGGAGCCATCAAGTATTAAATCGTCTACGGCATCAATGGCAAAGGTGACAGTGGAACTATTGCCTGTGAAAGTGACAGTTGTGGGTACTGTTGCCTCAGTTGTATCGTTACTGCTCAAATTGACAACTAAATTTGATGTGGAGGTGTCTGAGCGTGTCAAAGTGGCTGTAGCAGCATTAGCCCCGGCATTTTCGGCAAATGAGCTAGGAGTAATACTGAAAGTGAAAGTTGGTAATGGTGGGATAGAGCGTAGATTATTGATATAAGTTGTATTGGCTCCACCATTGGCCAAACCAGGTGTAGTTGAAGCAAAGGCAATTCCTGTCGTCCAGTTAGTAGTGTTTGTTGCACCTGCCAGGTCAGAGTTTAATGCATAGCCTGTGTTGTTGGTGCTAGTGCCAAAATTGACATTTGCTGCGCTTGTGAAGGCTCCTGTTGCAGTGCCAATATCTACAGCAAATCCGTCTGCGGAAATGGTTGCGCCAGTATTTGAAGTATCGACCCAGACAACATCATCACCAGCAATATCTCCGGTATTTCCGCTGTTGGCGTTAGGTAAGAACGACCCACCAGCATTGAGAGCGATATTCCAGTCGTTAGCTGATGGATTATAGGATGTGTTCTGAGTAATAGCTGTAGTTCCACCGACTGTAATGATAGTTCCTGCTTTGAAGGTGGAGGCTATGGAACTAACATTTGTAAATTTATAAGCAGAAAACTTAGAGGCTTTGGCAGCTGTAGAATCTCCCACAAAGAAAGACTCAAGCTGTGTAGCAGTCAAATCTTCAGTAAGCAAAAGCTCGATGAATTCGTCAGTTGTGGTCAGGGTTCCACCACGATAAAATTCATTAATTATAATCTTGGGCATAAAAACCTCTTAATAAGTCTCAGGGCTAGTACCAACAGCATCAATGCCACCTTCAAAGTCCGAAGCGTGGAGAATTTGGAGTGTAAGTGCCATTTTTATTGCCAGTAAAACGAAGTTAACTGCAAAATGTAATTCGCAGTTAGAGCGATCGCAATTCCAAATACAGCTTCTAGACCACCATTTTTGGCAGTTACCAGAAGTTTTTTGTACAACTTTTAAGTATTCAGCCACCCTAAACTATCTGAATAAAGTTAAGAAACAGCTAGCAAAAGGTTAAAAAAACAGATAGTTGAGTTGATAAAAGGCAAAAGGCAATAGGCAAGAGGCAACAGGACTGAAACTCCGTTAGCTGAAGGGTTTGGCGGTTAGTTTCTGTTCTCAGCTATCCTGCAACTGCGATAAATTGCAGGCAAAAACCCAAACCTATAAGAATTTTTATGCGAAAAATTTTTCAATGCCTGCAAACCACAATTTATTGAAAAAAATCAAAAATAAATATAAATTTTTTTAGATACTATGTAAGATGCAATACAGGCTAATATTTTTTAGAAATGGAAAATTTGCTGACTAAATACCTTAGGAAACCAGCTTATTTGAGTGGTAACTTAGTAGTAAAAGTACTGCCTTGACCTAATTCACTTTGAACATTTAAACTACCGTGGTGAGCTTGGACAAGTGCTTGAGCGATCGCCAATCCTAATCCAGAACCGCCGGTATTACGGGAGCGATCGCTATTGACTCGATAAAAGCGATCGAAAATCCGAGTCTGTTCTAGCTGTGAAATACCAATTCCTGTATCTTGTACTTGGATTACAGCATAGCGATCGCTACGTTCTAAAGAAACAGTTATTTTTCCCCCTTTGTGTGTGTATTGAATTGCATTAATAATTAAGTTAGAAAATAGGCGATACAGTTGGTCTTCATTGCCAATAATATTTAAAAGCTTTGCTTCTTTAACTGTAGATGTTAATGCGATCTTGTTGGCGATCGCCAATGCGGCAAATTCTTCTATTAAGTCATTAATAATATCATTCAGACAGCAAATATCGCGTTGGATTATTGGTTGACGATCCAGACGAGTCAGCAGCAATAAATCTGCAACAAGAGTTGTGAGTCTTTGATTTTGACGCTGTATAGTTCCCAAAATTTCACGAGACTCAGTTTCATCTAATTGTGACATTAATAGTGCTGATTCCACCGTAGCTTGTGTTGCTGCTAAAGGTGTTCGCAATTCGTGTGCAGCATCAGCTGTAAATTGTTGAATTTGTCGATATGAACGATAAATTGGTTGCATTGCTAATCCTGCTAAGTACCAACTAGCCAAGCCAACCAAACCAATGATTATGGGCGAACCTAATGTTAAACTCAGTTTTACTGCATCCAAATAATTATTAAAATCTTCTAGATTTCGTCCGACTTGAATGTATCCCCAATCACGATTATCTTGGGTATGTAATATCAAGGAAATTTGGTGGTAAACCTTGCCTTTATTGTCTTTGAGAGTTTGCCATAATTCTCGATTAAAATCTGGTGAAAGTCCTTCTGGATAAACACCTGCAATGGCGAATAAGTTTCCTGAATTATCAAAAAAACGTACATAATAATGGCCTTGATTGATGGCGCTTAAAATATGGCGTTGGGAATTTGACTGTTGTTGAATGCAGCTTTTTCCAACTACACAAATATTAGGTAAAAGCTTCTCTATCACTGGTTCTAATCTACCGGGTTGCTGTAGCTTCAGTTCAATACTGTCATGTAAAGTTCCAGCAACAGACTCTAATTCTCGGTCTAATGTCATCCAATGAGCATGAGCGATCGCTTTATAAATACCATAACCAGATAAACTTAAAATCAAAGCCATAACCAGCGCATACCACAGCGCTAAATGCAGGCGAGTTTGCTGAAACAACTGATTTTGATTCATCTTAAAGTTTTAATTTCTGAGATTCAGACGATATCCCATACCATGCAAAGTTTCGATCGCGTTTTCACAACCACTATTAGCTAGTTTGCGCCGTAGCAAACGCATTTGAGCCGCTACTACATTACTGATAGGTTCTGCATTCGCTTCCCAAAGTTGATAGCGAATTTGTTCTGTGGTCACAATTTGATTTGGATGCTTCATGAAATATTCTAGTAACTGGAATTCTTTATTAGTGAGGGAAATTTCTTGTTTTTCACCCTGAGAATTTCGACTGATAACTAGATAATTTCCATAATCTAGAGTGAGATTGCCAATAGTTAATTCTTGGGGCTGAAATTGTGGCGATCGCCTTTGCAAAGCGCGTAATCTGGCTAATAATTCTGCCATCCCAAATGGCTTGACTAAATAGTCATCTGCACCAGCATCCAAGCCAGTAACTTTGTCTTCCATTGTGTCTTTAGCTGTTAGCATTAACACAGGCAGAGGACTTTTATGATAACGCAATCTTTTGCATAATTCCAAACCAGAAATTCCAGGTAGCATCCAATCAAAAATAGCTACTGTATATTGTGTCCAACTATCTTCGAGATATGCCCACGCTTCATTACCATCCAACACCCAATCAATCAAGTATTTCTGCTGAGTAAGAGTTCGCTTAATCGCAGTACCTAAATCAGGTTCATCTTCGACTAATAAGAGCCTCATGAGACTTCACCTATCAATAGTTTGGATGAAATTTGTCTGGTCTAATTTCAAATTACACAGCTATCAAGCCTTTTTTACTTCTGAATTCTGAATTCTGAATTCTGAATTCTCCTCATTACCGATTAAAGTTAAACCGTCCGTCTACTTTTTCGCCTTGAATATCTGCGGTTATTTTCACTTGATACTGACCTGTTGCTTTTTCAGACAGTACAGACGCATAGTGCTTCTCCTTAGTATCATAGTTAAAAATAACTGACTTTTGCTGTCCATCCGGCAACTGAACTTGAGCCGTAACTTTGGCATTTGATACAGTTTCGTGATTGTCACCTTTTTGCAAATATAAATCCATGTGCGTTACCTTTGCTTCTTTTACAGGTACAAACTCTAAATGATAGGTTCCTGTTTCTACAACTTGACCGCCTTTAGATGCACCATGCTGGCTATTAGTTTTAGTTGTAGGTGAAGCTGAAATATTTGGTTTTTCAGAATTAAGAGTAGAGTTAATTGGGGGATTTGTTTGATTTGTGTTATTACAAGCTGCCAAAAACAATAGTCCAAGATTGAGGAGAATTATCCAGCTAAATTGCAGTAATTTCATTGGTTTATTCCTTGTTTATTGTGGAAATATCAATTTGTATCACGCAGAGGCGTAGAGAGAAGTCGGAGCGGCGGCTTCCGCCGATCTGAACTTCGGTGGTCGCAGAGAGTAAGAGTTGAGAATAGTTTATTTTGGGACTTTATCTTTTCTCTGTGTTCTCTGCGCCTCTGTGGTTCGTTAAAAAAATATTCTATATTAGCTAATTGATAACTATATTCACACTTGATGTATTTTTTCGAGCAACCAAAAATTTGCCAAATTGAGAATACAAAGCAGGCAAAACTAACAGTGTCAAAGCAGTAGAAGTAAACAACCCTCCTAATACAACTACAGCCAAAGGTTGTAAAATTTCTTTACCTGCGCCAGTGCCAATTACTAGAGGTATCATTCCTAAAGCTGAAGTTAAAGCTGTCATCAAAATGGCAACTAATCGCTCCATTGAACCTTCAAAAATGACTTTGTGTAAAGGCATTCCCTGTGCCAGCTTATTGTTATAGTTGTCTACTAACAACAGCCCGTTACGTGTTGCTACGCCAAATAAAGTAATAAATCCTACTAAAGATGCCACTGAGATAATCCCACCTCCCAGAGCAATAGAAAATATACCGCCTACCAATGCTAGAGGTAAGTTAATCATAATCATCAGCATTGCAGCCACAGATTTAACGGCAAAGTACATCAAAACTGCAATGATGACAACAGCGAGTCCACCAAATACCAGCAAGTTCTGGGTAGCTCGTTCTTCCGATTCAAATTGACCGCCGTATTGAATGAAATACCCTGTGGGCAATTGTATTGACTGACGTATTTTACTTTGAATTTCCTCCACTGCCGATCGCAAATCTCGACCGGAGACATTCGTAGACACAACTATCAAACGTGAAACATTCTCGCGGTTAATTGTGTTGGGGCCAGTACCATAATCAATACTGGCAACTTGAGCTAAAGGAATTTTTTGACCTGCGGGTGTATCTACGAGTAAATTACGGATAATATCTAAATTATTACGTGCTTCTGGTTGCAACCAAACAGTTAAATCAAATAATTGTTGGTCTTTGAGAACCTGAGATACAACTCGTCCATTGAGTGCGGTTTCTACCGTCTCAGCCAGATTACTGATAGTTAAACCGTAACGAGCTGCGGCTTGGCGGTTAAATTTAATTTGTACTTGTTTAATTGGAACTTGGGGTTCGAGTTGTAAATCTACAAGTCCAGGAATGCTACTCACAGCAGCCTGTACTTCTGCTCCCAAGTGTCGCAGTTGTGCTAAATCAGGGCCGAAAATTTTAATAGCGATCGCACTTCTAACTCCTGATAATACCTCATCCATGCGGTGAGAAATAAACCCGCCAATGTTAGGAGCAACTCCAGGGATTTTAGCAAACTCCTGTCTTAACTTCTCAATACTCCCCGCCCGATCTTGCAATCCTTCTGAACTTAATTCCACATCTAAATGTCCTAAATTCACTCCCCCTGCATCTGCGTCACCGGGTGCGCGTCCAGATCTTAACTGCACTGTCTGAAATCGCTTGTCATCCTTAAGCGCATTCTGCAATGTTAATCCCACTTGGTTTGTTGCTTCTAGGGAACTCCCAGGATAAAGCAGCATCGCATTCACTAAAGATGGTTCCTGAAATTCTGGTAAAAACACCCTTCCTAAAGTTGGTAAAATCACCAAAGAAGCTACCAAAGATGCTGTCGCGGCTACCAAAATTATTGTCGGAAAACGAATCGCAAAATTGAGGATCGGGCGATAAATACGCTGTGATAAAGCACTTACCCAAGTATCATCGGTGGGTAGTTGTCGATTTGCTAGTAAAATCGCGCATAGTGCCGGAGATAAAGTCATTGCCACGAAAGTAGAGGCCAAAATTGCTACCAAATAAGCAACACCCATCGGTGCAAATATCCGACCTTCCACACCTGTGAGTATAAAAATCGGTGCAAAAACAACGGCAATAATTACCGTCGAAAAAATAACGCTAACTCTAACTTCCACTGAAGTATCATAAACAACCTGAAAAGGATGGAGTGGATGAGTTGCAACTTGATTTTTTCGCAAACCGCGATAGCAGTTTTCCATATCTACAATCGAGTCATCTACCACCGAACCAATAGCCACAGCCAAACCACCCAATGTCATGGTGTTGATTCCTTGACCGAACCAGCCCAAAATCATCATCCCAATCAAAACAGATAAAGGAATCGCACTGAGAGTAATGATGGCTGTGCGCCAGTTCATCAAAAACATCAACAAAATGATGGAAACAATAATCGTGCCATCCCGCAGAGAACTAGTAACATTTTCAATAGCAGCTGCAATAAAATTTTCTTGGCGGAAGGTTTCTGTGACTTTCACATCTTCAGGTAACCCAGCTTTCACTTCTGCCATCGCTTGTTCAATGGCTTTAGTAACAGTGGGAGTATCATTTTGCGGCTGCTTGTTGACCATCAATACAATTGCCGGTTGACCATTGAAACTGCCATCCCCGCGTTTTAAGCCTGTTCCAATGCGGACATCTGCAATGTCTTGAAGGAGGACAGGCGTACCATTACGGGAGGCGATCGCAGATTTTCCTAGCTCCTCAATTGACTCAATCCGCCCCAAGCCACGAATAATTAGCTCTTGGTCTGGATCGATCGAGAAACCGCCCGCAGCATTGACGTTGGCGTTTCTAGCCGCTTCTGTGACTTCATCCAAGGTGATATTATATGCTTTCAATTTTGCTGGATCGGCTAAAACCTGATACTGGCGAACATCACCACCATAGGCAATAACTTGGGAAACACCGGATACAGCCAGCAATCGATTAGTAACATCCCGGTCAACCAAGCGCCGGACTTCCATCAGTGGAGTTGTTTCGGCGGTGAATGCATATTGCAAAACTGTAGCAATGGGAGAAGAAATCGGCGAAATTTGGGGATTTTCCACCCCCTCTGGTAACTTTTCTTGTACTTGTTGCAATCGTTCCGTCACCAGTTGACGCGCTTGATAAATATCAGTCCCCCATTTGAAAATCACCTTAACAACAGAAATACTCACAGCAGAAGCAGAACGCACCGTTTCTACTCCTGGTGTACCATTAACCGCACTTTCAATCGGCAGAGTAATCAGAGTCTCCACCTCTTCAGGTGCTAATCCTGGCGCTTCAGTTTGAATTTCAACTTGAGGCGGAGCAAAATCAGGAAACACATCCAACGGCATCTGACTGAGATTATACGTACCTAAAACCGTAACTGCGATCGCTCCCAGCACAACTATCCAGCGCTGAACAATCGACCATTTGAGAATTGCATTCAGCATAGTTTAATTACAAAGAATAAATAAAAACGGTTTTAAGCCACCAAACTCATCAACATTTCCCAAACAAAGACTTTAAAACTCCTCATCCTCTCTGCGCCTGGGCGCCTCTGCGTGAAAAAAATCATCCCGCCTTCTCTGCAACCCCTGTTCCTCATGAACCCCAGTATCTAAACGAGACTCCCCTACTAGTATCAAACGCGACTTCCGACGACTAGACCAAAAACTCCCAGCCGCAAAAGCTACGCAGGCGATCGCACCTCCCCCAACTACCATCACTGGTAAATTAGATGCTTTCACCTCTGAGTAGACTTTGATATCTTCCTCTTTTGTTGGCTGACTCCCACCCCGCAAAGATTGAGCGTAAAGTTGCGGCGCACGTCGAGTAACTATCAAATCTCCCTCAAATAAGCCAGTTTTCACCTCTACCATATTTTCAGAAGTTTCACCCAAGCTGACTTCCACCGGCTGATAGGCGTTACCATTTTGTAAATAAACCTGTTGCTTGCCATTTACCTCGACTACAGCCGAACTCGGTATAGCCAACATAGCTGAGGAAGCTTGATTTGCCATAACTTCCAAATCAGCAAACATTCCAGGCTTGAGTACTCCGCCTGGGTTATCGATTTCGGCTTTCACAGGTACAACTCGCGTCTCATCTGCCACCCCAGAACTAATAACCGCAATCCGTCCCGTGAAAGTACGGTTAGGTACAGCAGCAACTTTGACAATTACTCTTTGATTAGTTCTAATTTTGTTTAAATCTTTTTCGTATATATTAGCTGTGGCAAAAACTCGACTGTCGTTGACAATCGTCATCAGTTTGCCGCCTGCATCTTCAAATGATTGACCAATAGTAACTTCTCGGTCAGCAACTTTACCAGAAATCGGGGCGGTAATTGTGACTAATCCTTTGGCATTACCACCAATTCCCAGTTGTTGTAGCCGAGTTTGATACGTCGTATTACTGAGATTAATTCGTGATTTTGCTACTTTAACTGCCGCCTGGGCACGTTTGAGTTGATTTTCTGCGGCGATTACGTCTTGGCGGTTATTGGCTTTAGCGAGTTCTGCTTTGGCTTGTGCTAACTGGGTTTGAGATTCGAGGAAATTACGTTGCGGTAAGGCACCAGCCTCAGCGAGTTGCTTGTCTTTGTCGTACTTTTCTTGGGCAAATGCTACTTGAGTTTGGGCTTGAATAATTTCTGCTGCGGCGATTTGTTGATAGCGATCGCGGTTTTGTTGTGCTAACTTTAAGTCTGCTTGTGCCTGTTGCCAATCAGCTTCAGCTTGGGCAATTTTTTCCTGGGACTCTACACGTAGTGACACCAATTCCGGACTCGATACAACCGCGACAGCTTGACCTTTTTTAACTAAGCTACCAGGTTCCACCAACAGTTCTAAGACTTTCGCCCCGGAAATTGGGGTAGTTACTTGCGCTTGTTTGCTTGGCAGAGTTTCAATTTGTCCAGTGGCTTTAATCCCAATTGTTAGCCGCTGGCGTTTAACTGGTTCAACTTTAATTCCCAGTTGTTTTGCTGTTTCGGCATCAACTTTAATCGCAGAGGAAGCTGTATTCGCTTCACTTCCTGCTTGAAATTCGTCTCCATGTCCAGTATGAGCAAAAACTACTACAGGAATAGCTAATAAGACAAAACTCAGGAGTGTTGTGGAAAAACAAGATGCAGAGATTGGCATTACTATCAAAAGTCCTTGAGTAGGTGGGGAAAGAAATTGCGATTAAGTATTGTTCTAAAAGACATTTCGTGCATTTGATTTCCAGTTTTTCATCTCGAAATGAAATTGGCATGAAATTCAAACAATACCTAGATTTCCCCACTCTCTAATTACCTTTAACGGAAATTACCAGGATTGAGGCGAACAGAGTTAGGTTGAGACTGGCGACGAATTGCGACTCCATTGCGGAGGTTTCTGGCGGTACCACCATCTCTAGCATCAAGGAAAGGCTTGAGGTTAATTCCACCTCTATATGAACTAACTCGATTATTGCCGTTGCCTAGAAGTGTGCGCCCTAAATTATATACGCTGCCTGAGCGATCGCCATAGGTGTTAACAGCTACGGTTTGTTGGCCGCTATCAGCAGTAGTCAAGTTTTGGAAAATGCTGTTGCGGATAACAACGGGATCTTTTCCACGGGGTACTGTCAACACAATTCTGCAAGTTGGGTTAGCTTCACTTGTGACGCAGACAATGTTTTCGTTATTTTGTACAGATGTCTGGAGTTCTTGTAACCCATCTGGACGATACTGTTCCAAGCGGTTCGCAATTGCTACACAACGCTTTTCAGCATCCCAACCACCGCCCAAAGTTGCAGGTGCCGCCCAAGGAAAGTATTGTCCTGGTTGACTTTGGGGCTGATACATGACGGTGTACTGACCATTGTAAGTCTGACAAGTAAAGCGAGTTGTACTGTCAGATGTAGGTGATGTTGGTATGCCTGTCGATGTGTCTATTGGCACTGGTGCTGATGTGCCGCCTGATGGCACTGTTGGTACTACTACTCCATCATCAGTAGGATAAGGATTGTATTGCGCCATTGCTGCGGAATTGCCCAGACACAAAGATAAGCCAATACTGCCCAAAGATATCAATCGCAGCAGTTTTGATGACATAGCCATCCTCCAGTATAAATAGGTAGGGAATTGATAGTTTAACAACAAAGAATTCTAAATTCTGAATTCTGAATTCTGAATTCTGAATTCTGTGTTAAACGACGAATAATTTTATTTTTTGATTCATTAAAAACCTATTTTTTTTCATCTCTGGCTTTTTTTTCTTGCAGTAACTTTTTCACTCGTGCTTGAATTTCTGTATGACGCCCGACTCCTTCATAAGCGTAACGATTGTAACTACTACGGGTAATCAGATTTTCTAAATTACTAACTCGTTCGCCGCCGCCGGGATGGGAAGATAACCAACTAGGAGGTGCATTTTTTTGCTGTTTATCTAGTGTCACCATTAAGTTACGCAAGCCATCAGCAGCGTAACCACTGGCTACAATTAACCGCGTGCCGAGGGTATCTGCTTGACGTTCCATGTCGCGGCTGTAACTGAGGGCAAAGAGTTGGCCGATGGTTCCACCTAAAGGAAGATATTGGGTAACGTTAGAAATTAAGTTGCCTTGGGTGACTAATTGAAAACCGTGAGATAAAACAACATGGGATAATTCATGGCCTATTAATCCAGCTAATTCTGCTTCGGAATTAGTCTTGGCGATCGCACCTGCATTAATAAAGATTTTACCCCCAGGTAATGCAAAGGCATTGAGACTTTCTTCTGGAATTACAAAAAATTCGTATTTAAATTCTTCACGTCCAGTTACTTTCGCTAATTTCTGTCCGATTTCGTTGACATATCCCAAAACAGTTTCGTCTGCGATCGCATTCAACTGTTTTTTTGCTTCTTGGGCTACGGAATCACCTATTGCTCTTTCACCTTGTAGCAGAATGATGGTAGAATCAACTGCCGAAAATGGCCCAAGCAAACTGCCAGTAAGAGCGTAACCTAACGCACCTGTAATAATATTACCGATGACGTTACCTCGAATTTCTGCTCGGATATGTCTTTTGTAACGTTCGAGATTTTCTTGTGCTAAGTTTGTAAACTCAGCCGCTTGGGGATCTTCGGGGTTGAGAATGGCAAACTGACGCGCCGCTAAAGAAGCTTCCATCCATTTTTTCTCACCAGCCAAGGCAGTAACTCTCGCTTTAACCAATTCTGGTTGGTCTGGATAAAGAGAAGATGCTCGTTCTAATATATCTAAGGCTTCCTTGGGGCGATCGTATTGTTTCAAAATTTGAGCATATCGGATATGACCAGGGATAAATTCTGGATATTGCTCAACTAATAATTGCAAAGGTACAACCGTTCTTGTTTGTAACTTAGTTGCTATCCCCGCCTCTGATTCTCGCCAGTATACCTTACCTCCTGGTGATAGTTGCGCGGGATCGAGTATGGCTGGTTTACGTTCTTGGGGTATGCTCGTTTTGCTAAAAGGTTCTTTGACTTCGCGGTAAATTTTTTCTGCTTGGGGAATTTGTCAGGCGCGATAAAGTCTATCGGCTT
>VFQR01001281.1_pt1 | contig 20205 bp, 20 predicted proteins | sample 3512321 | NCBI WGS metagenome assembly VFQR01 (sample SAMN10412374, study PRJNA504923) | tailings metagenome | isolation source: Relicate 3 Philex TSF1 revegetated site | place: Philippines: Tuba, Benguet | collected 2017-08-29 | reverse complement strand
TCCCCCTCTTCCCTCGCCTTCTTCACTCTCCCTAACCCCGCTCAGCTTAACCCCCTCAGCGCCGAAGCGGCTGCAAAGGTACAACTTTCTATTCCATTCGGCAAAGAAAAATTTGAAAAGAATTTTCAGCGTTTTTTACTTCGCTGCCACTCCGTTGAATGGGAGAGCAAAGGTACTGCTGAAAAGAGAAAAAACAAGCTTGCAGCACAAAAAAAGACAACAAATATTGGCTTGTTCACCTAACTCGCTGACTACTTGCGCGCTGGGCCATTAATCTTTTTAAAACTGTCCGGAAGAAAGCAGAACTAAAGTGCAAGCGTTTTCAGTTTCGATGCCAATCGCATTAAGTTTTTCTTGCCATTCAGGATTTTCGGTACCTGGATTAAAGAGTACTCTTCTCGGTTTTAATTGTTCAACTGGTTGCATGAAATCGCCTTGATTATCGGGACCTATATATAAGGTAACTGTGTCGATGGTTCCAGTTTGGGGAAATGAAGTGGTTATTTGTTGCCCAAGCACTTCACCAGCACGTCGGCCCGTGAGCCAAACACGATAGCCGTAATCTAGAAGCATGCGCGTTGCCATATAGCTATATCGTGCCGGATTATCGGATGCACCCAAGACCAATACTGTTTCTGATTTGCTCATCGTGCCAATTTACGCACTGCTGCCATCCCATCCATGGCTGCACTCACAATTCCACCGGCATAACCCGCTCCCTCTCCTACGGGATACAGATTAGAAAGTTGAATATGCTGCCAACTTTCACGATTGCGCGGGATTCGCACCGGTGAAGAGGTTCTTGTTTCTGGGGCCACCAATAACGCTTCATTCGTATAATATGCCGGCATGTTCGAGCCAAAATGTTTCAAAGCGGTTTGCATGCGATCTGCGATGAAACTAGGGAGCACTTCTCGTAAGTCGGACGAAACTACCTCTGGTCGGTAGCTACATGCAGGTAGGGATACCGATACGCGATTTTTTGTAAAATCTACCACCCGTTGTGCTGGCGCACGCTGCAGCCCTCCCCCGACCTGAAATGCAAGCTGCTCTATCTCTTGCTGCCACTTCAACATGCGAAAAACGCTATCGCCATGTTTTATCGGAACATCTTCAAGGCGAGTTTCAACGACAAATCCAGAATTCGCGAACGGGTTGTTTCGTTTGCTTGGCGACCAGCCATTGGTTACGATCTCCCCCTCGGCAGTTGCGCAAGGAGCGATTACGCCACCCGGGCACATACAAAAAGAATAAACACCCCTCGAGATAGCTTGAGTACTGATGCTGTAGCTTGCCGGGGGAAGTAGCTCAGGTCGGTCAGATCGTTTGTATTGTATTTCATCGATCAGCCATTGCGGATGTTCGATGCGTACACCCATGGCAATAGGCTTGGCCTCGACAAGGATGCCACTCTCGTGCAGGCTGTAAAAGATATCTCGTGCCGAATGCCCTGTGGCCAAAATCACATTTTTTACTGAAACCAAGTTGCCATTGGCCAAACGAACTGCGGTGAGTTTGTCGTGAAGGTGTTGCCAACCGATTACGCGGGTCTCGAAACAAATTTCGCCGCCACAGCTGACGATATGTTCGCGAATGGCGGCAATTAAGTCGGGTAGCTTATTGGTACCGATATGTGGATGCGCATCAATCAAAATTTCGGTGTTTGCGCCGAAGGCAACCAACCAACGCAACACTTCGTTGATGTCGCCACGTTTGCCCGAACGGGTGTACAGCTTTCCATCGGAATAAGTACCAGCGCCACCTTCTCCGAAGCAATAATTCGAATCTCCATTCACCTTACCATTGCGGGTAATCTCTACCAGATCCCTCCTTCGAGCACGAACGTCTTTTCCCCTTTCAAAAATGACCGGCTTCAGTCCTTGCTCTATGCAAGCTAAAGCTGCAAACAGGCCCGCAGGACCCGCACCGATGATGTGTACTTCTTCGGCGGTGCTTACATTGGTAGTCGGAACAGCTATTTCAGCCCGATTGATTGGCGTAAGCCCGGGTTCAACTACCACACGAACTTTGATGTTGCGTGAACGTGCATCAATCGACCGCTTTTCGAGCCGAAACGAGTCCCCCTCTCCAATATGTCCCAATTGGATGAGCTGCTGCCGAAGCAATGCATAGTCAAATCCTATTTCCGGCGTTACAAAAAGCTCTAAAGGCATGTGGAAAAAGTAGCAGTTATCTACAGGCTTTTCCACAATAAAACAATTATGTGAATAAGCCTCTCGCTGTAAAGTTAAAAGATGAGAATTCAGCTTGTGAGCACTTATTTATTTCAACAGTACGATTGTATACGATTTAGATTGTTCAGGGGCAGAACTTGCTCTAATATTGTGCTATGGATGATCGTGTACCCTCGTTGGGACAATTAATAGGAAACAGTAGCAAAACCACGCGAAGAATGCCCGAAAGCGGCCAAATGGTGCTGGGTAAAATTCAGCCCCAGGCAACCGATTTGGAAGAAGCCGTGCTGGGTGCACTCATGCTGGAGAAGGAAGCGCTCTCGCAGGTGATTGATATTTTGAAGCCCGAGGCTTTTTATGTAGAAGCGAATCAACGCATTTTCGAGGCTATTCAAGCCCTCTTTAATGCGTCAAAACCTGTCGACCTGCTCACCGTAACCCAGCAACTTCGTACAATGGGTTTACTTGATAAAGTTGGGGGCGCATACTACATTTCGGAACTTACCAATCGGGTTGCCTCTGCTGCCAATGTTGAGTTCCATGCCCGTATCATCTTGGAGAAGTTCATACTTCGGGAACTTATTCGCATATCGAGCGACATCACCACCAAGGCCTTTGAAGAAACTACCGACGTTTTTGAACTCCTAGACAAGGCCGAAACGGAACTCTTTTCGGTAGCTGAACAGAATATTCGACGCAATAGCGAAAGCATGGGCACCCTGGTGCTCAAGGCTATCAAAGAAATTGAAGCCATTGGGCAACAACCTGAAGGGCTCTCTGGAGTACCATCTGGCTTTACCGACTTGGATCGCCTCACCAACGGCTGGCAGAAGTCGACCTTAAACATCATTGCAGCCCGCCCGGCCATGGGTAAAACGGCTTTCGTATTAAGCTTGGCCCGAAATGCGGCGGTTGAGGGCAAAAAAGCGGTTGCCTTCTTCTCGCTGGAGATGTCGTCGATTGAATTGGTGAATCGTTTGCTTTCAGGAGAGGCCGAAATTGAAGCTGAAAAACTCAAAAAAGGCAAGCTGGAGGCCCATGAATGGCAGCAACTTAATACGCGCATCAAAAGGCTTTCGGAAGCTCCGTTGTTCATCGACGATACGCCACAGCTCACGCTTTTTGAATTGCGGGCGAAATGCCGCCGCTTAAAAGCGCATCACGACATACAAATGATCATCATCGACTATCTGCAGTTGATGAGCGGCGGCAACGAAAACGCCAACGGTAATCGCGAACAGGTAATTGCAAGCATTTCAAGAGGCTTAAAAGCCTTGGCCAAGGAACTGAGTGTTCCTGTTTTGGCGCTTTCTCAGCTTAGTCGTGCGGTTGAGCAACGCGGTGGCGATAAAAAACCACAGTTGTCTGACCTACGTGAATCGGGATCAATAGAACAGGATGCCGACATGGTGATGTTTATTTACCGGCCTGAATATTATAAATTGGAAGCAGCCGATAATCAGCAGATGTATGAAGGTTTTGCGCAGATATTGATCGCCAAGCACAGAAATGGTCAAGTAGGCGACGTTAACCTGAAATTTGTGAACAAGTTTGCCAAATTCGTAAACCCCGATACCGACTTTGCTGCCTTCAACACGGCGGTACCTTTCGGCATGGGCGATGCCTACTTTGGCGATAATGCTCCAAATATTAAGATCATGCCTTCCAAGATGAACGACAGTAGTTTTGACGAGCCTCCTTTTTAATGCATGACGTTCAAATTGAAGAAAGTTGGAAACATAGCTTACAAGCCTGTTTTCAAGAACCTTGGTTCAACGAGCTCACGAAACAAATCAAGGAAGAAATTCTAGCCGGTAAACGTATTTACCCGCCCGGGAGATTCATCTTTAATGCTTTCAATTTTACTCCTTTGCCAAAGGTAAAGGTGGTGATACTCGGGCAAGACCCTTACCACGGTCCTGGTCAAGCACATGGCTTGTCGTTTTCGGTGCCTGATGGCATAAAAGTACCCCCGTCTTTGGTGAACATCTTCAAAGAGATAAAATCTGATCTCGGAAAACCTATCCCATCCAGCGGCAATCTTGAGCGATGGGCTAATCAAGGCGTATTGCTTCTAAACGCCATACTTACGGTTCGCGCCGAGGAAGCAGCCTCTCATCGAAATTTCGGATGGGAACGCTTCACCGATGCCGTAATTCGAACCGTGTCCGACCGCCAATCGCACGTGGTTTTTCTGTTGTGGGGTAGATTTGCCCATGAAAAAGCCGCTTTAATCGACCAAAACAAACATTTGGTGCTTAAAGCGGCTCATCCTTCACCTTTGTCGGCGCACAATGGCTTTTTGGGTTGTAAACATTTTTCTTTGGCCAATTTATGGCTGGCAGAAAAAGGAATGACAACTATCGACTGGTGACTAATCTTCTATAATAATGTCTTCCATTACGGGGCTCACTTCATCCTTGTCTTTGAAGCCCTTCATGCCAAGTAGTATATTCAAACCAAGACGAACATTGAATGTGCTAACGTTTCCTTGATTGGCTAGTGCCATCAAGTTATCGGCCATGGTGTATACTTGTACCGGTCCTAGTTTCAAGGCAAAACCACCGCCCAGATTATCAAACGACCCTGGAGAAACCGTGTAGTTAGCCCTCAGATATAATACGTTCCATACGTTAGTTTGGAAAAAGCCAGTGAAGGCGGGGAAAAACTGGTCGCTGTAGCGGTTACCCGAGAAAATTACACCAACCTGTTGACCTTTCAAGAACTCATAGCTGGCACTAACCAAATAACGCGTATTCAGGTTTGTAGTAAACTCTTTACCTGGCACCTTGACTATGTCGAAAGCCTGCGCCAACGAATCGCCTATGCCGCCAAATGGATCTCCTCCATCATTCTCACCCACAACGATATTACCGCCACGATAGGTTACAGAAGCACTATCGGCTACGAAACTGTACAAGTCGTTCTTCCAGCTAATGCTCCCCAAATCCGTTACGCTTGCACTCAACATGAGTCGTTTCGTGACTTTGTAAGAAATTCCAAAATCGAAGCCAAAACCCGTATTACCCGAATTGAACGCTACCGTTGGCTCGGGACTCTCTGCAAGACTATTTACATTGGATGTATTGTATCTGAAATTATTGGTAACCACCAAACTATCCGTTTGCCAGTTAATTGCACCTTCGGCATATTCGGTCCGGCCGCCAGCTATACCATTCAAATATTTTACTCGAGCACCTAGAGTCAATTTGCTTGTAATTTCTCTGGTAAAGCCTAAGTGGAATGCTGAATACGACAGCACATTGAGGTCGATATCGTTTAGACTTACCGGATTTTCTCTGAAGTAAGGGTCTAAACTTCCATTTTGGACTAAGCGCAACAAATCTACAGGTAGTTGAACACGCGTTTGTACATTGGTATATGCCCCTAAACTCATGTAGTTCTTTCTTCCCAAACGTAAGCCAAGATGAAATAAATCGACTTGTATTTCATTGTTGAAGCCAAAGGTCTTACCCGCTCTTTCCTCATATACTTTCGTGAAATCAAGCATCGAACTATCTCGTACCTCTTTGATGATATCATCGAGGACAAAAGTGGGATTGTAGTAATTCACATAAATGGAATTGACACCAGGTAAACCGAGGAAAAACTTCGCTTGCGGCATAATGGCCGGGTTAGTAAAGTACGATTGCGGAACACCTGTGAATTGATGCAAGCCTAGATTGAACTGCGCATTGGCTGTCGACAATACGGTTAAACCAAGTAGTGTAAATAATAACTTCTTCATCGCTAAACTCTTAGAATAACCCTTTAGTCCTTATTTCTGCCATAATTTTCGTTTCAAGATTGTAATCGGTATACAACTTAGCCACCGTTGTACCGTTGGTCGTATTCAATCTGAAATTTTGTACCAACTGCGTAGCATTTTTTAGGTTCTGTGCCACGCTTTGCGATAATGATAACCTCGAAGTACTCACCGTAAAGTTGTTTACTCGGCCGTTGGGTCCTACTGGCGCAGCGGTTACAAACGGAACCGTAGTGGCGTAAACCTGATTGCCTAAAGAATCTAACCAGGTAAATTCCATGGTAATGTCGAATGGGAAACGGTTTTTGGTTTGAAAAATTAAATCAACCGAGGCCACAGTACCGTCGTCACCAAAGAGGCCTGCACCATCGAAGGAGGATGTATCCCCAAACTTCATGTTGCCTACACTCAATTCGAGTGGCAAATCCAACTCTAAGTCAATCCGAATTTTACTGTTATCGGTCAAGAAATTGGCGCCGACGTTACCAGCTGGGTTGAGTAAAACACTGCCCCCATATTTCACGGTATCGGGAGGTAACGACAACAACTGAGCAATCTGGCTATTATTCTTGTTAAAGGTTACCAATCCGTTAGCTACTTGACCTGGTACAGAAGGGAATGGCAAAATAGATGGTGTTGCATTCAAGGAAACATTTCCTCTAACAATGTTCACCCCGGTCATATCTAAGCCTAGACGTATAGGCGCTCCAATTGAATTTTGAATATTTAAACGAACATCCGGGCTAGCGAATAAAAAGTCTCCCCCCAGCTCTTTCAAAAATTCCAAATCCAGATCAATCGTTCCTGGATCAATTTCTATGTTTTTTTGCCCGAAATACCCACGTATTCTGGAAAAGTCGATGTCTTGAAATCCATAACTCACATTCAAGGCATTGCTCGAGTCGATCGACTTCAAGGTTCCTGACGATACCAAACTCGCTTTTACTATTACCGGGATTTGGTTGTAAGGCTGCTGCGTATTGGTAGTTAAATCGATGGTGGCATTCGTTAAATCGATGACGTGAACGGTGGTGGCATTGGAAGCTACATTAACCGTATCGAGTATGGCCACATTGTTCTTACGAATTCCTGGTAGGCTGATAATAATTCGTATGGGCTCTGCAATAGAAGACTGGAAGTTAAAATTAACCTCTCCATCTTTTAAAACGATGTCGTAAATCTGTTCATTGTCGGAGGTGGCGAAATCCACATTGGAAGTATCGGCACTAAAATCCTGAGTTGGAATGCGTACCACGCCATTGATGATGGTCAAACCGTTACTGGACGCCGTCAAGCTCACTGCTTGCGTAGTAAAATTTATGGCTGTTGGAACGGCATTACCAGCCGAAGAAACCTTGACAATGGTTGCCTGCAAGCTGTTGCTCATCACCTTACCACCGAGCGGTATCGAACGAATTTGGCTCGTATTTCTGGCCACATTGCCAAAACGAGCGAAACCGAGACTTGCGCCCCCACTGTTTCTCAGTTCGAGAACGAAAGAATCGAGCGGAAATGGGAAGGTGTTGTTGAGCGTGAAATCGAGTGAACCAGAAGAAAAGGTTACTTGCGAAAAATCGTTAATGGATGACATGGGATACGTACCACCTGCTTGCTCAGGGAAGGCAGGGAATGGTGCCGTTTGTCCGTTCAACGGGTTAATCGCGGTTTGTGATGCGGTAGAAAGGTTACCTACCATCGCGCCCAAACTGATGGTTACTCCTGTGCTGAAGTTGTCGATTTCAATTTCACCTAATTTGAGGGTTTGGCTTGTAGGCGATTGCGCAGGAATTTCGATGATATCGGCTACCGATTGTTCAGCGATTGAATCTTGGGCAAAAGAAATGCTTATGCTTGAGTCGCCATTGAATATTAACGTTGAGTCTTCGGTTAATAAATTCTTGAGCGAGGCATTAAAGGTGGCAACGGGTAATCCAAAACCGGGCTGCCAGTCGGGGCTGACAAATCTATCAATCTTGTATTTATCTTTGATGCAGCCACTCAGAGCGAAGATTCCGAGTGAAAGCAGCAATACAAACTTCAAGGTTAATCGTTTCAAGTTATTCATAGGCTTGGTGCAAAATCCCTCAAACATACCAAAAGCGGCTACAGCAGCAAAAAATGTTGCCTTATTTTCTTGTTAAATACCTAAAATCTGGTAGATGCTAAAAAACAAAATATACATGCCAATTGTATTCGCGCTGGGTGCTTTAGGGGTTACCGCAGGTGCCTTTGGAGCGCATGCGTTGAAGGAAATTTTGACGCAACAAGCCCTTCAATCTTATCAAACCGGGGTGTTGTACCTTCTTCTCCACGTGCCAATACTCCTCTTTATTCGAAAGGATCACCGAGCTAGTCGTTTGATGCTCTTGGGTGTGTGTCTTTTTAGCTTTTCCATCTTTTTCCTTTCTACTCGGAGTATTCACGAGTTGAACGTGAATTGGCTGGGACCAGTAACGCCCATTGGTGGTGTTTTGATCATCGCAGGATGGGTCAAAGCAGCCATTTCTTGGCGTACGATTCTCAACGAAAAGGGTGCGGACGAGTGAAAACCTGCTAACTTCGACCCTTCATCGACGAAAAGCCCATGCAGTTTTTATCAGACCGTATACTAGAACTCAATGAATCCCAAACACTTGCAATGGCTCAGCGGAGTCGAGAATTGGCAAATAAGGGAATCGATGTTATCAACTTGAGTCTAGGCGAGCCTGATTTTGCTACCCCCAATCATATCAAAGAGGCAGCAAAATTGGCTATCGACCAAAACTTTTCTTACTACACCCCTGTAGCAGGCTATCTCGATTTGCGTCAAGCCATTGCCGCAAAATTGAAAAGAGATAACGATTTGGAATATGCTGCCGACCAAATTGTGGTTTCAACGGGCGCAAAACAGAGCATCATCAACATTTTGATGAGCGTACTCAATCCGGGTGACGAGGTGCTACTTCCCACGCCATATTGGGTGAGCTACGAAAGTATGATTCAATTGGCCGAAGGAAAAAGTGTACGCATACCAACCACCGTTGAAAGCGACTTCAAAATCAGCCCTGATCAGCTCGAGGCAGCAATAAACAATAAAACGAAAGCCTTTTTGTTTTCATCCCCATGCAATCCAACAGGCTCGGTTTATACCCGGGATGAACTGGAAGCACTGGCGGAAGTTTTTCGCAGATATCCGCAGGTATTGGTGATTTCAGATGAAATCTATGAGTTCATCCAATTCAACCAAAAGCATGTTAGCATCGCTAGCCTCAACGGCATGAAAAACCGTACAGTAGTTGTAAATGGCTTATCGAAAGGATTTGCGATGACGGGTTGGCGATTGGGCTACATAGCTGCTCCGAAGGAAATAGCAGATGCTTGTGTAAAACTACAAGGACAATTCACCTCGGCCACCAGCAGCATCACACAACGTGCGGCGATTGCGGCCATGACTGGTGATTTGCAGGCTACGCATGACATGAATGAAGCCTTCAAAAAACGTCGCGACCTGGTTTTGAAGGGATTGAAGGAGATTCCAGGCTTGGAGCCTAATGAACCACAAGGTGCATTCTACTTCTTCCCAAAGGTTTCGTCGTTTTTTGGAAAAAAATCAGGTGCTTTTACGGTGAACAATGCCGACGATTTGGCCACCTATTTACTTGAAGAAGCGCACGTTGCCGTAGTTACTGGCGAAGCTTTTGGAAATGCCGACTATATTCGACTTTCGTACGCCACCAGTGAAGAAAAACTTACTCGTGCCTTGGAGCGGATGAAAGCAGCCTTGTTGAAACTACAATGAAACTAGATACGCACTTTTTAGAGGATTTTTTTACGGGATTACGCTCGAAAAAGATACTCGTGATTGGTGATGTAATGCTCGATACTTACCAATGGGGCAAGGTAAGCCGAATTAGCCCTGAAGCTCCTGTACCTGTGGTTGAACTCGAAAGGGTAGAATCAAGGCCTGGCGGAGCGGCGAATGTAGGCCTTAACTTGGTGCAGCTCGGCGCAAAAGTTCAGCTACTCGCTGTGGTTGGAAACGACGATGCCGGTAGTCAGCTGAAACATCACATACGTTTAAGTGGCGTAGGCTCAAATGGTTTGATTGCTAGCGATTATCGGCCTACCACGGTCAAAACACGCGTTATGGCCGGCAGTCAGCAGCTACTCCGTGTAGATCGAGAACAAAATCAAGACTTAACCGCCGAAGAGCTCGAACCTCTTGTAGCTTGGTTCAACAAACATATTGAAGAGTTTGATGCAGTTATCTTACAAGATTACGATAAAGGCGTTCTTACAGCATCGTTCATCGAACATATTCTGAATAAGTGCAACGCACTTGGCATTCCCACCGCTGTAGATCCCAAAAAAAGGCATTTCACCAACTTCCAAAACGCCAGCCTCATCAAACCAAACTTGAAAGAGCTGAGAGAGGGATTAGGTATTGACATCAAGAGTAGTGACTTAAGCAGTGTAAAAGCTGGGGCCACGAAGCTTATGGAAAGTTTGAAGAGTAGTCAGGTGCTCATTACCCTAAGTGAAAACGGCGTATTTTATCTCGACGACAAAAATTCAGGCCATTTTCCAGCGCACTTACGCACCATAGCCGATGTATCGGGCGCTGGTGATACGGTCATTAGCGTAGCCGCCTGTTGTTTGGCTATGGGCACACCCCTTGCCTTCTTAGCCTTCATTTCGAACCTCGCAGGAGGAATAGTTTGTGAATCGTTAGGGGTAGTGCCCGTTGAAAGTGCTAAATTGCTTGAAGAAGCTCGACAGTACCTACCGAATTCACTGTGAAACCCTACGAACTAAAAGAACAGATTTACCTATTCCTGTACAAGCATAGGGAGTTGGTTTTGCGAAGGCTCATGATACTTCGCGTCTTAGCGAGTGTTTTGGCACTCGGTATTTTCATATATTATTACGGCTTTCCACATCCCGACGATGTCTCTAGGTTGCTCATCAATATCACCAAGGGCATTTTTGGCTTCTTCGTACTGAGTTATATCATCCGGGTAATTCTCGCCATCGATAGTCGTGTTTATTTACGAGAATCCCGTTTTGAAGGGGTATTGATCTTGTTTTTGATGATTGACGTGGTGAGTGTGTTTGTTTTCAACAACAACCTGCTCGAGAATTTCTTCCAGCAATTTGACATTGAAAATTTTACACCTTTTTATATTCTCTCTATTCAAGCCTACTTGTTGTTGTTAGTAGGACTTGAGTTTGTAAAGTTCAGTGCTACCATCACTTCTATCAAGCTCAAACCGGCCACTACTTTTATCTACTCTTTTTTAATCCTCATTTTTGCCGGAGCCGGTTTGCTCATGTTGCCGGAAATGACCACCAGTGGCAGCATCCGCTTTATCGACGCTCTTTTTACCTCGGTAAGTGCCAGCTGCGTGACCGGTTTAACAGTGGTAGATACGGCGACCTTCTTCACGTTTAAAGGTCAGCTGGTGATTTTAGCACTTATACAGTTTGGCGGCATAGGCATCTTAACTTTTGCTACCTTTTTCGCGCTCTTTCTGAAAAAAGGAGTAGGAATAAGTCATCAGGCCATGATACGCGACTTCATGAGCGAAGATTCGTTGTTTAACGCCAAAAACATGTTATTGCAAGTAATCGTATACACGGTTACCATCGAGTTAATCGGTGCCCTACTACTTTACGTATTGTGGGATATGAAGGCCCCTTTTATCGACGATCAAGGAGAAGTATTATTTCAATCGGTTTTTCACAGTATCTCGGCCTTTTGTAATGCCGGTTTTGCCTTATTTACCAATAATCTATTCGAAACCTTTGTTCGAGAGAATTATATGCTGCATCTGGTAATTGCCATCCTAATCTTCTTTGGAAGTTTGGGTTTCCCGGCCATGCGCGACATTTTCTCCCTACATAATGTACGGGCTCGTTTGGTTTCGCCTTGGAAAAACTGGAAACTCTCTACACGCATTGCCTTATACGCTAGCTTGATCTTGATTTTTGTTGGCGCCGTTGGCTTTTATCTGCTCGAACGCGAAGGAGTTCTGGCCAATCAAAAGAGTGCACTAGGTGTATTCGTAACTTCTATTTTTCAGTCGGTCACTACCCGTACTGCTGGCTTTAACACGGTCGACATGGCTGCTTTATCGGTTCCGGTGGTAATCCTGTTTATTTTTTTGATGTTCATTGGTGCATCGTCGGGTTCAACCGGAGGTGGTATCAAAACATCCACCTTCGTCCTCATCTTTTTGGCCGTAATTACTACCATACGCGGTAAAAAACACCTGGAGCTTGGTGGTCGCTCCATTTCGTTCGACTTGTTGAATAAGGCCTTCACCGTTTTCATCTTCTCAGCTACCTACATTTTATTAGGCACTTTCTTTCTTGCCATTTTCGAGCCCAAATTGGCTGTTTTGGACTTGGTTTTTGAAGAAGTTTCTGCGTTCTGTACCGTAGGGCTCACGCGAGGCATTACGCCATTTCTTTCCGACCCGAGTAAAATCGTGCTCATTCTGTCGATGTACATTGGTAGAATAGGCACCTTGACTCTTGCCTTCGCCTTGGCCTCACGGGTAGACTCAACCAATTACCGTTACCCGAAAGCGCATATGCTCGTAGGTTAATTGGCCCGTATCGCGTCTACCGGATTCATACGTGCGGCACGAATTGCCGGTAAAATTCCTGCCAGCACGCCAATGATGGCCGATACGAATAAGCCCAGGCCAATATTTTCGGCCGATAGGAAGATGTCGAAATCGAGCCCTTCTCTCGCACCCAGAGTGAGTAAAAAAACGAGAAGCAGGCCCAGTATGCCACCCAACATACTCAGCACCACCGACTCTACAAGGAATTGAAAGAGAATAAAGTAATTCTTGGCTCCTAAGGCCTTCTGAATGCCTATCTGACTCGTTCGCTCGTATACCGATACGAACATGATGTTGGCGATGCCGAAGCCCCCAACTAGAATCGAAAATCCGCCAATAATCCAGCCGATGATGCCTATCACAGCGAAAAGCTGATTGAGCTGGTTGGCCAGCAAACTAATTTGATTTAAGGCGAAGGTATCCTCACCGGTAGGCTTGATTTTTCGGATGGCCCGAAGTGTACCCCTCACCTCTTCTTTGAGTTCTTCGATGGGTATACCCGCCAAACCTTTTACCAAGATGAGTGGATATAGATTTCGAAAGTCGTCGCCCCTTGTTTTGCGCACTAAATTTACAGGCACCACAAAGGCATCGTCGAGCGAAGTATTGATGCTGTTGTTGCCTTCAGCTTTGAACACACCAATCACGATAAGCTTTTGATCGAATGCGATGATTTCACGGTCGATGGGGTCTAATCCCAAAAAAAGCTGGTCGGCTACTTCTTTGCCGATGATCACGACGCGTGAACCGAAATGGGATTCGGCAGGACTGAAATAACGTCCTTTATCGATTTCAAATTCACGCAACTGTTCAAAGTCGTGGCTCACGGCCATAATGTTCGGGTCGCGTATGCTATTGCGATCATACTTGGCCATTTTGCCCCCGAATGTGGTCATCAAACACACAGCACTTGCGGTAGTACTTCTTTCTTGCAACTGCTCAAATTCTTTGTAGCTGGGAACAGGCCTGAGCATATACTTCCACCAAGGGTAGTTGGGGCCAAAGGTCCACGGCCATTTTTCGACATAAATCACTTCGTTACCGAGGTTCGACAAGCTGTCTTTGATCTGAGCCTCCCAAGAATCGACGAAAGTAAAAACCGAGATCACGGCAAAAATGCCAATGGTAATGCCCAGTAGTGATAAAAACGTGCGGAGTTTATTCGCCCACAAGGCCAAAAATGCGAATATGACACCTTCGCGGAGCAAGCGTAATAGCATAAAAGCAAAAATAAAGGTTGTTCGGCTATTTGGTTCATGCGATTGCTTTTCTTAGCAAACGTTATATCTCGTATCTTCGCAGGCTTGTAATCATTTAGCTAAAGAATGAAATTATCGGAATTCAAATTCGACTTACCAGCCAGCCTGGTGGCCCAGTATCCAACCCCTAACCGCGACGACTCGCGTCTCATGGTACTCCACCGCAAGGACGGCTCCATCGAGCACAAACAATTCCGCGACATTCTCCAGTATTTTGGAGATGGCGACGTAATGATTTTTAACAACACCAAAGTATTCCCCGCCCGCATGTACGGCAATAAGGAGAAAACAGGTGCTAAAATTGAAGTTTTCTTGCTTCGGGAGCTGAACAAAACCATGCGTTTGTGGGATGTACTCGTTGATCCCGCTCGGAAAATCCGCGTAGGTAACAAGCTGTATTTCGGCGATAACGATGCTTTGGTCGCAGAGGTTATCGACAATACCACCTCACGTGGCCGTACTATACGCTTTTTATTCGACGGCACCGACGAGGAGTTGAACGCAGTTTTGGCATCGCTCGGTGAAACACCCATTCCGCGTTTGTTGGGACGCGAAGTAGAAGCTGATGATACTGACCGCTTTCAAACCATCTACGCCCAGCATGTGGGTGCAGTTGCAGCTCCATCGGCAGGATTGCACTTCAGCCGTGAGCTCATGAAACGTCTTGAAATCAATGGCGTAAACTTCGCAGATGTCACCCTGCACATCGGACTGGGTGCGTTTCGTCCGGTTGAGGTAGAAGATTTAACCAAGCACAAATCGGAGTCGGAGAACTTTATCGTGCCCGAACAGGCATGCGACATCGTCAATACTGCTATCGACGCCAAAAAGCGGGTATGTGCTGTAGGAACAACCACCATGCGTGCTATCGAGTCGAGCGTATCGGCTAGTGGCCACATGAAGCCTGTAGAAGGTTGGACCGACAAATTCATCTTCCCTCCTTACGATTTTAGCATTGCCAATGCCATGATTACCAATTTCCATTTGCCTGAATCGACTTTGTTGATGATGGCAGCAGCATTTGCGGGCTACGATCATTTAATGAACGCTTATAAAGTCGCCATGAAGGAGAAATATCGTTTCTTCACCTATGGCGATGCCATGCTTATCATCGATTAAATAACCGTTCGTATATGACTACCGAAATGTTGATAGCGTTACTTACGCTCACTTTTCTAGAAATCGTATTGGGGATTGACAATATCATTTTCATCAGCATTGTCACCAACCGACTGCCTCAAGAAGAGCAAAAAAGGGCTCGATTGATTGGCTTAAGTTTGGCGATGATTTTTAGGGTTGTGCTGCTGTTGGGCATCACCTGGCTGATTGGCTTTTCAGCACCCTTATTTGCTGTAGCTGGCATAGAGTTTAGCGGCAGAGATTTGATTCTCTTTGCCGGTGGTTTGTTTTTGCTAGCCAAAAGCACCATGGAAATCCACCACAAAGTAGAAGGCGTTGCCGACCGTCCAGGGATTGAAGCCAAAAAAGCTTCACTGGCATCGACCTTAGTGCAAATTGTACTTTTGGATTTGGTGTTTTCGTTCGACTCTATCTTAACGGCTGTAGGACTTACGAACAATATTCCCGTGATGATAGCCGCAGTAATCATATCTATTCTGGTGATGATGCTTTTTGCCGGCAAAATCTCTGACTTCATCAACAAGCACCCTTCGTTGCAAATCCTGGCGTTGTCGTTTCTGATTTTGATAGGCTTCATGTTGACCATCGAAGCATTCGACCAGCATGTACCTAAAGGCTACATCTATTTCGCGGTATTCTTCTCGATGATGGTAGAAATACTGAATATGCGGTTACGAAAGAAACAATCGGTTTAAAAAGAAAGGCTGACCAAATGGTCAGCCTTTTCTTTTAGTATTCATCTTCATTGAAGAAGAAATCATCTTTGGTGGGATAATCCGGCCAAATTTCCTCTATGGTTTCATAAGGCTCACCATCGTCTTCGAGCTCCTGCAGGTTTTCAATCACCTCCAAAGGGGCACCCGAACGAATGGCATAATCGATCAATTCTTCCTTGGTTGCTGGCCATGGGGCATCTTCCAGATGCGATGCTAATTCGAGAGTCCAGTACATAATTCCTGCGTTTAATTTTCGCAAATATAGATTTAAAGCAATACGTTCGACCGTACTTAAAAAAACGACAACACGTTTTTTTTCACATTGTTGTGTAAAAGAATAAAATAAGGCCAAAACAGGCCATATTGCCCCATTATCCGCGTGGCATCCACTTGATTTCTTCGCTGCCTAAGAGCAAACAAATATAACGCGACAGGGTAAAAAGGTAATCCGATAGTCGGTTGAGGTACTCGAGAAGCACCGCTTCTACTGTCGACTCGCTGTTGAGTGCCACCACCAAACGTTCGGCCCTACGGCAAACACAACGTGCCAAGTGAGCGTGTGAGGCAACTACATTCCCGCCAGGCAAGATAAACGACCTTAACTCAGGAAGCTGCGTATTCATTTCGTCGATTTCTTGTTCCAGCAAGCGCACGTCGGCTTCTGTCAAATCGGGTAGCGTCATACGCGACCTCAGCGGATCAGCGGCCAGATGAGAGCCAATGGTAAATAAACGATCTTGAACTTGTTCCAAAACATTCAGCTGCCGTTGGTCAGTAATTTCGGCACGGAGTAACCCAATCCACGAATTGAGTTCATCAACAGTACCGTAAGCATCTATGCGCACATGTGCTTTCGATACGCGGGTACCTCCTATTAAGCCAGTTTCTCCTTTATCGCCCGTTTTGGTGTATATCTTCATTCTGTTGCAGGTTGACGAACCGACACTATTTGGTCGTTAGGACTGTCGCTTTCAACCAAGCCGTCACGCAGTCGGACGATGCGGTGCGCATGGCGAGCTATGTCTTCTTCGTGTGTAACCAAAATAATGGTATTCCCTTTTTCTTGTATCTCTTCGAACAACGCCATTATCTCGTAAGAAGTTTTGGTATCGAGGTTACCTGTTGGCTCGTCGGCGAGGATTATAGACGGACGGTTCACCAAAGCTCGGGCAACAGCTACACGTTGCCGCTGACCGCCCGACAGCTCGTTAGGTTTGTGCGACATCCGTTTCTCAAGACCAACCGATGCGAGTACTTCTTTGGCTCGTTCGGTACGTTCTTCTTTGCTGTAACCTGCGTAAACGAGCGGAAGCGCCACATTTTCTAAGGCTGTAGCCCGAGGTAATAGGTTGAAGGTCTGGAAAACAAAACCAATTTCTTTGTTCCTAATTTCAGCCAGCTGGTTGTCTTCCATCCGACTCACATCGGTATTGTTGAGTATGTATTGACCTTTGCTTGGGGTATCTAAACAACCGATGATGTTCATAAGGGTAGATTTACCCGAACCCGACGGTCCCATCAAGGCAACATATTCGTTTTTGTAGATGCTCAAGGAAATGGATTTGATGGCATGAATCTCTTCAAGTCCCATCACATATTTTTTCCCGATATCGTCGAGACGGATAATTTCTTGCATACGCTTAGGCCCTTTCAATCACCTTAGGAACGCGGAAAAAGTCGCTATCGCGTTTTGGGGCATTTTTGAGTGCCTCTTCGTGCGAAATCTCCTGTTTTACTTCGTCGTTGCGCAGCACATTTATCTGGTCGCCCATGTAAATGAGTGGTTCAACTTCGGCAATATCCAGTTCATTGAGTTTTTCGGCGAATTCCAGAAAACGATTCATGTCTTCGAGCATCGCCTTTTTAGTTTCTTCGTCGAACTCAAGTCGAGCAAGATGTGCCAGTCGATCTACGGTTGTTAAGTCAATTTGCATGATACTGTGCCAATTCGTTGTATATAACCTCAAAAGTTTCCTGCCGTAGCCTCCGTTCTGTTCCCTCTTCCAACGGATAAGGGCCAATTGCTGTGTGTATTTTCACTCTGCAACGTCCGGGAAACAGCACCGGGGGCTCTACATCGGGTAGAATACTTCGGTTATCAATCAAAGATACCGGAACAACCCCTATGTTGTGCTCTACAGCCAACTTGAAAGCCCCAGATTTAAACGGTTTTAACAAAGCCGGTCCTCGAATTATGCCTCCTTCCGGAAAAAACAGCAAGCTCATGCCTTTGTGAAGTTTATCGGAAGCTCTTTGGTAGGCTTCTGGAGCCTTGCGAATATTGCCACGATCTACGGCCACATCGAGCGTACGGAAAAAATAGCCGAAAAGGGGTATGCGGGCCAGCTCATTTTTGGCCATGAAAGAAAATACGAGCGGAAGCGCAACGGCAAGTACGGGTATGTCGATATACGAATCATGGTTGGCGCAAAAAATATAGGCTTTGCCTTTTTGCGGTTGAAAGTCGCTTTCGATTTCGAGCCGGACACCTATCGACCAAAATAAAAATTTGGCCCAAGCTACGCGAAGACGATGTGCTGCCGGATGCCGCTTTTCGCTAGCCAGCAAGAAGTAAAACAGCGGAAATAAGAACAAAAAGCTCGCAACAAAAAGTACCAAAAAACCGAGGGCATACAATCGGTTGATAATCGTTGACTTACTTTTCATAGGCAATGCAAAGCTACATTTTTTGACCTGTTTTCATATAAACTGCCTGACCGAAGACGGCGAATGCTCCCGATGATTTCGTATTTTGCGCGCCATGGAAATTGTAGTCAGCGGTATACGGTCGACCGGCCATTTGCACCTAGGTAATTATTTCGGTGCTGTGCAGAATTTTCTGCGCATGCAGCATGAGCATAGCTGTTATTTTTTCATTGCCGATTATCATGCCTTAACCACGCATCCCGACCCGAAAGAGCTTCGCCATCATGCGCGCGATGTATTGGTTGAGTACCTTGCCTGTGGCATCGACCCGGAGGCGGCAACTTTGTATTTGCAGAGTGATTTACGGGAAATCCCCGAATTGTACATGCTCTTGAACATGCACGCCTATGTGGGTGAACTTGAAAAAGTACCCACCTTCAAGGAAAAGGTTCGTAAACAACCTGAGAATGTGAATGCGGGCTTACTCACTTACCCTGTGCTCATGGCGGCCGACGTCATGATCCACAAAGCCACTAAGGTGCCTGTGGGCAAAGACCAAGAGCAACATTTGGAGATGGCACGCAATTTTGCAAACCGATTCAACCACTTCTACGGCATAGACTATTTCCCCGAGCCTTACCCTTTTCATTCGGGTGGTGCTTTGGTTAAGGTGCCCGGGCTCGATGGTAGCGGAAAAATGGGAAAAAGCGAAGGGGCCGGAAATGCCATATTTCTGAACGAAGAAGAGAGCAGTCTACGGAAAAAAATCATGCGTGCAGTAACCGATACAGGACCAACTGCACCCAATAGCCCCAAAAGCGAGGCTGTAGAAAATCTGTTCACCTTATTAAAGTTGGTAGCTCAACCAGCAACTGTTCATCATTTTGAGTCGGCCTATGCCGATTGTAGTATACGGTACGGTGACCTCAAAAAACAGCTCGCCGACGACATAGCCACCTTTGTAGCACCGATACGAGCACGCATACAAGAGCTCCGTGCCGACACGAAGTTGGTTGACCGCACCCTCGACATGGGCGCCGAAAAAGCACGGGTCAGTGCCGCAAAAACTCTGCGCGAAGTCAGAGAAATCATGGGATTTAAAGGATAAAAATGGGCAAACATATTGCGATAGCGGGGAACATTGGTTCAGGTAAAACCACCTTGACCACTTTATTGGCTAAACATTACGGCTGGGAAGCGCACTTTGAGGACGTGGACAATAATCCCTACCTCAACGACTTTTACAACGACATGCAGCGTTGGAGTTTTAACCTTCAGATTTTCTTTTTGAATTCGCGCTTCAGGCAGTTGCAAGACATTCGCGCCCAAGAAAAAACGGTAATTCAAGACCGCACCATTTACGAGGACGCGAACATATTTGCACCAAACTTGCACAGCATGGGGCTGATGACGGGGCGTGACTATGAAAACTACCGGAGTTTATTTGATGCTGTGAGTAAAATGATAGGTGCCCCTGATTTGTTGATTTACCTCCGTGCTTCGGTACCCACTTTGGTTAAACAAATCCAAAAGCGTGGACGTGAATACGAAGACAGCATTCGACTCGATTATTTGAGAAGGCTCAACGAACGTTATGAAGCCTGGATAGATACCTATCAAGAAGGCAAGTTGCTCATTATTGAAGTTGACAACCTCAACTTTGCCGATAAAGCCGAAGATTTGGGAAGTATTGTGAATAAAATAGAAGCCGAGTTTAACGGCCTGTTTTAATGAAACAAGGGTTCAGGCGTTTGGGATGGTGGTTGGCCGGAAGCATTGCCTTACTGGCCATGTTGCCCGAGCTAGTAAGAAAGGGCATGTATGTCGACGGTCTGCTGTACGCCACCATTAGCCGCAATTTGGCCGAAGGAT
>VFQR01001279.1_pt1 | contig 20212 bp, 17 predicted proteins | sample 3512321 | NCBI WGS metagenome assembly VFQR01 (sample SAMN10412374, study PRJNA504923) | tailings metagenome | isolation source: Relicate 3 Philex TSF1 revegetated site | place: Philippines: Tuba, Benguet | collected 2017-08-29 | reverse complement strand
TCTTGTTGTCGTGGCTTTGCACGACAACCCGGCCACAAGTTGGCCGGGCCACCCTGCCGGGCTCATCATGGCGATGGCCTGGATGAGACTGGCTCGGTCATGACGGGAAAGAGTTGTGCCGTGATCAGTTTCTGATTGGAACCGAGGCCCTGAATGAGCTGGGGGGCCCAGTTTTCGATCAGTTGACGGTCGGATGCGGAAAGATCTTCGGCATTTCGTTCGCCAATCCCTTCTGGCCATCGAATCGGCTCGCCAATCAGTTGCATCTGCTGGAGCTTTTCGATGCTCCTGGGATTCGCAAAGTCCGTATAGCCATAGCTCGTTCGATAACGCAGAATTTCCCGCCAATTGACGAAGAGATGGGTAATGCCTGCTTGTGCCAGGCGTGCCCGAATCTCGTCGGCTGTACGCCACTGGCCGTCTGGGTCGGTACACCACTCTTCCAATAAACAGAAATCGAAGACGGTGTTGTATCTCAAGTCGAATCGTGCATCGAAGATTTCTGCCTCACCGACCATGAGAACACGAATATCTTTGGGAAGCGCCCCCTCTTCAATCGCCAGATTAATGGCGGCAATCTCGGGGCAAGTGGTTCTCGCAGTGAAATCGCTGGCCGCAGAGAGTTTTGTCAGCCACGAGTTGTAGTTGCCGACAGGGCCGGTGTTGATCGAGAAATTAAAGACTGCCGATGCCCCCAGCAGCACCATCAGGGATTGCCTGACCACATGGGGGACACTCTGAGAAAAGCGAGTTAGCCCTGCAGCCGAGATCAGGCAGAGCAGAGGGAGCATTGGTGCCCAGAAGCGGTCAATCCGGTGCGTGAACAACCACCAGGTGGCATAGAACCATGCCAGAAACAAGAGAGCCAGGAGGAGAACGTCTGGGGAGTCCTCGGGTTGTTCATGATCTTTTTTGCGAGCGGCAGGCAAAATCCAGCAGAGAGGTAAGCCCAGCAGAATGAGACCACTTTGCCAATCACTGCGGGCCAGGATGTCGTAAACATCGGTAACAAACGAAAGGGGCGAATAATGGGGTGGGGCATGCCCACGTCGCCATTTTTCATTGAGTGCCGCGTTCCAGTCGAGGCCACCGAAGACAGAGTAGAGCAGGGGATAAACCGGGTTCCCGGTTTGCCAGAAGTTTTTAATCAGCCAGGGGCCAGCAAAGACGAGCACGCCGGCAGAAAAGACCAGTGGCCAGACCCACCATTTGCTGCGTGACCTGGCTGATGGATTTTCACTCGCAGAGCTGTCGGCCTTATGGAAACGTGGAAACCGAATGATCGTTGCCAGGCCGATGGGGATGACCACGAAGAGGAGTGCCGGGTATTTGCAGCCAAAAGCAGCACCAGCAGACAAACCGGAGATCCACCACCAGAAATTAGCATGCGCTGCTGATGATGCGGCAGGACTGATTTTTGGGAGATTAAAGGATCGTCCATAGAGAGCCGCCAGAAAAGCGGCGAGCAGATAGCACGAAAAGGCTTCTTCCACATACGCAATCGTCGAGAGCCGGTAAGTCCAGGGGATCGTGATCCAGATCCAGGCTGACAAAAGAGCTGCCTGCGGAAACCACTTTTCACAAAGGGCCCATAATCCCAGAGCCGTCAGTGGTCCGAAAAAAGCGAGTGTCAGAGTGGCGACATAACTCCCGGCCAGCCAGTCATTCATCAGCACCATGGCGGCCAATGACAGCATCTCGGTAAGAAACGGAAAACTCGTGTAGACGTTATGTGGCAAGAATTCAATCTGGCCTTTCAGGAAGTATTCCTTGGGCCCGCCGAGATGATACTCCTTCACGTCGAAGTCGGTTGTGGGCGAGACTCCACCCAGCCAGATCGTCCATAGAAATAGCAGTGCCGAGACCCAGCCCAGGAGAGTCCAGAGATCGCGGGATTGCCAGGCATTGGCGATCGATGACCATGCCAGTTGGCTCAACCGAAGTGCTGGCTGAGCTAAACCCACGAAGGCCCCGGCACTTCCAACGACCAGCCAGACTGCCAGCAGAATGGTCGATAACTGCCCTATCAGCCCGAAAATCAACACGCATGTCGATGTCGTGGCGAGCCCCAGAGCGGCGGAGGAAAACAGCAGATTTCCCGTTGAAGCGTTAGTTCCATGGATTGCAGGAGTTGCCTGATCGATCAGTTCTTGTTTTACGAAGAGATCCGTTTTGAATAATCGACTCGATCCGAGGATGAGCAGCCACCCCCAACCCGCCGAACCGATGATGAGAGCGGCTGAAACAAGCGAGTAGCCAATACGTTCAAACAGATAGAAAAATCCATGTGGCAATCTCGATTCGAATTCCGGATCGACCAGATCCATCAGTTGGAATGGTACCAGCGACCAGTAATCAAGCCGGGAAACATTGCCATTATTGGGCAAACCCGTGATGTAAAAGAAAACCGTCGCTAGCACCAGCCAGAGACAGGCGAATGCCCAGCGAGCTGTGCGAGAAGAATCTGGCGTCTGTGGGGCTTCAAGACTCGATGAGTGTGAAGCAGCCGGCGGAGGAGGTGTTTGTGAACCTGAGCGTTTTCGACTCATGGGCCGCTTTCTTATGGGCCGCTTTACTGAAATCGCAGTCGTGGGATCCATCGGGGCATGGCGTGATCATGACATGCCGCTGCCAGAAGTGCGATCGAACGGGCTGCCGGATGTATTGGGGCTGTTAATCACATGCATCAGGCCTTGGAAAAAATCATCAGGCAATCACATCGTGAACAACATGCCCAAAGACATCGGTCAGTCGCATATCCCGCCCGCCAAAACGAACCGTCAATTTCGTATGGTCAATTCCCATGAGCCAGAGCATGGTGGCATGCAGGTCATGAATCTCCAGCTTTTTGTCGATGGCGTAATAGCCGTATTCGTCAGTCTGGCCATAGCTCATGCCTCCCTTCACACCACCGCCAGCCATCCAGACCGTATAGCCAAAGGGATTGTGATCACGGCCGTCGGCACCCTGGGCCTGAGGAGTTCGGCCAAACTCACCGGCGAAGACAACCAGTGTCTGGTCAAGGAGGCCACGGCTTTTCAGATCGGTCAGGAGAGCTGCAATCGGTTGATCGACCGCTTTACAGTTCAATTCATGACCATTCTTGAGACCACCATGCTGATCCCAGCGATCGACACCCACGCCGGGGCAAGTCAGTTCGATAAAGCGTACACCTGATTCGACGAGCCTGCGGGCCAGAAGACATTGCCTCGCATAAACGCGCGTTGGAGCAAAATCGGAATCGATACCATAGAGTTTCTGCGTCGCTTCGGATTCGGTCGCCAGATCCACCAGTTGAGGAACAGTGGTTTGCATCCGAAAGGCAAGCTCGTAGTTGGCAATCGCCGATTCGAGAGCATCTGGCTTTCCTGCGCGATTGGAAGCGGCCTGGTCGAGTTGCTTGAGCAGATCGAGCTTTCTTTTTTGGGCTGCGGGAGGGCCGGGAGCCGGCTCCAGATCCGAGATGGGCATCTTTTGCGATTTAAGAATTGACCCCTGATGGGTGGCTGGCAAAAAGCCATTGTGGAAACAATCGACACCACCGGGAGGGATCAGCCCTCCGTTCAGCACGAGAAAACCGGGCAGATTCTGGCATTCTGTGCCAAGACCATACGAAACCCAGGCACCCATGCTGGGGCGGCCCTGCAGGCCATGACCTGTGTGAAGAAAGTAGTTGGCATTGGTGTGTTCAGAGAAGGCGGAGGTCATCGAGCGGATCACGCACAGATCGTCGGCCTTCGAGGCGATGTGAGGAATCAACGAACTGAAAGGTAAGCCACTTTCGCCATGTTGGGTGAACTCCCAGGGCGACTTCATGATCTTGCCGTTGTTATCGAACTGCGTGGCCTGAACTTTCATCTTCATCGGTTCGCCATGCTCTTTGGTGAGCCTGGGCTTGGGATCGAACAGATCCATCTGAGATGGGCCACCATCCATATACAGGAAGATGATATTCCTGGCTTTGGGGGCATGATGGGTCGCTGGCAGAACCGGTGCACCGGCAACATCGGCATAGCCTCGTTCTGCTGCCAGGCCTGCCAGTGCCACACCACCAAAACCACAAGCCAGTTGTGCCAGATACTCACGGCGATTCGTGGGAGATGTCTGAAAATTCAAGCAATGTGTCATGGCGGGAAAATCCGGCGGATGAGCCACGAAGGGCGGAGCAATGCACCCCCTGATTCCAACACATCGAATGGCAAGATGCCAGAGGAAACTTCAAGCCAGGCCCCGGCGAACCGGGGCTGGTCTTCTGGGGGACTTACGCTTCGCTGGCAGGTAACTGAGCAATCCACTGCTGCAAGGATGTTACGCTCGGCTCTGGTGACTCCTGAATCGATTCGAGGGCCTGCACCACGGCAATACATCCAGGCAGTGTTGTTACACAGGGGATGCCATTCATGACCGCAGCAGCACGAATACGGCCTTCATCGGAACGTGCACCCTTTCCACTGGGTGTGTTGAAGACCAGTTGAACCTGGTTATTGGCCATGTAATCGAGCAGGTTTGGTCGACCTTCCTGCAGCTTACGAACCGTCTCGACTTCGATACCAGCTTCTCGCAGGACACGCGAAGTCCCCGAGGTCGCCAGAATCTTGAAGCCCATATCAATCAACCGACGGGCACTACTGATGATGTGCTCTTTGTGTCGGCCAGCGAGACTGATAAACACGGCTCCGCTCGAAGGGAGTTTGTTCCCTGCACCAAGTTGAGATCGGGCATACGCCGCTGGGAATGTCGAGTCGATCCCCATGACTTCGCCCGTCGATTTCATCTCGGGCCCGAGGATGATATCGACACCCGCGAATCGCGTGAACGGGAAGACGCTCTCTTTGACTGAAACGTAAGGCGGCACAACTTCCTTCGTGAAGTTCAGCTCTTTCAAGGTTTTACCAACCATGATCTTCGCTGCCAGCTTGGGCAAAGGGACGTTCGTGGCTTTACTCACGAAAGGCGAGGTGCGGCTGGCCCGCGGGTTGACTTCGAGAACATAGACGACAGGTTCGCCACCCTGATGTTTGACGGCGAACTGGATATTCATCAGGCCACGCACCTGCAGTTCTTTGGCCAGTGCATAAGTGGCGGTTTTGATTTCATCGACAATGGCGTCAGGGAGGGAATAAGGTGGCAACACACATGCTGAATCGCCGGAGTGAACACCCGCTTCTTCGATGTGCTCCATCACACCGCCAACGAGAGTCGTTTCACCATCGGAAATGGCATCGACATCGACTTCGACCGCGTCTTCAAGAAACTTATCGATGAGCACAGGACGATCGGGCGAAACATTCACAGCTTCCGTCATGTATTCGCGAACCATACGCTCGTCGTAACAGATCTGCATGGCCCGGCCACCCAGCACAAAGCTGGGGCGTACGAGGACGGGATAACCAATTTCACTGGCAATCTGCACAGCACGGGCAGCATCGGTTGCCATGCCGTTGGGTGGCTGATGGAGGCCCAGTTTGTCGAGAATCCCCTTGAAGATCTCGCGATCTTCGGCGGCATCAATCATCGATGGACTTGTACCAATGATTTTCACGCCGGCCTGTTCGAGACCACGGGCCAGGTTGAGTGGTGTCTGTCCGCCGAATTGAACAATCACACCATCGGGCTGAAGTCGATCGCAGATATTCAGCACGTCTTCCGTGGTGAGTGGTTCAAAGAAGAGCAGATCCGAAGTGTCGTAATCGGTCGAAACTGTTTCCGGATTGGAATTGACCATGACCGATTCAATACCCAGTTCGCGCAGTGCGAACGAGGCCTGGCAGCAGCAGTAATCGAACTCGATCCCCTGGCCAATTCTGTTGGGGCCGCCACCTAAAATGATCACTCGCTGACGACCATCGGTGCGTGGCCCGGGGGCTTCGTCTTCCGATTCGTAGGTCGAGTAGTAATAAGGCGTGTAAGCTTCGAATTCGGCAGCACAGGTATCGACCTGCTTGAACGTGGGGAGAATGCCCCTCCGCTTGCGTTCACGCCGGACTTCCATATCCGAGATATCGAGCCAATCACCAATCTGCTTGTCGGAGAAGCCATAGCGTTTGACTTCGCGCAGGAGTTGATCACTGACCTCGTCGAGTCGCTCATGGCAGCGCAGGCGGTCTTCCATGCGGACAATGTCGCGAATGTTTTCGAGGAACCACGGGTCGATCTTGGTGAGATCGTGGATTTCGGAGTTGCTCAGACCGGCCTTCATCGCATAACGGAGATAAAAGATCCGCATGTCGTTGGGAGTGGCGAGCTTGCCTTCGATCTCTTCGATGGTGGGGCGGTGATCGGAATCCCAAAGATCCTTCTTGCCGCCACCTAAGCCGAAGTGACCAATTTCGAGGCCGCGAAGAGCCTTCTGCAGTGATTCTTTGAAAGTCCGGCCAATGGCCATCGTTTCGCCGACGGACTTCATCTGCACGGTGAGTTCAGGATCGGCTTCGGGAAATTTTTCGAATGTCCAGCGGGGAACCTTGGTGACGACATAGTCGATCGTCGGTTCAAAGCAGGCGAGAGTTTCCCGGGTAATGTCATTGGGGATTTCATCAAGTGTGAAGCCGACGGCGAGCTTGGCAGCAATCTTGGCAATCGGGAAGCCGGTCGCCTTCGAAGCCAGTGCACTCGAGCGACTGACACGCGGATTCATTTCCACCACGACCATACGGCCGGTCTGCGGATGAATGGCGAACTGGACATTCGAGCCACCGGTCTCCACGCCAATTTCCCGCATGACGGCAATCGTGGCATCACGCATCCGCTGATATTCACGGTCAGTCAGTGTCTGAGCAGGTGCGACGGTGATCGAATCACCTGTGTGAACGCCCATCGGGTCGAGGTTTTCGATGGAGCAGATAATGACGACGTTGTCGGCCTTATCCCGCATCACTTCCATCTCGTACTCTTTCCAGCCAATGATCGATTCCTCAAGGAGGACTTCATTGATCGGAGAGAGTTCAATCCCTTTGCGAACCTTCTCTTCGAATTCTTCGCGGTTGTAAGCGATGCCGCCGCCCATGCCACCCAGAGTAAAACTGGCACGAATGATGATGGGGAGGCCGATTTCCTTAAGTACGTCGCGGGCCTCTTCCATCGAGTTCACAATCCGGCTGCGACAGACATCGAGCCCGATCTTCTGCATCGCTTCTTTGAAGAGTTGGCGATCTTCCGCCTTTTCAATGACGTCCGCGCGAGCCCCAATCATCTCGCAGTTGTATTTTTCGAGAATGCCCCGGCGGAACAGTTCCATGCCCGTATTCAGACCGGTCTGGCCACCCAGCGTGGGGAGAATCGCATCGGGACGTTCGTTTTCGATGATTTTGGCAACATATTGCCAGTGAATCGGCTCGATGTAGGTGGAATCGGCCGTATTCGGGTCAGTCATGATGGTGGCGGGGTTGGAGTTGACGAGGACGACCTCGTATCCACACTCGCGCAAGGCTTTACAGGCCTGAGTCCCTGAATAATCGAATTCACATGCCTGCCCGATGACAATAGGGCCCGAACCAATAATAAGTATCTTCTTGAGGTCGTCGCGGCGGGGCACGGCTGTGAAATCTCCCTAAGACGGTCAGCAATCAGCGAAAACAATTGGCAGTTCTACTCTTACGGCTGAAGTTGCTGCCTCGAACCAATCGGCGCAAAACTTCCCAAGCGTACCAAGCCCTCATGGAGAATCAAGGAAGCGAGACTGACTGGTTACAGTCTCGGGCAAATGGTCAATTCGGCTTGGCGAAATCTCCGCAGAAGACTGGTAACTCATGAAAGCAGATCGAAAGCTTTCGCTGCGGGAATAAATCTGGTTCGATATTGGTTCCTGGGAACCGAAGAGAGCAGATAATTTCTGCAGGAGCCAAGCTGATGATGGGAACGATGGTGTCGCCTTTGTATTCGATGGTCATCGAAAAGGCTTTGCGAGTCGCGGCGGTCGCACATCATGGTCAATTGCGGAAGGCGACCAATGTTCCTTACTTATCCCATCTGGCGGGGGTGGCTTTGATTCTGCAAAGAGCGGGATTCGCCGACGATGAACTGATTGCGGCCGCGATTCTCCATGACATTGTTGAAGATACCGAGGTCACCATCGCTGATCTTGAAACGCAGTTTTCTCCGGCGGTGATTCAGGCCGTCATCGCCTCGACCGAGGAAAAGGAAGACCCCACGGGAGCGGCGATTCCCTGGAGAGCCCGCAAAGAAAAGCATCTTGCGCAGATGCGCATGGCCTCACATGCAGCCAGAGCCATCACTCTGGCCGACAAGCTGCACAATCTGGGAGCCACTTGGTTCGACCTCCAGGAGAACCCCAGGGCCTTGGAAAAGTTCAGTGCGACGCCTGCGGAATGGCTCTGGTACCACCGCGAAATGGTGACAGCGGCCAGTGGGATTGATAGTGATCTGCAAATCCTGTCTTCCGCCTGCCGGCAGATGATTCACCAGATTCAGGAGTTTATTGAGGCTCAACCCACGGAGGCCTCTCCCGGTTGAGTCGATCGCGATGAGATCCAAGTTTGGCAGAGTTGACCTTCGACTGCCGAGATTGCATTGTATGGCAACAAGTATTTCCGCACGCAAAATCAAACCTTAACTTCTGGTAGATGCCATGGGTCTATTTTCTCTCAGCGACGTTCAGGCAGCGATTCGGGAACAGGGAGTCGATGGCTGGTTGCTGTACGACTTTCGCAAGTCGAATGTCCTTGCCGAGCGTGTGCTGGGGCTGGACAAAAAAACCAGCCGTCGCTGGGCCTATTTCATTCCTCAAGAAGGGACCCCGCGAAAACTGGTGCATCGCATCGAAACGGGTGTACTCGATGGATTACCTGGCGAAAAAAGGATTTATCTCAAGTGGAGTGAGTTCGAAGAGGGGATGGCGGCGCTGGTGGCGGGCAGCAAAAAAATCGCCATGGAATACGCTCCCCGGAATGGTAACCCTTATATTTCGCGTGTCGATGGCGGGACCATTGAACTGATCCGGTCTTTGGGTGTGGAAGTCGTTTCTTCAGGAGACCTCATTCAGTTGTTTGAAGCTGTCTGGGATGACGAGCAGATCGCCATGCATCTGGAGGCGTCCAAGGTCACTGATGCCGCATACGCTGTGGCCTGGAAGACAATCGCCAACGATATCAATACCCAGGGTCACTCAGATGAACTGCGAGTCCAGCGGGCCATCCTGGATCATTTCGAGGCTCACAATCTCACCACCTACAGCCCGCCGATTGTGGGTGTGAATGCCCACAGTGGTGACCCGCATTTTGAAACGGGTTCACTGCCCGACACGATCATTCGCGAAGGCGATTTCGTACTGGTCGACTTGTGGGGCAAGCTCAACAAACCACGGGCTGTTTACAGCGACTTGACACGCACGGGTTATGTGGGGACGAGTGTTCCCGAGAAGTACACCAAGGTTTTTCAAGTCGTCGCTGCTGCCCGTGATGCCGCCATCAGATATGTGGAAGAGGCTTTTGCTGCAGAACGGCGTGTTGAAGGTTATGAAGTCGATGATGCGTGCCGCGAAGTGATCGAAAAGGCAGGCTACGGGCCTTACTATGTCCATCGGACAGGGCATAACATCGGCCAGGAAGTTCACGGAAATGGCGCCCACATCGATAACCTCGAAACGCATGAAACCCGTGCCTTGATTCCCCGGACATGCTTCTCGATTGAGCCCGGAATTTATCTGGAAGAGTTTGGTATTCGCAGTGAAATCGATGTGCTGATTCACCCGGATGGACGTGTGGAAGTGACTGGTGGAGCACTTCAGACAGAGATTGTGCCGATTCTCGCTCAATGAGTTCCCGGGAAGATCTCGTGGCTGGCTGGCGAGTGATCTCTCCAACGGATGGTTGACGCCATGCGGTCGATACCTGCATGCTGACGTACATTCGTGATGAAATCGGTACTCTTCCAGAGGGGATCCCCCGGAAAATGTCGGGCGGTCATGTTGTCATTACCATTGATGGGCCAGCAGGGACAGGCAAGAGCACAGCCGCTCGAAAGTTGGCTCAATTGCTTGGTTTTTCATTCCTGGACACGGGCGCAATGTATCGAGCCATTGCCTGGGGATGCCTGCAGCAGGGAATGGATCTGACTCGTCACGATCTGGTGACCAACTTTGCTCGCCAGGCCGACCTGCAGTTTGAAGATCAAACCATCCGTCTGAATGGACAGGATGTCACGCAGGCCATTCGCCTGCCACAAGTCACGCTCGTCGCTTCGCAAGTGGCGGCAATCGAAGGTGTGCGCGAGCAGATGGTGGCACTTCAACGGCGTGCTGCCGAGGGGCAGAATATCGTCACTGAGGGACGAGACCAGGGAACCATCGTGTTCCCGGAGGCTCCCTGCAAATTTTTTCTGACGGCATCACCATTAGAACGTGCCAAACGGCGTGAAGCTCAGCTTCGCAGTTCCGGGCAAAGTGTTCCTCTTGAAGAGATTCTTGAACAGCAGCAACTGCGCGATGAACGGGATGAGAACCGAACCATTGCTCCTTTACGTCCAGCGGCTGATGCAACGATCGTGGATACGACATCGACATCTCTCGAAGAAGTCATTGATTATCTTCAGCGGGTCGTCATGACAAAAACTTCTTCACCCAGAACGACAGCCTGATTCCTCTGCAATGCCGGTCGAGTCCATAGGGTTTATGCACCGATTCTCTATCGATAGAAATGAGCTTTTTGATGCCGAAGATTCTGATCATCGCGGGGGATTTCGTCGAAGATTACGAGTTGATGGTTCCTTACCAGATGCTGCAGCTTTTGGGCTGTGAAGTCGATGTCGTCTGCCCTGATCGACGCGCTGGTGATTTCATCAAAACGGCGATTCACGATTTTGAAGGGGATCAGACCTATAGCGAAAAGCCTGGTCATCGATTTACCTTAAACGCCGAACTTGATGAGGCGGCCACTCAGCAATCGACTTACGACGGTCTCTATCTCCCCGGCGGCCGCTCTCCTGAATATCTGCGGCTCGACCAGCGCGTGCTGGATCTGGTGAGGCACTTTTTTGAGGCCGCCAAGCCAGTGGCTGCCATTTGTCATGGTATTCAGCTATTAACTGCCGCCAGAGTGATCAGCGGCCGTCGCTGTACTGCTTATCCCGCCTGTGGCCCGGAGATCACATTGGCGCAAGGGCAGTATGTCGCCACGCCCGTCAATGAAGCCTATGTCGAAGGCAATCTGGTCACTGCCCCTGCCTGGCCCGCTCATGCCGCGTTGATCGGCGAGTTCGCGAAACTTCTAGGGATTACCATCAGCCACTCAAAGGCTGAATGATCTTGATCGAAACTCCGTTGTCAGGCACTGTTTTTTGTCAACGACCGGTTTTTGTCGGCTACTGGTCAATTGTCAGCCACTTGTTATTTGTCGGCTACTGGCAAGATTGGCAGTGCTCCGAAATCGTGCTGGCGATCGGCAGGTCGATTCTCAAATTCTCGCTGGGGCTTGTAGTAGAACTTGAGTTGGTGTTTTTTGATAGAGGCTTCGGGTAAAGGACTCCCAGTGCGGAGTGGTTGTGAATCGGTCTGCAGACGGAAATCCTGACGAGCGATATCGACCCAGCCGGGTTGATCGCCGGTTTGAAGAACTCCCAGTTCGTGAATCTCTCCCTGGCCTGTCGAATGGGTTTTCCGCCAGTCCTTTTTCAACCAGTTGTTATAGAGGTTGACTGTCCCATTCCCATCGAAAATCGCGAGTGATCGACCGGGTGCCGTCGTCCAGACAATGTTGTTGCGGCAATCCACACTTTCCTGCATCGACGAAAGTCGAAAGAGGACTGTGGTGGCGGGACGTTCGGAGATGACGGTGTTGTTGTAGAAGTACAGCATTCCCATGCGGTATTGATCGAGGCGGCCGCTGTCTCCGCCATAATGCACGACCTGATTATTCCCCTGGTCGTTCTGTTTAATCAGGATGTTGCCGAAGACGAACGTCTCGCGATAGTTGGCCTCTGGTAATGTCGGCTTTTTCCAATGACTGTCCACCAGATCGAGCATGCGGTTTCCCCCTTCGATCCAGTTGTATCTCACTACAAGACCTGCTGAGCGGTCTTTTAAGTTATTCCCCAGGCACCCCTCCCTTAAAGGGCCGAACTGATTGAACTGAAAGGTGATCCCCTCGGAAGAGGTGTAGTTGTTATGTTCAAGGATGCTTCCTTCAATCCCATTGCCATAGATCGAACATTTCTCCACCAGAATGCGGCGTGTCTGGGGTGAGGTAAAAAAGCCATTACCGCTATCGTGCAGCACACAGTTAGAAATTGTGATGTCTTCTCCCTTTTCGATGAAGATACTGGCCGCGTTGACCGGGTAGGGGGTGATGCCTTCTCGTCCTTTGAACTGAAAAGGGGGGCGGGCACTGCGAATTTCGAGGTTGGCAATGGTGATATGTGCGGGTATGAGATCGGCTGGGCGATTTGCACCACCGATCTTGATAATCCCCCGGCCTTCACTCCAGAAATTCAGCGATGAACGAGTGAGGGCATCACGCCCATCAATCACAGGTCTTTGGCCACTGCTGTTGGCAATCCCCATAACGACAATCGGTTGATCTGAAGTGCCTCGTCGGCAGATGACCCACTTGGAACGATACGGCTCCGGGCGGGCATGAATCAGTACTTTGTCGCCAGGTTCGAGCGATTCCCAGGGGACTTCTTCCAGTTCTTTAAGTGAGGCCTGTGGGCCGACAACGTATTCTTTGGCACTGGCATGGGGCGAAAAGACCGTGATCGCAGAAATCAAGAACGACCACAGAAAGACCAAAGACATCAACCGGATCCCGTGATGACTTGCATTCTGTGGCACTGAGGCGGGCCATGAATCGCAGCGATTGATCAAAGGAAAGTCACTCATGAAGTTGCTCTCGTCAGCGGAGTTGTCGATCTGTGATTGTCCCGGCCACTGTAACTTTGCCATCCCGGGAGAGCTATAGGGTGGTTCGATCGGACGGAATCTGCGCAGAATAGAATCTGAAAGGTGCGGGAGTCGGGTCATTCGAATTCAGTAATTCAGAACATGAAGGTTCTCCATGAAACCTCAATGGTGGTTGATCATCGGTGCCATGATTTGCGGGACGAGTGTCGGCACCGGAGCGTTTGCGGCTCATTCCCTGACCGATCATTTTGCCAATGTCTACGCAGGGCAGACGCGTGAGGTGGCGGGGGAAGTGATTCCTTTGGCACGCAAGTATCTGCAGGATTTCAAGACAGGTGCGGAGTACCAGATGTTCCACGGCCTGGCCCTGCTGGCTGTTGGCATCTGGGCTCTGATCAAGCAGCAGAGTGGCCAAACGGCTTCTCGATTGCTGAACTGGGCAGGATGGATGTTTCTGGTGGGTGTGATGCTCTTCTCAGGGAGTCTATATGCACTGACTCTTTCGGGAGTTCGCGTCCTGGGTGCCATCACACCTCTTGGTGGGGTCGCGTTTTTGGCTGGGTGGGTATTTCTGGCCGTGGCAGCGTTTGCTGATCAAAAAAATCTGGTCACTCAAAAGTAAGCATGATCCACTTAGAGGGCCGAGACCTGGCGTGCTTTTGAACTCTCTATCAATTCTGGGTGAATCATCGCGATCCAGCAGGTGCGGCAAAACCCTCAATTTACATCGTCAGATCGAAAAGTCGATGAGTTTTGCCACAATGATCGTTTCAACAATCAATGATTGTGCTATCATTAGCCGCAGGATCCACGGGCCGGGTCAGTGCGAATCGCCAATATGATGGAACAGGAAAGGCCCTTTATGTCCTTCTCGCTGCCCAATGAGGGTACGTCACGTCCCCTTTGGACAAATCCGGAAGTCTTTGATCGCATTGCTGAGCGATTGCGAATTCTCGCTCACCCCCATCGACTGCGGATGGTGGAAATGCTGCTCGCTGGCAAATACTCCGTCGGAGAGTTGGCCGAGTCTTGCTCGATTCCCAGCCACATGGCTTCCGAACATTTGCGACTCATGCAGCATTGCGGTCTTTTAGGGAGTGAGAAAGAGGGTCGGTATACCTACTACCGCATTGCTGAACCCAACCTGCAGAGACTTCTTTCCTGCTTAAAGGATCAGCAGCTGGGGATGGATGAACCCGGCATGGTCACACATCACTCTGACCCGGTCGCGTCTGTTTCTGTTGACTCAGAAACCACGACTGCAACCAGTGACCTGCGAAATCCTGAAGACATGGTGGAAAGTCACCCGCTCAGCTAATCACAGGGGGCAGGACCTCTCGAGCGATTGCAGCTGTTGAGAATTTCTTCACCTGTGATATTGAGCATTGATTCAGTGAGTCTTCTCGATACCACTCACTCGACAGACTTCAAACCCGCATACAAAACAAAAACGCCTTGCTGACGTACCCGTCGATCGGGAACATCAGCGAGGCGTTTTTGATTGTGATCGTCAAATATTGAGAATCACAAGCGAGGCCGGCGGGGCTCGAACCCGTAACCTCCGGATCGACAGTCCGGTGCTCTAACCAATTGAGCTACGGCCCCTGAGAGAATTTTGTTTCGCAACAATCTCCTCTGCGAGATGACGCGATTGTAACCCGTTGCGAGCGTGGGTCAACCGAACCGGCTCTGTTGAGTTGCTGAAGAGACGCCGTGACCCTCAATCGCTCTGCATTCCTGAAACTTTCGCTACAACCAGTCACTCAGAGAACTGCCGCGAATTTTCAGGGATTCCATTGCAGAAACAGACAAAAAACCGGACTTGATATCCCCACAACCTCTTGGTGCAATTGGGGTTTACGACCGAATCATATCCCGAGTCCAGGCGGCCATTGCGCCACCAATAAAGACCGGGAACCAGGCTGCCAGATCTGCTGCAATGATTCCCGAAGTGCTCAGGTAAGCCGAAAGTTGCATCATGCCGAACAAAATTCCCTGTGCGACCGCGCACACGCCGGAGTCCATCACCAGTCCTGCACTTTCTCTACGCACCAGCAAAGGCAATGACAGCAGAACGGCAATCAGGTTGATCAGCGGTTGAGTCAGCCGACCGTGAACCTGTGTGACAAACTTCTGCACCGCAAGTGGGCCGTAAGCCTCATTCCGAATGCGACCGAGAAGTTCACTGGTCGACAGGTAGTTCGAGCTCGATTTTCGTTTAAACAACTGATCGCAACTGACGGGGCTGGCAATAAAAAGCTCTCCGCTGCGACCCACTTTCCGTACGATTTCCTGCCCACGAGGCGTCAGTGCCAATTCTTCAAACTGAGGTATTGCCCCAAAAATCACCCAGCCATCAGGACGTTGCCCGGCCGCTTTCCGGAAGATGGCCTTTGTCCCGCGAATAATCGTGAGATCATGCACGATTAAAGGAGCTGGCAGGACAAACTGAGCTCCCTCCAATTGAGATTCTGCCAGACTGACTTTCTCGCCATTGATCGAGATTTTCGTCGAATAATCGTAAATCGGTTCGACCTGCCCCCCTTCACCCGTCTGGATACCGCGCCCGCCGTGGGCAGCGTGAGCAATCACCGGAACGATCAGTTCCTGATTGGCAACGAGAACAGCCGTCACGAGGACCGGGCCAATCATCAAAGCTCGCAATACGCGATACATCGGCACCCCGGCTGCCAGCATCGGATGGAGCTCGCCAGATCTTTGAAAAAGTACCAGCACCACCATGACGGCAATCACCATCAACGATGCACCGCCACGATCCAGAAAGAAAATGGCCTGATACCCGTAGTAAGTTCCAATCGAAATCAGCAGCGAAAGTGCCCCGCCACCCTGATTATTGAGCATGAACTCGTCAAGATTTTCCAGAAGATCAATCGTGACGACCAGCCCGAACGCTGCCACAAAGCACACGAAGAAGACGTAGAAAAAATTTCTTAGCAAATATTGATCAAATGTCCACACTGCGATTCATCCTGAATGTCCGCGTGGCAGTATTTTTGCCGAGCCATCATCTTTTTCGGCTGTGCAGCCCACCATCCCCAATCAGAACTGAACTCATGGTCAGATTCCGAGGTCGTTGATGAGAGGGGATTGAACGTTGTAACTGGTCTGCCGGTCAAGGTCGAATCTTCTGAGGCATTCGACTTTTCCTCTGTTGAGAATAGCCCCACGCGGGAGGACAATCAGTTACAATGACACCTCAGGCGTGCGGTGAAGCGACTTCTGGCCGGGAAGATTCCAGCCGGTGATTCGATGATGCACCCGGATATTGCCTGAATGATGACTGTAGGCTCCCTGGGGGCCAGGAACATTTTCGCTCGATTTTTGAAGACACTCTGACCATGACAGACAGCCGTAATCTCTTCAACAAGGTGTGGGATCTCCATGCCTGCCAGACCCTTCCTTCAGGTCAGGATCAATTGTTCATTGGCTTGCATCTGATCCATGAAGTGACCAGTCCTCAGGCTTTTGCCATTCTGCGAGAGCGGAATTTAAAGGTGGCTTACCCGGAACGGACAGTGGCCACAGTGGATCATATTGTCCCCACGCAAAGTACAGCGCGACCCTTTGTCGATCTTCTGGCCGAAGAGATGATGTCGGCGATCGAGAAGAACTGCCGCGATTTTGGAATTCGGCTCTTTGATCTGGTCGATAACCGCCAGGGTGTGGTTCACATCGTCGGGCCTGAGCAGGGACTCACGTTGCCAGGCATGACGATTGCCTGCGGCGACAGTCACACAAGTACGCACGGTGCGTTTGGGTCGATTGCTTTTGGTATCGGTACCAGCCAGGTGGCCGATGTTCTGGCCACACAGACACTGGCTCTGGCACGGCCTAAAGTCCGCAAGGTTGAAGTCACTGGCCAATTGAAGCCTGGTGTTTACGCCAAGGACGTGATTCTGCACATCATTCGCAAACTGGGTGTGCAAGGTGGTGTGGGCTACGCCTATGAGTATGCAGGTGATGTGTTCGACCGGATGTCGATGGAAGAGCGCATGACGGTCTGCAACATGAGCATCGAAGGGGGAGCCCGTTGCGGGTACATCAACCCTGATCAGACGACAGTCGATTACATCCAGGGGCGGCCTTTTGCGCCGCAAGGCGAAGAATTTGAGCGGGCTGCCAAGTGGTGGTTGAGCCTGGCCAGTGGTAAGGACGCTCAGTTTGATGACGTGGTTGTCTTCAAGGCTGAAGAGATTGAACCGACAGTCACCTGGGGGATTACGCCTGCTCAATCTGTCGGTGTCAAAGAAACATTGCCGACGATTTCCAGCTTTCCTGCTGACGATCAGAAGGTGATCAGCGAAGCCTTCCAGTACATGGATCTGAAGGAAGGTCAGCCGATCCAGGGGCTTAAGATCAATGTGGCCTTTATTGGTTCTTGCACGAACGGTCGCATCAGCGATCTGCGGGAAGCGGCCCGAATTGTCAAGGGGCGCCATGTGGCTGCGGGCGTGAAAGCATTAGTGGTTCCCGGGTCACAACTGGTGCGTAAGCAGGCCATGGAAGAAGGCCTGGACAAGATCTTTGAGGAAGCTGGCTTCGAGTGGCGTGGTGCCGGCTGTTCGATGTGCCTGGCCATGAACCCTGACAAACTCCAGGGGAACGAAGTCTGTGCTTCGAGCAGTAACCGGAATTTCAAAGGTCGCCAGGGCAGTCCCACCGGCCGCACATTACTCATGAGCCCCGCCATGGTCGCCGCCGCCGCCGTGACTGGTGCCGTGACCGATGTGCGGGAGTTGGAATAGGTGAATTGCTGACTATTGGAGGAAAGAAACCATGGCGCCAGCCCTGACAACACCGCAGAAAGCAGAGACCCTGTTGTGGGTCGATGATCTTTTTCGTCAGTTGGAAGGGATCGAGGGGAAGGCTGAGATTGTTAATGGAGGGATTTTTCTCATGTCTCCCGCAGGGGCCTGGCACACGATCGTGTCTGGATTGATCTACTCGCAATTGCTGGCATATCAGAAGAAGATCGGTCACGGAATCGCTGTCTCGGATAACGGGACTTTTCGATGTGAACTGCCTCACCGGCAGTCGTTCAGTCCTGATGCCGCGTTCTATGTTGGGCCTGACGTGGATATGGGACCATTTCCTATGGCTCCGATCTTCGCTGTCGAAATTCGGAGTCAACACGATTACGGAGTCCATGCCGAGCGGGTGATGGCAGCCAAGCGAGAGGATTACTTTGCCGCAGGGACTGTCGTTATCTGGGATGTGGATCTTCTCTCGACGAATGTCGTCAAAGCGTATCGAAAGGATGCTCCCGAAAAGCCTGCGATTTTTAGCAATACGGAAATCGCAGATGCCGAACCAGCTCTGCCGGGCTGGAAAGCCCACGTGAGAGAGTTTTTGCCGGGGAACTGGAAACCAACCAGATAATCTTGCGGCTGTTTAGCATGCGTTGATTCAATGTGCCGGTGAATCAAAAGCGGCTTTAAAGTACAGGAATTTATTCAGGCATCAGTGTTCGTTATGGGTGGACTTTTGAAAGGACACCCTTGCAGAAGTTGCTATCAAGTTGATCTGAAGTTTTCACTGGAACGAAACCATGGCACCAGCCCTGACAACACCGCAGAAAGCAGAGACCCAGTTATGGGTCGATGATCTTTTTCGCCAGTTGGAAGGGATCGAGGGGAAGGCTGAGATTGTTGATGGAGGGATTTTTCTCACGTCTCCCGCGGGGGCCTGGCACACGATCGTGTCCACGAGAATCGGACGGTTGATCGAGCATTACTCACAAGCGACCGGCCACGGAATTGCTGTCTCGGATAACGGAACTTTTCGATGTGAACTGCCTCATCGGCAGTCGTTTTCACCTGATGCCGCCTTTTACCTTGGCCCGCCTGCTCGCTTTGAGCCCTTTCCCATTCCACCCGTGTTTGCCGTGGAAATTCGCAGTCAAGACGACTATGGCCCACGTGCTGAAATACGCCTGGCAGACAAACGTCGCGATTACTTTGCCGCAGGAACACAGGTCGTCTGGGATATTGACTTGCGTTCGACTCAAGTTGTTCGTGTCTATCGTTCAAGCCGCCCTGAGGAACCGACAATCTATCGCGACTGTGAGCAAGCGGAGGCCGAACCCGCGTTACCCGGCTGGTCTGTCCCTGTGAAAGATTTTCTGCCCGATGATTGGGAAGTTGAAGCACCGCGTTAACATTTCACAATCGAAGGTCAGACAATTGCCCCAGGCAATGGGAAGTTCGTTATTTTGAGGTTTATTGCTAACAGCAGTTTTTTGATAAGTACAAGAAAGACATCATGGTTCAAGCCATTACTCAAGTGACAGGGTCAGCCGTTCCACTGTTACTGGACGACATCGACACCGACCGCATCATTCCCGCGCGCTTTCTGCGGTGTGTGACCTTTGACGGTCTGGGCGAGCACGCGTTTGAAGACGACCGGATTCAAGACCCGGCACATCCATTCAACCAAGCCCAGTTCCAGGGGGGTAAGATCCTTGTGGCTGGTCGTAATTTTGGCTGTGGTTCATCGCGCGAGCATGCACCACAGGCCCTGATGCGCTGGGGCATCCAGGCCATCATTGCCGAATCGTATGCCGAGATTTTCTTCGGGAACTGCGTCTCCCTGGGGATTCCCTGCGTGAGAGCCAGTCGAGCCGACCTTGAAGCTTTGACCAAACTGATCAGTGCCGATCCCCGCACGTCGGTCGCCATCGATCTGCTGGCTCAAACCGTGATTGCACAATCTGAAGGGGGCCAGCAGCTCAAGGCAAACGTCGAAATCCCCCCAGGTGCCAGGCAATCACTGACGACGGGAGGCTGGGATTTTCTGGGCCAACTGCTGGATGGAGAACCCAAAGTCCGCGCTCAGGTTGCCAAAATTCCTTACCTGCAGAAGTTTGCTGTCGCCACGTAAAAGCGCTGACCTCGTTGAAACGGCAGATCTGCCAAACGTCCACCATGTGACGACTTACACCGAATTTCTATCCCTGCCTGCCCGGCCACTATGGCCGGGCTCTTTTTTTCAACTCTTGCTTGAGCCTACGGATGCTGCTTCAGCCCGCTGATTTATCGTTGGGAGGCAAAGTTCACAAAGACGATTCATCGCACCCGAAACCGCTGATGGTCTCTGGCAATCATGCGTATCTTGCGGATTGCCTGAGCTTTGCGTTGAAATCATGAAGCTCAATTTGGCTCGCGGGCTTGCGTTAGCCTCTCGATTGAGTTGTATTGGCAGGCTTTGATCTGGGAAAGTTCTGGAGAGATCTTCGGGAAAAGCGACATTCGAAGAGTTCGTGCTGCGGAACAGCATCGATCTCAGTCATTAATTCGTCCGCCAGACCGGTTGATCCATATTTCCTGAAATCCCCCACGA
>VFQR01001278.1_pt1 | contig 20241 bp, 19 predicted proteins | sample 3512321 | NCBI WGS metagenome assembly VFQR01 (sample SAMN10412374, study PRJNA504923) | tailings metagenome | isolation source: Relicate 3 Philex TSF1 revegetated site | place: Philippines: Tuba, Benguet | collected 2017-08-29 | reverse complement strand
GGAACCACTGCGATGAACCTGCATCAATTCCGTTTCGTGCAGGAGGCGGCCCGCCGCAACCTGAACCTGACCGAGACCGCCAAGGCGCTGTTCACGTCGCAGCCGGGCGTGTCCAAGGCCATCCTGGAGCTGGAAGAGGAGCTCGGCGTCGACATTTTCTCGCGCCACGGCAAGCGCCTGCGCCGCATCACCGAGCCGGGCCAGCAGGTGCTGGCCTGCATCGAGATCATCCTGCGCGAGGTGGGCAACCTCAAGCGCATCGGCGAGGAGTACTCGCGCCAGGACAGTGGCACCTTCTCCATCGCCACCACCCACACCCAGGCGCGCTACGTGCTGCCTGCGCCGGTGGCCCAGCTGCGCAAGAACCTGCCCCAGCTTCGCATCAGCCTGCACCAGGGCAGCCCCGACCAGGTCGTGAAGATGCTGCTCGACGAGAGCGCCGACCTGGGCCTGGCGACCGAGTCGCTGGCTCAGTACTCGGAGCTCGTCACCCTGCCCTGCTACGAATGGCAGCACGTGATGGTGGTGCCGCGCGACCATCCGCTGGCCAGCGCCGAGCGCATCAGCCTGGAGCAGCTCGCCGCCGAACCGCTGGTCTCCTACCACCCCAGCTTCACCGGACGCACGCGCATCGACAAGGCCTTCGCTGCGCGCCACCTCACACCCAACGTGGTGCTGGAGGCCATCGACTCCGACGTCATCAAGACCTATGTGCGGCTGGGCATGGGCGTGGGCATCGTGGCCGAGATGGCGATGCGCGAGGAACCCGCCGGCAGCGACCTGGTCGCCCGCCCGCTGGGCAGCCTGCTGGGCAGCAACGTCACCCGCATCGCGTTCAAGCGTGGCGCCTACCTGCGCAACTACGTGTACGTGTTTGCCGAGCTGCTGTCCGACCGGCTGAGCCGCAAGCTCATCGAGAAGGCCATGAACGGGGACGCGAGCGACTTCGGCCTTTGAGCCGACTGCAGGCGCCTAGCCGTCGAAGCGGGAATCCAGCGGCAGCATGAGGTCCACCTCATCGCCGCGCAGACCGGCCTCGTAGAGGTCGCGGGCGACGCTGTACAGCAGCAGCAGGTCGCGATAGGCCGGCAGGTCGAACTGCGTCACACCCGGGCCGCGGCCGTGGGCCAGCAGCTCCTGCAGCATCCGCATCGCGGCTGCCGAATCCGACCACACCACCTGCAGGTGCGCCATCACGCTCGGCGAGGCATCCAGCGTGCGGCCACGCGACAGGCTCTGCGACCAATCCGGCCCCAGGCTGCCGAAGCGTTGCTGGAACTGCGTGACCAGTTCCGCGAAGGCCTCGGGGTCGCCGCGTTGCTGGCACAGCTCCATCAGCATCAGGTGAGGCATGGCGCCGGTCTGCACGCCCGTCGGGCCGCGGGTGAGGCGGCTTGCCAGCAAGTCGGCGGCGGCGTCCTGCTGGCCGAGCAGCAGCAGGAACTCCACCTGCTGCTGCAGGTCCAGCAGTTCATCAGCCAGGGTGTCCAGCCCCGTGGGTGCGGAGGTCACCACCGGCTCTGCAGAAGCGCGCACCGGCAGGGGCTGCGTCGCTTGCATGGACGTCGGGATGACGGCGGCCTGTGGAGCCGTGGGCGCCGCGGGTGTCGGCGGCCAGGGCATGGGCCGTGGCTGCGGGCGCGTGATCTGGTGCGGACTGTCCTCGGCGCCAACCATCGCCCCGGCCAGCACAGGCGCCGCGACGCCCGACGGGGCTGCCGGCGCCGCCGGCACGGCACGCGGCAATCCGGCCCCTTCGGCCGCGTGCAGGGCGCGCCAGTAGGCCAGCTCCTGCCGGGCCCGCTGGTCACGCCAGCGGCTGAAGTAGAACGCCCCGGCGCCGGCAATCAGGCTCATGGCGAGGGTCAAGAGCCAGGTCATGGGGTCGCGATAGGGCGACGGCCGCGGCGCTGGCGCCAGCGTCGGCGCCACGCGGAAGGCCTCTGGTGCCGGCGCGGCCGACGCCGGTGCCGCCTCAGGCAGGGAAGCGGCGGCCGAAGCCGGCACGGCCGCCTCGGGCGCGGACGCGGCGCCACCCTCCGCCTGCTGGCGAGCCAGGATCTCGGCGCGCAACTGCGCCACGGTCTGCTCCAGCTGGGTGATCTGCGCTTCCAGCTCGGGCGTCAGCTCCGTGACCGCCGAGGCCGCCGGTCGCGCGGGGCGAGCCGCCGCGGAGGCCAGGATCTCCGGCTGCTCCAGCGTGAGACGCGGGCCGGTCACACGAGGCTTCGGGCGCGGCCGGGGCTTCGGAGCGGGCGGCTGCACCTCCAGCCGGGCGGTTTCCACCAGCGGGGGCGGTGCATAGACGGGCGCGGGCGGCGGCGCCGCGGCCGAAGCCTGCGATGCACCACCCGGCGGGTCGATGAAGGCGTTGAACTCGCGGGTCAACACCAGCGGGCAGCCGAGCGCCAACGTGATGCGCAGGGCCGGCTCGTCGATGCCGACCTGGCTGGTCAGCCGCACCCGCCGCTGACCCGGCTCCCCTTCCAGCCGCAGCTGCAGCAGGCCGGCCGGCACGCGCGCATCACCGGCGATCACCTCGGCGCGCGCGCAGCCGTCAGCCAATTGCTCGCCCTCAGCCAGCAGCAGCGGGAAGGTCACATCCAGCGGGCGGCCGAGGGTGGATTGCACCTGGGGCCGGCCTAGGCCCAGCGCGTGTACGCCTGGGGTGGCCAGGCCCAACAGCAGTGCCAAAGCGGGAGTGATGGCGCCGAGCAACGTCGGGCGCAGGGCCGTGATGGGCATCGACTGCGTGCGGCTACGGATGGGTTGAGTAACGAAGGGTATCGGCGCGAGGCACTCTAGCATGGGGAAAGACGGCTCAGCCCCTTGGCAGACCGGCACAATTCCACCCCAGCATGAACGCACTCAGCCTGACCCCCGCCGAACGGCAGCAGATCGACCAGGGCGCCTGGTTCTCCAAGCTGTCCGAACCCCTGCGCAACGACATCCTGCAGCGCGCCTACGTCCGCCGCCTGCCCGACGAGACCATGCTCTCCCACCGCGGCGAGCCTGCCGAGGAATGGTCGGCCGTGGCCAAGGGCGCGGTGCGCGTGAGCTCGGTGTCGCTCGCGGGCAAGCAGATCTCCCTCACCTACGTGGAGCCCGGCACCTGGTTCGGCGACATCGCCCTGTTCGACGGCCTGCCCCGCACGCACGATGCCTATGCGCATGGCGACACCACGTTGCTGTGCGTGCGCAAGGCCGACTTTCATGCGCTGCTCAAGGCGCACTCCGAGCTGTACGACGCGCTGCTGCGCCTGAATTGCCGGCGCCTGCGGCTGATGTTCGACATGATCGAGGACCTCAACACCCGCCCCCTGGCAGCCCGCCTGGCCAAGCAGGTGCTGCTGCTGGCGCGCTCCTACGGCGTGCAGGAGGGTGACGAGATCCGCATCGGCCTGCAGCTGGCCCAGGAAGACCTCGCCCAATTGCTCGGCGCCTCGCGCCAGCGGGTGAACCAGGAGCTGAAAGCCTTCGAGCGTGAAGGCGCCGTCCGCGTGGAGCCGACGCGCCTGGTGGTGCTCAGCCGCGAGAAGCTGCTGGCCGCCGCCGCCCGCTGACACTGCCGCGACACGCCGGCCCCCAGCCGGCTCGCAGAATGCGCGGCTGCACCTGACCACCTGCCTGCCATGGAAGCATTCACCGGCACCCGCCCCCTCGCCCAACCGCTGGACACCGCCGCCCTGCAGGCCTGGCTGTCCGCTCACGTGAAGGGCTTTGCCGGCCCGCTGGCCATCGAGCAGTTCAAGGGCGGGCAGTCCAACCCGACCTACTTGCTGAAGACACCGGGCGCGCAATACGTGATGCGCAGCAAGCCCGGCCCGGTGGCCAAGCTGCTGCCGTCGGCCCATGCCATCGAGCGCGAGTTCCAGGTGATGGGCGCGCTGGCAGGCAGCGGGGTGCCGGTGCCCGACATGCTGGCCTTGTGCGAAGACGAGAGCGTCATCGGCCGCGCCTTCTACGTGATGAGCTTCGTGCCCGGCCGGGTGCTCTGGGACCAGAGCCTGCCGGGGCTGAGCCCGACCGAGCGTGCCGCCCACTACGACGAGATGAACCGCGTCATCGCGGCGCTGCATCAGGTCGATGTCGAGGCGGTGGGGCTGGCGGCGTACGGCAAGCCGGGCAACTACTTCGAGCGCCAGATCGGGCGCTGGAGCAAGCAATACCTCGCCTCAGTCACAGAGGCCAATCCGGCGATGGACGCGCTGCTGGCCTGGTTGCCGGCCCACATCCCCGCCTCGGCGCGGGACGAGGCTGAAGTCAGCATCGTGCACGGCGACTACCGCATGGACAACGTGGTGTTCCACCCCACCGAGCCGCGCATCATCGCGGTGCTCGACTGGGAGCTGTCCACGCTCGGCCACCCCTTGGCCGATTTCAGCTACCACTGCATGAGCTGGCACATCAAGACCTCGGGGGCGGCCCGCGGCCTGGGCGGCAAGAACCTGGCCGAACTCGGCATCCCGAGCGAGCGCGAGTATGTGCAGCGCTACTGCGAGCGCACCGGCCGCGCCGATGTGAACGCCGTCATGGCCGACTGGAACTTCTACATGGCCTACAACATGTTCCGCATTGCGGCCATCGTGCAGGGCATTGCCAAGCGTGTGGTGGATGGCACGGCCTCCAGCGCACAAGCCCGGGAGACCGCCGCCACGGCGCGACCGCTGGCCGAGATGGCCTGGAGCTTCGCGCAGAAGGCGTAGGCGACGCCCCGCGGCCCAAGCCGCACAGGCCCGCTCAGGCCTCGCCCTGGCGGGTGCTATGCGTCCAGGCGATGGAGGTGGTGGTGGGCCAGACGCCGCCTTCGGAGAGGCGGCCGTTCACCCGCTGCGCCTCACGCGCCGCGGTTTCGAGCAGGCGCACGAGGGCTTGCACCTGGGGCAGTTCGGCCTCGGCCATCTCGGTGCGCAGGTAGAGGTTGCCGCGCAGGCACATCAGCACGAAGCGATGGCCTTGGGGCAGCAGGTCCTGGCTGGCCTGAACCAGCACCTCGCCCAGATCGGACTCGACCCAGGAGCCGGCCAGATCGCTCGTGACCCCGACGATGCCGTAGCGCTCGCGCAGCATCTGCGAGTGCGTGGGCGTGAACTTCGGGAACATCACCAACCAGCGCATTTCCTCGGGCAAGTCGGCGTCCGCCCGGGTCTTGAGCGTGTCGGTGTAGGCCTCGAAGATCGTGTGCTCCAGCTGATCCATCAGGCTGTGGCACATGATCATCAGCTGCAACTCCGCGTGCAGCCCCATCTCGCAGCGCATGCGCAACTCGAAGCCCGGGATGTAGCCGCGCTGCGAGGCGCCCCACTCGATGCGCAGCGGGCCGGGAGACGCCTGGCGCTGGTCGATCTGGAAGCCCTGCGCGTCTTCCGCCAGCGTGAACTCCGCCCCGCGGGATTCGGCCCAGTCGTGGATCGGACGCCACCGTGCGGCGTTGGCGCGCGTCACGAGCCAGTGCTTGACTTGCTTTACCACCATGAGTCGTGAGAATCGGGCTGATTGCTGAGATTGGCCGGGACTGCGACAGACGTCCCCGCGGGCACACCGATGGAGGCGACGAATGCTTGAAGTCTACTCATGGCCCACGCCCAACGGGCACAAGGTCCACATCATGCTGGAGGAGTGCGGTCTTGCGTACCGGGTGCATCCCGTGGACATCGGCAAGGGCGAGCAGTTCGCGCCGGACTTCCTGACCATCAGCCCCAACAACAAGATCCCGGCCCTGGTCGACCCGGCCGGCCCGGACGGCCAGCCGATCTCGCTGTTCGAGAGCGGCGCCATCCTCCTCTACCTCGCCGGCAAGACCGGACGCTTGCTGCCCGCCGACGTGGCCGGCAAGTACGAGGTCCTGCAATGGCTGATGTTCCAGGTCGGCAGCGTCGGCCCGATGCTCGGCCAGGCGCATCACTTCCGCACCTACGCGCCCGAGCAGTTGCCCTACGCCATCGACCGCTACACCCAGGAGGCCCAGCGCTTGTACGGCGTGCTCAACAAGCGGCTGGCCCACGCCACTTACCTCGGCGGCGCGGACTACAGCATTGCCGACATCGCCGTCTTCCCCTGGCTGCGTTCCTGGAAGAACCAGGGCGTGGCGCTCGCCGACTTCCCGCACCTCAAAGGCTGGTTCGACGAGATCGCCCACCGCCCCGCCCTGCAGCGCGGCGTGGCCGTGCTGGCCGATGCGAGGCGCCCACTGACCGACCCGCAGGCACGCGAGGCGCTGTTTGGCGAGCGTCAGCGGCAACAGCGCTGACGCCGGCGCACGCGGCTAGGCAACCGCCGTCTGCTGCCCCACCCGCACCACGACGAACTCGGCGGGCTTGAGCAACGCCACGCCGATCAACAGCCGGAGGCGGCCGTGGGCCAGGTCGTCGGGGCTCATGGTCGTGCGGTCGCACTGCACGAAGTAGGCCTGCTCCGGCTTGGTGCCCAACAATGCGCCGGACTGCCACTGGGTCAACAGGAAATCCTGCACGCACCGGCGAACGTTTGACCAGAGCGCCTCGCCATTCGGTTCGAAAACCGCCCATTGCGTGCCAAGGTCGATGCTGCGGAACAGAAAGTCGACATAGCGCCGCACTTGCACGTACTTCCACTCCGGGTCGGCGCTGAGCGTGCGCGCGCCCCAGACGAGATTGCCGCGCCCCTCGAAGAAGCGAAGGCCGTTGATGCCTGCCGGGTTGAGCAGCTCCTGGTCCCTGAGGGTCAGCACCCGCTCGAAGCCGAGGATGCCCCGCAGCACCTGGTTGGCTGGCGACTTGTGCACGCCGACGGCCTGGTCGTTGCGGGCATAGATGCCAGCGAGCGGGCCGGAGGGCGGGAGGGTCAAGGGCGGGCCACCAGCGGGGTCGGCGATTTGCAGCCAAGGGTAGTAGAGCGCGGCATGCGAGGTGTCGAACGCACCGCGCCAGCTCACCACCTCGCCCGGCAGCACGCCCTCGGGGGGATCGATCAGGGCCATGCAACCGCGCCGGCCTTCGGCGTGCGCCACGAGCTGGCGGTTGATGGCCAAGAGCTCGCTCGGCGTGTATCGCCCTGTGCGGCCCAGGCCCGGGGCCGCCACGGTGGCGATGCCGTCCACCGCGCCCAACTGCCCCAGGCCTCGCGGCGCCACGCCGTCGGCAGCCGGTCGGCCCGCGTAAGCCGCCTCATCCGGCAGCAGACCGTCGTGCCCTCCGGTCAGAAGGCCGACGGCCAGCAGGCCCTGCTCGAACTTGCGGCGCAGCGCCACCAGCTCCTGCTGGCCGCTGGCGGCCCATTCGGCAGGCGTGATCTGCAGGCTCATGCCCAGCGACTGCAGGGCCGCGAGCAGGTCGATGCCATCCTGCAGCAGGTCCTGCCCGGGTGCGCTGCCATTGAGCAGGGCAACCAGGCGCATCGCCCCTTCGGCCGCAGGCAGGCTCTCGGGCAGCGTCAATGCAAAACTGGCCAGCAGCCCTGGCTGCGCCGCATCCGCGGGGCGTGCGGGGTCGGGTGACAGGTCTTGCCATGTGGCGAGCGCCCTGCCCTCGGCGGTCTGCACGTCCAGGCTCAGGCTGACCGGGCTCAGCAGATCGCCGCTGCCCGGCGCGGCATTCAGGCCGAAATCAGCGAGTGCGAAACGTGTCGCACCGGGCGGTGACCCTGCCGGGGCGAGCGAGCCGGTGAACGTCCAGCCACCCGCTGCATCGCGGCGCGCCACGTACAACGGCAACTCCCGCAGGCCGCGTGCCGCAGTGGGCGGCGTATTGCCGGTGGCAGGTGCCGGCAATCGCACGGCGGCGCTGGAGATCCACACCACATCGCCATCCGACAACACCGGCGACCCGGCCTGGAGCCGGTTCGCCCCCAGCCTCACACCAAACTGCAGTTGCAGGTTGCCCAGGCGCCCCGGGTGGCGCGCCACGACACGAAAGCCTGGCGTGGCGCCGACCCGCAGACGCGCGTGGCCATCGACCGCGCCCGCCGGCGGGAAGGCCGCCGCCAGGTCCGGCGGCGGACCTCCATCCACCGGACGGTAGACGCGGCTCACAAACAACCGCCGCCCGCCCTGCGCAAAGAAGCTCGCCACCGCGTGATAGAGATCCGTCACGGCAACCGCATTGCCGTCGGCCCCGAAACGCAGCGGCTGCGCATCGCCATACCGATCGACGAAAGCCGACAGGCTGTCCAGCAACACAGGCGTCCCGGCCACGGGGCCATACCGGCAGGGGCCAATGAAGCCGGCCGTGGTGGTGTCCACGCCTTCGATCGTCCGCGCACGGAACGACACCTCTTCCACATAGACACCGGGCGCAAGGTACTCGGGCATGCATCTCTCCTGTCAGGCATTTGAGTCGCAGCGGCCAGCTCAGGGCGGCGGCGGCAGCGGCCCGGCTTCGGGTGCGAACCAGGGGCCGGCCGGCACCACCTGCGGCGAAGCCGGGTCACTCCGGTAGTGCGGCGACATGATCTGCACGCCGTTCTCGTTGAACACATCCTGGATGTGCGCATGCAACTGGCTCAGGGCCTGGGCCCGCAGCCGTGGCGCGGCGCGGCTGCCCTGCGCGCAGAGGCGGTACTCCACATAGAAGTCGCTCAGCGCGGTTTGCACCACGTACGGCGCCGGCGCTTGCAGCACACCCGGCGTGCGCCGCGCCGCCTCCAGCAGCATGGCATGGACCTGGCGCCAGGGCGTGGCATAGCCGATGGTGACGGCCGTGTGCAGCACGAACTGGCCGTCCTCCACCAGCCGCGAGAAATTGCGGATGGGCTGGCCGAACACCACGGCATTCGGCAGGCTCACCTCTTCACCCAGCCCCGTGTGCAGCCGGGTAGAGAACACGCCGAGGTGTGTGACCGTGCCCTCCACCTCGCCGATGCGCACGTACTCGCTGGCCCGCAGCGCCCGCGAGTACATCAACGACAGACCCGCCATCACCTGCCCCACCACGCCCGACGCGCCGAGCGAGACCATTAGGCCCGCGAGCACCGTCACGCCCTTGAAGGCCTCCGTGCTGGCGCCCGGCAGATAGGGGTAGGCCATGGCGAGCGCAAACAGCCAGACCACCAGCCCGACGAGCCGACGCGTAGGCCCGGCGGTGTCGGCGTCGAGCCCGGCCAGCGTGAACTCGCCCTGCTCCACCCGCTCCAGCACACCCCGCGCGACGCGCAGCACGCCTTGTGCCACCAGGAAGATGAGCCCGGCCGTCAACAGGCCTGGTACGGCGCTGAGCGCCGACCTCGCCAGCTCCAGCGCTTGCGTCAGCAGCCAGTCGCTCGCCCGCTCGCCCCAGGCCCGCGTGGGCGCGAACTGGCGCAGCACGGTACTCGCCCACAGGTCCAGCACCACCAGGGCCACGACCCAACTCGCAAGACCCGCCACACCGCGCAACAGCGCCAAGGCATGCTCGCCTGGCACGCGCCACCAGGGCAGGCCCGTGCCGGGGCTGCTGACGTCGCCCAGGCGCCGAGCGGCCCGCCTCAACAAGCGGCGCCGCAAGGCCGCCAGGGCCTTGAGCAGCACGACAGCGACAACCGTGGCCAACACGCTGACAGCGAGCCCGCGGGCCCAGTGGCGCGGGTCACGCGCCTCGCGAAGCTCGGCCACCGCGACGCGCAACCGTCGCTCGGCATCTGTGCCCGCGGCGTCCAGCAGATTGCCGGCCTGCGGGCCGGCCAGATCCTCAGGCACGAGATGCAGCACCACCACATCGTTCACCCGCAGTCGCACCGCGGGCGTCTCCCCGGCCAGGGCCTGCCGCTCGACGCGATCCGCCGGCACGGGCACTGCCAGGGCGGCGGCGAGTGCCGCCTCGGCGGCCTGCACACGCTCCTGCGGCGTCTCGCCCTTGAGCGTGGCGCGCAGGCTCACGACCTTGCGCTGGTTGACCACCAGCTCCGCCTCCTGCGCCTGCGCCGTGCTGGCCAGGGTGCACAGCGTCCACAACAGCATCCAGCACCAAGCTCTCATGCGGCCTCCGGTTGGAGGCCCGAGCTTAGGGCCTGACGCCCGGCGGCTGCATCGGCAGTCCTGCGGAACGACGCGCGAGGTAGACCTCCAGCGCCAGCAGCTCCGCGCTGTCCCAGTCCCAGACGGTGGCGCGCACGCCGTTCAGGCAGCCGCGCAGCCGCCGCTGCAGGCTGCCCAGGGACTGCCACTCCAGACGGTAGACGGGGTAGTCGTCCACATGGCCCTGCGGGATGAGGCTGCCGCCCAGGCGCAGCCCGGCGCGCTCGTCGTGACAGTGGGCGCAGGAGAGGTTCAGCGCACCCAGCCGGGTGGTGAAGAGGCGCTGCCCCTGGGACGCCGCGGCATCCAGGGCCGGCCCGCGCGGCGGCTGCAGCGGCAGGCCGCGCGACTGCTGGGCGACCAGGGCGGTCAGTGCCAGCAGCGGTTCAGCCTCGGGCGCCCAGGCCGGCTGCTGCTGGTGCTGCGCGCGGCAGCGCTGGATGCGGCCGGGCAGGTCGAGCAGGCCGCGGTCCCAGGCGGGGTAGCGCGTGGCGGCGCCCCGCAGGGCCTCAGGCTCGCCGTGGCAGCTGGCGCAGGACTTGGGCCCGCTGACCCACAGCTCTCGGCCCAAGGCCAAGGCCAGCTGCGCGGGATGCTGGGTGTCGTCAGCCTGCAGGGCGCGCAACGCCGGGGTCATGGTGTCGCGGCCAGAGCGGCGCTCGTCGGCCCCACTCACCAGCGCCACGCCAGCCAGCAACAACCCCAGCGCCGCCTTCATCCCACGGTCAGTGCACGCACCTCGCGGTGCTCGAAGCCCTGGTCGCCCTGCCACCGGAAGCTCAGCTCCCCGCTCTTGCCGGCCTGCATCCAGAAGGACAGATACGGGTTGGCCGACACCGCGGCAAACAGGTCGGCCGAGAACACCAACTCGCCGTCCAGCCGGCACTCAAAGCGCCGCACCAGGTCGCGCACCAGCCGGTTGCCGGCGTCGTCATTGCGGTAGCCGGTCTCCATCGCATGCGCGACCGTGGCCCGCACCTCGAAGGCCTGGCCGGCCGCAACGCGGGCCGGGAGATGGATGACGGCGCGCGCGGCCATCAGGGCTCCACGCAGGCGGCCAGGGTGACGATGACCTCCAGGCTGCTCTGCCAGCATCGGCCATCGGCGGCCTTGGCCACGGCCACGATGCGCTGGCTGCGGGCCAGGCGCATGCGCGTGCTGAACTCGGGCCGCGCCACCGCCGGGCCAAAGCTCGCATGCACCACCTCGGGCTCGGGGTTCAACGGCGTGAACAGGGCCAGCCCCACCACCGGCTCGCTGGCCACCACGCGCACGGGCACGGCGTTGCCGTTCTCCACCAGTTCGGCCATCTCGATCTTGAGCGGCCCGGCCGTCGGCTCTCGCCCGGCCCAGGCGCGGATGGCCGCGCGCATCGCGTCGTCTGACGCGCGCGCCACCGGCAACAAGGCCAGCGCCCCGGCTGCACCGATGAAAACCCGCCGCTTCACGGCGCGCCCAGGCTGACGAGGTAGGCCACGATGTCGTCCAGCTGCTGCTCGGTCAGCGCCGGGCGGCCCGCCCAGGCCGGCGCCACGTCGCGCAGCCCGTCGGTCGAGCGGAACGGTGGCATCACGGTGGCAGGGTTGAAGCGGCGCATGTCGGCAATGCGCTCCCGCAGCCCGTCACGCGTGAGGCGAGCCGCTGACAGCGCCAGCGGCGGCGCCAGGTTGCCCTGGTTGGGGTCGCCCTGCGCAGTCAGCGCGTGGCAGAGCAGGCACAGGCTCTGGGTGCGGTCGGCCACCAGGGCCCGACCGCGCTCGATGTCGCCCGCGGGTACGGGCGCAGGGGCAGCGGTCTGCGCACTGGCCTGCGCGCCGGCGATCAACGCGAGCGCCAGCGCCGCACGCATCACACCAACGCCTGCTTGCGCAGCGGCAGGTCGCGGATGCGCTTGCCCGTGGCCGCGAAGATGGCGTTCAGCACGGCCGGCGCGGCCACGGCGATGGTGGGCTCGCCAACGCCGCCCCAGAAGCCGCCCGAGGGCATGCAGATCGTCTCGACGGCCGGCATGTCGGCCAGCTTCATGACCGGGTAGGTGTCGAAGTTCTGCTGCTCGACGCGGCCGTCCTTCAGCGTGATCTCACCGTACAGCGCGGCCGACAGGCCGTAGGCGAAGCTGCCTTCCACCTGCGCGGCGATCTGCTGCGGGTTGACCGCATGGCCGGGGTCGGTGGAGGCCACGATGCGGTGGATCTTGAGCTCGCCCTTCTTGGACACCGACACCTCGGCGCAGGCCGCCACATAGCTGCCGAAACCCATGATCTGCGCCAGGCCCAGGTGGCGCCCCTTCGGCCGCGGCTTGCCCCAGCCCGCCTTGGCGGCCACCGCGTTCAGCACGGCGAGGTGCTTGGGCGAAGTGGCCAGCAGCTCGCGGCGCAGCTCCAGCGGGTCACGCTTGGCGGCATGCGCGACTTCGTCGATGAAGCACTCCAGGTAGACCGCGTTCTGGTTCAGGTTCACGCCGCGCCAGAAGCCGGGCGGCACGGCCGGGTTGCGCATCGCGTGGTCGATCAGCAGGTTGGGCACCGCGTAGCCGAGCGCGCCTTCGGCACCGCCGGCATTCAGGCCCTGGAACACGACGGGGTCTTTGCCGTCCTTGATGTTCTGCGGAAAGATGCCCGCGATGATGCTCTGGCCCGAGATGCGCATGTGCAGCGCGGTGAGCTTGCCGGCGGCGTCCAGGCCGGCGGTGAGCTTGCACTGCGTCACCGGGTGGTAGCGGCCGTGCATCATGTCTTCTTCACGGCTCCAGATCAGCTTGACCGGCGTGCCCGGCAGGGCCTTCGCGATGATGACGGCCTGGCGCACCCAGTCGTGCACCGCCCCACGCCGGCCGAAGCCGCCGCCCAGGTGCAACTTGTAGACCTCGCACTGCGACGGGGGCAGGCCCGACGCCTCGGCCGCCGCAGCCAGGGCGGCCTCGCCGTTCTGGGTGGGCGTCCAGACCTCGCAGCGATCGACAGTCCACCTCGCGGTGGCATTCATCACCTCCATCGTCGCGTGGTTCTGGTGCGGGTAGCTGTAGACCGCCTCGACCTTGCGCGCCGCCGCTGCCAGTGCGCCCTTCACGTCGCCCTGGCTGCTGCCCACGGCGGCGTCGGCCGCGTCCAGGCCGGCCTTGAGCACGGCAGCCGTCTCGGCGCTGCTCTGGCCGGCGTTGGGGCCCTCGTCCCAGACGATGGGCAGCGCCTCCAGCGCGGTCTTGGCGCGCCACCAGGTGTCGGCCACCACGGCCACGGCCGAGTCGCCCACCTGCACGACCTTCTTGACACCAGGGCGGCTCATCACCGCAGCGGCATCGAAGCTCTTGACCTTGCCGCCGAAGACGGGGCAGTCCTTGATGGCCGCGTTCAGCAGGCCCGGCATCTGCAAGTCCATGCCATAGACCTGCGAGCCGTCGAGCTTGGCGCGGGTGTCCAGCCGCTTGATCGGCCGGCCGGCGATCTTCCAGGCCGAGGCCGGCTTGAGCGTGATGTCGGCCGGCGGCGCGAGCTTGGCGGCCTCGGCGGCCAGCTGGCCATAACTGAGCCGTTTGCTGCCATGCTGCACAAAGCCCGCCGCCGTCGTGCACTCCACCACGGACACATTCCACTGGTTCGCCGCCGCTTGGATAAGCAGCGCCCGGGCCAGTGCGCCGCCCTTGCGCACGTACTCATGCGAGTCGCGCACGCCGCGGCTGCCGCCGGTGCTCATGCTGCCCCACACGCGGTTGCGAGCGAGGTTCTGGCCCGGCGTCGGGTACTCGGTCTTCACACGCGCCCAGTCGCACTCCAGCTCTTCGGCCACGAGCTGGGCCAGGCCGGTCAAGGTGCCCTGCCCCATCTCGCTGCGCGCAATGCGGATGACGACGGTCTCGTCCGGCAGCACCTGGACCCAGGCATTCAGCTCGGGCGTCTCGCCGGCCTGCGCCAGGCCCGGCACATGAAAGCCCACCATCAGGCCGCCGGCTGCGGTACTGGTCGCATGCAGGAAGCCGCGCCGGTTCATGACCGCGTTCATGCCTGGCCTCCTTCGATGACGATCGGGATCTGCTTGCGCTGCACCTGGCCGGCCGCCAGATGGATGGCGGCGCGCACGCGGTTGTAGGTGCCGCAGCGGCAGATGTTGGTCATGGCGGCGTCGATGTCGGCGTCCGTTGGCTTGGGTTTGGCCTTGAGCAGCGCCGCCGCCGCCATCAGCATGCCGCTCTGGCAGAAGCCGCACTGCGGCACGTCCAGCGCGTCCCAGGCCTTCTGCAGCGGATGCGAGGCGTTGGGAGCCAGGCCCTCGATGGTGGTGATCTTCTGGGCCGGCGTGAGCGCCGAGGCGGGCATCACGCAACTGCGCACCGGAGCGCCGTCGATGTGCACGGTGCAGGCACCGCATTGCGCCACGCCGCAGCCGTACTTGGTGCCCGTGAGGCTGAGCTGCTCGCGCAGCACCCACAGCAATGGGGTGTCAGGCTCCGCCTCGAACTGCACCCGCTTGCCGTTGACCGTCAATTCCGCCATGCCTGCCCTTTCGCATCGCCGTCACGGTGGCGAGCGCGCGGGAGACTAGCAGCAACCGACGCGCCATGTCATGCGGGGCGGCATCACCCCCCGGCGGCCTCGGCAATGCGGTAGCCCACGCCGGGCTCGGTCAGCAGCACACAGGGTTCTCCCGGATCGGCTTCGAGCTTGGCGCGCAGCTGGCCCATGTAGAGCCGCAGGTAATGCGTCTGCTCGGTGGCATCGGCGCCCCAGACATCAGCCAGCAGCCGCCGGTGCGTGACCACCTGGCCGGCCTGCCGAACCAGGCGCGCCAACAGCTTGAACTCCGTGGGGGTGAGTCGCACGTCCACGCCGTCGCGGCGCACGCGGTGCGCGGTCAGGTCCACCTCCAGCCCGGCACGCCGGTACAGCGTGATGGCCGGCTGCGCCACCGTGCCGCGATGGCGCAGTGCCACGCGCAGGCGGGCCAGCAGTTCACCGATGCCGAAGGGCTTGACGAGGTAGTCGTCCGCGCCGGCATCCAGCAACCGGATCTTGTGCCCCTCCACCTGCCGCGCCGAGATGACGATGAGCGGCGTGGACCGGTCGCGACGCAGCGCCTGCAGCAGGGTCTCGCCGTCGCCATCGGGCAGGCCAAGGTCCAGCAGCACGGCGTCGAGCGTGCCGGTGTGGGACAGCTGCGCCATCGCATCGGCCAGGCTCGCAGCGGCCAGCACTTCGTAGCCCTCCACGGCCAAGGCCTCGCGCAGCGTCGCGCGCAGTTCGCGGTCGTCCTCGACGAGCAACAGCTTCACATCGCCTCCGGCAGGGCCGGCGCCTCGCGCAGCGGCAGCCAGCATTGAAAGCTGCAGCCGCCATGGCCGCGCGGGCGCAGCGTGAGGCGCCCGTGGTGCGCCTGCGCAATCGCGCGGCAGACCGCCAGGCCCACGCCTGCGCCGGGCGGGCGCTGGGCAAAGTCGGCCAGGTCACCACGCTGAAAGGCGTCAAACACCCGCTCCCGCCACGCCGGCTCGATGCCTGGGCCGCGGTCGCGCACCGCCAGCACCACATCGCCGCCGATGCGGCGCACCACCAGCTCCACCGGCGCCGCCGGCGGGCTGTACTTCAGGGCGTTGTCGATGAGGTTGTCCAGCAGCTGCGACATCAGGGCCGCATCACACCACAACAGGGGCAGGCCGGGCTCGATGCGCGACCGCACCCGCTCGCCATCCGGCCGGCGGCGCACCCGGCGCAGCGCCGCGCCGACGATCTCCTCGGCCGACTCCCAGTCGCTGCGCAGGGCCACGCCGGGCGCACCGAGGCGGGCCAGCTGGAGGGTGTTGTCGGTCAGGCGCACCAGTCGGGCGGTCTCGTCCACGATGCGGCTGGCGAGCTCGCCGCGCTGGGCGGCACTGAGCCGCTCGCCCTGGGTCTGCAGCGCCGAGGCCGAGCCCATGATGGTCGCCAGCGGCGTGCGGTAGTCGTGCGAGATGGCGGCGAGCATCGCATTGCGCGTGGTCTGGACCTCGGCGAGCTCGCTGGCGCGGCGCGCCTCGTCATGCACCCGCTGCCGCTGCAGGGCCAGGCCCATCTGGTCGCACAAGGCCTGGGCATGGGCCATCAGGTCGCCGGGCAGGGCCCGGGCGCCCAGGCCGAAGAGCACCACCGCCCCGAAGGCGGCCTCACGGCCGCGCAGGGGCAGGTAGAGGTCGGGCTCACCCGCATGGTGATCGGTGCCGGGCCCCAGCGCGCGGCCGCTGGCGGCGCACAACTGCAGGCCGGCGAGCGCATTCGCATCCGGCTCGCCCAGCACCAGGTCAGGCGCCTGCGGCTGGGGCTGCAACAACGCCGCCACGGGGGCGGTGGCGCGGGCGGCCAGGGCGCGCGTCAGGTCGGCGGCATGCGTTTCGGGCCGGTCGGCATCGCGCATCAGGTCGCCAAACTCGCGCAGTTCGCGCTCCAACTGCGCGGCGCGCTGGGCCGCCCTCAGGCTGCGCCAGGCCTGGCGCAGCTTCCAGCCCACCCAGGCCAGCGCCATCAGCGAGCCCAGGGCAACCCAGGGCAGCAGGTGGACGAAGGGACGGGTGGGCGTCATGGGCGGCGCAGTTTAGGCGGGCACCGCTTCGGTCAGGGTGGGCACGGCCGACGCGCCCAGGCGGTCCTTGACGAGACCCGCCAGCAACACATCCACCAGCGTGCCGCCCTGGCCCGCCGCGGCGCCGCCCACCAGCACCTCCGGCACCAGCTTGACGCCAGCGCCGGCCAGCGCCTGGGCCACCTGCACGATGGCGTAGTTGCCCGATTCCATCGAGCCGATCTTCTGTCGGATGACCTCGGCCTCGGCCTCGCCGATGGCCAACGTGCGGCCGGCTTCGGCCTGGCCGGTGACGCGGGTCACCTCGGCATCCGCCTCGGCGGTGATCTTCTTGGAGCGGGCCGCGCCATTCGCGGTCTTGACGGCGGCCTGCGCGCTGAACTCGGCGATCGCCACCTTGCGTTCGGCATCCACCACCTGGGCCTGCGTGCGGGCCAACGCCGTGGCCTGCTCCAACTGCTGGCGCACGCCCTGGGCCTCCATCTGGGTCGTGAAGGTGACCTTCTCCTGCTCGGCGAGCTTGCGGTCGGTGAGCGTCTTCATCAGCTCGGCCGGCGGCACGATGTCGCCGATGAGGGTCTCGACCGCGCCCACGTCGTAGGCCTTGAGCGCCAGCGCGATGGCCGCCTTGGCCTCGGCCTGGCGTTCGCTGCGCTTCTTCAGGAAGTCGATGACATCGGAGTTCTGCGCCGCGTTGCGGAAGTAGTTGCCGATGGTGGGCTCCAGCACCTGCGTGACCAGCGCCTCCATGCTGCCGAAGCGCGCGATGACCTTGGGCGCGTCGTTGCGCGGGATGTGGATGATCTGGCTCACGTCCAGGTTGAAGGTGAAGCCATCGGCCGAGCGCACGGTGATGGTGGAGAGATTGGCATCGAGCTTGTGGGCCTCGGTCTTGCCCGTGGCCCAGTTCAGCACCACGTTGGCGGTGGGCACCACGCGCACCTTGTGGGTGTAGGTGTTGATGGCGTATTTGCCCGGGTCCAGCACGTCCACCCACACGCCCTTCTCGCCGCGGCGGACCATGTTGGCATGGCGGAAGCCCTCGCCGGTGACGTCCTCGCCAGCCTTGCCGACGAAGGCCACCACCACACCGACCGACGCGATGGGCACCTCGGTCATGTCGATGATCTCGACGGTGGCAAACATCGGGTTGATGAAATAGCGGCCGGCCAGCAGCACCTGCTCCTGCAGGCCTTTGGTGCCGCCTGCGTTCACGAAAGCCTGCGGGTCCTGGTAGAGGTTGTGGCCCGGCACTTCGGGGCCGGCGATCTCGCCGGTGTGCAGGGACGCGCCTTCGCGGGTGGTCACGATGCCGACCTTGTTGTCCGGCACATCGGTGACCGGCACCTGCGTCACGCGGAACAGGCCCGGGTTGATGCGGTACTTGCCCTGGGGAATGACGTTCATCTGCGGGCCACGCTCGCCGCCGCCGGCCATGAAGGCGCGGGCGTCCTGGAAGCTGTCGCAAGCCACGGCGCGGCCGATCACCCGGCCACCGGCCAGGGGCCGGCCATCACGCGCTTCGACAATGCCGATTTTGCCCGGCTCGATCACGGTCATGCGCTCCAGGCGCACGCTGAACAACAGGGTGTTGATGCGCCAGGCCCCGGGCGGCACCACGCTCATCTGCAGGCCACGCTCGCCGCCAGCCAGGAAGGCGCGCGCATCCTGGAAGTTGTCGCAGTCGACATGCCTTGCCAGCACGCGCCCGTCCGGCAAGGGCAAGCCATCGCAGGCCTCGACGATGCCGATGGCGTCATCCGGCACGACGGTGAACTTGACCAGGTCCACCTGGTACTGCCAGGGCCACAGCCCCAGGTGCAGCCCCGGCGCGAGGGTGTCGGCCTGCAGGCCGGCCTCGCCGAACAGGGCCACGATGCGGCCGGGCGGCAGTTCGCGGTGGCGGCCGAACAGCACGAACTTCTTGGTGACCGTGCCGATGGAGTCATCCGGCACGATCACAAAACCGAAGAGGCGCAGCGTGCGCTTGTAGAAAACCAGCGCGATGACAAGCAACAGCGCCGGCAACGACCACCACAGATGGGCGATCGGGAAGGTCAGGGTGTCCATGCGGAACAGCGGTGGTGAAGAGGCCCCCACTGTGTCCAGGCAGGCATCAGGGCCGCATAAGGGACTCAGCAATAAAAAGACCCCCAGCGCACCGCGCTGGGGGTCAAACCGTCTACCGCTGTCACGGCAAGACGCCTGCTCAGGGAGGAAAAGCAGGGGGCTCTCAACCCGCCACCAATGTAGAACGGGTGCCGGCCAGGCGTGTGTAGGACGAGACGCCGAATCCGCCGTTGACAGGTCGCTGACGGTCTACATCGGCTTACAGAAATGGGCCTGCCCGAGCCTCGTGGCGTGCAAAACCGCATGGTCGGCATGTGTCGGGTGTATCGGTCTGTGAGACCCGGCCCGATCGGGGTTGTACATCCCTAGACTGCGCCCCGTTTTGCAAAGTCCCAGGTCTGGTTGTCGCCCATGATTCCCTCTCTTGAAGCGCTGTTCAGCGCCCCCCGCCATGACACCGGCCACCCCGACCTCGCCTTGGACAGCGGCTTCGGCGGGCTGGACGGCGACGCGCTGGACCTGGTGGAGCGTCGCTACGGTGACCGCGGCCTGGCCGTGTCACGCGAACATTTCAGCAGCCGCAACCAGGACGGCGACATCGTCTGCACCGCCCGCGAACGCGCGGGTGAGCGCATCGTCGGCACCCTGTCGGTGCGTTTCGATGGCCCCGAGGGCCTGCATGCCGACTTGCTGTTCAAGGCCGAGCTGGACGACTGGCGGGCCGACGGCCTGCGCCTGTGCGAGTTCGGCGGCCTTGCGGTGGACCGCCATTCGCATGATCCCAAGCGCGTGCTGGCCCAGATCTTTCACCTGGGCTATCTGCACGCGCACCGCCGAGCCCGCTGCGACCGGCTCGTCATTGAGGTGAACCCGCGCCACACCGGCTTTTACCGCCGCTGCCTGGGCCTGGTGCCGCTGACAGCCGCACGGCACAACCCGCGGGTGAACGCGCCGGCGGTGCTGATGAGCGTGGATTTCGCGAGCATTCGCGAGCAGATTGCGCTGTGGGGCGGCCAGCCGGACCAACTGGCCTGTGCCCGCAGCCTCTACCCCCTGGCCTGGGATGAAGCGACCGAGGCCACGATGCTGGCCCGGCTGCCCTGACCCCGGCCGCACCTGCGCTCAGAACTGCGTGGGCACCGCGCTGGTGGTATCGACCGGCTTGCGCGGCACGAACACCTTGCTGAACGCGGCGACCAGCCGCTGGGCGAAGTGCGGGTCGGCCTGGATGGCGAGCAACTCCCGCCCTTCCCCGTCGTAACCCTTGATCTGGCCCGGCACGGCGTCATAGACCCAGTGGTGGACGTGAGGCGACACGTCGCGGTTGCGGCGGCTGGCGTCAGACATCGAACTTCCTCACGTCGAAGCTGGTTTCCTGCCAGTCGTCCCAGCTGGCGTCGGTGGCTTCCACGCCCGCCAGGAATTCATCCTGCAGCTGCTCTTCGGCCGTGTGGGCATGCGCGCTGGTGACGCGGCGGATGGCTTCGCGCAGCTGCAGCACGGAGGCTTGCGCGAGGGTGGCGAGTTGGACGTTCATGGCATCTCCGATGTCGATGAACGCAGTCTCGGCCGCCGTCCGTGATCAAGGTATCGCACCTAGGGGGTGTCGACGGGGGACGTTGGGGGGATGCACCCCCACCCTATCCCTCCAAAGGGGG
>VFQR01001277.1_pt1 | contig 20263 bp, 15 predicted proteins | sample 3512321 | NCBI WGS metagenome assembly VFQR01 (sample SAMN10412374, study PRJNA504923) | tailings metagenome | isolation source: Relicate 3 Philex TSF1 revegetated site | place: Philippines: Tuba, Benguet | collected 2017-08-29 | reverse complement strand
TTGCAGACCTTCTTGGCCGGGCAGCCCATGTTGATGTCGATGATCTGCGCGCCCAGTTCGACGTTCTTGCGCGCCGCCTCGGCCATCATCTGCGGGTCGCCGCCGGCGATCTGCACCGAGCGCGGCTCGGGATCACCGGCATGCAGCAGGCGCAGGCTGGATTTACGGCTGTTCCACAGGCGCACATCGCTGGTGACCATCTCCGACACCACCAGGCCGGCGCCAAGACGGCGACACAGCTGGCGGAACGGGCGATCGGTGACGCCGGCCATGGGGGCCAGGATCAACCGATTGGGCAATGTGTAGGGGCCAATACGTGGGGCCGACATGGGGCGTCCCTGCTTGTTGGTTCGCATTTGAGACAAAGGGCGATCAACACCTGGCCTCCACCGTGTCCTCTGGGGGAACGGTGACGGACCTGTGCTCGCGAAAGGGTGGGCATGATACCCGCTCTGGATGACCGGATAAAGGCTGTTTTGAACAAATTCTGAACAGCGATGGCCTTATCGCCAGGAGTTAGATGGAAGGCCTGCGGCCAGGTGTCGCGCGGGCTGCAGGCTATTCCGGGGAATGGAAGCTGAGGCTGTAGTTCACCGCGCGGGTGCCCGGGTCGAGGATGTCCAGGGAGATGTGGATGGGCGTCTGCGGCGGCATTTCGCTCTGTCCGGCCAGCTCGCCGGCGAGGTACTCGCTGGGCTTGAAGCGGCGACTGGCGACCAGTTGTCCGCCCAGGTCGGCGAAGCGCATTTCCAGCAACGGGAAGGGCTGGGCGAAGGGGGCACGGTTGTAGAGAATGGCGTCGACGATCAGGGCGCCGGAGAACTCCGGGTGGCTGCGCACTACCAGGTTGCTGCTGCGAATCTGGCCGATGTCGACCTTCGACGGCAGGCTGCAGCCGATGCTCGGGCACAGCTGTTCGAACCAGGGACGATAACGGTCCTGGCGCGCCAGTTCGTCGAAGTTGTAGATCGTATATTGGGCCAGCAGGCCGCCGGCGGCCAGCAGGTTGAGCAGGCTCCAGCCGAACAGGCGCCCCCAGGAGGTGCTCTGAGGCTGGCGCCATTCGAGCTGCAGGGGTTCGTCGTCCAGTTCGAACAGGCGCTCGTCACGCAGGCCCGGCTCGCTGCGCGCCACCTTGGGCTCTTCACGTGCGCTGCGAGGGTCCTCTTCCTGCTGCTGCGGTTCGTCCGGTTCGTCATCGAGATCGCCCAGGCGCGGCTCGGCGACTTCGTCGAGCTCGTCGGCGATGGGCTGCTGCCTGCGCGGCGTGGGGGCGACCCGTTCGACTGCTTTGGGCTCGGGGGCGGTGGCGGGCGCCGGCTGCTCTTCGTTCGGCTGCAGTTCGAAGTCGGTGCGCTCGCGTTTAACCGCTTCGTCGCGCAGCAGGGCTTCGGCCCAGGCCTCGTCGTGCGGCTCTTGCCGGTCATAGAGGGCACTGCTGGCAAAGGTCTCGGTATGGCGCGGTGCCCGCTCCAGCGCGAGGAACTGTTGCGACAGCTGTTGTTCCTGTTCTTCCAGCCTGGCCAGTTCCTCGTCCAGGTCGAGGCTGTCCAGGTCGAGGTCGTCATGGATCCACAGCGTGTCGTCAATGGGCTTCTTGGCGGGTGGCTTGGCGCTGCTGTCCGGCTGAACCTGGCTGGCTGGCGCACTGGCCGGCTTGACCGGCGCGGGTGTTGCCGTGCGGCGGCCGAACAGCTGCTCGGCGGCGTTGAACACGTGCAGGCAGGCACCGCAGCGCACGGCGCCATGGGCAGCAGCCAGCTGCGCCTGGCTGACGCGGAAGCTGGTACGGCAATGGGGGCACTGGGTGACGTGGCTTTCGCTCATGCGCGGGTCCGGGAGTTCGAGGCAGCTAGTCTAAAGGAGCAGCTTCAGGCTGCAAGCTAAAGGCTGCAGGCAAATGCAAAGGCGGCCGGACGCTATTCTGCTTTTGCCTGCCGCCTGCTTCAGCGCTTCACTCCGCTGATCCGCACCCAGCCGTCCTTTTCCGCCGTGGGGTCGAGGTCGAAGGCGCCTGCATAGGCGGCGCGTACTTCTTCGGCCTGCTCGGCGAGGATGCCCGACAGCGCCAGGCGTCCACCGGCTTTGACCAGCGCGGTGATCTGAGGTGCCAGGGAAACCAGCGGGCCGGCGAGGATGTTGGCCACGACCACATCCGCCGGCTGCTGCGGCAGATCGGCCGGCAGGTAGACCGGGAAGCGTGCCGGGTCGATGCCGTTGCGCGAGGCATTGTCGCGCGAGGCTTCCAGCGCCTGCGGGTCGATATCGGTGCCCACCGCCTGCGGTGCCCCGAGCAGCAGGGCGGCGATCGCCAGGATGCCCGAGCCGCAGCCAAAATCGAGCACGCTGCAGTTATCGAGCTTCTGGCCGTCGAGCCACTCCAGACACAGTGCCGTGGTCGGGTGGGTGCCAGTGCCGAAGGCCAGGCCCGGATCGAGCAGCAGGTTGACCGCATCCGGCTCCGGCGCGGCGTGCCAGCTCGGCACGATCCACAGGCGCTGGCCGAAACGCATCGGCTGGAAGCCATCCATCCAGCTGCGCTCCCAGTCCTGATCCTCGATGCGCTCGACATGATGCTCCGGCAGATCGCCGCCACACAGCAGCTGCAGGTGGGCGAGCAGTGCGGTCTCGTCGGTGTCGGCTTCGAACAGGGCCAGCAAATGGGTGTGCGACCACAGCGGGGTGGTGCCCAGGTCCGGCTCGAAGATCGGCTGATCCTCGGCATCCATGAAGGTCACCGATACGGCGCCTACTTCCAGCAGGGCATCCTCGTAGGTTTCCGCCTGTTCGGGAGTGATGGCGAGACGGACTTGTAACCAGGGCATGGGGGGCTCCCTTCGGGAGCGGCTGCAGGCGTCAGGCTGCAGGCCGCAGGAAAAAGAAAGGAGCGGCCGAGGCCGCTCCGAGGTGGTACATCATAATCTGGCAAGCCTGAAGCCTGAAGCCTGAAGCCTGAAGCCTGAAGCTTAGTGCTTGTCCATACCCAGTTTCTTTTCCAGGTAGTGGATGTTCACGCCGCCTTTGACGAAACCCTTGTCGCGGGTCAGGTCGCGGTGCAGCGGCACGTTGGTCTTGATGCCGTCGACGACGATCTCGTCCAGGGCATTGCGCATGCGCGCCATGGCTTCGTCGCGGTCCTTGCCGAAGGTGATCAGCTTGCCGATCAGCGAGTCGTAGTGCGGCGGGACGCTGTAGCCGCTGTACAGGTGCGAGTCGACGCGAACGCCATTGCCGCCCGGAGCATGGAAGTGCTTGACCTTGCCGGGGCTGGGCATGAAGTTGTCCGGGTCTTCGGCGTTGATCCGGCACTCGATGGAGTGGCCGAGGATCTTCACGTCTTCCTGCTTGATCGACAGCTTGTTGCCGGCGGCGATGCTGAGCATCTCCTTGACGATGTCGATGCCGGTGACCATCTCGGTGACCGGGTGCTCCACCTGCACGCGGGTGTTCATCTCGATGAAGTAGAAACGGCCGTCTTCGTAGAGGAACTCGAAGGTGCCGGCGCCACGGTAGCCGATCTCGACGCAGGCATCGACGCAGCGCTTGAGCACTTCGGCGCGGGCCTTCTCGTCGATCAGCGGGGCCGGAGCTTCTTCGATCACCTTCTGGTGGCGACGCTGCAGCGAGCAGTCGCGGTCGTACAGGTGGATGGCGTTGCCCTGGCCATCGGACAGCACCTGGACTTCCACGTGGCGCGGATTGCCGAGGAACTTTTCCAGGTAGACCATCGGGTTGCCGAACGCGGCACCGGCTTCCGTGCGGGTCAGCTTGGCCGACTTGATCAGGTCTTCTTCCTTGTGCACCACGCGCATGCCGCGACCACCACCGCCACCGGCGGCCTTGATGATCACCGGGTAGCCCACTTCGCGGGCGATGCGCAGGGCCTCTTCCTCGTCTTCCGGCAGCGGGCCGTCGGAGCCCGGTACCACCGGCACGCCGGACTTGATCATGGCGTCCTTGGCCGACACCTTGTCACCCATCAGGCGGATCACGTCGGCTTTCGGGCCGATGAAGGCGAAACCGGAGTTCTCCACCTGTTCGGCGAAGTCGGCGTTCTCGGCGAGGAAGCCGTAACCCGGGTGGATGGCGGTGGCGCCGGTCACTTCAGCGGCGCTGATGATGGCCGGGATGTTCAGGTAGGACTGCGAACCAGGCGCCGGACCAATGCAGACGGACTCGTCGGCCAGGCCCAGGTGCATCAGCTCACGGTCGGCGGTGGAGTGCACGGCCACCGTCTTGATGCCCAGTTCCTTGCAGGCGCGCAGGATGCGCAGGGCGATTTCGCCACGGTTGGCGATAAGAACTTTTTCCAGCTTCTGCATTGCAGGCTCCCCGCGCATCAAACGATGGTGAACAGGGGTTGGTCGTACTCAACCGGCTGGCCGTTTTCCACCAGGATGGACTCGATCACGCCGCTGGCTTCGGCTTCGATGTGGTTCATCATCTTCATCGCTTCGACGATGCACAGGATGTCGCCTTTCTTCACGGTCTGACCGACTTCGACGAAGTTGGCCGAGGTCGGCGAGGCGGCGCGGTAGAAGGTGCCGACCATCGGCGAGCGAGCCACGGTGCCGTTCAGCTTCGGCGCGGCGGCCGGGGCGGCCTCGGCGCTCGGGGCGGCCGCGGCTGCAGGAGCGGCTACCGGAGCCGGTGCCGGGGCATAGACAGGCTGCGCGGCATAGGTCGGCTGCTTGCTGTGACGGCTGATGCGAACGGACTCTTCGCCCTCTTTGATCTCCAGCTCGTCGATACCGGACTCTTCCAGCAGCTCGATCAGTTTCTTGACTTTACGGATATCCATGAATGGTCAACTCCCAGAGGTGAGGTAGGACTTGTCTGCCAGGCTGCGCGTCAGGCGCGCCCGGCCAGTTGTTCGAGTGCCGCTTCCAGGGCCAGCCGATAACCGCTGGCGCCAAGGCCGCAAATCACCCCTACGGCAACGTCGGAAAAGTAGGAGTGATGGCGGAAAGGTTCACGCTTGTGCACGTTGGACAGGTGCACTTCGATGAATGGGATGCTCACCGCCAGCAACGCGTCACGTAATGCGACGCTTGTATGGGTAAAAGCGGCGGGATTGATCAGGATAAAGTCGACACCTTCACCCTTTGCGGCGTGAATGCGGTCGATCAGCTCGTACTCGGCGTTGCTCTGCAGGTACAGCAGATGGTGGCCTGCTTCGCGGGCGCGCTGCTCCAGATCCTGGTTGATCTGGGCGAGGGTGGTGGCGCCATATTTGTCGGGCTCGCGGGTGCCCAGCAGGTTCAGGTTGGGGCCGTGCAGCACCAGTAGGGTGGCCATGGTCGCGTTCCTTGTTGTTCAGGCTGCGCCGGACTATGCCGTAGCTGGTCCGATGTCGGCAATAGCCGACACGATGCCCGGCGTTTGCGGCAGAAATATGACTATAGCGGCAGATCTGGTCGGCGCCAGGTTGGGGCGGAGCGATTAGCGCGTGCCGGCCTGATCCAGGCGCGCGGCGAAGGTGGCGGCATCGATCTCACCTACGACACGCAGATCGAGCAATTCGTCACCATTGGCGGCGAACAGCTGAATGGCGGGTGGGCCGAACAGCTTGTAGCGATCCAGCAGGGCACGCTGGGCAGCGTTGCTGTCGGTGATGTCGAAGCGGATCAGGCGCCAGCCGCCCAGCCTGCTGCCGACCTCGGCATTGCCGAACACCTCGCGCTCGATCACCTTGCAGCTGATGCACCAGTCGGCGTACCAGTCCAGCAGCAGCGGCTGGCCCGCGTTCTTCGCCTCTGCCAGGGCTGCGTCCAGCTCGGCCGGGCTGCTCAGGGTCTGCCAGGCGCCGCTCTTGGCGCTCGCTGCGGCGCTGCCGGCCTGCAACTGGCCAAGCGGCCGCAGCGGATCGCTGGCGCCCTGCAGCGCGCCGACCCAGGCGGCCAGGGCATAGACCAGCAGTGCCAATCCGGCAATCTGGCCGAGCTTCTGCCGGTGCGTCCTGGGGCCGAACTCCAGCGCGCCGAGGAACACCGCCACACCACCGGCCAGCAAGCCCCACAGCGCCAGGCTGAGGCTGCCCGGCAGCACGCGTTCGAGCAGCCATACCGAAACGGCCAGCAGCAGCACGCCAAAGGCGTTGCGCACGCTGACCATCCAGGTCCCGGTTTTCGGTAGCAGCGCACCGCCGCCTACGGCGAACAGCACCAGTGGGGTGCCCATGCCAAGGCCGAGCGCAAGCAGCTTCAAGCCGCCGCCCAGGGCATCGCCGCTGGCGCTGATATAAAGCAGGGCGCCGGCCAGCGGTGCGGAAACGCAGGGGCTGACCAGCAGGCTGGAGAGCACACCGAGCAGGGCGGCATTCACATGCGAGCCGCCATGGGTCTTGCCGGCCAGGCGGTCCAGCGGTTCGCTGACAGCGCGGGGCAGGCGCAACTCGAACAGGCCGAACATGGCCAGGGCGAAAACGGCGAAGAATGCGGCGAAGGGCACCAGTACCCAGGGCGATTGCAGGCGTGCCTGCAAATTGAGGCCGGCGCCGAACAGCCCCATCAGCGTGCCGAGAATGGCGAAGCAGGCGGCCATCGGCAGGACGTAGGCCAGTGACAGGGTCAGGCTGCGCAGGCCGCCGAGTTGGCCGCGCAGCACCACCCCGGAGAGGATCGGCAGCATCGGCAGTACGCAGGGCGTGAAGGTCAATGCCAAACCGCCGAGGAAGAACAGTGCCAGTTCCTTCCAGTTCCAGTCGGCCGCGACTGGCGCTGCATCGCCGCCGCTGGCAGCCGGCATATCACCGATCTCGATGAACTCGGTCTCCGGCGGATAGCACAGGCCCTTGTCGGCGCAGCCCTGGTAGCCGACCTGCAGGCGCAGCGGGCGCTCGTTCGGATTGTCCAGCGGCAGGCGGATGTCCAGCACGCCGTAGTACACCTCGACATCGCCGAAGAATTCGTCGTGCTTGGCCTGGCCGGCGGGCAGCTCGGCCTCGCCGAGGACCAGATCGGCCGGCTCGACGCTGAAGTTGAAGCGGTGGCGGTAGAGGTAGTAACCCTCGGCGGCGACGAAGCGCAGGGTCACCGCCTGGGCATCGCTGCTGACCAGGCTCAGCTTGAAGGCTTCGCGTACGGGCAGGAAATCGCTGCTGTTGTTCAGCGGTGCACCAATCGGCGACGCGGCCGGGCGCTGGTCGAACAGATTGGCGCTGGCGGGCAGGCTCAGGCAGAGCAGAAGCAGGGGAAGCAATAGTCGACGCAGTGACATCGGGCGAATATCTCGGCGAAAGGTGGCGGCATGATACCGGAAAGCGCCCCGGCGCATCGTCACCGCCGCGCCGAAGCGGCGGATGCGGAGGATGGGCGCAGCCTTGGAGCGGGCCGCTGCCGTCGAGTTCCGGCCTGCGCTGCCTTGTCGCAGGGTGCCTTGTGTGCCGAGCCTAGACGCGAAACGCCTGCACGGCGCTGTGCAGCTGGCCGCCAAGCTGCAGCAGGCGCTCGCTTTCGTTGCGTCCGTTGGCGATCAGGCCAAGGTTTTCGTCGCCCAGCTGATGGATGCGTTCGCCGTGCTCGCGAATCTCGCCGACCGCGCCGCTCTGCTGCGCGGTGGCCTCGGCGATGCGCTCGGCCATGCTGGCGATGGTGCGGATGGCACTGACCATCTGATCCAGCGCGCCATCGGCGGCCTCGGCCTTGCCTGCGGTGGCCTCGGCATGCTCGCCCTGGGCGCGCATCGCCTGCACGGACTGGTGTGCGGCCTGTTGCAGGCGGCCGATGACATCCTGGATTTCCGCGGTGGCGCTGCCGGTGCGTTGCGACAGCGAGCGCACCTCGTCGGCGACCACGGCGAAACCGCGGCCGGCCTCACCGGCCCGCGCTGCCTCGATGGCGGCGTTGAGGGCGAGCAGGTTGGTCTGTTCGGCGATGCCGCGAATCACCGTCAGCACGCCACCGATGGTGGCGGTCTCGTCGGCCAGGCGCTCGATGGCCTGGGCATTGCCCTGCACCTCGCTGACCAGCGCATGCAGGCCTTCCAGGCTCTGGCCGATGACCTGCTGGCCATGAACCAGGGCGCGGTCGGCGTCGCGGCTGGCATCGGCGGTCTGGCTGGCGTCCTGGGCGACCTGGCCGATGGTCGCCTCCAGCTCGCCGAGTGCGTCGCGGATCAGCGCGGTATCGCCGGCCTGGCGTTCGGCGCCGCGGTGCAGGCCGCCGCTGAGGTCGGCCAGGGTACGGCTGGAGCCGGCGACCTGTTCGGCATGGCCGCGGATGCTGGCCACCAGGTCCACCAGATAGCGGCGCAGGTGATTGAGCGAGTCCTCGATATCGCGCAGCTCGCGGGTGCGCGAATCGATGCTGATCGCCGTGCCGAAGTCGCCCCCGGCCCACTGCGAGAGTGCCGGCACCAGGCGCCCTAGCACCTGCGACAGGCGCCGCTGGATGCGGTCGATGACCAGGGCGATGAGCAGGATCAGGCCGATCATCAGGCCCTGGATCAGGCGCACCTCACCCTGGATACGTGCGTACGCGCCCTTCACCAGCGGCTCCAGCGCCGCCAGCGCCTGTTGCACCTGGCTCACGCGCTCGCCGGTGGTCACGGCCAGTTGCTGGCGCTGCTCGACCAGCTCACGGGTGCGCTGCAGTTCGCCGGGGTAGCGGCGCACCAAGGTGCTCAGCTCGCGTTTCAGGTCGATGCCGCGGTCCTGCGCCTGTTGCTCCTGCTCGGCGTCATCCAGGCCGAGCAGGGCGGCGAAGCCGATGCTGGCGGAACTGTCGGCCTGCTGCACGCCGAGCAGCGGCAGGCTGTCGAGCGTTTCTACCTGCTGGCTCAGGGCCTTGAGTTCGCGCTCGACGTCGCCGAGCAGTTCGCTACGGCCCTGGCTGATGAAGCGCTCGCGGGCATGGGCCAGCTTGAGCAGGCGCGAGCCCGCCTCCTGCAGCGGCTTGCGGTAGTTCGCGGCGTTCGGGCTGCCGGCGCTCTCGACGTACTGGCTCAGCTGTTCCAGCGTGGCGAGCATCTCGCGCTCGGCCTGCAGCAGCAGCCCCTGCGGGTCGCCGGCCAGCTTGCCGGCCGCGAGCAACTGGTTGGCGCTGAACTCGCGCAGCTGTTCCAGGCTGGGGCGCAGCTCGGCAGTCAGCTGGGGCGGCAGTTGCTCGAGGGACTCGTCGAAAAGGTCGATGGCCTGGGTCGCGGCGCTGTGCTGCACGGCGTTGCCACTGGCCAGGTAGGCCTGGATATTGTCGGCCACCTCATGCTGGAACTGCTGGGACAGCGTCAGGTAGCGCTCCATCAACTGCACCGGCTGCTGCAATGCGCGCTGCGACCACCAGAGCGTCGCGCCCAGGGCGACGCAGACGGTGACCAGCAGCAGGGTATTGAGATTGGTGAGCAGCTTGAGGCGCATGGCGGGCTCGATCGACGACTGAACGATGCGCGCGAGCTTATTGCGGTTTGGTTACAGCCTGATGACGCTGTGCGCCAGGTCACGTTTCTGCGGCGATCCGCGGCGAATCAGGCGTCACCGTAAAGCTCCACTCGATTGCGGCCGCCATGCTTGGCCTTGTACAGCGCTTCGTCGGCACGTTTGGACAGCGCGTTGCCATCGAGCCCCGGTTGCAGTATGGCGATACCGCAACTGAAGGTGCAGGACAGGTCCTGCGGCTGGGCCGGGTAGTGGATCTCGGCGAAGCGCTGGCGAATTTCCTCCAGCACCTTGAGCGCCGACTGCTCGTCGGTATCGGGCAGTACCACGGCGAATTCCTCGCCGCCGTATCGGCCGATATGGTCGGTCTTGCGCAGGCGCTGCTTGAGAAACAGCGCCAGGCTCTTGATCACCCGGTCGCCCATGGGGTGACCATAGGTGTCGTTGACCTTCTTGAAGTGGTCGATGTCGAGCATGGCGAAGGCCAGCGGTTGCTCTTCGCGGCGCGCGCGGAAGCAGGCGTCCTCGAGCAGCTGCAGGGTATGGGTGTGGTTGTACAGACCGGTGAGGCTGTCACGCACCATGCGCGCCTTGAGGTTGCGTGCGCGGGCGGCGCGGTTGCGCACGGTGGCGATCAGGTGGCGCGGCTTGATCGGTTTGGTGAGGAAGTCGTCGCCGCCCTCGCTCATGGCGTCGAGCTGCTTGTCCAGGTCGTCCTCGGCCGACAGGTAGATGATCGGCACGCTGACGTAGCGGTCGTTGTGGCGGATCACCTTGGCCAGCTCGGTGCCGTTGCACTCGGGCATGTACATGTCGAGGATGATCAGGTCGGGCTGGAACTCGGCCAGCGCGTCCATCGCCTGGATCGGCTCGGTCAGGGTATGGGTGAGGATGCCGGCGCTGTTGAGCACGCGCTCGGTGTGGGTCGCCTGGGCCTTGGAGTCGTCGACGATCAGCACCTTGTAGGGGTCGTACTGCGAGACGTGGGTCAGCACCTCGATGCGTTCGAGCAGGCTCGAGGCATCCAGCGAACCGGTGAAGAACTCCTGGCCGCCGGCGCGTACCGCGGCCAGGCGGGTCGGGGTGTCGGTATCGCAGTGGCTGAAGAACAGCAGCGGGATCTTCTGCTCCAGTCCGTCCTGCACCGAGGCTGCCAGCTCCAGCCCGGCGCCGGCGAAGTCGACGTCCATGACGATGGCGGCAGGATGGCGTTCGGTGATGGCGGCGCGGAAGGCGTGCTCGTCGCACAGGGCTTGCGCGGCGAGGCCGAAGAAGTCCAGTTGCTGGGCCAGGCGCTCGGCACGCCGGGCGTCCTGCAGGGCGATGTACACCGGCTTGCGCAGCGGCGGCAGAAAGGTCTGTTCGAAGGCGTCACCATGACGCAGGCCGGTACGCGAGAGGCGCTGCATGGCCTGATTGAGGCGGGCGATCAGGCTACTGTTGAGTCGGCCACGGTTTTCCACCACCTCGTCCAGGCTGGCGCCGATGCTTTGCGCCAGTTGTGCGTGCTCGAGCTGCTCGAAGCGCTCGGCATAGCGCAGCAGGCGCAGATTGGCCTCGGTCAGCTCGAGCATGCCGGCATCGTTCCATTCGCTGCGCTGCAGGCGTTGCCAGACTTCCAGCACCTGGCGTGCCTGGTGAATCACGCGTTGGGCGAAGTGATGCTTGAGGCGATCACGACTGGGATCCGCTTGCTCGGTCATGGGCCGACTTCTATAGGTGGTTAAGTCAGTGGTGGCTTGATGCTATCACTTGATGGCCGGGCTGGCATTGCCGTCGATCAATTGACGTCGGTTTTTCTGTCGAATAAGCGACAGAAATATCGTTTTCCCGTACCAGCGGTAAGTTTGCCGCCGCTCCCTGCGTTTTGCTCCGGGCTTGCCTTATAGTGCGTAGCAGATCGCAACCCGTTAGGCCGGTTGTGGTCGAACACACGAATTCGCTTGAAAAGGACACTGCCATGCTGGACTGGAAGAATCGCGCGACGAACTCGCTCGGCGGCGCCGACAAGGCCTCGGAGGGCGACCGCAGCGGCGGCAGCCTGATCGCCCGAGCCCTGGGCGGACTGCTCGGTGTCTATCTGCTGATCGCCCTGGTGGTCGGCTGGTACTGGAGCCAGGAGCCGTCTGCCTTCCAGGTGCAGCAACATGCACAGAACGCGGCGCAGCAGGCGCAGCGGCAGATGGTCACCGGCTACACCACGGTGGAGACCCTCAAGCAGGTCGCCACCACGCTGCTCGACAAGCCGGGCGGCTACCTGTCCAACGACCTCGCCCCGCCCGGCCTGTGGCTGGACAACATGCCGAGCTGGGAATACGGCGTGCTGGTGCAGGTACGCGACTTCTCCCGCGCGCTGCGCAAGGATTTCGCCCGTTCGCAGTCGCAGTCCACGGAAAACCCGGACCTGGCCAAGGCCGAGCCGCGCTTTCACTTCGACAACAAGAGCTGGGCGCTGCCGGCCTCCGAGTCCGAGTATCGCGAAGGCATCAAGTCGCTGGATCGATACCTGGCCAACCTGAGCGAGAAGAACGCGCAGTTCTATGCCCGTGCCGACAACCTCAACAACTGGCTGGGCGATGCCGGCACCCGCCTTGGCTCGCTGTCCCAGCGCCTGTCCGCCAGTGTCGGCCAGGTGCGTCTGAACGAGAACCTGCAGATCGGCAACGACGCCGAAGAGTCCGGCCTGGTCGGGCGAGATGGCGTGTACGAGACGCCCTGGCTGCAGATCGACAACGTGTTCTACGAGGCCCGTGGTCAGGCCTGGGCGCTGGCTCACCTGCTGCGCGCCATCGAGGTCGACTTCGCCGACGTGCTGGCGAAGAAGAATGCCACGGTCAGCGTGCGCCAGATCATCCGCGAGCTGGAGGCGGCGCAGGCCACCCTGTGGAGCCCGATGATCCTCAATGGCAGCGGCTACGGCATCCTCGCCAACCATTCGCTGGTGATGGCCAACTACATTTCCCGCGCCAACGCCGGCCTGATCGACCTGCGTCAGCTGCTGAGCCAGGGCTGATGGACGCGATCTCGGCGACCGAGGCGGCGCACCGCGCCGCTTCGGATCTGGAGCGCGTCGCCTGGGTCGACGAGCAGGACCGGCCGCTCGGCGGCGTGACCCGCGCCGAACTGCGCGAGCGGCGGCTCATCGGTCGCGGCACCTATATCCTGTTGTTCAACTCGACCGGGCTGCTCTGCGTGCATCGGCGCACCCTGAGCAAGGCGCTGTATCCCGGTTACTGGGACGTGGCGGCCGGCGGCATGGTGCTCGAGGGCGAGGACTACCGGCTTTCCGCCGAGCGCGAGCTGGCCGAGGAACTGGGCATCGTCGATGTTGCGCTGGTCGAGCATGCGCACTTTCTCTACGACGCCCCGGAAAGCCGCCTGTGGTGCATGGCCTATTCGGCGGTGTCCGATGCGCCGCTGGTATTGCAGCCGGAAGAGGTACTGGAGGCACGCTTCGTCAGCATCGAGCAGGCGCTGGAGGAAACCCGCCACCTGCCGTATTGCCCGGATTCGCTGGCAGCGCTGGAACGCTACATAAAAGGGCCGCTTGCGGCTAGCTGATGACCCTCTCCCATTTATGGGAGAGGGTGCCCGAAGGGCGGGAGAGGGTGGTTGTGTTAGCTCCTGCGCGTAGGGTGCGCCGTGCGCACCGCCTTCAACCTCGAATAGGGCCCTGGTGCGCGCGGCGCACCCTACGTTTCACGGAATGCGGAAGCTCCGGCACCACGCCGAATGTGGTGATGGACGCTGGCAAGGTGCACACAGCGCACCCTACCGCGTCGCGGATTCCGAGCGCCGCGTGCATGATGGCGAACGGCGTCGCCAAAGTGCCGCACAATGACGCAAATTCATACTTAGCAAGCGCCGCCTTTGCCGTTACACTGCGCGACCTTTTCGGCGGACGCCTGTCCGCCTGCGCTGCCCCTGCCTGAGTGGGGCTTCGCGGTCGACGCCCGTCGGCCAGTCGCTATCCTGACCCCTACGAGGACAAGCCGGTGGTCAAGAAAGCTTCGTCATTTTCCGCCCTGAGCGGTCTCGTCTACTCCACCGATGGCGGTCGCCATTGCCCGGACTGCAACCAGCCGGTGGATGCCTGCATCTGCAAACAGACACGCATTCCTGAGGGCGATGGCATTGCCCGTGTGCGCCGTGAAACCAAGGGCCGTGGCGGCAAGACCGTCACCACGGTAAGCGGTGTACCGCTGGCCGAGGAACCGCTCAAGGAACTGGCCAGCGCGCTGAAGAAACGCTGCGGTACCGGCGGTGCGCTGAAGGACGGGGTGATCGAGATTCAGGGCGATCATGTCGATCTGTTGCTCGCCGAGTTGAGCAAGCGCGGTTTTACCGCGAAGAAGTCCGGCGGCTGACCAGTCCTTTTCTAAACTTCGATGACGCTCATGCGGTCAACCGCCGAGCAAACGTCATCTTGCACCCTTAATTTCCAGGCTGGCCATCCAGAAGGCCAGACTCATCCTCATGGGAGAACCCGATGTCCGCACGACGCACCCGCAAAGACGACGGCAGCCAATGGACCGTAGCCGATAGCCGCAGTGTCTATGGCATTCGCCATTGGGGCGCCGGCTATTTTTCGATCAACGATGCCGGGCGTGTCGAGGTACGCCCCAACGGCCCGGACAGCGCGCCCATCGATCTCTACGATCAGGTCGACGAGCTGCGTCAGAGCGGCCTGTCGCTGCCCTTGCTGGTGCGCTTCCCGGACATCCTGCAGGACCGCGTGCGCCGCCTGACCGGCGCCTTCGACGCCAGCATCGCGCGCCTGGAATACCAGAGCCGCTACACCGCGCTGTACCCGATCAAGGTCAACCAGCAGGAAGCGGTGATCGAGAACATCATCGCCACGCAGAATGTCTCCATCGGCCTGGAAGCCGGCTCCAAGCCCGAGCTGCTGGCCGTGCTGGCGCTGGCGCCGAAGGGCGGCACCATCGTCTGCAACGGCTACAAGGACCGCGAGTTCATCCGCCTGGCGCTGATGGGGCAGAAGCTCGGTCACAACGTGTTCATCGTCATCGAGAAGGAGTCGGAAGTCGCCCTGGTGATCGAGGAGGCCGCCGAACTCAAGGTCGCCCCGCAGATCGGCCTGCGCGTGCGCCTGTCCTCGCTGGCATCGAGCAAGTGGGCCGACACCGGTGGCGAGAAGTCCAAGTTCGGCCTGTCCGCCGCGCAGATCCTCTCGGTGGTCGAGCGCTTCCGCGCCGCCGGGCTGGACCAGGGCATTCGCCTGCTGCACTTTCACATGGGGTCGCAGATCGCCAATATCGCCGACTACCGCAAGGGCTTTCGCGAGGCCATCCGCTATTACGGCGAGCTGCGCGCCATGGGCCTGCCGGTCGATCACATCGACGTCGGTGGCGGCCTGGGCGTGGACTACGACGGCACCCACTCGCGCAACGCCAGCTCGATCAACTACGACATGCAGGACTACGCCGATGCCGTGGTCGACATGCTCAAGGAATTCTGCGACCGCCAGGAAATCCCCCATCCGCACATCTTCTCCGAGAGCGGCCGGGCGATGACCGCGCACCACGCCGTGCTGCTGGTGCAGGTCACCGATGTCGAGCGGCATAACGACAGGGTGCCGGAGATCGACCCGAGCGCCGAGCAGCCGGAAGTGCTGCAGGTGCTGATCGAGCTGCTCGAAGACAGCGACCCGGAGATGGTCGCCGAAACCTACTGGCGCGCCACCCATTACATCGAGGAAGTCGCCGCGCAGTATTCGGCCGGCAAGCTCAGCCTGGCGCAGAAGGCCCTGGCCGAGCAGTGCTACTTCGCCATCTGCCGTCGCCTGCACAACCAGCTCAAGGCCCGTCAGCGTTCGCACCGCGCGGTACTCGACGAACTCAACGACAAGCTCGCCGACAAGTACATCTGCAACTTCTCGGTGTTCCAGAGCCTGCCGGACACCTGGGCCATCGGCCAGATCCTGCCGATCCTGCCGCTGTCGCGCCTGGACGAGGAGCCGCTGCGCCGAGCCGTATTGCAGGACCTGACCTGCGACTCCGACGGCAAGATCCGCCAGTACGTCGACGAGCAGTCCATCGAGACCAGCCTGCCGGTGCACGAACTGCGTGAAGGCGAGGATTACGTGCTGGGCATCTTCCTGGTCGGCGCCTATCAGGAAATTCTCGGCGACATGCACAACCTGTTCGGCGATACCGACTCGGTGAACATCTACCAGGGCGCCGATGGCAGCGTGGTGCATGCCGGCATCGAGACCCACGACACCATCGAGGACATGCTGCGCTACGTGCACCTGTCGCCCGAGGAGCTGATGACCCACTACCGCGACAAGGTGGCCAGCGCGCGCATCAGCGCCCGTGAGCGCACCCAGTTCCTCGATGCCTTGCGCCTGGGCCTGACCCGTTCGTCCTACCTGGCTTCATAAGCGGCCTCCGGTAGCCCGGATGCAATTCGGGGCGGTGCAATGTCGGACACCGTTCCCGGATTGCCTCCGGGTCACGCTGCTGCTCTGTGGGAGGCGTTTGAGCGGCGAAGCTTTGCGTCTCCCGGTTCAGCCAATGACGCCATAGCCGCGCGCCATCAGCGTGGCCAGCAGCGGGATGGCCAGCAACAGCAGCAGCTCGATACGGATGCTCCAGGTCACCAGGCGAACCTGCCGGGCGCTCGGCTCTGGCACCTGGCCGGCCTTCACCGCGCCACGCCATTTGATGAACACCAGGGTAGGCAGGATCGACAGCAAGCCGACCAGCACGAACAGGCCGAGCTTGGCGTGGAACAGGCCGTTGCCCATGTAGTACGCCGCGCCCTTGCCGAACCACAGCACGCGGGCGATACCGGTGATCAGCACCAGGCCGGCGCAGATGCCATAGGCCAGGTCGGTGAGCATCAGGCTGCGCGCCCGTGACAGGTCCAGCGGCGCCTTGAACAGCACGTGCTCGATGCTGAGCAGGGCGAACAGGGCGAAAATCGACAGGTAGTGCAGGTAAGCGACGAACGCAGCAGCCATGTGGGTTTCCTTGTCTGAGGGTTAGGGCGCCAGCTCGGTGCGGTTGCGACCGCCACGCTTGGCCCGGTACAGCGCCTGGTCGGCACGCTTGAGCCCCTCCACGGGGCTCTCGTCGGGGGCGAGCAGTGCGCAGCCGAGGCTGGCGGTCTGCGGCACCTCGCCATTCTCCAGTGTCATCGGCTGGCTGGCGATGGCCAGACGGATTCGCTCGGCGACCTGCAGCAGCTCCCGGCCATCGTGCACCTGGGTGATGATGACGAACTCCTCGCCGCCGTTGCGCGTGACCACATCCTGCGGGCGCACGGCGCCGCTCATGCGCCGCGCGCTTTCCCACAGCACGTGGTCGCCGCCATCGTGGCCATGTTGGTCGTTGACCTGCTTGAAGTGGTCCAGGTCGCAGTAGATCAGGCCCACGCGCAGCTGGTTGCGCTCGGCTGCGGCCCGTTCCAGCGGCAGGAAGTGCAGCAGCCCGGCGCGGTTCCACACCTGCGTCAGTGCATCGAGCATGCCCTTGCGCTGCTCGCGGCTGAGCGCATCGCGCAGGGCATCGGCCTGTTGCGAACAGTGCTGCAGGTGCAGGTAGTTTTCGGTGAGGTAGGCCAGGTCGCGTAGCTTGAATCGATCCTGGGGGCCGAACTGGCGCGGCCTCGGGTCCGCCAGGCACAGGGTGCCCAGCGGCAGGCCGGTGGCGTCGTGCAGCGGCCAGCCGGCATAGAAGCGCACGTCAGGTGTGCCGCGTGCCAGCTCGGTGCCGGCGAAGCGTTCGTCCACCTGGCTGTCCTCGACTATCAGTGGCTCGTCGCGCAGCACCGCGTGGGAGCAGTACGACAGGCTGCGTGGCGTCTCGGCCACGTCCAGGCCCTGGCGGCTCTTGAACCACTGGCGATCACGGTCGACCAGCGTGACCAGCGCCATTTTCACCTGGAACAGGTCGTGGGCCAGGCGGGTCAGGGTGTCGAGGTAGGGGTCGGCCGGCGTGTCGAGCAGCTCCAGGCGATCGAGGGCCTGCTGGCGTTCGGCTTCATTGGCGGGCAGCGGGACGTTGAGCATGAGCGATCTCTCCTAATGCCGGGGAAGGGAACCACTGGTCGCGACGGCTCAATTTCCAAGCATAGCCAGCCAATACCAGGCTGCGCAGCCCCATGAACGCCAGAAATGCCAACCACAGCCCGTGATTGCCCAGGCCTTGCAGCCACCAGCCCAGCGGCAGCGTCAACGCCAGGGCGATGAGCATGGCATCGCGCATTTCCCGGGCGCGGGTGGCGCCGATGAACAGGCCATCGAGCAGGTAGCTCCACACTGCCAGCAGGGGCAGCAGCGCCAGGTAGGGCAGGAAGGTCAGGGCCAGTTCGCGGACCTCGGCGATGTTGGTCAGCATGCCGACGAACCAGTGCCCGCCGAGCAGGAAGAACAGCGCGAAGCCGGCACTGGCCAGCAGCGACCAGGCACCGGCCACCAGCAGCGAGCGGCGCAGTGCGTCGCGATCGCGCGCGCCCAGGGCATGGCCGCACAGGGCTTCGACGGCGTGCGCCAGGCCGTCGAGGGCATAGGCGGTGAGGGTCAGGCCGTTGAGCAGCAGGGCATTGGCCGCCACCGTGGCGTCACCCAGGCGCGTGCCCTGCACGGTGATCAGGAAGAACACCAGCTGCAGCGCCAGGGTGCGGATGAAGATGTCGCGGTTGACCGCCAGCAGCGGGCGCCAGCTGCTCCAGCGTTTCAGGGCGCTGCGCTCGAGGCTTCCGGGGTAGCGGCGCAATGCGCCACGGGCCAGCCACAGGCCGAGCAGGGCGCCGCTCCATTCGGCGATCACCGAAGCCCAGGCGGCGCCGGCCACGCCCCATTCGAGGCCGAGCACGAACAGCAGATCCAGCGCGACGTTGATCAGGTTGGCGGTGAGCAGAATGGCCAGCGGGCCACGGGCGCTCTGCGTGCCCAGCAGCCAGCCAATCAGCGCATAGGTCGCCAGGCTGGCGGGCAGGCCGAGTAGTCGAATCTGGAAATACTGGCGCGCCAGCTGGTCCAGTTCGGCCGATGGTTGCATCAGACTCAGCGCCGCGCTGCTGAAGGGCAACGCCAGCAAACCGAGGAGCAGGGCCAGCAATACGCCCAGACCGAGCCCCTGCACCAGTACCTGGCGCAGTGCCCCGCCATCCTCGCGCCCCGCGGCCTGGGCGGCAAAACCGGTGCTGCCCATGCGCAGAAAGCCCATGGCCCAGGTCAGCAGGGTGTAGAGGCTGCCACCGACCGCCACTGCGGCCAACTGATGGGCGTGCGGCAGGTGGCCGACCACGGCGGTATCGACCAGCGCCACCATGGGCACCGAGAGGTTGGACAGGATCATCGGCGCCGCCAGTGCCCAGACCTTGCGCTGGGTCGGGGCGTGGCGCCAGGCGTCGAGCAGGGCAGACATGGGCGGCTCCGGGAAAACGCCGATTATAGGCACAGCGCCGGCGGGCTCGCACAGTACCGCAGGAGTGTGAGTGGCTTGGCGAATTCATCGGGATGACTCGTCGCTGTGAGGGCGCCTCGGCTATAGTTGTCGGCCTCTGCGCCCCCTCATTCCGGAGCCCGCAATGCCGAACAAAGGACTGCTTCTGGCCTTGGTGCTGAGCCTGCTCAGCGCCTGTGATTCCTCTGCCCCCCCTGCCACGGTGACCCCCGCTGCCCCTGCTGCGCAACAGCCGCAGGTGCCCGCGCCTGCGGTCGACCGCGAGGCGCTGGCCAAGCGCTATGCCGGGCGCGAACTGGAGGTGGTCGATGTTTCCGAAGTACAGCTCGATGGCGCCAGCGCGCTGTCGGTGACCTTCTCCATCCCGCTGGACCCCGACCAGCCCTTCGCCGAGCGCCTGCATCTGGTCGACAGCACCGCCGGCAAGGTCGATGGCGCCTGGGAGCTGACCGACAACCTCAGCGAGCTGCGCCTGCGCCATCTGGAGCCGCAGCGCAAGCTGGTGCTGACCATCGATGCCGGGTTGAAGTCGATCAACGGCGGCAAGCTCGCTGCCGAGCACGTCAGCCGTCTGCAAACCCGTGACCTGCAGGCCAGCGTCGGTTTCGCCAGCCGTGGTTCGCTGCTGCCGACGCGCCTGGCCGAAGGTCTGCCGGTGATCGCGCTGAACGTCGACAAGGTCAATGTCGAGTTCTTCCGCATCAAGCCCGAGTCGCTGCCGCGATTCCTCTCGCGCTGGGGCCGCGCCAGTAACCTGGATACCTGGGAAGCGCGCGAGCTGCTGCCGATGGCCGATCTGGTCTACGGTGGCCGTTTCGACCTCAATCCGGCGCGCAATACCCGCGAAACCCTGCTGCTGCCCATCGCCGGCCTGGAGCCGTTCAAGCAGCCTGGCGTTTACCTGGCGGTGATGCGCGAGGCCGGCAGCTACAGCTATTCGCAACCGGCCACGCTGTTTTCCCTGAGCGACATCGGCCTCTCCGCGCATCGCTATCGTGACCGTCTCGACGTATTCACCCAGGCGCTGGAAGGCGGCAAGGCGCAGTCCGGCGTGCAGCTGGAACTGCTCGATGGCGAAGGTGCTCTGCTCGCCGAGGGCAAGACCGACTCGGCTGGTCATGCGCAGTTGCCGCTGCCGGCCAAGGCCCAGGTGCTGCTGGCCAAGCAGGACGAGCAGACCAGCGTGCTGCGCCTGAACTCGCCGGCGCTGGACCTGGCCGAGTTCGACATTGCCGGCCCCAAGGCGCATGCCCTGCAGTTCTTCGTGTTCGGCCCGCGTGATCTGTATCGCCCCGGCGAGACCGTGCTGCTCAACGGCCTGCTGCGCGATGCCGACGGCAGTCCGGTCAAGGCTCAGCCGGTCAGCGTCGAGGTGCGCCGTCCGGACGAGCAGATCAGCCGCAAGTTCGTCTGGAATGCTGGCGATAACGGCCTCTATCAATATCAGTTGCCGCTG
>VFQR01001276.1_pt1 | contig 20263 bp, 18 predicted proteins | sample 3512321 | NCBI WGS metagenome assembly VFQR01 (sample SAMN10412374, study PRJNA504923) | tailings metagenome | isolation source: Relicate 3 Philex TSF1 revegetated site | place: Philippines: Tuba, Benguet | collected 2017-08-29 | reverse complement strand
CTGTCCGACAACCGAGCGAACCGCACGGGGGCGGAATGTCCTTGATCGATATCGAAACCACCGACCGACAGGTCAATCCCGTCGATCTCGTGGAGCATCTGGCGGCCCTCAACGAGTGGTCCTTCGACCGTTCGGGGGATGACGAGATCACTCTGTCCGTCACCGGCCGATGGTCTGACTACCATGCGTCCTTCACATGGATGGACGACATCGAATCGTTGCACCTCGCCTGCGCTTTCGACCTGAAGGTGCCGGAGCGCCGCCGTTCCGAGGTGAAGGACCTCATCCAGCTCATCAACGAGCAGCTCTGGCTCGGGCATTTCGACCTCTGGCCGCAGGAGGGGGTCGTCATGTTCCGCCATGCGCTTCTGCTGGCCGGTGGGGCGGAGGCCTCCGGGCGCCAGTGCGAGGCGCAGCTGGATGCGGCCATGGAGGCCTGCGACCGCTACTATCAGGCCTTCCAGTTCGTCGTCTGGGCAGGCAAGTCGGCGCGGGAGGCCATGGACTCGGCACTTTTCGAGACAGCCGGCGAGGCGTGACAGGCGGCAGCGGGGCGGCTATCGGTTCTCCGGTCAGTTTCCGGAGACGATCATGACCGCACCCACCGCCGACGATGCCCTGCGCCTTTCCGCCTTTGCCGGACATGTCGTTTTGGTGGGGGCGGGGCAGATGGGCGGCGCGCTGCTCCGCGGCTGGCTCAAGCACGGGCTTCCCTCGTCGCGCATCACCGTCATCGATCCGCGGCCTCCGGCCAATGTTCAGGCGATCATCGACGCCAACGGCATTGCCCTCGATCCGGTCTCGCCGGCCGTCGCGGATGTTCTGATCGTCGCCGTGAAGCCGCAGATCGCCGACGAGGTCATGCCGCTGGTGCGCCACGTGGTGGGGCCGTCGACGGTGGTGGTCTCCGTCATGGCGGGCAAGACCATCCAGCGGCTCGAGGAAGTGTTCGGCCACGGCACTGCAGTGGTCCGCACCATTCCGAACACGCCGGCGGCGGTTGGCCGCGGCATCACGGGAGCCGCCGCCAACGCACATGTGACGTCCGCCCAGCACAAGGCGGTGGAGACGCTGCTGTCCGCGGTCGGCCGCGTCGAGTGGCTGGCGCGCGAGGACTGGATCGACATCGTCACCGCCGTGTCGGGGTCCGGGCCGGCCTATGTGTTCCTGCTCGCGGAGACCCTCGCCAAGGCCGGCGTCGCCGCGGGGCTTCCGCCCGACCTGTCCGCCCGCCTTGCCCGCGCGACCGTCGAGGGCGCCGGCGAGCTCATGTATCGTTCGCCCGACGTCGACCCGGCCACGCTTCGGCAGAACGTCACCTCGCCGAATGGGACGACCCACGCGGCGCTTCAGGTGCTGATGGCCTCCAGCGGGGTCGACCCGCTCTTCGTGCAGGCGGTGGCCGCTGCGGCAAAACGGTCGCGGGAACTGGCGGGCTGAGGCCAGGCGGCCTATCTCTCCGGTGACGTGATGATCGCGCGAGGGAGATTTCGATGACCGGACCTGCCACTGCATCGGCCGACGGCCACCGCGAGGCGATCGTCGCAGCCTTTATGGCGTTGCTGGCCGACCGGCCCTTGTCGGACGTCACCCTTGCCGCCACGGCCGAAAGGGCTGGGCTGTCGCTCGGCGACGTCAGGTCCTGCTTCGGCTCCCGCATGGAGATCATCGGGGCGTTTGCCGCGTCGATCGACAAGGCGGTGCTCGACGGCATCGACCGCGACCTCGCGGACCAGGACACCAAGGAGCGCCTCTTTGACGTCCTGATGCGCCGGCTCGACCTTCTCGCGCCGTATCGCGAGGCCATCCGGCGGCTGTCGACCGCCGCGATGCGTGATCCGGGTCTCGCCCTCGCGCTGAACGGTCTTGCCGTCAGGTCCCAGCGCTGGATGCTGGCCGCTGCCGGCGTCGAGGTTCCCGGGGCGGGGGGCGCCATCCGAGCCCAGGGCCTGGCGATCGCCTTCGCCAAGGTGGTGAAGGCCTGGCTCGACGACGAGGATCCGGCGCTCGCCCGGACCATGCGCGTCCTCGACGAGGAACTCGCAAGAGCGGGGCGGGCGGCAGGTGCGCTCAGGTCGGTGGAACGTTTTGCGACCCCGCTGTTAGGTCTCCTTTGCGCGCCCTTCGAGCGTCGGCGGAGCCGGGACGCCGGAGGCGATGAGCCGGGGCAGGGCGAGCGTGGCTGGCGCGGTGACGACTTCCGCGATCCGAAGGTCACGCCGGTCTGAGGCCGCGCCGGCCCGCGGTCTTGACCGGCCGGCCGACTTCGACCCATAGGCCTTCGGGCCGGAACGCGTTCCGGCACTCCGATGTCTGTGAGGCCGGCATGACCGAGACGACCCCGAGCGCGCTCATCAGTTTCGACGACTTCATGAAGGTCGACGTCCGCGTCGGTCGGATCGTCGAGGCGCAGCCCTTTCCCGAGGCGCGCAAGCCCGCCATCAAGCTGGTCATCGATTTCGGCGGCGAGATCGGCCGGAAGAAGTCGTCGGCCCAGATCACGAAGCACTATACGCCGGAAGCCCTGGTCGGGCGGCAGGTGCTGGCGGTGGTGAACTTTCCGCCGCGCCAGATCGGCAAGTTCATGTCCGAGGTCCTGACCCTCGGTGTCCCGGACCAGACCGGCGAGGTGGTCCTCATCGGCCCTGGACTGGAGGTGCCGGAAGGCGGGCGGCTGTTCTGACCGCCCGCCTCCCTTGATGCATCAGCGGATCGGCGGGGCGTACTGGAGCCCGCCCTTGGTCCACAGCGCGTTGAGGCCGCGGGCGATGCCGAGACGCGAACCGGCGCCGAGGTGACGATCGAACATCTCGCCGTAGTTGCCCACATGGCGGACGATACGGACGACCCAGTCCTTCGACACGCCGAGAGCCTCGCCGAAGTTGCCCTCGACGCCGAGGACGCGACGGATCTCCGGATTGCTCGACTGCATCATCTGGTTGAGGTTCGCCTGGGTGATGCCGAGTTCCTCGGCCGTCAGCATGGCGAAGTGCGTCCACTTGACGATGTCGAACCACTGGTCGTCGCCGTGGCGGACCACCGGGCCGAGCGGCTCCTTCGAGATGATCTCCGGCAGGACCATGTGGTCGTCCGGCTTGGCGAGGCTGAGGCGCTGGGAATAGACGCCGGAGGCGTCGGTGGTGAAGACGTCGCAACGGCCGGAATCATAGGCCTTGAGCACCTCGTCGGCCGTGTTGAACACCACCGGCTCGTACTTCATGTTGTTGGCGCGGAAATAGTCCGCGACGTTGAGTTCCGTCGTCGTGCCGGTCTGCACGCAGACCGAGGCACCGGACAGTTCGCGGGCGCTCTTGATGTTGAGCGACTTGCGGACCATGAAGCCCTGGCCATCATAATAGTTGATGCCCGCGAAGTTCAGGCCGAGCGCCGTGTCGCGCTGGATGGTCCAGGTGGTGACGCGGGAGAGCAGGTCGATCTCGCCCGACTGCAGCGCGGTGAAGCGGTCCTTGGCCGAGAGCGGCGAGAAGCGCACCTTGGTCGGGTCGTTGAAGATCGCGGCGGCGAGTGCGCGGCAGAGATCGACGTCGATGCCGGTCCAGGTGCCGGCGCTGTCCGGCTGGGAGAAACCCGCGAGGCTGGGGCTGACGCCGCACTTGACGAAGCCGGCGCTCTGGATGTTGCGGAGGGTGGCGCCCGAGGTCTGGGCCGAGGCCGCCCCGAAGCCGGCGCCGAGGCCGATGGCCGCGCCGAGGGCGAGTGTTGAGACGATCCGTTTCATGGTGACAGAATTCCCGCTCTGGATGGTTGTTTCGCCGTGCCCCCGCCATCCGATCGATCAAGGCACGCGAAAGCAATCTAGCAGGGGACTCCGCCGGCATGGCAAGCCGGTAGCACGCGACATTGTGGCGCCAACGAAAATGGCCGGGGCGAGCCCGGCCATCCTCGAATTCGAAACGGTGGGCGGGTGTCAGGCCGCCGCGGCCTTCGGCGTCACCTCGGTCGTGTAGTCGTCCATGATCGTCTTGGACATGTTGCCGGGGGTGTAGCGGTAGGGGCCGATCTCGGACACGGGCGTCACCTCGGCGGCCGTGCCGGTGATGAAGCACTCGTTGAACGAGGCCAGTTCCTCCGGCATGATCCGGCGCTCGACCACTTCGAAGCCACGCTTCTTGCAGAGATCGATGACGGTCCGGCGGGTGATGCCGTCGAGGAAGCAGTCGGCGATCGGCGTGTGCACCTGGCCGTCCTTGATGAAGAAGACGTTGGCGCCGGTGCACTCGGCGACGCGGCCCTGCCAGTCGAACATCAGCGCGTCCGCATAGCCCTTCTTCTCTGCCTTGTGCTTGGAGATGGTGCAGATCATGTAGAGACCGGCGGCCTTGGAGGTCGACGGGGCCGTCGCCGGATCAGGCCGGCGGAACTCGGCGATGTCGAGGCGGATGCCCTTCATCTTGGTGGCCGGATCGAAGTAGCTCGGCCATTCCCAGGTGGCGATGGCGAGGTGGATCTTGTTGTGCTGGGCGGAGACGCCCATCATCTCCGAACCGCGCCAGGCGACGGGGCGGACGTAGGCGTCTGTCTGGCCGTTGGCCTTCAGCGTCGCCATCTTCGCCGCGTCGATCTCCTCCACGGTGAAGGGGATCTCGAAGTCGAGCAGTTCGCCCGACTTCTTCAGGCGGGCCGAGTGCTCGGTCGACTTGTAGATGACGCCGCCATAGGCCCGCTCGCCCTCGAAGACCGCGGAGGCATAATGCAGGCCGTGGGTCAGTACGTGCACCTGCGCGTCCCGCCAGGGAACGAGCTTGCCGTCCATCCAGATATAGCCATCGCGGTCGTGGAACGGGACCAGAGACATGTCTTCCTCCTGTACGCTCCCGGCTTTCGGCCGGTCCCGATCGCGTTTTGCGAACGGCGCCGGGTCCGGCTAACCTTGTCATTCGAGAGGCGGCGCTTGGCGACGATTCCCGATGTGGCGAGCAGCCTTTGGGTACGATCGTTTCGTGAATGCGGGCAGATGAGTAACAATCAGCATCGAATATGTCAACATGGCTGACATAAATGTCTCAACGCCGCAGCGAAGACCGGGTCCGGGGGGCTCCGGTCCAGGCTCCGATTCCGCACTGCGTGATCCGGCTTATGAGCTGATCGAACTGATGTTTTTCGCCTATCGCGACTTCGTCGGCGACCCCGATCACGTGCTGGAGCGCTATCAGTTCGGCCGCGCGCATCACCGGGTTCTTCACTTCGTGTTCCGGCACCCGGACATCCGCGTCGCCGATCTCCTCGATATCCTGAAGATCACCAAGCAGAGCCTCGCACGGGTCCTGAAGGAACTCATCGAGCAGGGCTTCATCCTGCAGAAGGAGGGGCAGGTCGACCGCCGCCAGCGGCTGCTGACCGTCACCGACCGGGGCAGGGCGCTCGCGCTCGAACTCGCGAAGCTGCAGACGGAGCGCTTCGCCCGGGCCATCGCCCATTCGGGGACGACGCGGGATCAGGCCGTGCGCTTCCTCTACGCGATGATTGATCCCGAGGGGCGTGAGGAGGTGACGCGCATGATCACCCAGGCGGATCGCGCCCTTCAGCGCGCGAAGGAGCGTTGAGAGGATGACGACATCCCCAAAGCCGCCCGAGGACGACGCGCCCCACCTGCTCATCGTCGATGATGACCGTGTGATCCGCCAGACGCTGGCGCGCTACCTCACCAACAACGGCTATCGCGTCACGACGGCCGGACATGCCGCCGCAGCCCGCAAGAGGCTGGAAGGCCTGACCTTCGACCTCATCATCCTCGACGTGATGATGCCGGGCGAGACCGGCTTCGAACTGGCGAAGGCCATCCGGTCGGGGGCGGCAGGGCCGACGCCGGAGCTGCCGATCCTCATGCTGACCGCGCGCTCCGACCTCTCCGATCGCCTGACCGGCCTCGAGATCGGTGCTGACGACTATCTGCCGAAGCCCTTCGAGCCGCGCGAACTGCTGCTGCGCATCGGCGGCATCCTGCGCCGGGCGATGCCGGCTCCGCAGCCCGTCGTCGAGGCGGTCAAGTTCGGCGATTTCCATTTCCACCTGGCGCGGCTCGAACTGAAGAAGGGCGAGGAGGTCGTCCGCCTGACGGATCGGGAAAAGGAGATGCTCCGGGTGCTCGCGGTGAAGCCGGGCGAGACCGTCCCCCGATACGATCTCGCCGCCCCCGGCGGCGACATCAACGAGCGGACCGTCGACGTCCAGGTCAACCGGCTGCGGCGCAAGATCGAGATCGACCCGGCGAATCCGCTGCATCTTCAGACGGTGAGGGGCATCGGCTACCGGCTGATCGCCACGCCGTGATTGCGTGCCTGAAACAGTCGAGGCTGGCTGCGCGCCAGCGTTGAAACATGGCCGTGACGGATTAGCCTCACCTAGCGTGAGGGGGATTCGGCATGACGATGGATTCGGACGGTGGATGGAGCGCCGGGCCCGGCGGTGACGGCGACACGACAACCGAGCACATGGGCTTCTTCGAGAGGCTCTGGCAATCGATCACCGGCATCCTCGTCGGCCTCGGTCTCGTGGCCGCGACGATCTGGGGCATCTTCTGGAACGAGGGCAGGGCGATCGGCACGACGCGCGCCCTCAACGAAGGCGCCGGGGTCACCGTCTCGGTTCCGGCCGCGCGGGTCGATGCGGCCAACGAAGGCAAGCTCGTCCACGTCGCCGGCGACCTCCGGTCGAACGGGACGCTGACGGATTCGGACTTCCAGATCTCGACGCAGGCACTGCGGCTCGTCCGCAAGGTCGAGATGTACCAGTGGAAGGAGGAGCAGCGGACCGAGACGCGCAGCAATGCCGGCGGTTCGCAGACCCGCACCACCACCTACGAATACACCAAGGTCTGGTCGGACCGTCCTATCGATTCCTCGCGCTTCCGCCGCCGGGATGGTCACGAAAATCCCTCCATGCCCGCCACGGGCCGCAGCCAGACGGCCGCCAATGCGACGCTCGGCACCTTCCGGGCCGACAGCCGGGTCATCGCCCTCTTCGGATCTGGCTCGGAGCGCCGCCTCGACGTGACCGACGCGCAGCTTCGCGCCTTCGCCAACCGCTTCGGATCCCAGGCGCGGCTGAACGATGGCGGGGTCTATGTCGGCTACGACGCCGGAAATCCGGCGGTGGGCGACGTCCGTGTCACCTTTTCAATCCTTCCCGAGGGGCCGGCGACGGTCGTCGCCCGCCAGGTCGGCCAGGGCTTCGGCCCCTACCAGGCGTCGAACGGCCGCGAGGTCTTCCTCGGCGAGACCGGCACGAAGACCGCCCAGGAACTCTATGCCCATGCCCACGAGTCGAACCGCATCCTGACCTGGATCCTCCGCGTCGTGGCGCTGATCGTGATGTGGATCGGCTTCAACCTGGTGCTCCGGCCTTTCGTTGTGCTGGCCGACGTCATCCCGCTGTTCGGCTCCGCCATGGCGGCCGGCGCCGGCATCGTCGCCTTTGCCCTGACCCTTCTCGTTGCGCTGCCGACCTTCGCCATCGCCTGGTTCTGGCATCGTCCGGTCATGTCGATCATCCTGATCGTGGCGGGTGTGGCTGGAGCCTACGGGCTGAAGATTCTCGGCGAGCGGCGCCGCGCCAACGTGCCGCCCGCCGCCGCGCCGACCGGTCCGGCCATGGCCGCGCCGGGCTACGGATCGGTCCCGCAGGACTGGCAGGGCCAACCCGGCTATCCGCAAGGGCAGGCCCCCGGCTATGCCGCACAGCCTGCCTACGGGCAGCCTCAGCCAGGCTATCCGCCTCAGGGCTGGCCGCAGGACGGGGGCCAGCAGCAGCCTCCGCCGGCGCAGTCCGGAGGCTTCCTCAACGTCCCGCCGACGCTGAGGCCCGGCCAGCGGAACTGACGGGGGCCACGTCCTTCGCTCCCTCGAAAAGCAAACGCCCGACCAAGAGGCCGGGCGTTTTCGTTTCAGACGGCCCAAGGGTCAGGGGATCAGGATGATCGAGCCGGTCGTCTTGCGGCCTGTCAGATCCTTGTGCGCCTTGGCGGCATCCTTCAGCGCATATTCCTTCGGCTTCTGGATCTTCACCGTGCCGTCCTTCACCACGTCGAAGACATCCTTGGCGTTGGCGAGAAGGTCCTTGCGGGTCGAGACGTAGTGGAACAGCGTCGGGCGGGTCAGCGATGCCGACTTCGGCTGAAGGATCGCGGGTGCAACCGGGTCCGGCGGGCCGGAGGCGGCGCCGAAGAGCACCATGTGGCCGCGCACGGCGAGGCATTCGATGGACTTGAGGAAGGTGTCCTTGCCGACGCCGTCATAGACAGCCTGCACGCCCTTGCCGCCGGTGATCTCCATGACCCGCGCGACGAAGTCCTCCTTGGTGTAGAGGATCGGGAACTTGCAGCCGTTCTTCTTCGCCAGGGCCGCCTTCTCCTCCGTGGAGGTGGTGCCGATGACGGTTGCGCCCAGCGCCTTGCCCCACTGGCAGAGCCAGAGGCCCATGCCGCCGGCCGCCGCATGGACGAGGATGAAATCGCCCTTCTTGACCGCGTAGGTCTCCTTCAGCAGGTAGCGGGCGGTCATGCCCTGCAGCATGATGGCCGCCGCCGTCTTGTCGTCGATGGCTTTCGGCAGTTTCACCAGCGATGCGGCAGGGATCAGCCGCTTCTCGGCATAGGCGCCGGGCGGGCCGGCGGCATAGGCGACGCGATCGCCGAAGGCGACTTCCGTCACGCCCGGACCGATAGCCTCGACGACGCCGGCGGCCTCCATGCCGATGCCATGCGGCAGGTGCGGCATCGGGTAGGCGCCGCTGCGCTGGTAGATGTCGATGTAGTTCACGCCGATCGCCGTCTGGCGGATATAGGCCTCTCCGGGACCCGGCGGCTTGAGCTGCACATCCTCGTAGACCATCGCATCCGGACCGCCCGGCTTGTGGATGCGTATCGCCTTCACCATGTCGCTGTCCCCTCTTGCCATGCGCGGGCGCTGCCATATGCCGGTGCTCCCGGTCTGCAACGCGCGAACCCCTTGTCGCGATCCGTTGTAATGCGACGGAACGGCGTCCGTCGACAGCCATTCTTGCCGGCGAAGGAGCGGCAGCGGTGCGATCCGGACATGGTTGCGCCGCTGTCTCGTGGGAACGGGTCTTGCGAGGGGAGGCCGAGGAGCCCGCATGCTGTCCCGTCGCGATACGATTCTGACCGCTCTCAAGGCAACGGCCGGCGTTGCCGTCGCCGCATCGTCTCCCCTGGGGACATTGCTGGCGTCGGACACGCAGGCGCAGGCGGCCGCGGTGGTGGATGGCGTGCCCTACGGCGCTGCGGTCCGTGACGCGCCGCTGGCCGCGGAGGCCGACTATCGCGCGGCGCTGGTGCGCCACTGCCGCCAGCTCGTCGGCGAGGGCGGCCTGAAGTGGTATGATCTGCGCCCATCGCGCGACCGGTTCGTCTACGACCTGCCCGACAAGCAACTCGAGTTTGCCAGCCGCAACGGCATGACCCTGCGCGGCCACACGCTTGTCTGGTACGGCGCCATGCCGGACTGGACGAAGTCGATCGCCACGGCGTCCGAGGCCGAGCGTGAAATGGTCGGCCACATCGAGCAGGTGATGGGCCGCTACCGCGGGCGCATCAAGAGCTGGGACGTCGTGAACGAGCCGATCCCCGACGATCCCGCGAACCGCTCCGACATCAGGCCGTCGATCTGGCAGCAGCGGCTCGGGGAAAGCCACATCGCGCTGGCGCTGCGCACTGCGGCGCGGACGGATCCGTCGGCCCAGCTCGTCATGAACGAATACGACATCGAGTTCGTCGGTCCCCGCTTCCGACGCAAGCGCGAGGCCTTCCTCCGGCTGATCCGCGACCTGAAGATGCGGAACGTGCCGCTGCACGCCATCGGGCTCCAGGGCCATCTGCGCGCCGAGATCCCGATCGACCGCGAGGGCCTGTCGGCCTTCATTGCGGAATGCCGGTCCATGGGTCTGCAGGTGCTGGTCACCGAACTGGACGTGGTCGACGAGAAGCTTCCCGGCCCCCCCGAGGTGCGCGACATCCTCGCCGCGTCCCGCGTCTACGATTTCCTCGACGCGATCCGCGTGTCCTCGCCGCTGGACGCTCTGCTGACCTGGGGCATCACGGACCGCTACACTTGGGTTCCGCTCTATTTCAAACGCACGGACGGCTATCCGAACCGCCCGCTTCCCCTTGATGCCGACTATCGGCCGAAGCCGATGATGCGCGTCATCGAACACTTCCTCAGGGATCGCCGCTGATGCTGATCCGCCAGACATCGACCTACATGGTGGCCCATGGCACCTCCGCCATCCTCGGCTTCCTGTCGGTGGTCCTGTTCACCCGGCTGCTGACGCCGGCCGAGTACGGCATCTATGTCGTGGCGCTGAGCGTTGCCGGCATCATTTCCGCGCTGCTCTTCACCTGGGTGCGCCTCTCGGTGCTGCGTTTCGAGTCCGAGGGCGAGCGCACCGACATCCGCCTGACCGCACTTGCAGCCTATGTCGTCTCCGTCGTGACACTGCCCGCGGCGCTCGGCGTGACGGTCTGGGCGCTCGCCGTGCCTGTCGACAAGGCGCTGGCGGCCATTCTTCTCGCCGCAGCGCTGGGATTGTTCGAGCTCGGACAGGAAATTCTCCGGGCGCGGCTGGATTCAACCTCCTACATGCGAGCGACGGTGATCCGCGCCTTCGCGGCGATCGCCATTTCCTACGGCCTCGTCCAGGCGGGGTGGGGCGGATACGGCCTCGTCGCGGGCGTCGCCGGCGCCTATGTCATCGCCGCCGTCGCCTTCTCGGGCGCCATCTGGAAGGGACCCCGCAAGCCGTTCGACCGGGTGACCTTCCGCACCATGCTCGGCTTCGGCATCCCCATGGCGATGTCGGGCGGTGTCTTCGCCTTCCATTCCGCGCTCGACCGCCTGCTGGTCGCCTACCTGCTGGGCGATGCCGCCGCCGGCGTTTATGGCGCGGCCGCCGACCTCGTGCGCCAGATCATCCTCTTCCCGGCGCTGTCCGTTGCCTCGGCCGTCGTGCCACTCGCCATCCGGTCGCTCGCCGAGGAGGGACCGGCCGCCGCCGACGCCCATCTGACGCGTAGCGGTGAGTTGCTTCTCGCGGTGGTCATGCCGGCCGTCGTCGGCCTCGCTATCGTCGCCCCGCACTTCGCGGCCCTCATTCTCGGTCCCGAGTTCCGCGATACGGCTGCGGCCCTGATCCCGATCCTCGTCTTCGCCTGGCTGTTCCAGACCATCTCGCAGCAGTTCGTCCAGGTCAGCTTCCACCTCGCGAAGAAGCCCTCGCTCATGGTGGCCCACGGCACCGCCATCCTGATCGTCAATGTCATCGCCATGGCGTTGCTGGTCCGCCCCTTCGGTCTGAAAGGGGCCGCGTGGTCGCTGGTGATCGCCGAGGCGGCAGGCGTCGTCGCCGGGTATATCCTGTCGCAGCGCGCCCATCCGCTGCCGCTCGCCTGGCGTCCCATCGCGAAGGTCGTGCTGGCCGTAGCCGCCATGGCCCTGCCGACGGGCCTGCTCGAATGGTCGCTGCCGGGCGAGGGGATCTGGCCGCTCGCCATCACCGTGATCGCGGGGGTCGCAACCTATGCCGTGGCAGCCTTTGCGCTCGACCTGGCGGGCACCCGCTCCGCGCTGATGGCGCGGCTGAAGCCCGTCGAAAGCCCGGCGGGCGGCTGACCAGCGGGTCCGACCGGGCCGGCAACTGTCCGAAGTCTGGGGATCGCGGGCTCAGACGTCCCAGCGCACCGCGGCAATGTGTTCGGCCAGGAGCTGATCCGCTTCGTGGCGCGCCGGGTCGAAGGCTTCGCGGCCCATCCGCTCGTACTTCCAGCTGTCGCTGATCTCGCGAAAATGCCGGTAGGAGAACGCCTTGGTCATCCAGCGCGACGGGATGTGTCCGCCGATCGAATGGATCTTCCATTGCGCGCTGTCGGGGATGCGCGACGGGACAAGGGTCCACTTCGGCGGACAGCGGTCGGCATCGACCGTCAGGATGCCGAGGCGTTTCACCGGGCGTTCCCGGCGGGTGACGGTGTAGTCGCGGTGAAGGCGGCCAGGCTTGCCGGGGGGCGGATCGCGGCCCTCGATGCCGATGACCCAGCGGCCCTCGTAGCGCAGGACGCCGAAGGGCTCGGCTTCCACCGCCTCGAAGATGCTGCGTCCGGAGGGGGTCAGGATGAACTCGTCGACATCCGAGCCCTGGACGCTGGCGGCTGCCTCGAGGAAGCGGCGGCGGGCGTGTTCCCAGACTCCGTGCTGGCCGAAGTCGGAGTCCCAGTAGCGGCGGGCATCGATCCCCTGGGGGCCGAACTTGTAGGGCCAGTCGACGACCCTGACGGCCGCGATGCCTCCGATCTCGCCCAGGGCCTGCGCCAGGTCTTCGGGTGAGTAGCGGTCCGAGTTGTTGTCGTAGATGAGCACGGCGTCGGCGCCGTGGATGTCGCGCGAGAAGCGCACCCAGTCCTGGATCCACCGGAGATCGTTGTTGCGGGACTGGGTGAAGAGCACGCGCCGGCCCGCGAAGATGTCGACCTCGCTCGGTAGGACGGCGACCTCCACGGTGCCAAGCGGCCCGGTCAGCCGAAGCGACTGCGTGCCGTCGGGTGCCTCGACATGGATCTGGCCGTGCCGGTCCAGTTCGCGCAGTTCGAAGCGGCAGGCGGTGCCCGAGGGCAGGGCTGTGATGGTCGTCCGCTGAAGGGCTTCGCGAAGGTTCAGGAAGGGGGGGCCGGCGAGGACGATGCGGCCGCGCGTGCCGACAAAGGCGTCGTAGAACAAGGTCTCGGCGTCGAAGCGCGCGTCATAGTCGGCGTCGCGCGCCTCGATCGGACGCGGCGCCAGACGGCGGGCTGCGCTGAAATCCGGCAGCCGGGTTGGCCGCAGCCGCATGATCTCGACATGGCTTGCGAGGGGGCGGCTCACGGGTGAACTCCTGTCGGGACGGCCCGACACCTGTCGCAGGACGGTGGTCGTGGCTGCCGCATGATCAGGCGGATCGCGTCGCCATCAGGTAAATGGCCTTGGGATTTGTCACGGCGTAGCGCCAGAACAGCCGGCGGGGCTCGAGCCAGATGCGGTAGAGCCATTCGAGCGAGGCCTTCTGCATCCAGTCCGGCGCGCGGCGGTTCGTTCCGGACAGAAAATTGAACAGGCCCCCCGACGTCTTGATCATGCCGACATGGGAGAGCCGGTCGGCATAGCGGGCGACGAAACGCTGCTCGTGCGGGACTCCCATGGCGAGCCAGAGAATGTCTGGCGCAAGGGCGTCGATCTCGCTGAGCTTGGCCTCCAGCGCATCGTCCTTCAGGAAGCCGTGGCAGTGTCCGACGATTTTCAGGCGGGGATAGGCCTGTCGCACGTTGGCAACGGCCCTGGCGTTCTCCTCGGGCGTGGCACCGAGCATGTAGAAGGTGATGCCCTCCCGTTCGGCGCGGCGGGCCACGTCGTGGAACAGGTCGGTGGTGGCGACGCGTTCGGGCAGGGCGGCCCGGCAGCGATAGCGCGAGGCGAGTACCAGGGGCTGGCCGTCGGCGACGATCTGGTCGGCAGCGCCGATCATGGTGGCAAGGTCGGGCTCGGACGCCACCCGCGCGAGGACTTCGCCGTTGGCGGAGGTCAGGTAGAGCGGCCGACGTCCACGCTGGCGTTCCCGAGCAGCGCGGATCATCCAGTCCGCGGTGCCGGCGCGATCCAGCACCGTGATCGGCAAGCCGCCGACCTGCACGGTCGGGATGGCGCGGAAGGCGGTGTCGAAGTCGGCGGTCATGGCGTCACTGGACCAGACGGGCGACCGGGCCGCGGGGCATGGCGGGGGCCTGCGGTTGGGACGCCGGGAGCCCAGCGCCCGGCTTCACCAGGGCTAGCAGGATGGCGAGGCCGACGCCGAGGCCGGCGCCGAAGACGAAGCCGGCCGCGGCCATCACCACGCCGCGCGGCGGGAAGACCTTGTCGCGGGGCGGCTGGGCCACGGTGATGATCCGCGCATTGCTGGTGTCGACGCGCTCCAGCTCGCTGGTCTCGCGCGAACGGGACAGGAAGGTGTTGAGCAGGTTGCGGTTGACGTCCACCTCGCGCTGGAGCTCGCGCAACTGGACGAAGGCCTGGCCGGCGTTCGAGGCCTGGGCCGTCAGCTCCTCGACGGTGCGGCGCTGGGTCACTTCGGCGGCACGGGCGCGTTCGAGGTCGGCTCGCGCGGCCTGGGCGATACGGCCGAGCTCATCGGCGATGGCGCGATCGAGGTCGGCTACCTGGGCCTGCCCGTTGCGGACGGTCGGATGACGCGGGCCATATTCGGTCTGGGCATCGGCGAGGCGGCGACGCGCCTCCGCCTGTTGGCCGCGAAGGGCCGCAATGGTCGGCGACATGACAGCCTCCGGCAAGGCGCCGGCCTGGCTGGCCGAGCGCAGGGACGCCTGGATCTGATCGTGACGGGCTTGAGCCTCGGCGACGCGCGCCTGGGCCTGGCCGAGCTGGGTGTTGGCGTCGGTCAGCTGCTGCTCGCTCACCAGCTGGGTCCGGGTACCGATCAGGCCGTTGCGGCGACGGAAGTCCTCGGCCCGCTCTTCGGCGGACCGGACCCGGGCGCGGAGTTCGTCGAGGCGGTTGGTCAGCGCCTGGGTGGCGCGGCGGGCGGCCTCGGCACGGGCGGCCGTCTGGCTGTCGATATAGGCGTGGGAGACGGCATTGGCGAGGCGCGCCGCCTTGTCCGCGTCAGCGGCCCTCACCGTGACTTCGATGACGAAGGTCCGCTCCGGCCGACGCACGATGACGCGATCGTAAAGGGCGTTCAATGCCATGCGCTCGCGGGCTTCCAGGCTCTCCTCGCCGCCGCGGGCCATGCCGAGGCGGCCGAGCAGCGCGACCGCCCAGGATGCGCCGCCGCTGCCGTTGAACTCGGGATCGTCGGTCAGGCGCTCACTGTCGATCACGCGCGACAGCACGCTCTGCGACGTCACGATGCGCGCCTGGCTCTCGACGAAGTTGATGGCGGTGTTCGAGTCCTGCTGGCGCGGGCTCAGCTCGTTGTCGAAGACCTGAAGGCCGCGCGGATCGATGAAGATCTGGGCGGTCGCCATGTAGCGCGGAGTCATCAGTCGCGACGCGCCATAGGCCGCAATGGCGCAGGCGAGCGCGAGGATCAGGATCGCCATCCAGTGGTGCAGCACGGCGGCAAGGAGCCCGGCTCCCTGGGGTGCGGCGTCGTCGCGGCGAAACGGGGCCGGCTCGCGGCGATCGGAACGACCATCGTCATACATGGGCAGAGCCCTTCCTGGTCTGTCCGGTGGGATACCTGGGGCATCGTCCCGGATTGGAACACGGAGATTCACTCGTGTTCGAGACCCGCAAGGCCGGGGCCATCTGCCCGCGTGCCGTTTCAGGAAAGGCCGATGCGGTCGAGAGCCGCCCCGACGGGCAGGATGTCGATGCCGCGCGCCTGGGTCCGCTCGACGAGGCGCGCCAGCATGGCGGGCGTCGTCCCGTAGGCGGACGGCCGGTCACTGACGTCATGGGTGAAGAAGACCAACCAGCCCCGCGAGGCGACAGTTCGTTCCAGAAGCGTGTCGAGGCGGGCGTTGTCCAGACCGCGCTCGCTGATCTCGACCGAGCGGATGAAGTCCAGATCCATCCGCTCCGCATTGATGCCATCCTGCACGGAGCGGCTTGCGCGAACTGTTCCAGCCAGATGCCGCTTCTGCCTGAGGCCGCAGAGCCCATAGGGATAGGCGTAGGTCTCGCGGCGCAAATCCGGCAGGAGACGGCGGAGGCGCGCCCGGTTTGCCGCGAGATCCGCGGCGAAGGCGGCCGGCCGCATGGCGAAGGCCGGCAAGTGTCCGTGGCTGTGGAGCCCCAGTTCATGACCGCGCCGGTGGAGGTCGACGGTCTCGTCCTCGCCGGCGACGGTCCAGAGCGGTGTCGTGCTGCCCATAAGCCCCGTCGCGACGTAGAAGGTGCCCCTGGCGCCGCGCTCCTCGAGGATGTTGCCGCCATGCACATAGGCCGAGAGCGGGAAATCGTCGAAGGTGATGGAGACAAGCGGCCGGTCGAGCGATACCGCGACCGACCGGAATGGCCATCGCCGGCCGACGGCGTGATCGAGACGTGACTTCAACCCGTCGAAACGCATGTCGGCACTGTCCCCCAGACCTGGCCGCGGACCGGCAGGGGCGGGGGGTATGAAGCGGGGGCGGGGGGCGCCCAGCAAGTCATTGTCGGCCAAACCGGCGTCCTTCAGTCACTGGCCTGTTTTCGGACAGGCGGAGGTCCAATCGATGCGTCGGTGGCGAAACTCGCAAGTCCCGCGCCAGACACCGAACGGCAAGGCCCTTGCTCTATCAGGGACAGAACGCTCGCCGTCCCCGTGATGGAGCCTGATCTTGAACCAGGTTGGAACAATGACCCCCGACATGTCCCGTCCCGAGACGCCGGGCGAAGACCGGACCGTCCGCAGTCCCGGCCTCGATGCCGGCGCCGTCAAGGTTGCCGTGGTGATCGCCACATTCAGGCGGCCGGCCATGCTCGCCGAGACCCTGGCGTCGGTCGCGACACAGCAGACCACGATTCCCTTTGCCGTTGTCGTGGTGGAAAACGATGCGATCCGTCGCGACGGCCTTGCCGTCGCCTCCGACTGGCTGTCTCGCGGGAGCCTGCCCGGGATGGCCATCGTCGAGACCCGCCAAGGGAACGTCCATGCCATCAATGCTGGATTTGCCAGCGCCCTGCAGGCCTTCCCGAAGGCCGATTGCGTACTGATGATCGATGACGACGAGAGGGCCTCGCCCGACTGGCTGTCGCTCATGGTTGAGGCCGCCGAACGCCGTGACGTGGATGTGGTCGGCGGGCCCGTGGTCCCCCAGTTTCGTGAAGAGGCGCCGGCCCTGCTCGCCCGCCACCCGGTCTTCTGGCCGAGCCACGGGGCCACCGGGCCCGTGCCCATGATCTATGGCACCGGCAATTGCCTGATCCGCCGTCGCGTGTTCGAGCGGATGGGTCATCGGCCGCTCGATCCGCGCTTCAATTTCCTTGGTGGAGGCGATCTCGACTTCTTCACCCGCTGCCGCAACGCCGGCCTGACATCGTTCTGGGTTCAGGAGGCGCTGATTACCGAGACGGTGCCCGAAGAGCGCGCCCGCTACGGCTGGGTTCTGAGACGTGGCATGCGCATCGGTTCGATCAACCGCGCCGTCGAGGTCAAGCAGGCCGCTGACCGCCTCTCGCGACTGAAGATCCTCGCCAAGGACATCGCCATCGTGCCGCTCGCTCTCGTGCGCGCCATGACGGCCCTCGTCCGGACCGGCAATCCGATGATCGCGGCCCATCCCCTCGCGGTCTCGGCCGGCCGGATCGGCGCCTGGGCCGGTCTCGAGCAGCAGCCCTACAGGGCGGGGCAGACCACATGAGCCTCGTCACCCACGGCGGCGGCACCCGCGGCGTTCCGGCCGCCGAACTCGCCGAACTGATGCGCTGGGGGCGCCTCGCGGTCTTCGCCGGCGCGTTGCTCCTGTCGTGGATCACGCTCGAACCCTTCGCCGACCTGACCAGCACGGACGTGCTGGAACTCGCCACCGGTCGCGACGGCGCCACCTATCTCGCCTACGGCCTTCTCGCCGCGGCCGGGCTCGCGATTGTCTTGCTGACCCAGCCCCGGATGCTCGCGACACTGTTCCATCCGATGTGGATCCTGCTCGCGCTCTGGCTCGGGGTTACTGTGGTCACATCCGCCGATCCCAACCTGTCGATGAAGCGACTGGTGCTCTTCGGCATGCTGGCCCTTCTCTGTGCCACGCTGTTCCTGATGCCGCGAGGTCGCGGTCAGCTCGCGGCCCTGCTCGTGGCGACGGCAGGCTTCGTGACGGCGCTTTCACTGGTCGGCATCACGCTCTTTCCGGACCTTGCCATCCATCAGGCCACCGATGTGGGCGAACCGCAGCTCGCCGGTGACTGGCGCGGCGTCTTCGCCCACAAGAACACCACCGGTGCGATCTTCGCGATGTTCATCTTCATGATGATCTTCGCCATCCGCGCCGGGCACGGATTGGCCGCGGCACCGGTGCTGGCGGCTTGCGTGCTCATCGTCGCCATGTCGGGCGCCAAGAGCTCCACCATGCTCTTTGTCGGCGCCATGATCGTGTCGGTGCTGGTGTCCCGCATCCGCAGCGGCTTCCTTGTCGGGTGCATCGCCTTCGCGCCGCTGGTCGTGCTGTCGATCCTCGGGCCGGGTTCCGTCGTCAGCGACGCGATCGGCGGGGTCGTGCGCATGCTGCCCGTCGACGTCACCTTCACCGGTCGCGCCGACATCTGGGAACTCGCGCTGGAGAAGATCGCCGAGCGCCCGCTCACCGGCTGGGGCTATCAGGCCTACTGGGCTCTCGAATCCACGCGCTTCGGCCAGGAAGACACCACCCAGTGGGCCGGACATGCCGCCCATGCCCACAACGGCTATATCGACGCGGCGCTCAACATGGGCCTTCCGGGCCTGGCGCTGACGACCGTCGTCTTCGTTCTCATGCCCTTGCGCAACTATCTCGCGGCCCGCCGCGGCGGTGCCGACCCGGCGCTGCTGCTCATGCTGCTGCAGATCTGGCTCTTCGGCGTCTATCTGTCGGTCATGGAGAGCTTCATGTATCTGCGCTTCCATCCGACCTGGATCACCTTCCTCTTCGCGGTGTTCGGTCTGCACTATCTCGCAAGGCGGCCCCATGTCGCGCCCTGACGGCTCAGCCCGGCTGGACGTTCTCGTTTCCGACAGCCCGACGCCCTGCGGCGTGGAGGCTTTTGCCCGGCGCCTCGCGGCGACCGCAGGCGAACGGGCCATGACGCGGCCTCTCGGATCGCCGGCCGCGGGCGACGCAGGTGTGCTGGTTCTCAATCTCCCCGTGGTCGCCTGGAAGAAGCGCCTCATCGAACCGGTAACGGCCGCCCTCAGGGCGCGGGCCGCGGCGCGGCCGGTCCTGATCGTCCTGCACGAATGGGACGATCTCGACTGGAAGCGCAGGGCGAGCTACGCGCCGCTGCTGCCGCTCGCCAACGCCATCCTGTTTTCCTCGCCGGAGGTGGCGCTCCAGTTCGCTTCAAGCCCGCTGTCGCGCCTTGCCACGAGCCGCCGCGGCCTCGTGCCGATCCCGCCGAACGTGGTCAGGCCGGACGTCCTGCCGGTGACGGAACTGAGCCGCCGCCTGGCTAAGGAGCGCGCCGACGGGCGCCTCGTCCTCGGTCATTTCGGATCGATCTATCCGCGCAAGCAGTCACGCCAGATCCTCGACCTGACGGCGGCGCTGGTCGAGCGCGGCGGAAATCCCTTTGCCGTCTTCATCGGCTCCTTTGTCAGGGGCCAGGACGACGTCGAGGCCGCCTTCATGGCCCATGCGCGGGAGCTCGGCGTGGCCGATCGCATCCTGGTGACCGGCTATGTCGCCAGCGATGCCGATCTCTTTGCGGCCTTCGCCGAGGTCGACGTCTTCGCGTACCTCTTCGCCGAGGGACTGACGAGCCGCCGCGGCAGCGTCCTCGCCTGCGCGATGGCGGGACGGCCCGTGGTCGTCAATGCGCCCGAACATGCAGCCGCTTTCGATCATCATCCGACCTATCGGCGCCTCATGGAGGAGGGCCGTCTGCGGCTCGTTCCAACCAAGGCGGCCCTTGATGTTGTCGCAGAAGCGGTGGAAGCGGCCGTTGTCCTGCCCCGGCAAGCCGGTGGTCTCGACGTCGAGGCCGCCTGGCGCGATGCGCTCGAGGCCGTCGACACCATCCTTGCCGGCTGACCATTGCGCCTTCCGCCCATGACAAGAATGGCCGCGGTGGATGCCGCGGCCTCGTCTTGTTCTATCCGGTGGTTGCCTCGCCTCAGAAGGCGTTGTCGTAGGCCTTTCGCGAGAAGACCGTCCGGAACAGGATCTCGATGTCGAGCAGGATTGACCAGTTGTCGATGTAGAACAGGTCGTGCTCGACGCGAGCCTTCATCTTGGCGTCCGTGTCGGTCTCGCCGCGCAGGCCATGGACCTGCGCCCAGCCGGTGATGCCCGGCTTGACGTTGTGGCGACGGGCGTAGAGGGCGATCCGCTCGTCGAACTCGCGGTCATGGGCGATGGCATGCGGCCGCGGGCCGACAAGCGACATCTGGCCGCCCAGCACGTTGAGCAGCTGCGGCAGTTCGTCGAGGTTCCAGCGCCTGAGGTAACGCCCGACCCTGGTGATGCGCTGGTCGTTGCGCGTCGCCTGGCGCACGACGTCGCCGTCCTCGGTTACCGTCATGGTACGGAACTTGACGATCTGGAAGGCGCGCTGGTTGAAGCCGAGACGAC
>VFQR01001275.1_pt1 | contig 20314 bp, 24 predicted proteins | sample 3512321 | NCBI WGS metagenome assembly VFQR01 (sample SAMN10412374, study PRJNA504923) | tailings metagenome | isolation source: Relicate 3 Philex TSF1 revegetated site | place: Philippines: Tuba, Benguet | collected 2017-08-29 | reverse complement strand
TCATGGAGATGAACACCCGCCTGCAGGTGGAGCATCCGGTGACGGAGGCGATCACCGGCCAGGACCTGGTGGAGTGGCAGCTCCGCGTGGCCTCCGGCGAGCGGTTGCCGCTGCTTCAGGACAATCTGTCGATCAAGGGTCATGCGGTCGAGGCGCGGCTCTATGCGGAGGACCCCGAGAAGGGCTTCCTGCCGTCGACCGGCAAGTTGCACGCGCTGGAGTTCGGCAAGGCGGAGGGCGTGCGGATCGACACGGGCGTGGAGGAGGGCGCGGAGGTCTCGCCCTATTACGATCCGATGATCGCCAAGGTCATCGCCCATGGCGCGACGCGTGACGAGGCGCTGGACCGGCTGGGTGCGGCGCTGGCCGGGACGGTGGTGGCGGGCCCGCGCACCAATGTGACCTTCCTCAAGGCGTTGACCGAGGCGGAGGGTTTCAGGGCTGGCGATTTCGATACCGGCTTCATCGACCGGAACGTCGAGGCGCTGGGTGCCGTGCCGCAGCCGATGGATGCCAAGGCGGCGGCGGTGGGCGGGCTAACGATCGTGCAGCGACAGATGAGGCGCCTGTGGCGCAATCCGAACAACTACGACGGCTTTTCGCCCTGGAGCGTCATGTCCGCTGATGGGTTCGCTTTGTCGGCTTCGCGTCCGTGTCAGCGCCTCGACATGGTGGTCGATGGCGAGAGAGTTGCTAGTCTCCTCCAGTTTGTCGAAGGTCTGCCTGTTGCTGAGGTGAACGGCGAGCGCGTTCCAATAGTGCGACGCTGGCGGAGTTATTTCGGCTACCTGGAGACCTTCGTTCATGACAACGACCCGCGCCACTATCCGTCCGACGTCAGGATTGTGAGTGTCCCGGACCGCGTCTTCGTCATCCGGAACGGTCGCCAGACCGAGGTCCGCGCCTTCGATCCGCTCGACGTCGACCTCGACCATCTCGACGGCGGCGGATCGGTGAAGGCGCCGATGCACGGCAAGGTCGTGCAGGTCTTCGTCGAGCCGGGGCAGCAGGTGGCCAAGGGCGACCGCATCGCCGTCATCGAGGCGATGAAGATGGAGCACACGCTGGTCGCGCCCTCCGATGGGACCGTGACGATGGTCGCGGTGCTGGCCGGCGAGCAGGTCGCCGAGGGCGCGCCGGTGGCGTCCATCGAGGCGACGCAGGAGCAAGCGGCGTGAGAGGGCGCTGGATTCCGGCCCCCGGGACCATCCTCCTGGGGGCGGCCCTGATGGGCGCCGTGGTCGCCCCGGCCTCGGCCTGCCAGTGCTACAATTTCTCGCGCGCCGAGATCGTCCAGCGCGCCGACATCGTCTTCGAGGGCACCGTCGCCGTCGTGACGGTGGCGCGGGGCCAGTTGCAGGCCACCGTCGACGTGCAGCGCCTCGAAAAGGGACCGTCCGTCAGCTCGGTCACCCTGCTCACGCCGGCGAGCGCCGCGGCTTGTGGCGTTACCTTCCAGCCCTTCCAGCGGGTGCTCGTGGCGGCGCGGCGCGACGGCGGTGTCTGGCGCACCGACCTCTGCATGGCGCTCGGCCTGCGTCCCGCGCCCTTTGTCCCCAACCGCTGAAGCCTGCGGGTCTTGGGCGACGGCGCCCGGCGCGCTAGGGTCTGCCCATGACCCTCCATCTCATCAAGCTCTGCGTCGGCGCCGATTCCGTCGAGGACCTGCAGCAATGGGTCGACTGGCGCATCAAGAATTTCGGCGAGCAGGTGCACACCACCCGCATGCAGCCGAAGCGCGCCGACGAGATCATCGGCGAAGGGTCGCTCTACTGGGTCATCAAGGGGCAGGTCCTCTGCCGGCAGCGGCTCCTCGGCGTGCGCCCCTTCACCGACGGCGAGGGCATTTCGCGCTGCGACCTCATCCTCGAGCCGGTGATCCATCGGGTGCAGCCGCGCCGCAAGGGGCCGTTCCAGGGCTGGCGCTACCTCACCGCGGCGGATGCGCCTCCGGACCTGAACTCCGGAGCGACCAAGGGCATGCCGCCGGAGCTGGCGAAGGAATTGGCGGAACTTGGGCTGCTCTGAGGCTCGTCACACCGCGATGTTGTCGATGAGCCGCGTCTTGCCGAGCATCGCCGCGACCAGCATCCGCCACGGCACGCCCGGACGCGGCGGGCCGAGATCATCGGCGGCGCGCAGCTCGAGGTAGTCGAGCGCGAAACCTTCGGCTGCGATGGCGGTGCGGGCCTCAGCCAGCGCCGCTTCCGTCGTGAGGCCCTTGCCGAGAGCGCTCGCCGCCTCCTGCATGATCCGGTGAAGGGCCGGGGCCGTCGCCCGCTCCGCCGCCGAGAGGTGGACGTTGCGCGAGGACATGGCGAGGCCGTCCGCCTCGCGCACGGTCGGCGCGCCGACGACCTCTACCGGCAGGTCGAGATCGGCCGCCATGCGCCGCACGACGGCGAGCTGCTGGAAATCCTTCTCGCCGAAGATCGCGACGTCGGGCCCGACCTGCGTGAACAGCTTGGCGACGATGGTCGCCACACCGGCGAAGTGGAAGGGGCGCGTGACGTCCTCCAGCCCGGCCTTCGCCGGACCCGCCACGCTCACCGTCGTGGCCGCGCCCGGCGGATACATGGCATCGACCGCCGGAGCATAGACGGCCTCGGCGAACACCGCCGCGAGTTTCTCAACATCCGCATCGAAGGTCCTGGGATATTTGGAGAAATCCTCGGTAGGCGCGAACTGCGTCGGGTTGACGAAGATGGAGACGACAACACGGTCGGCCAGCCGCTTCGCCGTTTCGACGAGCGAGACGTGCCCGGCATGGAGCGCGCCCATGGTCGGCACGAGGGCGACCCTCAGGCCCTGCGCGTGCCAGTCCGCCACGAGGGCGCGGACGTCGGCGATGGTGCGGACGACGAGGGGTGTGTGGTCACTCATGGACGTCTCCCGCGGCTGCCGGGTGCCTCAGGCCTCATCGGCCTCCGGATCGGGGCGCGCCATCCACCAGATGACCAGCATGGCGACCGGAATCCAGGCGACGCCGGCGAGCGCATAGAAGACCGGCTCGCCGATGGGACCGAAGCGGCGGACGGCGTTGTGCATGATCGCCATGACGACGAGCGCATAGAAGGTCACCCAGCCGAGCAGGAGAAAGGTGCCGATGAGTTTGCGGGTGCGTTGACGCATGCGTGATGACCGGTCCAGCTTGCCGCCTTGTCGGGCGATGGGGCAGGGCTATATCTCCGCTCCTACGCTCATCACAAGCTGGAGGATCGCCGCATGCCGGCGACGGCCGACGTTTCGACCCGCCCCGATACCGATCGCATCATCCGCCTGTGGCTGCTGGTCGTCGCCGTGCTGGTCTTCGCCATGGTGGTGGTGGGGGGCGCGACGCGCCTGACGGATTCGGGGCTTTCGATCACCGAATGGAAGCCGGTGACGGGCTCGGTGCCGCCGCTCTCCGCTGCGCAGTGGGCGGAGGAGTTCGCCAAGTACCGGGCGAGCCCGCAATACGACGCGATCAACCGCGGCATGAGCCTCGCCGACTTCCAGTTCATCTACTGGTGGGAGTGGGGTCATCGGTTCCTCGGCCGGCTCACCGGCGCGGCCATGCTGCTGCCCTGGCTGTTCTTCGTGGCGCGCGGCTGGATGTCGGCGCGGCTTGCCGCCGGCACCTTCGCCATCGGCCTGCTGATGGGCCTGCAGGGCTTCGTCGGCTGGATCATGGTGGCCTCCGGCCTCAAGCCCGGCATGGTCTATGTCGCGCCGCTGAAGCTGATGTTCCACCTGTCGCTCGCCTGCCTGATCTTCGCGCTGCTGGTCTGGACGGCGCTGGGGCTTGGTCCGCGCCGCGCGCGCGAGGCGGCCCCTGACAGGGTGCGATGGGGCGGGATCGCCGTGCTCGCCGTCCTCGCCCTGCAGATCGCCCTCGGCGCACTGGTGGCCGGCAACAAGGCCGGCATGCGCTTCAACGACTGGCCGCTGATGGACGGGGCACTCGTGCCGCCGATGTCCGTGCTGTTCGACCGGCCGACGATCGGCGAGGCCTTCATCGACTCGCTGGCGCTGGTGCAGTTCAACCATCGCCTCGTCGCCTACGGGCTGCTGGCGCTGGCGCTCTGGCACATGCTGGCTGCGCGCGGGTCGGCCTACGGCAAGGGCGCGACGGTCCTCTTCGGCCTCGTCGCCGCGCAGGCCGTCATCGGCATCGTCACGCTGATGCTGGTGGTGCCGCTCTGGGCCGGGCTGCTGCACCAGGGCTTCGCCGTGCTCGTGCTCGGCCATGCGCTGTCGCATGTGCACGGGCTGAGCCGAGCGCCGCGTGCGACCGAAGCGGCGGTCGGGCGCGCCGTTCCGGCGGAGTAGGCTTCAAGACGGCCCGTTCCCGCGGCCGCTGTGCGGCGCACGTCACCCCTCCTGACCGGGGAGAGGTGACAAGTGCGCGGGTCGATGCGCTTCCGCAGGCGGCAGGGCGCTGATCAGGCCTTGGCCAGCGCCGCTTCCAGGTCGGCGATGATGTCGGCGGCATCCTCGATGCCGACCGACAGGCGCACCACCTCGGGGCCGGCGCCGGCGAGCGTCTTCTGCTCGTCGGAGAGCTGCTTGTGGGTCGTCGAGGCCGGGTGGATGATCAGCGAGCGGGTGTCGCCGACATTGGCGAGGTGCGAGAAGAGCTGAACGTTGGAGACCAGCTTCACGCCGGCATCGAAGCCACCCTTGAGGCCGAAGGTGAAGACCGCGCCGGCGCCCTTGGGGGCATATTTCTTCGCCAGCGCGTGCTGCTTGTCCGAGGGCAGGCCGGGATAGGAAACCCAGGCCACCTTCGGATGCTTCGACAGGTATTCCGCGACCTTCAGCGCGTTCTCGCAATGCTGCCGCATGCGCAGCGGCAGGGTCTCGATGCCGGTGAGGATCTGGAAGGCGTTGAAGGGCGAGAGCGCCGGGCCGAGGTCGCGCAGGCCGAGCACGCGGCAGGCGATGGCGAAGGCGAAGTTGCCAAAGGTCTCGGCGAGGACGATGCCGCCATATTCCGGGCGCGGCGCGGTCAGCATCGGATAGCGGCCCGACTTGATCCAGTCGAAGGAGCCGCCGTCGACGATGACGCCGCCGATGGAATTGCCGTGTCCGCCGAGGAACTTGGTGGCCGAGTGGATGATGATGTCGGCGCCGTGCTCGAAGGGCTTGATGAGGTAGGGCGTCGCCAGCGTGTTGTCGACGATCAGCGGAATGCCGTGCTTTTTCGCGATCGCGGCGATGGCGCCGATGTCGGTGATGTTGCCGGCGGGGTTGGCGATGCTCTCGATGAAGATCGCCTTGGTCTTCGGCGTGATGGCGGCCTCGAAGGCGGCGAGGTCGTCCTGGTCGGCCCAGACGACGGTCCAGCCGAAGTTCTTGTAGGAATGGTTGAACTGGTTGATCGAGCCGCCGTAGAGCTTGCGCGACGCCACGAACTCGTCGCCCGGCTGCAGCAGGGCGTGCATGACGAGGAATTCGGCCGCATGGCCGGAGGCGACCCCGAGGGCCGCGGTGCCACCCTCGAGGGAAGCGACGCGCTCCTCGAGCACGGCGTTGGTCGGGTTGCCGATGCGGGTGTAGATGTTGCCGAAGGCCTGCAGCCCGAAAAGCGACGCCGCGTGGTCGACGTCGTCGAAGACGAAGGACGTCGTCTGGTAGATGGGCGTGGCGCGGGCGCCGGTCGTCGGGTCGGGCTGGGCTCCGGCATGAACGGCGAGGGTCGAGAAACCGGGAACGCGGTCGGCCATGGGTATCCTCCTGATCGCCGTCGAGCGGCTGATGTCTTTGACGAACGTGGCGTTCGTTTTATCGAACGGTCGACAGTCGCGTCAAGGAAAGAGAATTCCCGATATCGCTGCCGGGGCAGGGGATCGTCCCTGCCGCGAGCAGGCTGGGCAGAAGCCGTGTTCGCCGATCAGCGCGCCGGCCGACGTCCGTTTCGCGAGACCGTTGTCGTGTCGTGGCGGCGAGGCTTCCGGTTCTCGAACATGTCGGCGGCGGTGAAGATGACGATGGTCGTCAGGGCCACAGCCGTCGCCGTCAGTGCCAGAACGATGAGAAAGGGATAGCCGATCAGGTAGATGAGCAGGCCGACAGCCAGCAGGACATTGCCGAGGAAGTAGTACTTGGCATCATCATGGCCGGTGACGGCGTCGTCCACCATCCAGCCGAAAACGGGGACCTTGGCGACGAACGGCGGCAGCGGTGCGGTGGCGGAGAGGGTGGTCATGGGGGACTCGCGTCAGGTGATGCCGACCGCCTTCTAGCAGCTGCGGCCCAGTCTTGCAGCGCGGCGTTCAGTCCCTGTCGCCGAAGGTCTGTCTCAAGCCCAGCTTCTGGAACTTGCCGCTCTTGAGCTGCGGCGCGCGCTTGGCGGAGATCGTGCGGGAGTTGACGCCCATCCAGGAGATTTCCGAGGACAGGCGCCCGAGCTCGATCTTCGGGCACCGGTCCATGACGACGTTCAGGCCGGCCGCCTCCGCCCTGGCCGCAGCCTCGTCGTTGCGGACGGAAAGCTGCATCCAGACGACCTTGGGCCGGACCGGAAGGGCGAGGGCCTCGTCGACAATGGCGCCGGCGGCCTCCGAGTTGCGGAAGATATCGACCATGTCGATCGGTTCCGGCACCTCGGCAAGGCTCCCGTAGACCCGGCAGCCGAGGATTTCCTTGCCGGCAAGCCCCGGGTTGATCGGGTGGACGCGGTAGCCGCGGTCGAGGAGGTATTTCAGCACGAAAAAGCTCGGCCGCACCTCGTTGGCCGAAGCGCCGACCATCGCGACGACCTTCACGGAGGAGAGAATCGAGCGGATATAGTCGTTGGCGTAGGCGTCGTGGTTCACCGGTGCTCCCACAGCGGCTGGCGCTTCTGGAGCGTGGCGTTGATGCCTTCCTCGGCGTCGCGGGCCAGCATGTTCTCCACCATCACGGCGCTCGCATGGGCATAGGCGTCGGGCAGGCTCATGGTCGCCTGCTCGTAGAAGGCGCGCTTGCCGACGTTCACGGTGAGCGATGACTTGGCGGCGATGCGGGCCGCCAGCGCCTGCGCCTCGCCGAGTTCCTGGCCTGCCGGCACCACGCGGTTGACGAGACCCATGCGGAAGGCCTCCTCCGCGGGAAGGATGTCGCCGAGCAGCAGCATCTCCATGGCGTGCTTCGGCGCGACGTTGCGGGACAGCGCCACCATGGGCGTCGAGCAGAAGAGGCCGATATTGACGCCAGGCGTGCAGAAGCGCGCCTCGCTCGATGCCACCGCGAGGTCGCAGGTGGCGACGAGCTGGCAGCCCGCGGCCGTCGCGAGCCCCTGCACCGCGGCGACGACCGGCTGGGGCAGGCTGACGATCTGCTGCATCATGGTCGCGCAGCGCTTCATGATGTCGGCGAAATAGGCGCGGCCGCGGTCGGAATCGGCACGGCGGGCCGTCATCTCCTTGAGGTTGTGCCCCGAGGAGAAGCAGGGACCGACGGCGGTCAGCACGACCGCCCGGATCGAGCGGTCCTCGGCGATGGCGGCGAAGGTCTGCGAGAGCGCGGCGAGCATCGCCTCCGACAGCGCATTGCGGCTGGTCGGATCGTTGAGCGTCAGGGTCGCCACGCCGCCGGAATCGCTGCGCTCGAGGATGGCGGTGCGGGAGGTGAGGGCCGGTGCGTTCATCGCTATCCGCCTTTCGCAAGAGGGACGGCGCCGAACTTCGCCCGCTATCGTTCGCTTCGCAAGGCGGCCGAACGGCCGCGTCCGGATATGACGGGTTCCATGTCGAAACACGAGAGGCTTCCGCCGAAACTCAATGCCGCGGAGATGGAGGCGTTCCTCGAACGCGAGTTCCCGCAGGTTTTCGGCTCGCGGAAGATGTTCCACGTCGAGGCGGTCGATCACCGCTTTGCCCGCATGCGCTGTCGCTACGATCCCCGGCAGCTGAGGCCGGGCGGCACCATTTCCGGACCGACGATGATGACGCTGGCCGATACCGGCCTCTATGTGGCGATCCTCGCCTCGATCGGCCCGGTGGCGCTGGCCGTCACCACCAACCTCAACATCAATTTCCTGCGCAAGCCGGACCAGAAGGACCTCCTCGCCGAATGCCGGCTGGTGAAGCTCGGCAAGCGGCTGGCGGTGGGCGAGGTATCGATCTGGTCGGAAGGCGAGGAAGAGGATCTGGTGGCGCACGCCACCGGCACCTACTCCATCCCGCCGGAGCGGTGAGGGGGGCTCAGCCGGCCGCCTCGAGCCGCTTGCGCAGTTCCGCCTTGGCGATCTTCTCCAGCGTCGAGCGCGGCATGTCGTCGACGAGGTGAACCTCCCGTGGCACCTTGAAGTCGGCGAGGGCGGATCGGCAGGCCGCGAGGATCGCGTCGGCCAGACCAGGGGGTGCTCCCGCGACACCGCCCTGCGGAATGACGAAGACCACCGGCACCTCGTCGAGCATCGCGTGCTTCTTCGCGACCACCGCCACCTCGCGCACGCCGGGGACCGGGACGATCACCTGCTCGATTTCCGAGGCCGCGACGTTCTCTCCGCCGACCTTCAGCATGTCCTTGTCGCGATCGGCGAACTTCAGGAAACCGTCCGTGAGCAGCGTGATGCGGTCGCCGGTGATGAAGTATCCGTCCTCGTCGAAACTGTCGGCCATCGCCTTCTCGTTGAACAGGTATTCCTTGAACAATGTGAGCCCGGGAATGCCGCGGATCCTGAGATGCCCGGTTCCGCCGACCTCGGTCGCCCGACCGTCGTCGTCGATCACGCGGATCTCGTATTCCGGCGCGGCGCGGCCGATGGACATGGGGATGTTCGGCTGATGCAACTCGCCGATGATGCCGTGGGTGATGGTCTCGGTCATGCCCCACCAGCCGATGGTGCGCACGCCGAACCGCGCGTCGATCGGTGGCTGCGACACGGCGCTGCCCCAGAGGCGGAAGGTGTGGGTCTTCGGAATGTCGCGCTCCAGCAAGGCACGGGTGCAGAAGGGCACCACCGAGGTCCAGGTGCAGCGGTGCTCGGCGGCGATCCCCCAGAAGCGGCTCGCCGAGAAGCGCGGCATGATCACGGCCGTCGCGCCCACCCAGAGGCTTGCCAGGACGGAGTAGGCGAGGGCGTTGGTGTGGAACAGCGGCAGGTGGACGAGGTGGACGTCCTCCGGACGAAGATCCTCGTGGGCCGCGTTGATCTTCGCGCCCCACAGCGCATTGGCGTGGGTCCACAGCACGGCCTTGGGGCGGGCGGTGGTGCCGGAGGTGTACTGGACGCTGCAGGGCCAGGCGGCATCATGCGGCCGCGACGGTCGATCGGCCGCGTCGGCGAAGAGCGCGTCGAAACGCTCTGACTTCTCCGGCAAGCGGGCGCCGAGGGCCGGTTCGCCGCTGTCGTTGTCGGTGACCGCGAGCCAGCGCAGGGCCGGGCAGTGGGCTGACACGAGCTCCGCATAGGCTGGCTGGGTGATGGCCGCGACGGCTCCGCAATGCCCGGCGAAATAGGCGACCTCGGGCCCTGCGGAGCGCGTATTGGTGGTGACGGCGATCGCGCCGAGCTCGACGCAGGCGTACCAGGCGAGGATGGCTTCCAGGCAGTTGTCGAGGTGAATCAGCACGAACTCGCCGGGCTTCACGCCGCGGCGGGCGAGGCCGGCGGCGAGCGCACCGACCCGCTCGCGAAAGGCGCCGTAGGTCAGCGTGACGGCCGGGCGCTCGAAAGGCGCCCAGACGATGAAGGGATGGTCGCGCCGCGTCTCCGCCCGCAGCTTCAGGAGCCAGGGAACGTCGAGCCCGGCGAAGGGGCCGACATGGCCCGGCGGCGTCGCAACCATCGGCATGGCATGTCCTCTCTAGGGTCGTCGCGGGGCGGGTTGGTCCCGCCTCCAGGGCGTGGCCAGCCTGGGGCAGGGCGGGCCGCCGCTCAACTGAGCCGTGCGGCGGATCGCCATGCGCCCGGTGGGTGCCCGATCACCTTGCCGCGACGGTTGCGCAGCGCCCTTTGATTGCCGAGGCTCCGCACCCATCTGTCGGGACGCTCGCCGTCATCCCGACCGGCCGAGGAGCCCCCGATGTCCGATCTTTCCGCCTTCCCCATCACGCGCCGCTGGCCGGCCGCCCATCCCGACCGCATCCAGCTCTATTCGCTGCCGACGCCCAATGGGGTGAAGGTGTCGATCATGCTGGAGGAGACGGGGCTCCCCTATGAGCCCCACACCATCAATATCGGCCAGAACGAGACCTGGACGCCGGAATTCCTTTCGCTCAACCCCAACGGCAAGATCCCGGCGATCATCGATCCCGACGGCCCCGGTGGAAAGCCGCTCGGCCTGTTCGAATCCGGCGCGATCCTTCTCTACCTCGCGGAGAAGACGGGGAAGTTCCTTCCCTCGGATCCCGTCGCCCGGATCGAGACGATCCAGTGGGTCTTCTTCCAGATGGCGGCAGTCGGCCCGATGTTCGGGCAGCTCGGCTTCTTCCACAAGTTCGCGGGCCGGGAATACGAGGACAAGCGGCCGCTGGAGCGCTACCGCGCCGAGGCCCATCGCCTCATCCGCGTGCTGGAGACGCGGCTCGCCGGGCGCAGCTTCATCATGGGGGACGACTACACCATTGCAGACATCGCGCTGCTGGGCTGGGTGCGCAACCTCATCGGCTTCTACGGGGCGGGCGATCTCGTCGCCTATCACGAGCTGAAGGAGGTTCCGGCCTGGCTGGAGCGGTGCCTCGCGCGGCCCGCCGTTCAGCGCGGGCTGGAGATCCCCAAGCGGCCCTGATCAGCCCTCTCTATCGCAAGTGCTTGCAAAATCGGCCCAAAAATCAAGGTATCAAAATACCTATTTTACAAGCCGTTGTTTTATATAAGAAAATCAGAGTGAAGGCGCGTTGACGTGCGCCGCGCTCTCGCCTATAGCCCTCCCGACGCGACGGCCGGCCTGCCGGTCGCCGCTTCCGATTTCCTCTTTTCCGGAAGACACGACCATGAAGACCTATGTGGCGAAGCCCGCCGAGGTCGACAAGAAGTGGGTTCTGATCGACGCGAAGGGCCTGGTTGTGGGCCGCCTCGCGACGATCGTGGCGACGCGCCTGCGCGGCAAGCACAAGGCCACGTATACCCCCCATGTCGATTGCGGTGACAATGTCATCATCATCAATGCGGACAAGGTGGTCTTCACCGGCCGCAAGTGGGACCAGAAGGCCTACTATCACCACACCGGTTACCCGGGTGGCATCAAGGAGCGCGTCGCCAAGACCATCCGCGACGGCAAGTTCCCCGAGCGCATCGTCGAGAAGGCCGTGGAGCGCATGATCCCGCGTGGTCCGCTCGGCCGCCGGCAGATGTCGAACCTGCGCGTCTACGGGGGCGACAAGCACCCGCACGAGGCCCAGTCGCCCGTCGTCCTCGACGTCGGCGTGATGAACTCCAAGAACGTGAGGGCCTGACCATGGCTGAGACCGTTTCGTCTCTCGAGGGCCTGAGCGCCCTCAAGCCGGCGGCCGCTGACGCCCCCCGGCATGTCCAGAAGCTCGACAAGCAGGGCCGCGCCTATGCCACCGGCAAGCGCAAGGACGCGGTCGCCCGCGTCTGGGTGAAGCCCGGCTCCGGCAAGATCACCGTCAACGACCGCACGCTCGAGGTCTACTTCGCCCGTCCGGTTCTGCGCATGCTGCTGAAGCAGCCGCTGGTCCTCGTCGGCCGCGATACGCAGTATGACATCAACGTCACGGTCGCCGGCGGCGGGCTTTCGGGCCAGGCCGGCGCGGTGCGCCACGGCATTTCCAAGGCTCTGACCTATTACGAGCCGGAACTGCGCGGCGCGCTGAAGAAGGAAGGCTTCCTCACCCGCGACAGCCGCGTGGTCGAGCGCAAGAAGTACGGCAAGGCCAAGGCCCGCCGGTCCTTCCAGTTCTCGAAGCGCTGATCCGCTTCACAGCTTTCGACATGGAAATGCCGGGCCCTGCGCCCGGCTTTTTCGTTGATGAAGGCGATGGCCGCGCCATCAGCGCTTCGGCACGAGCTTGTCGTGGGCGGGCGCCGTGGTGCCGTCCTCGGTCGCAGTGAAATGCGCCTCGCGAAGGCCCTTCGCGCCTGTTCCGTCGCGCTTCGACGCCTCTTCTGCCTGCGTTCCGTCGCCGTCCTTCTTGATCCAGTGCTGGCTGACGATGGTGGTGCCGGGCTCGTTGGTCGTCGTCTTTTCGGTCCGGGTGTGGATCGTCTTCTCGGCCATGGTCTGTCCTCCGTCGGGGGTGTCTTCGAGAACCCCGGCAGAACAGGACGGTTCCCCCCCGGGGCGGCCTATCGGACCGGGGTGGCAACCCACCAGGTATTGCCGCAGGCGTCCCGGAACCCGCCGCGCCGGTCGCCATCGCCCTTCTCCGACGGCGGCTCAACCGGCGTTGCACCCAGGGAAAGGGCCTTTGCGTAGGTCGCATCGACATCCGCGACATAGACGTGCAGCCAGATGGGGAAGGCCGGATAGTCGGCCGTCGCCTCGGCCACCATGAGGCTGCTCTCGCCGATCAGGAGCGAGGCGTGCATCAGGCTGCCGTCGTCGCGGTCGAGGCTGATGACCGTGCGAGCACCGAAGACGGCCGAGAGGAAGCCGACGAGGTCGCGGGCGCCCTTCGCCATGACATAGGGCGAGAGGGTGGAATGGTCGGTGGGGACATGATGGGGACGTGTCATCGGCTCCTCCTGGCGTGGAAATGCAGGACCTCCGCACCGGTTCCTTGCCCGTCGCGCGATGCCCGTCTACGCAGTCTGGATCAGGGAGAAGCCCGATCATGGCCATAGACGTCTCGCCCGTCCCGCAGGCCCTGCGCGATGCCGCCTACAACAACGGTCAGGCCGTGCCGACCTGGGTCGAGAAGTTCGGGGGCTGGACAGCGGAATCCGCTGATATCCGCGAGCGACACCGGGCGACCATGGATCTGCCGTACGGCACCGGCGAGCGGCAGAAGATCGACCTCTATCCCGGGCGCGACGCCGGCGCGCCATGCCTCGTCTATTTTCACGGCGGCTACTGGATGCGCAATTCGCGCGAGATGTTCGCCGTCCTCGGGGAGGGTGTCGCGGCCCATGGCTGGTCCGTGGCGATGCCCGGCTACACGCTGGCGCCGGAGGCGACGCTGGCGGAGATCGTCGGCGAATGCAGCGCCGCCCTCGACTCGCTCGCGGCCAACCGGGCGAGGCATGGTATCGAAGGCCCGCTGATCGTCTCGGGCTGGTCGGCCGGCGGTCATCTCGCCGCGATGGCGCTGAGCCACGAGGCGGTGGCGGCGGGTCTTGCCATCTCCGGCATCTTCGAACTGGCGCCGCTCGCAGACACCTATCTCGACGAGAAGCTGTCGCTCAGCCGTGCGGAGATCGCCGACCTCTCGCCGCTCCGCCGCCCGCCGGTGATGAAGCCGCTCGCCATCACCTATGGCGAGGCGGAACTGCCGGCGCTGGTCGCCAATTCCCACGCCTTCCATGCGGCAAGGCTACGGACCGGCGCGGCGGGACCGCTGATCCCGGTCGCAGGTGCCGACCATTTCTCCATTCTCGACACGATGCGCATTGCCGATGGCGCCCTGACGCGGGCGCTCCTCGACATCGCCCGCTAGCTGCCGATCCGCCCGCCGCCCTTGCGGGTGATGGCGACGACCGAGGGACGGGGTGGCATGCCCGGCGCGAAGTCCGGCCAGCGCGTCAGCGGCTGCTCGAACGTCGAGCCGCGCCCCTCGCCGGGATGCTGGATGGCGACGAAGAAGGTTTCACCGTCCGGCGTGAACTCCGGCCCGCAGAGCTCGGCGCCGAAGGGGCACTTGTAGAAGAGCTTTGAGGTGCCGCGCGCCTCGCCCTCCGTCTCCATGGCCCAGACGCCGTCGTTGCGCCCGGTCGTGGCCGGACTGTTGCCATCCGTCGAGATCCACAGCCGTCCATCGGCATCGATGGCGCAGTTGTCCGGCATGCCGAACCAGCCGTCCCGCGATGTGCGGGTGTTGAAGGTGGCGCCGACGGTCGCCACGGCAGGGTCGCCGCAGCGCACGAGGATGTCCCAGGTGAAACGCGAGGCGGTGTGATCGCGGCCATCGGGAAGCATCTCGATGATGTGGCCGAAGCGGTTGTCGCCGCGTGGATTGGCGGCGTCGACCTCGTCCTCCTTGCGCCGGCTGTTGTTGGTCAGCATGACGTAGACCCTGTCGGTCTTCGGGTTCGCCTCGACGTCCTCGGGCCGGTCCATGCGCGTGGCGCCCAGGAGATCGGCGGCGCGGCGCGCCTCGATCACCACGTCGGCCTGGGAGTGGAAGCCGTTTGCGGGCGTCAGCGGTCCCGTGCCGAAGACCAGTGGCAGCCAGTCGCCGGTGCCGTCGGCATTGTAGCGCGCGACGGAGAGCGTTCCGGCATCGAGCAGGTCGGCATCGCGCGCCCGGTCACCGGTCACGCGCCCGTCGGTGACGAAGCGATAGACGTGGTCGAAGCGCTCGTCGTCGCCGGAATAGAGGACGTAGCGGCCGTCGCGTGCCGTGATGCCTGCAGCGCCCTCGTGCTTGAAGCGGCCGAGGGCGGTGCGCTTCTTCGGCGTCGAGGCCGGGTCGAAGGGGTCGATCTCCACGACCCATCCGAAGCGATTGGCCTCGTTCGGCTCCTTCTCGAGGCTAAAGCGGTCGGCGTAGTCGCCCCAGTTCAACCAGCGGCCGGGAATGCCCATGCGGCGATAGTTCGCCGCCTCGGGATGGCCCTCCGGCAGGCGGCCGGAGAAGTAGCCGTTGACGTTCTCCTCGCATGTGAGCCAGGTGCCCCAGGGCGTGCGGCCCCCGGCGCAGTTGTTGAGCATGCCGAGGACCCGCCGGCCGGTCGGGTCGCTGTTCGTCTGCATGCGGGCATGGCCCGCAGCCGGACCGGTGATCGCCATCGGCGTCTCGGCGGTGATGCGGCGGGCGTAGCGCGAACCGGTGACGACGGACCAGCGATCGCCGTCGCGGCGCACCTCCAGAACGCTGCCGCCATGGGCCATCATCTCGACCGCGGCGATGTCGGCCGTCATGGCGGCGAAGGCCTTGTCGCGACCGAGAGGGCCGCCCGCATCCTGGCGGCCGAGGCCGGGGAACATCAGTTCCTCGTTGGTGTATTCGTGATTGACGCAAAGAAGACCGTGGCGCGACCCGTCGACGGCGCCGGGCAGGGGGAAATAGCCCAGATAGTCGTTGTTGTAGCCGAACTGGCGGGACTGTCCCGCGGCGGTCTGCGCCTTCGGGTCGAAGGCGGGGGCGTCGGCCAGGACCGGGTCGCCCCAGCGGATCAGGACATCGGCGCTGTAACCTTCGGCCACTTCGGCCCGGTCTGTGGGCACCGACGACAGTTCGGCAAAGCCGAAGGAGGGCGTGGGGTTGGCGGCCGCCTGCGCTGCGGCGGTCCGGGCGGCGAGGCTCGCCGGTCCCAGCGCTGCGGTGATGGCGCCGACGCCGAGAAGCCCCTTCATCAGGCCACGGCGATCATAGCGGAGAGCGATGATGTCGCCGATGGTCGGGTTTTCCGGTGAACTGGTCCCGGCGTCTTCGGCAAGCTCTGCAGCCTGCGAGCGATTGACGGGGTCGAAGGCATGGTCGGCGTCGTTCAGCGGATCGGACATGGCGGGCTCCTCGCGGATGAGAGGCTAGACGGGAGCCTGTGCCGGCGACAATCCGATGACAGGCCGGATGCACCACTCCTTTGCGACAAAAATGCCACAACCGCGGCTGTTCTGCCGCTCTCCGCTCCATGACCTCCTGATCGGCCGCGGGCGAAAGGCCTCGTTTACGGAGGCGCGCCTATCGTGCCGGTCAAGGGGCCAGGATGGCCGAAGGGTGCGGAGTGGCGTGATGGACCGCGTATTGGGACTGGTCACCGTCGAAGCCGACATGGCGAAGCTGATGCGAGCGGCGGAGCGCGCCGGGCTGGCTCTCGGCTGCATCGATCCGGAGGAAACGAGCCTCGTCCTTCCCGGAGACGTCAAGGATCCCGAATGGACGCTCGGCCGCATTGGCGCCTGGGCCGTGACCGTGACGCTGGCGGCTGCTTTTCTGGTGCTCTGAAGGGCAGGCCCTTCGAGGCGTCGCCAAAGGATCGACAGCCCGATCAGTTGAACCCTCGTGAGCGACCTTCCGGGGGCATGGGCAACGCCGTCCAACGGCGATGATGCGAAGCCTAGAGACTTCGACCTTCCCTTGCGTTATGAGCGGCTGTTGCTTCTTTCAGCCCGCCGGCGCACTGGAACGAGTAGGCCGCAGTGACACCCATTCCGACGCGCGCGTCGCAGAAGGATTCAGGACGACCACTCGGCCGCCTCCCGGATGCCCTCGTCGCCATGGGTCTTGCCCTGGCGTTCGCCGGTTTGGCGGCCCTGGCCGGGTGGTTGATGCTCGTGGCCATCGCCCAGGACCGCATCGCCTCGGTCGGCCGCGCGGTACTCGGTCACATGGCTGCCATCGACGAGGAGGCGTCGAGGACGCTCGATCTCTTCAACCGGCAGCCTGCGGCGTTCTGCTCGGCGCCAGAGCTGGAACAGTTGCGCGAGCAGGTGTTTCGAACCCGGTTCGTCAAGGACATCGGCCGCATCCGCGACGGGGCCCTCCGCTGTTCCGGAACCCTTCAGTTGCTCGCATCTCCGGCGGCGATTTCGGCGCCTGATCTCATATCGCGGCAGGGAGCGGCCATTCTCGCCGCGGAGCCCCTGCTGGTCGCCCGCAACAGTCGCGCTCCCATCATCCATCGTGGCGAGACCAACGTCGTCCTGGATCCTGACGCGCTCGCCGACGAGATGCTGATCGGCATCGACTTTATCGCGGGCTATCTCGGCGGCGACGACCGCTTCGTCCGCCTGTTCGGCAGGTCGACCGGTCTCGACGCGGCTTCGCTCATCGCCGGCCAGCCGCTCGACCGCCACGGTACGCTGTTCCATCCGATCTGCGATTCCGACCGCGCGATCTGCGTCGCGACCTCCATCTCCAAGGCGGAGGTGCTCAGGCTGTACTGGCCGATCATGGCCGCTATTGGCCTCCTCGGTGGCGTCATCGGCCTGGGGACCGGCCTCCTGGTCGCCCAGAGGATGCGGACGCGGCTGTCTCTTCCCGAGGAGCTGAAGCGCGCCATTGCCCGCGGCGGGTTCGACGTCGTCTACCAGCCGATCGTCCGGCTCGGCGACCGTTCGGTTGTGGGAGCCGAAGCGCTGATCCGCTGGCGTGACGAGCGGGGCGATCCGGTTCCCCCCTCGGTCTTCATCCCCGTTGCAGAGGATGCCGGCCTTATTGGTCAGATCACGCTCTTCATGCTGCGACGGGTGATGCAGGAGCTTGCCTCGATCATCCGCAGCAATCCGGATTTCCGGGTGAGCATCAACATCTCCGCCAATGACCTCGACGACCCGTCCTTCTTCGAGACGCTCGCCGACATGCTGGAGCGGACCCAGATTCCCGCGCGCTGCATCATTCTCGAACTGACCGAGCACGCCGCCGCGCGGCGCGACCAGGCCGTCAACGGCACGAAACTGCTGCGAGCGCGCGGGCACCGGGTCTACATCGACGATTTCGGCACCGGGTTCTCGAACCTCTCCTACCTGAACGAACTCTCCATTGATGCGCTGAAGGTCGACAGGAGCTTCACCGAGACCGTCGGTGGCAGCCGCCCGGGCTCGCCGGTTCTTCCGCAGATCCTCGACATGGCCAAAGCCCTGAAGATCGACCTAGTGGTCGAGGGTATCGAGACCGAAGAGCAGGCACAGTGGTTTGCTGTACGGTCCGTGGCCTATGGGCAGGGCTGGCTTTTCCACCGCCCCATGGACGTGCAGGCGCTGAGGGCACTCGTCGATGAGCAGCACAGGGCGAATGGCCCGGGTGAGGCCGGCGCGTCGGCCTGATGCGGTCGACGGGAGATCCCGGCCGGCTGAACGGCCGGGTTGACGGCCGCCCCCGGGCACACCGAACCTAGCCGCCATCTGAATTCGTTACGCGCGGAAGGGTGCTGGAATGGTCGAGGCGGTGCATGTCGCGCCGGGCGATGCGCTCGGCGACCACCCGGCCTATCTGGCACCGGGCCGGCTGATCGACAGCGACCATCCGGGGATCCGCGCGCGGGCCGAATCCATCGTCGCGGACGCCGCCGACGACCGCGAACGGGCGGTCCGGCTCTTCTACCATGTGCGCGACGGCTGGCGGTACGACCCCTTCAACTTCCGCCTGACGCCTCAGCACCACACGGCGAGCACCGTGCTCGGCGTCGACTATGGCTACTGCATCACCAAGGCGGTGCTGCTGTCGGCGCTCGCCCGCGCCGTCGGCATTCCCTCCGCCATCGGCCTCGCCGACGTCACCAACCACCTGACCTCGGAGAAGCTGACGCGGCAGATGGGCGGCAGCACGCTCTTCGTCGATCATGGCTTCTCGGTCCTGAAGATCGATGGGACCTGGGTGAAGGCGGCGCCGGCCTTCAACATCGAGCTCTGCGACCGTTTCGGCGTGGCGCCGACCGAGTTCGACGGCACGGGCGACGCCATCCTCCAGGAGTTCGACGCCCGTGGCCGTCGGCATATGGAGTATCTGCGTCACCACGGCTCGTGGTCGGACCTGACCTTCGACAAGGTCGAGCGCGACTTCCACGAGGCCTATGCGGGCTCTGATCTGATCAAGGCGGCGAAGGCGGAGGGGCAGGGGGGCGCGACTGCTGCTCCGGCCGACGATCCGTTCGGGCGCGCCGTTTAGGCCAGGTGATCCAGGACACCACCGCTGGCGGCTGATCGCCCTGCTCCCATAGGGGCGGCGAACTACGTCGTCCGTCGCCGTGGCGCCGCCCGCCGGGTTGTTCGCAGTTCGCCGACGGCGGCCTGCATCAGCTTGCGGAACGACGGGCACTCCAGGTGGCTCGGGGCCGGGCAAACGGCCGCGTGCCGGAGACTGTTCCTCATGGCCATCAGACGCCTGATTGTACCGTCGATCTGATCTGCCTTGGCCCGCAGCACAGCCTTGTCGATCCTCGGCGCTCCGCCCGGCATGAACATCGCCATGATCTCGTCGAGGGTGAAGCCGGCGGCGCGACCAAGTGCGATCAAGGAGAGCCGCTCCAGCACTTCAGGATCATAAAGACGGCGCAGTCCTGCCCGCCCGGTGGAGCGGATGAGACCCTTCTCCTCGTAGAATCGCAGCGTCGACGCCGGCAATCCGGTCCTCCGGGCAACCTCGCCAATATCCATCGAAGGCCTCTTGACCTCAAGTTGACTTGAACTTGTAGGGTGCCGCTCAAAGCCCTGTTGGTCAACGCCTTGTGGAGGTCGGGAATGAGGCAGTCATTGGAAATTGTCTGGCAGATCGTGTTCGTCGGAGCCGGCGCCACGCTGATCACGGATCTGTGGATGCTGATCCTCAAGGGTCTCGGCATGCCGGCGATGAACTTCCGCATGCTGGGGCGATGGGTCGGGCATCTGGCGCGCGGTCGAGTCCTGCATGCGGCCATCGCCGCATCGCCGCATATCGCCGGCGAGACGGTGATCGGCTGGGTGGCTCACTACGCCGTCGGAATTGTCTTTGCTGTGCTGTTGCTGCTGCTGGTGGGCAACGATTGGCTCTCCGCGCCCCGGTTGGTGCCCGCCATGCTCTTCGGTGCAGCGACGCTGGCCGCACCATTCCTTCTGATGCAGCCGGCGATGGGCGCGGGTTTCGCCTCTCTGCGAACTGCCACCCCGGTCCGCAACATCATCAAGAGCAGCGTGACCCATCTCGTCTTCGGCGTCGGACTTTTCCTCGCCGCAAGCCTGCTTGCGCGCATCTCCGCGTGAGCTGCCTGCCGGCCGCTGCCGTGGTGCCGCTGCCGGAATCTGCGCCGCCCCCTCTCATGGCGGCGTCTTCAACCTAGATCTGACCCCTGAAAGGAGTAATCCATGTTCCCTCGTCGCTTCGAACCTGTTCTCTTCGGTTTCGTCCTGTCCGGCCTGATGTCCCTGCTCGTGTCCGGCATTTCGACGCTGATGAGCGTCGGCCCCGTGCCGGTCTTCCTGCAGCTCTGGCTCCGGGCCTGGCTGACGGCCTGGCCCGTGGCCTTTCCGGTGGTTCTTTTCGTCGCCCCGGTCGCTCGGCGACTGGTTCAGCGGCTGGTCGTCCCGACCTGATCGGGAGGGCGAGGCGAGCTTCCTGCCAAAAAAAAACGGGCGCCCGAGGGCGCCCGTTGGGAAGGTGACCGCGGCTGAAGCCTGCGGCATGGAGGAAGCCTGGAAACAGTCTTCTCCGGCATGCACCGGCATGGCCGGCGCGGGGCAGGGCGGGCACGAGGCCCGCCCGACCGGATCAGACCGAGTAGTACATGTCGTACTCGACCGGGTGCGGCGTCATCTCGAAGCGCATCACCTCGGTCATCTTCAGCTCGATGTAGCTGTCGATGAAG
>VFQR01001274.1_pt1 | contig 20316 bp, 18 predicted proteins | sample 3512321 | NCBI WGS metagenome assembly VFQR01 (sample SAMN10412374, study PRJNA504923) | tailings metagenome | isolation source: Relicate 3 Philex TSF1 revegetated site | place: Philippines: Tuba, Benguet | collected 2017-08-29 | reverse complement strand
TCCGATCAATCGAAGCCACCTATGAATCACACATCAAACCCCAGCCGCTACCCCAACCGCGTTAACCCGAAGCGATTGCCCTGAAGTCCTTGGTGTCACCAATTGTATTGCGCCGGAATGGCGGCTAGTGGCCTCCCATGAGCTCTCATTTCAACTTCCGCCTCCTCGCGACGGATGGCGACGCGCGGCGCGGCGAGATAACGATGCCGCGCGGCACCGTGCGCACACCGGCCTTCATGCCGGTCGGCACCGGCGGCACGGTCAAGGCGATGTATATGGACCAGGTCCGCGACGCCGGGTCCGACATCATCCTCGGCAACACCTATCACCTGATGCTGCGACCGGGTGCCGAGCGGGTGGCACGGCTCGGCGGCCTGCACGAATTCGCGCGCTGGCCGTGGCCGATCCTCACCGATTCGGGCGGCTTCCAGGTCATGTCGCTCGCCGACCTCAGGAAGATCTCCGAGAAGGGCGTCACCTTCCGCAGCCATGTCGACGGGTCCGTGCACGAGATGTCGCCCGAGCGCTCGATCGAGATCCAGGGCCTGCTCGATTCGGACATCCAGATGCAGCTCGACGAGTGCCTGGCGCTGCCGGCCGAGACCGTCGAGGTCGAGCGCGCGATGGAGCTGTCGCTGCGCTGGGCGGAGCGCTGCAAGGCGGCCTTCGGCGACCAGCCGGGCAAGGCGATGTTCGGCATCGTGCAGGGCGGCGACGTGCCGGCGCTGCGCGAGCGCTCGGCCGAGGCGCTGGCCGGCCTCGGCCTCAAGGGCTACGCGGTCGGCGGACTGGCGGTCGGCGAGCCGCAGCCGGTCATGCTCGACATGCTCGAAATCGTCTGCCCGCTCCTGCCGGCGGACAAGCCGCGCTACCTGATGGGGGTCGGCACGCCGGACGACATCCTGAAGTCCGTCGCCCGCGGCATCGACATGTTCGACTGCGTGATGCCGACCCGCGCCGGCCGCCACGGCCTCGCCTACACGCGGCGCGGCAAGATCAACCTGAAGAACGCGCGCCACGCCGAGGACATGCGTCCCCTCGACGAGGAGAGCGACTGCCCGGCAGCACGCGACTACAGCCGCGCCTATCTCCACCATCTGGTGAAGTCCGGTGAGTCGCTCGGCGGCATGCTGCTGACCTGGAACAACATCGCCTACTACCAGAGATTGATGGCCGACATCCGCGGTGCGATCGAGACCGGCCGATTCGCCGAAGCGGCGGCTGCGATCAGCGAAGGCTGGGCGCGGGGCGACCTGCCGCCGTTGTCCTAAGGGCGGGGTACCAGCTGGCGGAGTTGCGCGCCGGCTCCTGCACGGGCTCGGTTGCCTGCCGCGTCGGCATCGGCATGCCCCTTCTGCACAATGGATCGGCAACTGGCACTGCCTGCCTCACCGCGCGGCTTCTGGCTGCAGAAAGCGCTTGCCTTTCGCTTCCGCCGCATCTGAAATGCGCTGACAGGGGACTGCCATTGGCCGCATTCGACGAGATGCACCCGGACGGAGCCGTGGTGCGACAACCCTACCGGGCCTACGAGGCGTGGCTCGACGCGCAGGATCCAGCGCGGCTGAACCAGAAGATGCGCGATGCCGAACGGGTCTTCCGCAAGACCGGCATCACCTTCAACGTCTATGGCGAGGAGGAGGCGGCCGAGCGCCTTATTCCCTTCGACATCGTCCCGCGCATCATCTCCGGCTCGGAATGGCGGCGGCTCACGCAGGGCATCGAGCAGCGCGTCCAGGCGCTCAATGCCTTCCTCGACGACATCTACCATCGCCAGGAGATCCTGCGCGCCGGGCGCGTGCCGCGCGAGCTGATCGCCGGCAACGAGGCCTTTCTGCCCGAGATGATCGGGGTGCGTCCGCCAGCCAGCGTCTACACGCACATCATCGGCGTCGATATCGTCCGCACCGCTGAGAATGAGTTCTTCGTGCTGGAAGACAACGCCCGCACGCCGTCTGGCGTCTCCTACATGATCGAGAACCGCGAGACGATGATGCAGCTCTTCCCGGAGCTGTTTCAGCGCATCCGCGTCCTGCCGGTCGAGAATTATCCGCAACTCTTGCGCCAGTCGCTGTCGGCAGTGGGCCCCCGCGGCGCCAGCCAGCCGACGATCGCGGTCCTGACGCCCGGCAGCTTCAACTCCGCCTATTTCGAGCACGCCTTCCTCGCCGACCAGATGGGTGTCGAGCTCGTCGAAGGCCAGGATCTGCGGGTCGTCGACGGCCACATCGCGATGCGCACCACAGAGGGCTACAAGCGGATCGACGTGCTCTACCGCAGGGTCGACGATTCCTTCCTCGACCCGCTGACCTTCCGGCCCGATTCCGCTCTCGGCGTCGCAGGCATCATGGACGTCTACCGCGCCGGTAACATCACCATCGCCAACGCGCCTGGGACCGGCATTGCCGACGACAAGGCGATCTATTCCTACATGCCGGAGATCGTCGAGTTCTACACCGGCCGCAAGGCGATCCTCGGCAACATCCCGACCTGGCGCTGCTCGGAGGCCGGGAGCCTGAAATACGTGCTGGAGCATCTCGGCGAGCTCGTCGTGAAGGAGGTGCACGGCTCGGGTGGCTACGGCATGCTGGTCGGCCCGGCGGCGTCAAAGAAGGAGAGGGAGGCCTTCGCCGAGAAGCTGAAGGCGCGGCCTGCCAACTACATCGCCCAGCCGACGCTGGCGCTGTCGACCTGCCCGATCCTCACCGACGCCGGACTCGCGCCCCGCCACGTCGACCTCAGGCCCTTCGTGCTCGTCTCCGACCGCATCCGCATCGTTCCCGGCGGCCTGACGCGCGTCGCCCTCAAGGCTGGCTCGCTGGTGGTCAATTCGTCGCAAGGGGGCGGGACGAAGGATACGTGGGTGTTGGATGATTGAGGGGGAGTAGGGAGTAGGGAGTAGGGAGTAGGGAGTGGGTTCGGTCGTTGGCTCTTACAGGGAACTGCTGGTGTGGCAGGGAGCGGTTGAATTGGCCGTCGCATGCTATGCCGCAACCAAGACGTTTCCGAGCAGCGAATCTTATGGGCTTACGTCCCAAATACGCAGATCCTCGACCTCTATCGCCGCCAACATCGCCGAGGGGAATGGCCGGGAGAACACAGGCGTTTACGTGCAGTTCCTTCGTATTGCTCAAGGCTCGCTGAAAGAGCTGGAGACGCATGTGATCGTCGCGGAGAAGGTGGGATTGATGTCTCGAGACGTGGCAGGTGAGCTGCTTCAGCGAACGGACGAGATCGGGAGGATGTTGCGAGCCCTGATCCGATCCTTGCAGAGGAAATCGTGATCATGAAGCACCTCTGCTTGTCTTACCTACTCCCTACTCGCTACTCCCTACTCCCTGGGACGCTTCCCGCCATCTGGGCAAGGGCGTGACATGCTCCTCGGCCGCACCGCCAACGGTCTCTACTGGATGGGCCGCTACATCGAGCGGGCGGAGAACATGGCCCGTCTGGTCGACGCCGGCCTGCGGCTGGCGCTGACGCACACGGACAGCGCGGCTGAGGAGTGGTCGTCGGTTCTGACCAGCGCCGGGGCGCGGGACGCCTTCCTGGAAAGCCACAGCGTGTTCGACGCCGATTCGGTCTCCGATTTCCTGCTGCGTGATACGCGGAATCCATCGAGCGTCATGTCGGCGCTCGACACGGCCCGCACCAATGCGCGCATGGTGCGCACGGCGCTGACGCGCGAAACCTGGGAGGCGATCAACGAGGCCTGGATGTCGTTCAAGCGGATGCTTGCCGACCCTCTCGACGAGCGCGAGCTGCCGCAACTCCTCGATGCGATCAAGCGCGAGACGGCGCTCATCCGCGGCGCCTTCCACGGCACGATGCTGCGCAACGAGATTTTCGACTTCACCCAGATGGGCATCTTCATCGAGCGCGCCGACAACACGGCGCGCATCCTCGACGTGAAGTACTATGTACTCCTGCCTTCGGTCGCCTGGGTCGGCTCCTCGCTCGACAACTACCAGTGGGAATCGATCCTGCGGTCCGTGTCCGCCCACCGCTCCTATCGCTGGGTCTACGAGGCTGAATACAAGCCGGTGAATATCGCCGACTTCCTCATCCTCAACCGCCGCATGCCGCGCTCGCTCGCCTTCTGCTACCGGATGATCGGCGAGAGCCTGGAATTCCTGGCGCAGGAGCACGGCGTGCGGCACGGCTGCCACCAGACCTTCGTCGACACCGCCCGCAAGCTCAACGAGATGACCATCCACGACGTGCTGAACGAGGGGCTGCACGAGTTCCTGTCGGATTTCATCGTCAGGAACAACGCGGTCGGCAACGAGATTGCGCGCGACTACAGGTTCTTCTAGATGCACCTGCGCATTTCCCACACGACGACCTACAGCTACGACGCGCCGGTGCGCTACGCGTTGCAGCGCGTGCGGCTGGTGCCGCTCTCCTCGCCGATGCAGAAGGTGCGCAACTGGATGCTGGCGGTTGAGGGCGCTCGCGAGGAGGTGCGCTTTGCCGATCATTTCGGCAATGACACGCGGCTCTTGAGCGTCGAAGGCGACCCGCATGAGATCACCATCACCGCCTCGGGCGAAGTCGACACACAGGACATGGCAGGGGTGCTCGGTGCCCACCGGGGATACGCGCCCCTCTGGCTGTTCACCCGCTCCACCGATCTTACGGCGATAGGCGAGGGAGTGGCGGCAATCGCCGCCGAGGCCGGCGAGGGGGCTGCACTGGATCGGCTGCATCGCCTGGTCGGCGTCATCGGCGAAAGGGTGGCCTACGAGACCGGCACGACCGGGGTGGAAACCACTGCCGAAGGCGCGATCGAGGAGGGCAAGGGTGTCTGCCAGGACCACGCCCACATCTTCATCGCCGCTGCCCGCAGCCTGGGATTTCCGGCCCGCTATGTCAGCGGCTATCTGCTGATGGAAGGCACGGTCGACCAGGTGGCGACGCATGCCTGGGCGGAGGCACATGTCGACAGCCTCGGCTGGGTCGGCTTCGACGTCTCGAACGGCATATCTCCGGACGAACGTTATGTGAGGCTGGCGCTCGGCCTCGACTACCGCGACGCGATGCCCGTCTCCGGAATTCGCACTGGACAGGCGGCCGAACAGCTTGCAGTACATATCACCGTCGAGCAGTAGCGCCGACTCGCCGCCTAACGGATTGCCCAGATGACCTACTGCGTTGGTCTCCGCATGGATCGGGGGCTGGTCTTCATGTCGGACACCCGGACGAATGCCGGGGTCGACAGCATCGCCACCTTCCGCAAGATGTTCACCTGGGAGAAACCGGGCGAGCGCGCGATCGTCGTGCTGACGGCCGGCAATCTCGCGACGACGCAAGCCGTCGTCAGCCTGCTTGACGAGCGCACCAAGGCGGTCGCCGACCGCTCGCCGTCGCTGCTGGAGACGCCGTCGATGTTCCAGACGGCGCGCCTCGTCGGCGAGACCGTGAAGGAGGTGATCGCCAGCACGACCCAGGCGGGGCAGTCGGCCGACGCGTTCGGGGCGTCCTTCATCGTCGGGGGACAGATCAAGGGCACCGAACCGCGGCTCTTCCTGGTCTATCCGGAAGGCAACTTCATCGAGGCGAACGAGGACACGCCCTTCTTCCAGATCGGCGAAATCAAATACGGCAAGCCGATCATCATTCGCGCCTACGATCCGGCAATGAGCTTTGCGGAGGCGGCCAAGCTGCTCCTCGTCTCCTTCGACTCGACCCAGAAATCGAACCTGTCCGTCGGACTGCCGGTCGATCTCCTCTTCTACGAGCGCGACAGCTACAGAATCGGGTTGCGCCGCCGCATCCAGAAGGATGACCCCTATTACCGCACAATATCCGAGGGTTGGTCGGAGGCGTTGAAGCAGGCTTTTACCCGGCTTCCCGATTTCCCGGAGTAGCAGGCAGACATCTGATGGACAACGACGAGTTTACGCACTGGCTGCTCAAGGCGGCCGAATGGGGCGCCGACTATCGCCGCACGGTAGCCGACCGCCCGGTACGGGCACAGACGGCGCCGGGCGAGGTCGCGGCGCTGATCCCGGATGCACCGCCCGAGGCTCCCGAAACGATGGAGGCGATCTTCGCCGACTTCGAGGAGAAGATCGTCCCCGGAATGACGCATTGGCAGCACCCGCGCTTCTTCGCCTATTTTCCGGCGAACGCCGCACCGGTCTCGGTGGTCGCGGAGCATCTCGTCGATGCGATGGCGGCGCAGTGCATGCTGTGGCAGACCTCGCCGGCTGCGACCGAACTCGAGACGCGCATGATCGACTGGCTCCGCCAGGCGATCGGGCTGCCGGACGCCTTCTCCGGCGTCATCCAGGATTCGGCTTCGTCGGCGACGCTCGCGGCGGTGCTTACCATGCGAGAGCGGGCGCTCGCCTGGCGCGGCAACGCCGAGGGCCTCTCGGGGCAGCAACCTGTCCGAATTTATGCGTCAGATCAGGTCCACACTTCGATTGACCGGGCGATCTGGATCGCGGGGATCGGTGAGGCGAATCTCGTGCGCATCGGCACGGCCGGTCACTTGCGCGGCATGGATGTAGCAATGCTGCGGCAGAGGATCACAAGCGACCGATCGGCGGGCCTGCTGCCGGCCGGCATCATTGCGAGTGTGGGCGGGACGAGTGTCGGCGGGACGGACGACGTCGCCGCCATCTGCGCCGTGGCGGAAGAGTTCGGCCTCTACGTCCATGTCGACGCCGCCTGGGCCGGATCGGCGATGATCTGCCCCGAGTTCCGGCACTACTGGTCTGGTGTCGAGCGGGCCGATTCCGTCGTCTTCAACCCGCACAAATGGCTGGGCGCGCAGTTCGACTGCTCGGCTCATTTCGTCCGCGAGCCGGAGGGTCTGGTGCGGACGCTGGCGATCCGGCCGGAATATCTCCAGACGCACGGCCGCGACGGGATCGTGAACTACTCGGAATGGTCGGTGCCGCTCGGGCGCCGCTTCCGCGCGCTCAAGCTCTGGTTCCTGCTGAGGCGGCACGGGCTGGAAGGCCTGCGGTCGATGATCCGCGACCACGTGCGATGGAGCGAGGCTCTCGCCGAGCGGCTTCGCCGCGAACCGGGCTTCGAGCTGGTGACGGAGCCGATGCTGTCGCTGTTCTCCTTCCGGCACGTGCCGGAAGGCGTTCAGGATGTCGATGCGCACAACCTGGCGCTTGTCCAGGCGATCAACGACGACGGGCGGATATTCCTCACACAGACGCGTGTGGATGGCCGGGTGGCGATCCGGTTTCAGTTGGGGCAGTTCGAGACGCAAGAAGCCGACGTTGCCTCCGCGTTCGATATCATCCGCGAGATCGCGGGAGGTCTGGGCTGGAAGATGGGACCCGCGGCTGGCGCGGGTCCCATTCCATGGTCCTACATGTAAGGCGACGCGCACCCTCGGCGCGGCCCGTGATAGGGCTGGAACGAGTTGTCCCATGCCCGGTAGGAGCGATAGCGCGCGCTGCACCACTCCACATGCTCGGGGCTGTAGTGGTAGGTGCCGCCGCTGCTTGCGGGAGGCGCGCTGGCGATCGCGCCGCCGATGATGGCGCCCGCTATGAATGCGGCAGGCGGGAACCAGAAGCCGTCATGATAGCGATAGCCGGGACGCGCGTAGCGATAGCCGCGGTGGCCACGCCAGTAGCGATGATCGCGGTCCCAATGTCCTCCGCGCCAGTGGCGACCGTCGCGCCAACCGCGCCAGTGGCGAGGGTGACGCTCGCCCCACTGGGCGAGATGGATGTCGGTGCCCTGTGTCTGAGCCGCCTGCAGCGCAGACGAGCCGGAGAACGGTGCCGCGGTGGCAGGAATGGCGGCGCCGAGCGACACCGTCATCGCGGCGGCGCATATGCCTGTGAGTAGTCTTTTCACTTCGACCTCCTTGCGGCCTCCCTGGAGACCGTCGGCTGTAGAACGTCATCCCTTTGTCCGGGAACGGTCGAAGAGGCGGCAGGGTTCCCCTGCGGAAGAGCCCGGTACAGGCTGAACCCGTGGGCCTTAGGCTTCCTTGAGCATGTCGGCGATCCTGCGCATCTGCTCGCCGACGAGGTCGCACTCCTCCGCCGATGAGAGCGCCATCGCCCGCTCGATCAGGCCCGTATAGACCTCCAGCGCCTGCATCAGCAGTGCTTCGCCCTCGGGCGTCAGCCGCAGCCGCAGCACGCGACGGTCCTTGGCATCGCCCTCGCGCAGCAGCAGCCCGCGCCGCTCGAGATCCGGCAGCAGCATGGTGATGTTGGAGCGTCCGACGAGAAGTCGGCGCGCCAGGTCCTGCTGCGAGATGCCAGGATGCCGGTAGACGTTCATCAGCATGTCGAGCTGCGCGATCTTGAGGTCGAGTGGCTGCAGGAGGCGCGTCAGCTCGCGCACGACCGCCTTTTCCGCGCGCACCACCGCGATCCAGTTGCGGAACCGCGGATTGTCCCAGGGAAGGTGTTGCTTATTGTTCATTCTTGAACTATGTTGTTCATGCTTGAACCATTTGAGAGGTGTCCGACTATGGCATCCATCGGGCTGGAAATCACCCGCGGCGTGTTCTCCGCTATCGAAGCGCTGTCGCCGCGTCTAGCGGGCCGGGCAGCATTCGCCCTGTTCGAGCGGACACCCAACCCCGCCCGCGTCAGCGAGCGCGAGAAGCGGCACAACGAGGCAGGGCGGCTCTTCATGGAGCGCGCCCGCCGGCACGACCTGAGGACCGACCATGACCGCGTCGTAGCCTACGAGTTCAAGCGGCCAGGCCGCCGTGCGCCGGCGGTGCTCCTGCTGCATGGCTGGGGCTCGCGCAGCGAGCACATGATGCCGCTGGCGGCCGAGCTGACGGCGAGGGATGCCCGCGTGATCGCGCTCGACCTGCCAGGCCACGGGGCGTCGTCCGGCAGACGCCTCAACATGGCGACCGCCGTTGCCGCCGTCGCTACAGTCGAGCAATGGCTCGGGCCGATCTCGACGATCGTCGGGCACTCCTTCGGCGGCGCAGTCGCGATCAATGCCGTGTCGGGGTCGATCGCAGGCGCCGCGCCGGTCGCTGCGCAGTCTCTCGTCCTTGTTTCGGCACCGAGCTCGATCCCTGCGGTCTTCGAGGATTTCAGCGGCTTCCTCCGCTCGGGACGGCGACGCAGATGGCGCTCGCCGAGCGCGTCGCGCTCATCGCTGGCCGCCCGCTCGCCGATTTCATCGGCGCGGAGCAACTCGCACGGCTCGCGCTGCCGACACTCGTGGTGCACGCGCCGGACGACAAGGAAGTGGCCTTCACCGAGGCACTGGCCTTCGAGAAGGCGGGGTCCCATGTGGCGTTGCTCCGGTTGCCGGGTCTCGGCCACAGGCGCATCCTGGCCGATTCGCAACTCGGACGCGCGGTCGGCGATTTTAACGAGCAGGCAGCTGGCGGCCCCATCGAGCGGGCGGCCTGACGGCCGTTCGTTTCATCAACTTCATGTGAACCCTGCGGCGGCGGCGCCGGCTTGCAACCTTGGGCGTGTCAAATTTGCAATGGCCGGACGCAAAACGCCGGCCCTATCGCCCTGCGCCGCTTAACGTTTTCCAGGTGAATCAATATAGTCCGTCGCCAACGACAAGAACGATTGGGGCGTCATCCGGAAATCCAGGCCGCGACCGGGTTCCAGCCATGGAACCGGTGGGGCCTTTGCGGCTTCAATATGATGATGGGCTTCGCACTGATGATTGGTGGGACATGAAGATTTCGACAACACGCAGCGCCCTCGTTGCAACGGCTTCCGTGCTGACGGTGGCGCTGGCGCTGGGCACGTCGCAGGCCTCGGCGCAGAACCTGTTCGAGCTGCTGTTCGGCGGCAACAACCGGGGGCCGGTCTATGCCGAGCCTCACTACCGGCAGACGCAGCCACAGCCGCAGCCGCAGCCGGCTCCGCAGCCACAGCGCACCCAGCCTGTCAGTGTCCCGCGCGTCGCCGGTCCGCAATATTACGACTACCGCGCCGACGCGCTGGTGAGGGTCGACTTCGCCGCGATCGCGATCGAGGACGATACGGCATTCCACCGGACGGAAGGCGTCCAGCTTGCCAGCGCCGGCGGCATCGACATCGACGTCGTGACGGCAACGACGCTTCAGCAGACATCCGACGAGCGCCCTGCCGTTGCTACCCCTCGGGTAGCCGATCCGGCACCGGCCGCCGACCAGCGGCGCAACACTGCACGGGGGGGTGGCTTCGGTACGCCCGATCCCGCCTTCGCGAGGGACGTGGAAGCTGCCGTCGAGGCGACACGCGCGCTGGAGCCCGAGCCCGCATCCGGTCCGCGGCTGACCGCCGACCTGCTCCAGGGGCTCGCTGAATTCGAGCTCTACGCCGAGAAGGCGGCCGCCGAGGCGATCGTTGCCCACTACGCCGCCAATCCCAACTTCATCTGGGTGTCCGCCGACGGTGCGAACGCCGCCGCCGAGCAGGCTCTCGTGGTGCTGGCCGACGCTGGCAGCCATGCCCTCGACCCGTCGCACTACGCCGTGCGGCAGCCGCGCCGGGGTGCGTCGGCGGAGGAACTCGCCCGCTTCGAGATGGAACTCTCGGCGCGTGTCCTGCGCTACGTCCGCGACGTCCATGGCGGGCGCATCGATCCGAACCGCATCTCCGGCTACCACGATCTCGAGGTTCGCGACATCGACTATGCCGGCGAACTGGCCGCGCTCGCCTCGGCTGGCGAAGGCGTCGCCGCACATCTCGCCACCCGTCCGCCGCAGAACCGCTTCTATGAGGCGCTGCGGGCCGAGCTCGCCACGCTTCGGACGACGGGCGAGAACGAGATCGTCGTCCGGCCAGACACCTTCGTGAGGCCCGGACAGACCAATGCCGAGTTCCCGAAGATCCTGGAGATCATCCGGCGCGATGCCGACGCCGCCTTCCTGGCCGAGCATGGCGAGATGCTCGACCGCCACGCCGGCTCGGAGCGCTACGTGGAAGAACTCGTGCCGGTGGTGCGCGCCGCGCAAGCCGCCAAGGGACTGCAGGTCGATGGCATCATAGGGCCGCAGACGGTCCGCGGTCTGGCAGGCGAGTCGGTCGCGGGGCGGATCGAGAAGGTGGAGATCGCGCTTGAGCAGGCGCGCTGGCTGCCGGAGTTCGCCTCGCGCTACGTCTTCCTCAACGCGCCGTCCTATCGCGCGACCTATTTCGAGAACGGTCGCGAGGCGCTCTCGATGCGGGCGATCTACGGCAAGAGCGAGACGCAGACCTTCTTCTTCAAGGACCGCGTCTCCTATGTCGAATTCCACCCCTATTGGGGCATGCCGCGCTCGATCCTGATCAACACCTATCTCTCGCGCGTCCTGCAGGACCCGTCCTATTTCGACCGCTCGGGCTATGAAGTGACCGACCGCAACGGCCGCCGCGTCTCTTCGGCCTCGGTCGACTGGGGTGCCTACGGCGCAAATATCCCCTTCGACGTCCGCCAGCTCCCCGGACCGCGCAATGCGCTCGGCGAGCTCAAGATCATGTTCCCGAACCGGCACGCGATCTACATGCACGACACGCCGGACAGGCACCTGTTCGACCGCGCCAACCGCGCGATCTCGAATGGCTGCGTGCGGCTCGAAGATCCGCGGGCGATGGCGGCGGCGGTGCTCGGCTGGAGCCGGGAGCAGGTGGCGAGCCGGCTGGCCGGCCAGCACGGGCGGCAGAACCTCGATGTCGAGGTGCCGGTCTACGTCGTCTATTTCACCGCCTGGCCCGACGAGGCCGGCGAGGTCCAGTTCTACGACGACGTCTACGGACGCGACCGCAGGGTTGCCGATGCGCTCGCCAAGATCGAGCGCCTGCGCGCGCCGAGCGGCTGAAGCAGTAGAATGAGGAAGACGAGGGGCGTCGCACGAGCGGCGCCCTTTTTCGTTGTTACAGCGAAGGGGTGCGCATGGTCGCGCCGGCTGGCAAGGTCGGATTGGATGGTGGGCGCGACAGGGATTGAACCTGTGACCCTTCGCGTGTGAAGCGAATGCTCTCCCGCTGAGCTACGCGCCCGCCTGGGCCTCGGCCCGGACTGGCGCGATATAGGCTGCGGCCCCGCCGCGCGTCAAGCGGCGAGGCGGAGCGGCAATCCGACTTCGCGCGCAGGTGAAGTTGAAACCCACCGGCCGCTCGTCTAACTGTCCGGCAAGCGGAGATCGATCCATGCTGATGCCCACGGAACTGCGGGTCTCCAAGGACAGGCGGCTCCTGACGGCCGCCTTCCCCGGCGAGCCGGCATACGAGCTGCCGGCCGAGATGCTGCGTGTCATGTCGCCCTCCGCCGAGGTGCAGGGCCATTCCCCTGAGGAGCGCGTGACGGTTCCGAACAAGCGCCATGTCGCGATCTCTGCCGTCGATCCGATCGGCAACTACGCCGTGCGCATCCGCTTCGACGACGGTCACGAGACCGGCATCTTCACCTGGTCCTATCTTCTCGAACTTGGACGGGAGAAGGAAGCACGCTGGCAGACCTATCTCGACGAGCTCCGTGCCAAGGGTCTCGACCGCGGCTGATCGCCGCCTGCCCGTCGGCTGTGGAAGCCGGGGAGGGGCGGCGCGCGGCCTTGCGACTCGGCTGGCGAATACGCACAAGAGGGGACAGGGAGAACCTCATGGGTAGCGCGCCGAACCCCCCGACCTTCATTCATTTGCGCGTCCACTCGGCGCTCTCGCTGCTCGAGGGCGCGTTGCCGGTCGGCAAGATCGTCGCCCACGCGGTGGCGGACGGCGCGCCGGCCATTGCCGTCACCGACACCAACAATCTCTTCGGCGCGCTGGAATTCGCGCAATACGCGGTCAAGTCCGGTGTCCAGCCTATCATCGGCTGTCAGCTCGACCTGGCGATGAAGGATGCGCTGCCGCAGGCCGGCCGCGGATCGAGGCGCGCCGGCACTCCGCACGCCGCGATCGTTCTCATTGCAGCCACCCAGGCAGGTTACGACAATCTCGTTCGGCTGGTCAGCCGCGCCTATCTGGATGTCCCGGCGGGGGAGGCCCCTCACATCACGGAGGAGTGGCTGTCTGGTGCGGCCGACGGCCTCATCTGCCTGACGGGAGGCCCGCACGGCCCGATCGGCCGTGCGCTAGCCGACGATCATGCCGCCATCGCCGAGGCCCGCCTCCTGCGCCTCGCAGCGCTGTTCGGGGACAGGCTCTACGTGGAACTGCAGCGTCCTCGCGGCTACAGCCGCGCCGTCGAGGCCGCGAGCGTCGAATTGGCATTCCGCCACGACCTGCCGCTCGTCGCGACCAACGAAGCCTTCTTCCGCGCGGCTGATGATTTCGACGCGCACGACGCGCTGATGGCGATCGCGGAAGGTTCGGTCGTGGCGGTCGACGAGCGCCGCAGGCTGACGCCCGACCACCATCTGAAGACCCAGGCCGAGATGGCTGCACTCTTCGCCGATCTGCCGGAAGCGCTGGAGGCGACGGTCGAGATCGCCCGGCGCTGCTCCTATTATCCAGGCACCCGAGCCCCGATCCTGCCGCGCTTCACCGGGGCCGACGCCGCTGATGCCGAAGCGGCACTGCAGGCGGAGGCCGACGAACTCGCCCGCCAGGCCCGCGAGGGGCTTGAGGCGCGCCTCGCCTCGCATGGCCCCAGCCAGGGCTACAGCGAGACCGACTACCGCGAGCGGCTGGACTACGAAATCGGCATCATCACGAGGATGAAGTTTCCGGGCTACTTCCTCATCGTCGCCGACTTCATCAAATGGGCGAAGTCACGGGGCATCCCGGTCGGCCCCGGCCGCGGCTCGGGCGCCGGCTCGCTGGTCGCCTACGCGCTCACCATCACCGACATCGATCCGCTGCGCTTCTCGCTGCTCTTCGAGCGCTTCCTCAATCCCGAGCGCGTGTCGATGCCCGACTTCGACATCGACTTCTGCCAGGAGCGACGCGAGGAGGTGATCCGCTACGTCCAGGAGAAGTACGGCCGCGACCAGGTCGGCCAGATCATCACCTTCGGAACCCTCCAGGCACGCGCCGTTCTCCGCGACGTCGGCCGCGTCCTCCAGATGCCCTACGGCCAGGTCGACCGGCTCTGCAAGATGGTGCCTGCCAACCCGGCCAATCCGGTCAAGCTCAAGGACGCGATCGAGGCCGAGCCGCGCTTCGCCGAGGAGGTCGAGAAGGAGCCGGTGGTCGGCACGCTGCTCGAGATCGCGCAGAAGCTCGAGGGCCTCTACCGCCACGCCTCGACCCACGCCGCCGGCATCGTCATCGGCGACCGCCCGCTGTGGGAACTGGTGCCGATGTACCGCGACCCGCGCTCCGACATGCCGGTCACCCAGTTCAACATGAAGTGGGTCGAGCAGGCGGGCCTGGTCAAGTTCGACTTCCTCGGCCTGAAGACGCTCTCGGTGTTGGAGAAGGCCGTCGCCCTCATCCGCTGCGGCGGAACCGAGATCGACCTCTCGCGCATCCCGCTCGACGATCCCCAGACCTACGCGATGCTGTCGCGCGGCGAGACCGTCGGCATCTTCCAGGTGGAATCGGCCGGCATGCGCAAGGCGCTGATCGGCATGAAGCCGGACTGCATCGAGGACATCATCGCGCTGGTCGCGCTCTACCGGCCGGGCCCGATGGAGAACATTCCGACCTACAACGCCCGCAAGCACGGCGAGGAGGAGGTCGACTCGATCCACCCGAAGATCGACCACCTGGTGAAGGAGACCCAGGGCGTCATCGTCTACCAGGAGCAGGTGATGCAGATCGCGCAGGAGCTTGCCGGCTATTCGCTCGGCGAAGCTGACCTGCTGCGCCGCGCCATGGGCAAGAAGATCCGCGCCGAGATGGACAAGCAGCGCGAGCGCTTCGTCTCGGGCTCGGTCGAGCGCGGCGTGTCGAAGCCGCAGGCGAACTTCATCTTCGACCTCCTGGCCAAGTTCGCCGACTACGGCTTCAACAAGAGCCACGCCGCCGCTTACGCGCTCGTCTCCTACCACACGGCCTATCTGAAGGCGCACTATCCGGCGGAGTTCCTTGCCGCGTCGATGACCTTCGACATGTCGAACACCGACAAGCTGAACGACTTCCGGCGCGACGCCATGCGGCTCGGCATCGAGGTCGTGCCGCCGTCCGTCGTGTCGAGCTTCCGCGACTTCGAGGTCCATGGCGGCCGCATCCTCTATTCGCTGGCCGCACTGAAGGGCGTGGGCGAGGCCGCCGTCGAGCACATTGTTGCGAGGCGCGGCGAAAAACCCTTCGTAAGCCTCGAGGACTTCTGCTCCCGCATCGACCCCAAGATCGTCGGCAAGCGCGTCTTCGAGAGCCTGATCTCGGCCGGGGCGCTCGACTGCTTCGGCCATGGCCGGGCGGCGATGATGGCCGGTATCGACAGGCTGATGGGCATGGCTTCGCGCGCCCAGGAGAACGCGATGAGCGGCCAGTCCGACATCTTCGGGATGGCGCTCGGCGCCGAGCCCGAGAAGCTCCATCTGCCGGTGGCGGATGCGTGGCTGCCGGCCGAGACGCTACACCGCGAGTTCCAGGCCGTCGGCTTCTATCTGTCCGCCCATCCGCTCGACGAGTACCGCCAGGCGCTCGACCGCCTGCGGGTCCAGAGCTGGGGCGAGTTCCAGGCGGCGGTCAAGCGCGGCGCGACCGCCGGCCGGCTCGCCGGCACGATCACCTCCCGCCAGGAGCGGAAGACACGGACGGGCAACAAGATGTGCGTGCTCCAGCTTTCCGACGCCACCGGCCAGTTCGAAGCGGTGATGTTCTCCGAGACGCTGGCGCAGTACCGCGACCTGCTCGAGGTCGGCGCGTCGATCGTGGTGACCGTGGCTGCGGAGGACCGGCCCGAGGGCATCAACCTCCGCATACAGACCGTGCAGTCGCTGGAGCAGGAGGCAAGCAGGGTCCAGAAGGCGCTGCGCATCTTCGTCCGGGACGCCGCTCCGCTCGGTGCGCTGACAGGCAGCCTCGCCCAGCGCGGCGACGGCCAGGTGAGCCTCGTCGTCATCAAGGAAGGCGGGCTGGGCGAGGTCGAGATCGAGCTGCCCGACCGCTATTCGATCTCCCCGCGCGTCGCCTCGGCGATGAAGGCCGTGCCGGGGGTCGTCGAGGTGGAACTGGTCTAGGCCTCATTCCGTTCGGCAGGAAGTGTGGCCGGCGAAGGCCGGCAGACAACAGACGGAGCGACTGCAATGAACCGAAGCGTGACGCGACTTCTCCCCGCGCTGATCGCGGCCTTGATATTCGCCTTGCCGGCGCGGGCCAGCGACGCCCAGTTTCTCCAGTCGCTTTCGGGCAACTGGACGGGCGGCGGCCCGGTGCGGATGACGCCGGATTCCTCGCCGGTCAACGTTTCCTGCTCGCTGGCAGGCGAGGCCGCTGCGGCCAGCGCCTCGCTCGGCGGCAGCTGCACCGGCATGGTCATCTTCAGCCGAGAGATCGGCGCCGACCTGCAGCTTCAGGGCGGAACCTTCGTCGGAACCTATGTCGGCTCGCCGCGCGGGACGGCTTCGCTGTCCGGCCGGCTGAGCGGCAACACGCTCGAGATGGCCCTCCAGTGGCCCGGCCATCCCCCGGCGACCATGCGGCTCGCGCAGCCGGCGGAGGGCCAGATGGTGCTGACGACGATCGAGCAGAACCAGCAGACCGGCGAGAATGTGGTGACGGCCGAGCTGCGGCTGACACGTCAGTAAGAGGTTACTGCTGCTCGTCCGCCGGTTCCGCCGACCGGCGCCGGCCGAGCCCGAACGTGTACCCCGTCTCGACCGCCTCCTTGCCGAACTTCTCGCGCAAGCGGTCCATCGCGCCCTCGGCCAGCGCCAGACGCCCGGCGCGGAGGTCGACGAGGTCGGGCGGGTCTGCCGCATCTCCCGCCGCGAGATCGCTCACACCGATGCCGATGAGGCGGTAGCGCGTGCCATCCGCCTCCTTGCGCAGGAGTTCCAGCCCGACCCTGAAGATGCGGTCCGCCAGCCGTGTCGGATCGGCGAGCTGGCGGTTGCGCGTCCGGATGCGGAAATCGGACGACTTGAGCTTGAGGACCACGACTCGGCCGGCGATGCCCGCCTTTTTCAGCCGCGCCGACACCTTTTCCGAAAGCCGACGCAGGATCGGGACCAGATCGTCCAGGCGATCAAGGTCGCGGTCGAAGGTCGTCTCCGCCGAGACGCTGCGCGCATCGTGGTCGGCATGCACGCGCCGCTCGTCCATGCCGCGCGAGAGGTGGTAGAGCCGGTCGCCCATCGTACCGTAGCGGCGGGCGAGCTCGCCGCGTTCCATCTGCTGTAGCTGACCGATGGTACGGATGCCGTCGCGCTCCAGCGTCTTCTCGAACGCCTGGCCGACGCCCCAGATCAGCGTCACCGGCCGGGGCGCCAGGAAGGAAAGCGCCTCGGCCCGCCCGATGACGGAGAAGCCGCGCGGCTTGTCGAGGTCCGAGGCGACCTTGGCCAGGAACTTGCAGTAGGAGAGCCCGACCGACACTGTGATGCCGAGGTCGCGCTCCACCTGCGCCGCGAAACGCGCCAGCACCAGAGCCGGCGGCATGCCGTGCAGCTGCCTGGTGCCGGAGAGGTCGAGGAAGGCCTCGTCGATCGACAGCGGCTCGACCAGCGGTGTGAGCGCCAGCATCCGCTCGCGCACCTGGCGGCCGACGGCAACATACTTCTGCATGTTCGGCTTGATGACCACCGCCTCGGGGCAGGCGGCCAGTGCCTTGAACATCGGCATCGCCGAGCGCACGCCCCTGATCCGGGCGATGTAGCATGCCGTGGAGACGACGCCCCGCTTGCCGCCGCCGATGATCACCGGCCGGTCCTTGAGTGCGGGATTGTCGCGCTTTTCGATCGCCGCGTAGAAGGCGTCGCAGTCGACATGGCCGACCGCGAGGTCGTCGAGTTCGGGATGGCGCGCGAGGCGCGGGCTGCCGCAGGCCGTGCAGCGCCTACTACCATCCAACTGCCTCGTCAGGCAGTCGCGGCAGAAGGCGGGCGAGGCGGCGTCGGCGAGCACGATGATCCGTCGGAACGTCTGGTGAACGAAACCCTAGACCTCGCCCGCGTCGCGAACAAGCGGCTCAAGTCGCGCAGCTGACTCAGCGCGACGCTGCGAGATGCCGCCGCACCGCATACATGGCGACGGCGGCGGCGTTCGAGACGTTGAGCGAGCGGATCGCCCCCGGCATGTCGAGCCGCGCGAGCGTCGCGACCGTCTCGCGCGTCTTCTGGCGAAGGCCCTTGCCCTCGGCGCCGAGGACGAGCGCGATGCGGCCGCCGGCAAGGCTCTCCTCGAGCGGTGCCGGCCCGTCGGAATCGAGCCCCACCGTCTGGAAGCCGAGCGTCGCCAGCTCCTCGAGCGCGGCGGCGAGATTGCGCACCTCGACATGATCGATGTGCTCCAGCGCGCCGGAGGCGGCCTTCGCGAGCACGCCGCTCTCGCCGGGGCTGTGGCGCGAGGTGGTGATGAGCGCCCCCGCGCCGAAGGCGACCGCCGAGCGCATGATCGCGCCCACATTGTGCGGATCGGTCACCTGGTCGAGCACCAGCACCAGCGGGGCGTCGGCGAGCTGCGACAGCGGCTTGGCCGGCAGTGGATCGGCGTCGGCGACGACGCCCTGGTGCACGGCATCGGCTTCCACGAGCGCGTCGATGCGCCGCGGCTCGACGATCTCGACCGGGAAGGGCAGGGACTGGTCCTCGGCGAGACCGAGCCGCCCGAGCGCATTGCGCGTCGCGAGCAGCCGCCTGATCCGCCGGCGCGGGTTGTCGAGCGCCGCCCGCACCGTGTGGAGGCCGTAGAGCCGCACCGCACCGTCGCTCGCGTCGGCCGCCGGCTGTGCGTCGCGGTGCTTGCGCCGCAGGCGCGCATAGTGGCTGTCCTTGGGTGTGCGGGAGGGCTCGCGATCGCTCATGGACCTGCCTATATTCGGTTCGGAGCGCCGCGGCCACTGCCGTGAATGCGGTTGACACACAATGGCCGCCTCGCCATAAGGCGCATCGCTGCGATGCGGCTCGTACGCGCGCAGCACTCGAACTCCGGTTCCCGCGATGGAGGGGTGTCCGAGTGGTTAAAGGAGACGGACTGTAAATCCGTTGGCTCAGCCTACGCTGGTTCGAATCCAGCCCCCTCCACCACCGCCGGAACCGGAACGACAAGACCCTCTGGCCATAGGCTTGCGATGCCGAGCAGGCGCCATCCGCCGCCTTGGCGAATGGCAGCTCATCTGCAGTGTCGTGCAGGCCGTCGAGTCGAGGTTCGGGTCTTGTTGCGGCCCCGCTTCGTCCTTGACCTCCAGCCGGCAGTTCAATACCTAGCAGGCTCCGAGGCGGGTATAGCTCAATGGTAGAGCAGCAGCCTTCCAAGCTGAATATGCGGGTTCGATTCCCGCTACCCGCTCCAGCTTCCACGACCGATCCTGCCGAATTGCCTCCGAGCGAAGCCGCGGCGAATATGGGGATCGCCTCACGGGGCCTGTTCCTGCCGGCGCGGTCAGCGGGTATGATGGATCAGAATCCAGGCGGATATCCGATGCGGCAATACCACCAGCTCCTCTCCCACGTCCTCGAGAACGGCGTCGACCGCAGCGATCGCACCGGGACCGGCACGCGCTCGGTCTTCGGCTACCAGATGCGTTTCGACCTCGATGACGGCTTTCCGGTCACCACGACGAAGAAGCTGCATCTGAAGTCGATCATCCACGAATTGTTGTGGTTCCTCGCGGGCGACACCAATATCGGCTACCTCAACCAGAACGGCGTGACGATCTGGGACGAGTGGGCGGACGAGAACGGCGACCTCGGCCCCGTCTACGGCGCGCAGTGGCGCTCCTGGCCGACGCCGGACGGCGGCTCGATCGACCAGATCGCCCGCGTGGTCGAGGAGATCAGGACCAATCCGAACTCGCGCCGGCTGATCGTCAGCGCCTGGAACCCGGCGCAGGTGGACGAGATGGCGCTGCCGCCATGCCATTGCCTGTTCCAGTTCAACGTCGCGCGCGGGCGGCTCTCCTGCCAGCTATACCAGCGCTCGGCCGACATCTTCCTCGGCGTGCCATTCTTTTCCGGCATAGCAGGACAGGCCTACGGATCAATGCATTGAAACTATTATTGGATCTCGAACAACAAGAATAGCACCGCTATTTGCGGATGGACAAAGTAGCGTCGTCTGCGATCAAGAGGCCATAGCCTGCCGCACCGCACATTCATCGCAGAGATGGCGCAGGCGGCGGCCGACGGGCTCGCTTGGGGAGCTTACCAGCAGCTAGAGCTTTCGATCTGATATCCCACCTTCCTTGCCATCCCCTTCCGGACCCGGATGCCGGGTCCTTCCGTCTCCGTCTCAGGCAGGAACTCGACGCCCGCCTCCTCGAGGGCCTTCTGGACGCGCAGGCTGACCTCGAGCCCGACCGGCTCGCAGGCCTCGATGC
>VFQR01001273.1_pt1 | contig 20332 bp, 18 predicted proteins | sample 3512321 | NCBI WGS metagenome assembly VFQR01 (sample SAMN10412374, study PRJNA504923) | tailings metagenome | isolation source: Relicate 3 Philex TSF1 revegetated site | place: Philippines: Tuba, Benguet | collected 2017-08-29 | reverse complement strand
GCTTGCAGTTCAGGTTGCCGCCGGTGTCGGTGGTGATGCGGTTGCCGGCGGTCGATGACGCATCTTCATTGTTGAGCGTCATCTGGTGGGCGGTCGTGTTGATGAGCTCGACCTCGATGCCGTCGCCGCCTCCGGTCAGACCGCCGATGTTGAAGGCGCCGGTGGGCCCGGTGACCCGGAGCGCCGAGAACGCCGGGCGGGACGCGTTCTGGTTCGCGCCGTTCGCCAGCGTCAGTGCGGCCATGCGGTGGGCGACGTCGCCGTTGACGTCGAGAATCGCCGCCGGGTTGATCGTGCTCAACCCCACCTTACCGTCTGCCGCAATGGAGATTCGCTGGATATTGGTCGTCAGAAAGTGAAGGGGCGAAGCGCCGAGGTTGCCCATCTCGACGCCGTAGCTGTTGCTGAAGCGGATGCAGTTGGTGGCATAGGTCGCATCGGTGATGATGTATCCGTAGCCACCTGCCGGACACTGGATGTCCAGCCTCGCGGAATAGCCGGAGGCGGTCGTGCGGCCGAGGAGAAGGTCGCCTCCCGACAGCAGTCTCATCCGCTCGGCGCCGGCCGTATGGAACTCCATCCGGTCGCCGTTGTGGATATATTCGATCTTGCCAACGGTGTTGCTGTCCGGGTCTCCGAAGTGGATGGCCGAGTTGAAATTGGCGGCCGCATTGAGCAGCCAGTAGGAGTTGCCGCCGCCGAACGTCTGGGCCAGATAGCCCCCGCCCGGCGAGACGCGGGCCGCAGACGTGCCAACCTGAAGCGGCGAGGTGGGCGCCGTCGCTCCACCAAGTCCGAGATAGCCAAGATTGGTCAGGGCCGCGCGAGCAGTCCACGTCGCAGAGGCGTAGCTCGACCAGATCAGACTCGTCCCCGCACTGTCCCCCGGCCGATTCAGACCCACGGACCAGCCCGTCGCCCCGCCTGAGACATGCATGCGGTGAGTGGCATCGGCGGCGGCACCGACGAGCTGGTGATAGGCCCCCGTGCCGCCCTGGATCGTGCCGACCACGGTGAGGTTGCCCGAGCCGTCCTCGCTCGTTTGCGACTGGCCGAGCCCGCCGGCCGTGTCGGTGAAGCGCCAGAGTCGGCCAGCCGTGGTTCCGCTGGCCTTGGTGACCTTCTCGCTGTCCACCTCGGCGATCGCCGCCTGCACAGTCGTCGCAGCCACGCCGCCCGTCGGCGTGAAGGCGATCTCGGACGCAGCGGTCGCGCCGCTGACCGTCCAGGCGGCCCCCGTGTAGATCCGGAGCACGGCCGAGCCATCCACCGTCACCTTCATGCCCGCGATCGGCGCGATGAAGATCCAGCGGGTGTTCGCCGCGTCGTATTGCGCGATGTAGCCATCCTTGCCGGCGAAGGCGCCGGTGGCGGTGGCGATGACGAGGTGGCGGTCCCCGTCCGCCGGCGAACCCGGCGGGGCCGTCGCCAGGCTGATGACCGGGATCGAGCGGTTGTCCTCGACTGCCGCCAGGAGCTTCGCATAAACCTCGCGCGTCACCTCGGCATTGGCGGCGAGCGAGGTGCGCAGCCGCGAGACCGGCGCGATGTCGAACTGCACCGTGCCGGAGGTCGGCGCATTGCGCAGCAGGGTCAGCGTGCCCGCGGCGACGGCGTCGATCGCCAGCTCCATCCCGTTCGGATCGGGCGCCCGGTCACCACGCACCACGCCCTCGAGGATCGGGTTGGTGCCGGTCACGGTGACGGACTTCGACCCCGCCGTGAAGGTCAGGGTCGCAGCCGCATTGGTGATGTAGGCGACGTCGGACATGGGTCGGGGTTCCTCGCCGGGTGGCGGAAGGGGCGGAAGAGGCAGAGGCGTCAGGCGCTCACGATCTCGGCCGGATCGGCCATGCGGCCGAAGGCGTAGAAGGTCTCGGGGTCACCGAGCGCATGGGTGGCCGAGATGCGCCAGAGCGCGTTCGACCAGGGCAGCGCGATCGGGGTGCCGGCCGCCTCCGCGTCCCGGAGGCGCCCGATCAGCGCCGCATGGCGGTCAGTGTCCGTCGACATGAAGACGAGGTCGTCTTCCTCGCCGATGCCGCCGCGCAAGAGGCTCGCGGGGTCGCGGCGGATGAGCAGCTTCTCGATGTCCACGGCTCACCTCTTCGGCAGCAGGATGGTGACGTTCGAGGAGATCTTCAGCGGCATGCCGTTGCCGGCGCCGTCGCCGCCCGGCTGCATGCCGTTGGCCGTGGTCGGGCCCCAGCGCCTGGCGAGGTAGACGTTGTAGGTGCCGGCCTTGGCCTGGAAAATGTCGACGAGCACCGACTGCTGCATGCCGAAGCCGTAAATGACGATGCCGCCGGAGGGCGAGTAGCCCGAGTAGTTGGGGCAGAGGCCCTCCCGGCTGACGTAGACGCCTCCGGCGCCGTCATCGAGCTCCAGCCGGTAGGCGACGACCATGGGATTGTAGGAGCCGCCGTTCCAGCCGTTGGTGGTGTTCCGCGCCGCGATGTCCATGAGGACGGCCACGGGGCAGAAGTCCGAGCCTGAGGCGCCGTCGCCGATCGAACCCGGGTTCTCCGGAACGGTGAGCGTGCCGAGCGAGGAGAAGCGCAGATAGGTGTTGCCGATGCCGCCCGAGGTGTTGCCGGTGCCGACGTTCTCGTGCGAGCCCGGTTCGGCCCGGGCGAACTCGAAGAACTCCGAGAAGTCGCCGGACTTGAAGCGATCGAAGAGCACCGTACGCGTCGCGGCGTCGAACACCACGAAGGGCGCGCCCGTCGCATCGAGCCATTCGCTGCGATCCGCCGTGTTCTGGATCTTGCTGCGGACCGTGCCGCCATCGTCATAGATGGCGATGCGCTGGCCCGTTGCCTTGTAGGTTCCGTCATCGCCGGTGATCGAGGCCTCGACCTCGAAATAGGCGAGGTAGGAATGCGGCCCGGCCACCGCGCCGAGCCGCATCTTCACACCCGCGCTGCCGGCGCCGAAAACGGCCTCCATCACCTGCTCGGCCAGGGCGAGCGACTGTGCCTCGGTGATCTTCGTCGTCTCCAGCGTGTTGATCGACGCGGTGTTAGCGCCGATGGCGCTCTCGGCATCGTTCATCCGCACGGTCAGGGCTAAGTCCGCCTCTGTCAGCGCAACCTCGACCGTTTCCAGCTCGGCCCGGGCAGAGCCCCTCACCGATTTCAGCTTCTCCACCTGAACCGCGGCGCCATCGAGCACCGCCTGTTCGAGCGCCTGCTGCGAGGCCGTCACCTGCTCGACGAGGTCCCGCGCCGCCTTCAGCTGCGCCGCCATGGCGGTAAGGCCGGCCGTTGTCGCATTGTCGAAGGCCTGCCAGTCCACCGACCCCGGCGGGACCGTCACGTCCAGCTCGGCCAGATCGACGATCGGCGAGGCATGGCCAGCGCCGCGGTCGCCGAAGGGCACGACCCGCACCTGCATGGCGTAGTTGTCGACGACGACGTCGCAGGCGTTCACCGGGCCGTCATAGACCGGCACCCAGACCACCGCCTCGTCGTATTTCACCTCGACGACATAGCGGGTCGCATTGGGTGCAGTAGGCCAGGAGGCCTCGAGGCGCGTCTCGAACAGCACCTGCCGCAGGCGAGCGTCGAGGCTGACGACGCGCGGCAGGTTGCGCGAGGGATAGGTCAGGGTCGGCGGGCGCGGCGCCTCCTCGACCTCGTCCGGTGCGTGCACGACCTCGGCGTCGAGGAACCCGACCACCTGCGCCTTGTCGCCCCGCGGCTCGACCGAGACCACCTGCATCCGCTTCAGGAAGTCGAAGGCCTCCCCCATCACCAGCGTCGGCGGCGCGGCATCCGGCGCCCTGTCGAGCGCATCGGCCAGGGTCATGCCGGTGGCGGTAAGGAGCGATGCAAGGTCGGTGTCGTTGAACACCAGGTGGCGCGGCGTCGCCCCCTCGGTCACCCTGCAGGGCCCGAAGAGCCCCCCGGTCTTCGTCCGGATAGCGGCATACATGGTCACGCCATCGGGCCATTGCGGGGCGCGGGGAAGCCGGACGGTGCTGCCGGAGAGCCCGACGACCGCATGGGCGGAACCCCAGGCCTGCGGGGCGCGGGACTGGATGTCGAGGTGGTCGCCATAGTTCAGGGTGTGGCCTTCGAGCAGCATGGTGAAGCTCGGGCCGATGCGCCGCTTCACCTGGGCGTTCCACTTGAACACCGCCTCGCGCGTTGCATGGGCGCGACTGGTGACACCGCGCAGCTCCTCCGTCACCGGATTGACCGGTGAGGAGCCGATGGGCACCACCACCTGCGCCGGCCGCCAGGTCTCCTGGTCGATGTAGTTGACGATCAGGCCGTCGGGAGCGTTCTCGTCACGGAAGTTCGCGGTCAGCGAGAAGCTGCCGGCCACCATCTCGCGGTCTGTCACCAGCATGCGGGGCGAGGCCTGCCACTCGTCGCGGACGAGGCCGAGGATGTGGCCATACCAGCGGTGCTTGCTCCGCGCCGCGCCGAAGGCGAGGTCGACGGCCTCACCCACCTTCACGGCGTTCTTGAACTCATGATCGAAGCAGTCGCCGCGCGCATCGGCCGCCGCCGCGGCGGCGATCCACTCGTCGAGCTGGAAGCGCTCCAGCGGCAGCTTGCCGCCATAGTCGGCATTGCTGCGCAGGTTGATGGCGGCCCAGATCGGGTTGCGGGTCGGCTGCTCTTCCCATGCCGAACCGGTCCAGACGGGCAGGATGCGCGTGCCGCGATAGCGGATGCGGCGCGAGGAATAGTCCGAGAGCTGCTTCGTCGCCTTGATCCGCACGGCGACCATGGTCCCCTCCGGGAACACCGTCTCGCCGGGGATCTCGGCGCGCAGGCCCGCCGCATAGAAGTCGGTGTTGTCGCCGGTCGTCGGCTCGGCATCGCGGCGGAACCGGAGGGCGTAGCGCTGCGCCACCGCCTGGGGAAAGGAATGCGTGAAGCGGTGCGGCTTGCGATGCAGGCCCGAGTAGCGGCGGGTGGTCGAGACTGCAGCCCCGGTGGCGGCGCCGGCCGCGTCGATCGGGCGAATTTCGACGGTGTAATCGGCGAAGGTGTCGTGGTTGTTGCGCGAGAAGCCGTTCGGCAGCGCGATGTCGAGGTGGATCAGGTTGGTGACGTCGTTCGGATTGCAGACCGGGAACCACGGCGACCAGCCGCCCCCGGCCGAGCCCGGATGGTCGAATTCGAGGCCGTTCACGTCCGCCGACTGGTGGACATTGGTCGGAAACAGCGTCACCGGCTCGCCGGGTTCGATGAACTCGATCTGGATGTCCTCGAAGGGGTCGAGCACGCCGGGCGAGGTCGGGCGGTCGCCCTCGTCATTCGTCCAGAACAGCGAGCCGTCCGGCACGGTGCCACCCGGCCCGGTGCCGGTGCCGTCCGTTGCGGCGGCTTCGGCGGTCCAGAACTCGATGTCGTCGACCAGCAGCGCCTCGTGCTCGTACCGGCCGTCGCCGATCATGAAGAGGCCCTGGAAATACTCGACGTTGCCCGAATAGGTCTTGTAGGGGATCGCGGCGTAGTCGAGATCGCGCTGCAGGCGTCCATAGGCGTCGGGGATGGTCTCCAGCGGCCGGGCCGTATTGCCCGCGGCATTGAACGAATAGAGGTTGTCCTCGTCGCTGCGGTTGCCAGGCTTCGGATAGACCAGCGTGTTGTAGAGCATCATGCCGCCGGCGACGATCACCGCCTTGGTGACGGTCGCGAGCAGCGCCGAGCCGGCGAGCGTCGGGCCGATCGCCCAGCTGGCGAAGACGGTGAGCGCGATCAGCGCGATGAGACCGCCGATCTGCTTGCCCTGCTGGCCGCCGAAGGGCCGCGAGACGAAGCGCACCACGTCGCCCGGGGCGAAGCGGCGGGTCTTCCAGCCGTCGTCGCGCCGCAGCACCGGCCGGCCGTTGATGACCAGGATGGTGTCGAGGTCGAAGCGCCAGCGGTGGCGCTTCAGGAACTTCGCCACGCTCTCGCCGGCGCGCGCCATCGCCTGGCGCGCCAGCGCGCCCGGGGCGACGACATGCTGCACGGCGATCGGCTGGGCGACGGCGAGGACGGTCATGGACCCGCTTCAGGTTCCGGAACGAGGATGGTGGTGATCCGCCAGTAGGCGGCGGCGAGATGGCCCGGCCGGTCCATGACGACCCGCTGGGCGGAGCAGCAGTGGAGCATCGCGCCCTCGGGCTGCAGCCAGAGGCCGACGTGATGCGGAATGTCGCCCCGGGCCATCATCACGATGGCGCCGTCGGGGGCGGCGAAGGGGCGCGGCACGGGCAGAGCCGCCCAGCCGGCGCGATGACGCGGATCGGAGAAGGCCCGGGCCACCTTGCGCACCTCCGCGGGGCCGATGTCGGCATCCGGGAGCGCCGGCCCGCCGAACAGCCTCGGCCGGGCGTGGGCGACGAGACCCCAGCAATCGAAGGCGTCCGGGCCGCGGCCGCGGTCGCGATAGGGCTTGCCGATCAGGCCGGCGAGGATGGTCGCGCGGGAGCCCTCACCCATTGAGGTTGTTGAAGCGGTCGGCGGTGTATTTCAGCGACGGCACCATGACGTCGGCATGGGTGTCGATGGAGCACTCCCCCTCGACCGTGCCGTTGGCCATGGTCACGCCGGTGACGACGAAGACGACTGGGCCAAAGACGATCGTGTCCGGATCGCTCTTGAAATACTGCCTGAGGATCAGGGTCGCATCCGCCTGAACCTCAACGGCCTTTTCGATATAGGGCCAGAGCCGGCCGCCGATATTGGCGATCGTGATGCGGCAGGTGACGGCGCCGTTGGCGGCGCGCACCGGCATGGACGACGAGAAGCCGAGCGGCTCGAAAGTCACGAGCTCGCCGGCGTTCACCGGAGCATCGTCCTCGAGGCGGAGGGCGTAGGCGCGTCGGGCCGCGACGGCGCGAACCGGCACGATGACGTCCTCGGCCGTGATGCCGGGATGGAGAAACTCCAGCGTCACCAGCCGGCCGGCATTGCGGCGGTTGGAGGCTGCGGCCTCGGCCCAGGCCTCGTCGAAGGTCGGGTCGCTCATCAGGCGCCCTCGTCCGGAATGATCTCGAGGGTCGCGGTCACCTCGACGAAGCGGCCGCGAATGCTGCCGCGCGGCGCCTCGCCGTCGACCACGATCAGGCCGGTGCGGGTCGCCCCTCCCGCGTCGACCCAGTTGCCCTCCCAGCCCGCGGCCCGGTGGTCGATGAAGAACGGGCGCATCGTCTCGCTCCATTCGGCCGGGGTGAAGCGCCAGAGCACCTGGACCCGCACCACCTCGTCGGCATCCAGCGCCTCGCGGGCCGTGTTGCCGGCCTCCATGCGGATGGCGCGGACGGCGGCATGGGGGCTCTCGGAGAAGGACTGGCGGCGCGGCCGCCATTCGATGCCCGCGGGCCAGGTGCCGGGATCAGGAAGCGGCATGGCAGTCTCGCTGCTGTGAGGTCACCGAAAGCTCCGGCCCTTCATCTTGAGGGCGTCCGCCATCGGGCCCGACTCGCGAAGGTCCTCGGTCACGACGCTCCGGACCCCGTCGCGGAAGGCGATCTTCAGATCCTCGCCGCCGCTGGCATTCTGGCGGCGCTCCATCTTCGCCTCGTGGCCGGCGGGCGGCTCGATCGAGACATTGGTGGTCATGGACACGGGCGGCGCGCCGAGCGCCGAGAGCGGCGCGACGGGGTTGACCCTCTCGCGCTGGTCGAGTGTCACCGGAATGGTCCGGCCATCGGGCAGCGGCACATAGGCCTCCGGTGTCCGTCCCTCGCCGAACAGCGACAGGGTCGGCCGGCGGGCGATGCCGCCGGAGGAGCGGTGGATGCCACCCGTGGCATAGCGCGACAGCGACAGAGGCCCCTCGGCGGTCACGACATTGCCCATGGCCGAGGAGACGAACATGCCCTTGGCGAAGCTCTCGATGCCGTCCGAGAGCGCGCCGGCGAGCGGCCCAAGGATCTGCCGCTTGATCAGGATCTGCGCGAACATGGCGATGACGGAGGCGCCGAAGTCGAGCGCGGCGGTCTTCGCGTCCTTGTAGCCGCGCGCCACCTGGAAGAGCGCGTTGTTGAACTCGTTGACGCTCTGGGTGGCGCCCTCGTCGATGTCGAGGCGCAGGTCCCGCGTCGCATCCTGGCGAATCTTTGTCAGGCCGGGTGTGTAGGACGCCCTCACCTGCTCCTGCTGGACCGTCTCGCGCAGCTGCCGGCGCGACAGCTCGAGCGCCCGCGCATATTCGGTCTCGCTGATGATGCCGAGGCGCCGCTGGTTGTCGAGTTCGCGGCGCTTGAGGGCGAGACGCTCCTCCTCGGTGGCGACGCCCAGCGCGGTCCGGGCCGCGACGCGCTCCGCTTCCAGCCGCGTCTGGTTCACCGACCGGGTCAGGTCGATGTCGCGCTGGGTGAGAGCCAGGCGGCGGTTCTGGACGTTCTGACTGTCGAGCTCGGCGAGCCGGAGATTGATGGCCGCGATGCGGGCCTTGTCCGTGGCGGACGTGGCCTCTCCCATCGCCGCGGTCTTCCGGTTCAGGAAATCGAGCTCGTTTGTGAGCGCGCGGATCTCATCCTGACGCTTCGTTTCGGCAACGGCAGCGGGAGATGGGCCTACATCGATAACCGGCAGCGGGCGAGTGGCAGGGGGCGCCGATGTTGCCCGACGGCGCGCGATGTCGCGCTCGCGAATCTTCGCCTCATCAAGCTCTGACTGGCGGAGCTGTTCCTGAACCTGCTTCCGCTCTTCGTCGAGAGCGTTCTTTCGAGCACGAAGGCCGGCCTGCACAAGCTGGAGTGTGCCCAACTCTTCAGCCGGGGCTCCTGCGACGCGTGCGCGTCCGATACGGGCACTCGCGTTGTTGAACTCCTCGTCAATGCGAAGGAACTCGCGATTGAGGTCGTCAGACTTTTTCTGGAGATCAGCTCGCTTTCGGAGCACCTCCTCCATGGCGGCAAAGTTCTGGTCCTCCGGAGCCAAGGTCTCGGTGCGGCCGGTGAGGCGCGCCGCGCCAATGCGCATCCGCGCACCGATAACCTGAGAGCGCTCGCCTTCGTAGCCAGGACCAGCCGCCTCAACCTTCGCGAGGTCGGTCAAAAACCGGTTCAGAAGCTCGACGGCGGGCCCCATGGCACTGACGAACCGGACGCTGATCGCATCCACGATGGAGTTGATCTTGGCCGAGACCTCGGCCGCCCGCTGGACCAGCTCGGGCGAGATGATGCGCTCGGCCGAGACGAGCCCGGCCTGGTCGCGGCGGATGCCGGCGGCGACGAAGCGCCAGCTCTCGCCGAAGGCGGCATTGCCGATGGCGGCCTTCTGAGAGGCGAGAGCCGCATCGTCCATCGCCTTGACGACGATGCGCTGGGCCTCGCCGAGGTCCTTCGACAACGCCAGCTGCCGGGCATATTCCGGGTTGATCTTGCGGATCGCCTCGTAGAGGTCGCCGGTCGAGAGGTTCGCGGCGCGCATCTGCACGGCGAACTGGCGAAGGCCGCCGCTCGCCTGCTCGGCATTGCCGCCGGAATCGATGATGGCGGCGCGCAGGGACTGGTAGCGCTCCAGCGACAGGCCGGCGGCATCGGCATTGGCGACGAGCAGCGGCGCCGACGAGATGAAGGCCCTCATGCCGGCGACGACGATGCCGAGCGCCGCGCCGAAGGCGAGCGCCTTCGCCGAGCCGCCGGAGAGAACCGTGCCGAAGGAGCCGGCACCGCCGGCGGCGGCGGCCATGCGGTTCCGCAGCTCGTCGGTGGCGCTCTGCAGCAGCACGAAGCCGCGCGCCTGCGCCTGGCCGCCGTCGCCCAGCTTCTTCAGCGAGGCCGTGCCGTCCTGTTCGAGCCGCTTCAGCGCCTCCGTGACCTTCTGCCCGTCCTGGACGGCGAATCGGATCACGATGGCCGACTGTTTGTCGGTCATGCCGGAACCTCTGGGGTTGAAGGGCCTGTTAGGTCTTAGGCGGCGCGTCCGGCGCGGCCTCGACCATGGCGCTGACCATGGAGACCTCGGCCCGGGCGAGCAGCTTCGCGACCAGGTCGCGGTCGAGGGTCGCGGGGAGCCCGGCAAGGGCCTCTGCCATGGCGAGGCCCGTGATGGTGCCGGCGAGGCCGGCGCGGGCCCAGACGCCGGGGCGGTCGATCACATCGGCCGTCCAGGCGCCCTCGCGGGTCAGTGGATGATGTCGGACCTCGGGGCAGCACTCGCCATCGCGACCGGGAAGTCCGCGGGCGCAAGGCTCGTCCGATGCCCGGCATCCGCGGCAATAGTCCCGTCCGCCCCCGGCGCGCCACCGCGCGAGGGCGGAGATCCGTTTCCCTCGTCCGCCTCCAGCGCGATGCGGGCGAAGATCCGCTCCTCGATCGCGGTCGCGATCTGCACGTCGCGGACGAGCAACGCGGTCTGGTCGGGCGTAAGCGGGGCGGTCATCACCGCGTCGCCGACGGCGACGCCCTGGATCTCGGTGATGCATTCGGCGGCGAGGAACATCAGCGCCAGGCTGTGCGCCGAGGCGATGACGTCCTCCGCGGTCGGGACGTCGGCCGGCGCGCGGCCGGACACCTGCGAGAACAGGGCGAGCGCCTCGTCGGTCGTGGCGATGGCCGCGGCCATGGCGCCGGCCTGCTGGCGGGCGCGCTCGTAGTCGACACTCGTCGCCGGGCGCACCATGGCGAAGGCGCCGCCGCCGAAGTCGGCCCGGGCCGGCGCGGGAAGGGTCTTGGACAGGCGAAGCATGGTCAGTCCTCTCACGGGGCTTCCGGCGGGAAGGCTTCTGCGCCGGTCTTGACCACCATGGTCAGCATGTCGGCGGCGGAGCCCTGCGCGGCAGTGAAGTCGAAGGAGGCCTCGAGGCCGCCGGGACCGCTGATCTCCGGCCCGGTCTGGGCGAGGAAGGCGCGCGGCGTCGACAGGGTCAGGGCGCGGTTGGCGTTGAGCGTGTACTCGAAGGACAGCGCCCCCGGCGTGCCGGCGAGCGCCAGGGCATAGAAGTCGGTGTTCGAGAAGCGCATCATCAGGCGGCCGGTGAAGGCCGCGTCGTTGCCGAGCTCGATGCCGGAAATCTCCTCGGTGCCGTTGACGTACTCCATCGGCGTCGCGCCGGTGTCATACTGGGCGGTCGCCTCCATCAGCTGGGCGATGGCGACGCCGTCCCACTTCACCACGCCGATCGCGGCGGCGACCTGCTCCGCCGAAGGGTCCGGCAGGTCGGCGGGCCGCGCCAGCGCGCCCGGGATGCTCATCTTCTGGCCGAGCAGGGTCGCGGTGATGCGGCGATAGCCGGCCTCGCGCTTGGCGGCGATGGCGAGGCGCGAGATGGCGAGGCCGTGGTGGCGGAACTTCGCGGTGCCCGCCTCCAGCTCGGCGCAGAAGGTCGGGATCTCGGCGACGCCTGAGCCGAAGGTGTGGATGAGGTTCGCCCCCGCGCCGGTCGTCACCGGGGCCCCAAAGGTCAGGTAGCCGAGGATCGGCAGAAGGCCGAGGTCGAGCGGCAGGACGATGTCGCCGCCATGGGTGAGGAGATTCGGCGCCGGATCGGTCGGATCGCGGTCGTTGTGGGTGACCTTACCGAGGATCGGGTCGGGCTCCAGCGGCCGGTTCGGCTTCAGCGTCTCGGAATAGTAGGGCAGCCGCGCCCAGGCCTCCTCGGCGACCGGTGCCGTGCCATAGGTATCCTCGACCCCGACGAAGAGATTGGTCTTCTTGCCCTTCAGGGGCGTGACGGTGCTCATTTGCGGCTCCTCAGAAGGGCTGAACGGATCGGAAAGTGAAGATCACGGGCACGACGCATCCCTTGCCCTGGTCGTGGGTTTCATTGGGCGCGAAGTCGCGGGCAGGAACGCCGAGTTCGAGGTGATCCCAGTCGGCGCTTGCCGCATTGGCTTCGACCAGCGCGCCGACCGCCTCGAGGATGGCGTCGAACACCGCGTCGCAGTGCTCGCCCTGGACGAGGATTTCGAGGTCGGCGGTGTGCTCGATCTCATTGTCGTGGAGCGAGAGGCGCTCGGCATCGATCCGGCCGGAGCCGTCGAACAGCACGAAGGCGACATCGGCGGTGACCGGAGCGCCCTCCTCCGGGGTCACGGTGAAGGGCTTCACCCGGCTGAAGGTGACGACGTTGCGCCCGATCGGCGGCAGACTGTCGGCCGCGGCGCAGAGCGTGGCGAAGGCCCGGAGGGCGCTTTCGGTCTTGGTCATGCCGCGCCTCCGAAGGGTCGCAACGCGGTGGCGACACCCGCCCTGATCTCCTGCGCGAAGGCGGCCTGCTCCGCGGCGATGATGCGGCGCCAGTTGAGGAGCGGCTTCAGCCGCACCTGCCGGACGAGGACGAACATCACGATGCGTTCGGCCTGCCGCCAGAACCCGCGCGTCGTCTTCGCCTTGATCTCGCGGACCCCGCGCTTGCCGCGACGCGCCGTGATGACGAGGAGGAAGGTTCCCGGCCTGGTCAGCGACGGAGTGACCTCCATCTCCTGGTTGAACCGGGCCTCCACCTCGACGGGGGTCATCGGCTTCCCTGCCCTGCCGACGCGCGGCACGTTCTCGGTCGGGATGGCCAGATAGGTCGCATTCCTGGCGCGGATGAGTGCGCCCGGGTCGAAGGCCGAGACGACCTTCGAGGCATTGGAGGTGACAAGGCCGGCCGGGTTCAGCGTCCGGGTCGGCCGCTTCACCGGATAGATCTCGCCGCGCCAGGTGTTGGCCATGCGCGAGCCGAGTGCGCCGCGCGTGTCGCCGCGCAACCGCGTCTTCAGCCGTTCGGTGGCGGCGGCCGTGCGCGGTCCGATCTCGCGAGCGATGGCCTTGCCGGCCTCCGCCGGGCGGAAGCCGGAGAGGTCGACGGTGGTCGAGACCTTCATCAGGCAGCTCGCCTGACCGAGACGAACCACGAGCAGCGCCCGCGGTCCGCGGCCTCGCCGTCACCGGTCAGGGTGAAGGCCTCGCCCGACATCGCGAAACCGTCGGCGGCGCGGGTGATGGTGCCGCCCTTCGACAGGTCGATGGCGGCTCCGGCAGGCACCGCATAGACGCGGAAGCGGATGGCCTCGCGGCCGAAGGGCGTGCGACCGCCGGCAAGCTCGATCCTGGCGTCCGCATCGCTCGGCACGATGCGCACGGCAAGACCGGTCGCGTCGGGGGCCGAGCCCGGCGCGCGATAGGTGGCGGCGAGGCCGAGGGCGCCGGAGACGCCCTCGGCCGCGATCTTCGCGATGTCGATCATCGAACCGGTCAGGAGGCGGCCGACGAGACTTCGACGAGCAGCTCCGGCCGGCGCGGCACCGCCAGGCAGTTCGACTGCGAGTGCAGTTCGATGCCCGCGCCATGGTCGAGCACCTTCTGCGAGACATAGATCTCGACACCGGGCTTGTTGACCATGTCCATGTGGTGCGGAGGCGCGTCATAGGTCGCAAAGGCGTCCATGGTGCCGGCCGGATAGGCGTGGCCCATGTCCGCGGCGACGAAGCGCTCGTTGATGACGGCGCCATTGGCGTCCTTCACCGAGGCGATGCCCTTGTACTCGCGGAACAGGATGTTCTCATGCTCGAAGGAGCGGCCCCAGGCCGAGGCCGGCTCCCGCGCCATACCCGTCAGGAGCAGCATGGCGGGATGGTTCTGGTAGAATTTCTCGACCTTGGGGTGCTGCACGAACTTGTTGAAGAAGCCCGTCGAGACGATGACCTCGACCTTGCTCATCGTCTCGCCCTTGAGGTCCTCGGCGATCGTATCGTGCAGGGCCTCGCACTTGCCCTTGATGTCGGCGGCGGCGTTCGACAGGTCGAAGAAGACCTGCTTCTTGGTGACGTTGAAGTGCGCGAAGATGTCGTAGAGCGTCTTGCCGGAGCCATCCTTGATGACGCCCTTCAGCGCTCCCATGCGCATGTATTCGCGGGTGATATCGTGCTTCATGCGCACGAGCTGCAGCTTGGCGGCGAGTTCGTCCTCGGCGGTGCGGGGGCGGAACTGGTCGCCCTCGACCGTCACCATGTTCTGGATGTCGGCCGGGGTCAGGATGTCGAGATGCGGGAAGTGCGGCACGCCGAGATAGATGGTGTTGCCGCTGCGCTTGCCGGCGAGAGAGGGCGGAGCGCCGCGCTCGGTGGCGGGCAGGACGATGATCTGGCCGTCCTCGTAGCGGACCTCCACCACTGTGTTCGCGATCGACTTCGACGGGAACAGATTGAGGTGGTTCAGGAGGCCGTAGAGGTTCGGCACGCGGTTGATGGTGCCCGTCAGGGCAACGTTGGAGTACTGCCAGTTGAACATGGCGCGAGAGCCTTTCGGGGCGTTTCGGAGTTGCGGAACGACAAGGGCGCCGGATCGCTCCGACGCCCTCTGGTCAGGATTCGATGAGCCGGGGCCTTACCAGGCGGGATCAGCCTTGATGCCGAGCCGCTCCAGCGCGGCGAGGGCCAGGGCTTTGTCGCCGGCCGAAATACCGTCCGGCCAAGCGATCTCGCTGGACACGACGAGCGCGTCCCGGCGCAGGTAGAGAACCGGATCCACGGCATCGACGCCGTCGGCGGCCGTCACCTCGTTGAGGGCAATGCCGGCGACCACTTCCGCTCCGCCGGCGCCGGTCGGCGACCAGGCAACCAGCTTGCCGTTGCCCGCGGGAACCGTGATGTCGAAACCCTCGCCGACGATGAAGTCCTGCGCGCCGTCGGCGATCACGAACTTGACGTCGTCGTCGAACGTGGCGCCGACGGCGACGTCGCCCAGCACGTTGCCGTCCGGATCTTCGACCCGGAACGTGCCGCTGTTCGCAGCGGCCGCGATGCACCGCACCGCGTAGACGCCCTGCTTGGCGCCCGGCCGGAGCGGGGTGGTGACGTCGAGGGTCAGGAGGCCCGTGTTGGCGGCATTGCCGCCCGCCTTGGCTGCCACCGTCGGGGTACCGAGGTTCAGGACGGCGACGAGCGTGCCGAGAGCGATGGCGCGGGCCGCGCCCGAGCCGGCGAGGAGGACGCCGGTGCGGCGGCCGGTCAGAGGATCCGTCTCGTGCTTCACGAGATCGGACAGGGTCTTCGGCCGGGAGGCCGCGGTGGGAAGCGGAGACATTCAGGGCTCTCCTGTTGAGATGGGTGTGGGAGGTTGAGGGGACTGGCGATCAGGCCCGGCGCTGGGCGAGCGCGGCGCCCGCCGCCAGCAGACGGGCATCGGCGTCCGAGGCGCTCTTGCCGCCGCCAGCTGAGGTCACGCCGGGGTTCTGCGGCGCGAAGGCCGCCTTCTTCGGGGCCGAGGCCAGCATCGTCTTGACCTTGGCGAGCGGGAGGCCCTCGGCGGCGAGCGTCCGGGCAAGGGCTTCGCGGCCCTTCGCCTCCGGCAGGTCCATGACCGCGAGGGCATAGGCGGCGGTGCCGGCCTTCGGCTCGGTGGCCTTGGCCTTGCGCGCAGCGGGCTTGTCCTCGTCCTCGGAGGCCTCCTCCTCGTCGGAGCCGCTCTCCGCCGCGGTGTCGTCTTCCTCGGTCCCGGCCTCCTCTTCCTCGTCCTCGCCATCGACGGCGGCGGTGTCGTCCTCCTCGCCGGCCTCGGCCTTGGCCGTGAGGGCGGCGATCTGGTTCAGGACGTCGTCGGCGCTGGCCTTGCCGGCCTTCCTGCGCTTCAGGGCGGCCTCGATCTGCTGCTTGAGACCCATGGTCTTCTCCTGGATTGCCGCGTGCTGCGCCGAGGCCGGCGACGCGGTGGGTGTTGCCGGAGCCCCGGCGGAAAGCGACTGTGCGAAGGCGGAAAACGCCGATGCCTCGGGCGCGACCTCGTCGACCAGGCCGAGTGCCAGGGCCGCCTCGTCCATTTCGACGCGCGCCTCGGTGGCGATGACGGCCTCGACCGAGAGGCCCCGCCGCTCGGCGACGTGCTCTGCGAAGCGCTGGCCGAGCGTGTCGATCTGCCCCTGGAAATGAGCCCGGGCGCTGTCGGAGAGTGGCTTGAAGGGCGCGCCATCGGTCTTGGCGGCGCCGAACTGGATCGGCGTGTAGGCGAGGCCCCAGTTCTCGTTCATCTTCGAGGTGTCGAGATGCACCCACACGACGCCGATGGAACCGACGGCGGCGGCGGGCGCGCAGACGATGCGCTGCGCCGAGCTCGCCAGAGCATAGGCGGCCGAGCAGCCATCGCCTGAGACGAAGGCCGTCAGGGGCTTGTCGAAGGCGGCAATGACGGCGCAGGTCTCGGTCATGCCGGTGACGAGGCCGCCCGGCGAGTTGATCCTGAGCCAGACGCCCCGGACCGCATCGTCGGCGGCGGCAGCCGCGAGCGCGCGGCGCAGGTCGTCGTAGCCATAGAGCGAGAACGACCACCAGCCGTCGTCGTAGCAGTAGCCCTCGTCCCAGAGCACGCCATCGACGCGGATGACGGCGACGCCATCGGCGAGGATGTAACCCTCGCGGTGTTCGACGGCGCGGCCGGCCAGAGCATCGGGCACGCGCGCCTGGGGCCTTGAGGCGCCGGCGGCGGACCGCTTGCCCAGCGCGCCGAGGAGCCGCGAGACCATGCCGCTGCCGCCCGGGCTGGGGCCGGCTGCGAGCAGCCCATCCATGCCGGCAGGCGAGATCAGGACCGGCTGACTGGTCAGCCGGGCTGCAAGGGGCGATCGGTTCATCGGTCAGTCCTTGGCGGGCGCGGCGGCCGGTTCGTCCGTCGGAGCGCGGACGGTCATCAGGGTGGCTGTGCTGGCGCGGGTCAGGCCGCGAGACGCCAGTTCCTCCTGCTCGCGGGCGAGCTGGTCGAGCACGTCCTCGACATCGAGCCCCTGTTCGGCGCATTCGCGCTCCAGCGTCGAGACCATGGTGTCGATGCGGATCTGCGCGGCCTGGGCTTCCTTCACCGGGTCGATGTAGCCGCGCGGCGGGCCGAGCCAGCGGGCGCGCAGCCAGGCCGCGGGCGCCTCGAACAGGTCGGGCGCGCCCGGCGGGACCGGGATGCGGCCCGTCTCGATCGCTTCGTCCAGGAAGGCGAGATAGACCGGCCAGACGAACTGCTCGACGAACTGCGCCGAGAGGCGCGTGACCGTGCGCCAGATCTCGACGAGCGAGGCGCGGGCCGAGGAGTAGTTCGTCCGGCTCCAGTTCGAGGAGGCCTGCTCGTAACTGACCCCCGACGAGGCGGCGATCTGCTGCAGGAAGGCCTGCTCGAACTCGACGAAGCTCGAGGCCTCGCGCGCCGTCGTATTCAGCGTCAGCTCGTCGCCGAACGGCAGCACGGGGATGCGGGTTCCGTTCACGCGGATCGGATTGTCCGTGTAGAATTTCAGCCGCAGGTTCTCGGCATCCGTCCCCTCGCTCGTCGACATGGATTCCGCGACCTCCTGCGGCGTGCGGGAGGTCTTGATGAACATGGCCATGAAGGCATTGAGCAGCGCCGAGCCGAGTTCGGCATCGCTGAAGCACCCGAGCTGCTTCAGGGCCGGCAGCGCCGCGGCGAAGGCCGAGATGGCGCGTGTCTGGTCCTCGCGCTCGGGCTCGAAGGCATGGATGAACACCGGCCGGCCGCGCTCGTCGCGCATCGGCACGCGCGTCCAGGTCATCGCGTCCATCGAGGCGCCGAGCCAGTAGTCCGACGGGTGGGCGTTGCGCACATGCGCCGCGATCACCGCGCCATCCAGGTCGAACTCGATGCCGCCGCGCAGGACATTGCTGTCCGGCCGGCCCGCCGGGTTCGAGATGCGGTCCGGATCGACCACCTGAAGACAGGTTCCGAAGTGCTCGCCCTCGGGCTTCCACTTCAGCACCGCGGCCGCCTCGTTCATCGAGACGAAGGTGCGGGCCGCGACGCGGAACTGGCCGTTCAGCGTCACCTTGCGACGGGCGTCGGCGCGGTAGAGCGGGTCCTCGGCGAAGAGACGCCACTCGCTTTCGATCAACCGGCCGAGATCGGTCGCCGTCTGGCGTTCGATCCTCAGGGCGCGGGCGTCCGGCTTCGACGACAATCGCAGGCCGGAGCCGACCATCATGTCGACGAGGCGCGAGACGATGGCGCGGACATAGCGGTTGTTGCGATCGAGGTCGCGGGTGCGCGCCGATGCGGTCTCGCGACCGATGAGGGCTGCGCCATCGGCCGATACGAAGGGCGCAAACCAGGCCGACGTGTCCGGCGCGTCGTATCCAGCGCCCTGAACGGGGCTCGAGATGCCGCCCGAGGTAGCCGTGGCGGCCGAAGGACCGGAACCACCGGTTTTCTTGGCGGCGCGGCGAGAGGGCGCCATCAGAACACCACCCGGAGCGCACGATAGGGCTGGGCGCCAGCCAGTTCGGAGGTCAGGCGGCTGATATAGGCCTCCAGGTCAGCGCGATTGGCGGCCGTGAACTCGACGCTCTGGCCATCGACCATCACTTTCACCGTGCGCTTGCCGATGATCAGCTGGTGCAGCGCCTCGCTCGCCTCGGCGAGTCGGGCGGTCTTGATCGCATCGCTCATCATCGGCTCGCATTGAGGCGCGCCAGCCGTTCAAGGGCTGTCTCGCGGGGTTGCGGGGGCGCCGGCGGCGCGGGTTTGGACGGCTGGGCCGATGGCGGCGCGCCGAGAAGCAGGTCCTCGAGGTTCCCCTGCACCGGCAGAGGGGCCGCGAAACGCTCGGCTTCGAGATGGTCCCAGCGCTCCTCGCCCATGGCGCGGACGCCGTAGTGGATCGCCGCGGCCTCGGCCTGGAGGGTGGTGTCGAGACCCTCGTTGGCCTGGTTGGGGTCCTTCACCCACCGGTATTCGACCGATCCGGTGCGCGGGTTCTTGGTCCCCTTGCGTGTTTCGGATGTCAGCTGGCGGAAATACTCGTCGTCGAGGCCCTTCGGCAGGGCGACGTAGCCGCGCGCGAGCGGATCCTGCTTCATCAGGTTGCGGTAGAGCGCCAGCTTCAGCACCGAGGTGGCGAAGTTGTAGAAGCGGCGGCTGTATTTCAGCGGCACGCCGCGGCTGTTGTGTTCCTTCCGGACCCTGGCGATCAGCGGCGCGAACTCGGACGGAACGCCGCGCACCATGATCACCCGGCTCGCCGGATGGCGCTTGGCCCACTCCCAGACCTCTTCCGTCCAGGCGTTGCCGTCGATGGCCAGCATGTCGGGGCGGACGCGCGAGCCCGTCGCGGTCCTGATCTCGCCGGCGAGCAGCGCATCGAGCGCCGCCTGCGTCGCAGGCTCCGAGATGTGCCCCTGGATACTGCCCCAGTCGATGACGGCGCGGCGGCGATCGCGGGCCCAGGCGACGATCTGCCAGACCACGAAGTCCTTCTGGCAGTCGACCCCGATCGTCACGACCGGGAAACCCACGGGCACGGTGCGCTGGCTGTGGCCGCCGGAATCGGCCCGCTCGCGCAGGTCCTTCCAGGGCGGCGCTTCCTCGGCAGCGCGCCAGGCGCGACCGACCGAGTCGTTCATGAAGACCCGCTCGGTCTCCGGATCGCCCTTGGCCTTCAGCCATTCACGGGCGAGGCGCTCGAAGCTCTGGGTCGGCGCATAGGCCGACCAGATGTGGAACGAGCGGTGGTGCCGCCGGTTCTCGGGCGCCTGGGCATGCCAGCGGCCGGCCGCGACGATGTCGGTCCGGTGATGCTCCTCGATCAGCCCGCCGCAACCGGTGCAGGAGAAGCAGGCCTTCTCGGGCTGCTTCTCATCGAGGTTGGAGAGGAAGTTCTCCCATTCCAGCGTCTGTTCATGGCCGCAGTGCGGGCATGGAACGATATAGACCTCCTGGCTGCCGGCCTCGTAGCTGCGGGTGATCCGGCATCCCGGCATGACCAGCGGCGTCGAGATCTTCAGGATCTTGCCGAACTCGAAGGCGCGGGTGCGGCTGTCCGCCTGCGTCTCCGGATCGCCGGCGTCGTTGTTCTCCCATTTCGACAGGTCGTCCTGCGCCTGGCGCTTCATCGACACCTGGCTGAGCGAGGCCGGCGAGTTGGCCCCTGAGATCTGGATGGCGCCGCGGCCGTCCGTCCGCTCCTTGTAGAGGATCGATTCCTTTCCCGACCGCGACGAGCCAGGAAACATGGCCCCGATGGAGGCCGATGCCATCAGCATCGGCGTCAGCTTGCCGCGCGACCACCGGCGGGCGTTGTCGTCCGTCGGGTGGACATAGAGGAAGTCGCCGGGGTCCATGGCGATGGAGCCCAGGCAGAAGATGTTGGCGAGCACCGTTCCGCCGATCTGGGCGGACTTGGCGATCGTGACGATCCGGCAGGGATCGTCGGGGCCGAGCGCCCGGAGCATCTCGCCGAAGAATGGGAAGAGCTTCGGGTTGTAGGGGCCGGAGAACGAGCTCTCTCGCTCCGAGAACCGGATATTGGCGACGGCCCATGCCTCGAAGTCGATGGGCGGCGGCGGCTTCAGCGTCTCGGCGAGGACCGTATCGACGATATGGTCCACGTTGGCGAGGGCGATGGGCATGGCTTACTCGTCCTCGCCGGCAGCCTCGGCTTCTCCGTCCTCGCCCTC
>VFQR01001272.1_pt1 | contig 20356 bp, 19 predicted proteins | sample 3512321 | NCBI WGS metagenome assembly VFQR01 (sample SAMN10412374, study PRJNA504923) | tailings metagenome | isolation source: Relicate 3 Philex TSF1 revegetated site | place: Philippines: Tuba, Benguet | collected 2017-08-29 | reverse complement strand
GAGGCGCCGCGCGAGGGGTGGGAGATCGAGCTGGACCACCACGTGGCCGCCCCGCTGGCTGAACACCGAGACGGTGCCGTCGGCCCCCACCGGCACGGTGACCATGTTGGGCATCGCCAGCCGGTCGCCCAGCATCGCCGCCCGCTCGTCGACGTTGAGGTTGGAGGCGAGGGGCGGGGCCGTGCCGCCCGGGTGGACGGTCCAGTACCCGACGCCGGCGGGCCCGACGACGGTGACGTTCAGCACCGCCACGAGCGCCGTGCCCGGCGCCGGCAGCGGCGCCTCACCGACGACGCTGACGCTGACGCTCCCGCCGGTGCCGAGCGGGCCGCCGCTCGCGCGCGTGTCGAGCAGCCGGGTCGGTGTGGGCAGGGGCACGTAGGCGCCGGGTGCGAGGGTGCCGGCGGAGGCGACGTGCCCACCGCCCGCCGGCGCCGCCACGGCCGCCCCGGAGGAGGGGACCACGACGAGCGCCGCCACCAGCGCGCAGGTGGAGAGCACCATCGACCCGAGCGTCCGCACCCGGCCACTGTAGTGGCTGCACCGTGCACGGGCCGTGGCGGCGCCGCCGCCGTGTGGAGCGTGCGGCGTGGCTCAGCGCCGCGGCGGGCGGATGCCGCGGAGCTCCCAGTCGCCGCCGAGCGCGGTGGATCGCACCTCTTCGCTCTCCGTCGGCTGCGCGCCCACGTCGTCGCGGACGGCCACCGGACCGGCCACGACGATGTTGGTGAGGGCGCCGAGGCCCTCCACCTCCACCGTGACCACGTCGCCCGGCTGGACGGGCCGGCTGTTCGCGGGCGTGCCCGAGAAGATCATGTCCCCCGGCTGCAGCGTGATCGTGCGGGCGAGGTCGGCGACGAGGTAGTGCATGTCCCACGTCATCTCGGCGGTGCTCCCGTCCTGGCGCACCTCGCCGTTCACGAGCGTGCGGATCGACTTGTCGCGGAAGTCCCAGTCGGTGACGAGCGCCGGCCCCACCGGGCACAGGGTGTCGCTGCCCTTCACACGCAGCATCGACCCGGCGTCGGTGTCGCGGAAGTCGTGCAGACCGAAGTCGTTGCCGATCGTGTACCCGGCGATGTACGCGCCGGCATCGTCCGGCGCCACGTTGCGGCAGGTGCGCCCGATGACGATCACCACCTCGCCCTCGTAGTTCAACCACCTGCAGCGCTCGGGCCGCACCACGTGGCCGCGGTGGCCGTTGAGCGCCGACACCGGCTTCTGGAAGTACGTCGGGGTGGCCGACAGCTCGATCTGGAACTCACGCACCCGGCTGATGTGGTTGAGGTGGACGCAGAGGATCTTCGACGGCTCGCTCGGTGGGAGGTACACGGCGTCGGCCTCCGGGATCCGCCTCCCGTCGGGTGCGAGCAGGTGCTCGCCGTCGGGGGCCACGGTGGTGACCGAGCCGTCGAGGAGGATGCGGCTGGTGACGGCCATGGCTCGGGACCCTACTGCGGGCCGAGATCGTTCGGTACCAAATGACTCGCGGCGGGAACTAGCCTCGGCGCATGACCGCCGGGTTCATGTTCCCTCGCAGTGCGACCGGCAGGGCGTCGCTCGTGCCGCCGCCGCCGTGGCACTACAGCGGGCAGATGCTCACCATCGAGTACCGCACCGACCCGCGGGCCGTGGCCGAGCTGCTGCCGGCGCCGCTCGAGCCCGCTGCCGACGATCCCGGCGCGGTCGCCGTCATCTGGGCCGACTGGCAGAGCTGCAGCGACAGCTTCGACGAGCTGCTCGACCCCGTGCGCAGCCAGTACATGGAGGTGTTCGTCGTCGTCCGCTGCCGGTACCGGGGCGAGCACTACAGCCGCTGCGTGTACATCTGGGTCGACAAGGACTTCGCGATGGTGCGCGGGCACCACCAGGGCTACCCCAAGAAGCTCGGCGAGCTGTACCTCACGCGTGCGGTCCGCGTCGGCCGGGCGGGGCCGCGGCTCGAGCCCGGTGGCCGCTTCGGGGCCACCTGCGCGGCGGCGGGGCGCCGGCTCATCGACGCCACCTTCACGATCAGCGGGCCGTCCGAGGGTGCCGGGTTCGTCAACGCGCTGCCGATGATCCACCACCGGTACATGCCGGCCATCGAGAGCGACGGCAGCGACAGCCTGCACGAGCTGGTGACGATGCGCGGCTACGACGCCGAGGTCGGCCCGTGCTTCACGGGCGAGGCCACGCTGCAGTTCCACGAGTCACCGGTCGAGGAGCTCACCCGCATCGCCCCGCAGGAGATCATCGCCGGCTACTGGCGGGAGGTGGGCACCTCGTGGCGCCGGGGCACCACACTGGAGCGCGAGCAGGCGCCGCACGTGCCGGCCTCCGAGGTGGCGCGGTGAGCGAGCGCGTCGAGCTCGACCTCGGGCCGGCCGACGCCGACATCACCGACCCCGACACCTACGTGCGCGGCGTCCCGTACGCCACGTTCGAACGCCTCCGCGAGCACGACCCGGTCAGCTGGTGGGAGGAGCACGACGGCGGCTCCGGGTTCTGGGCGGTCACGCGCTACGACGACCTGCTCCAGGTGAGCCGCCAGGTGGAGACGTTCTCGTCCGCGCAGGGCATCACCCTCGAGGAGGTCTCGGGCGACGACTTCGAGGCCCGCCGCAACATGCTCGAGTACGACCCGCCCGAGCACACCCGCTACCGGCGGCTCGTGTCGAAGCCGTTCTCCCGCCGCGAGGTGTACGCGTACGAGCACGCCATCCGCCTGCTCGCCCGCAACGTGGTGGAGGAGGCGCTCGCCGGTCCGGACACGTTCGACTTCGTCGACCGGGTCGCGAAGCAGCTGCCGATGCGGATGCTGGGTCGCCTGCTCGGCGTGCCCGACGAGGACGGGCCGTGGCTGGTGGAGCGTGGCGACGCGCTCCTCGGCAACCTGGACCCCGAGTTCACCGAGCACCCCGTCGGCCTCGTCGACACCGACGAGTTCAAGCACATCCCGTTCCGCTCGCCGGCCGCGCTCGACCTGTACCGCTACGCCGAGCGGCAGGCCGCCCAGCGGCGCGAGCACCCCACCGACGACGTGATCTCCGATCTGCTCGCGCCCACCATCGACGGCGAGCAGCTCACCGAGCGGGAGTTCAAGAACTTCTTCGTGCTGCTGGTGAGCGCCGGCAACGACACCACCCGCTACACGATGGCGGCGGGGATGAAGGCGCTCATCGAGCACCCCGACCAGCTGGCCGAGCTGCGCGACTCGATCGGCCACGACCCCTCGGTGATGGAGCGGGCGGTCGAGGAGATCCTCCGCTGGGCGACGGTGACCATGCACTTCCGGCGCACCGCCACCCGCGACGTCGAGCTGCGCGGCTCGCGGATCCGCGCCGGCGACAAGGTGGTCATCTGGTTCGTCTCCGCCGACTTCGACCGCGGGCAGTTCCCCGAGCCGTACCGCTTCGACATCCACCGCACGCCGAACGACCACGTCGCCTTCGGGCGGATGAGCCCGCACCTGTGCCTCGGCGCGCAGCTCGCCCGGATGGAGCTGAAGGTGCTGTTCGAGGAGCTGCTGCCGCGCCTCGCCGACGTGCGCGCCGCCGGCCCCGTCGACCGGCTCCGCTCGAACTTCATCGCCGGCATGAAGCGCCTGCCGGTCACCGTCACCCGCGCCTGATCCGTCGCTCAGGTCCTCCTGCCCCGCCTCGCGTCCTCCCCGTGCGAACGGGAGTCAGGGTGCACGACGGTGGTGCACCCTGACTCCGGTTCGGGGTCGTTCGGTACCGAACGAACGCGTGCGCTACGGTCGCGGCCGACACATCTCGCTGGGGAGGGCCGATGTTGAAGCGACGTTTGGTCCCGGCCGTGCTCGCCACGGCAGGGCTGCTGGTGGGCGCCGGGTGCGGCGACGACGACGACGGCGCCACGGCGACCACCGCGCCGGCCGCGGCACCCACGACGGCCGACGGCGGCGACACCGCCACCACCGCCGGCGGCGGCGGTGACTGCACGCTGGAGCAGCCGCTGAAGATCGGCTTCGCCGCCGACCTCGGCGAGCTCGGCGCGTTCTCCGACCAGCCGGGCAGCGAGGCCGCGAAGGTGCAGGTCGACCTGCTCAACGACGCTGGCGGCGTCGGCGGCCTGCCCGTGGAGTACGTGGTGAAGGACATCCAGGGCGACCCCGCGGCCACGCAGCGCGCCGCGCAGGAGCTCCTCGGCGAGGGCGTCAACGCCATCATCGGGCCTCCGTTCTCCACCACCGGCGCACCGCTGCTCGACGTGGTCAACGGCGCCGCCCCGGTGATCTTCATGGCGTCCACCGACGTCACCCTCGCCGACCCCTCGCGCGGCGCGTTCCTGGCCAGCTTCAGCGACCCCGTCCAGTCGGCTGCCGCGGCCCAGCACGTGCTCGACGAGGGGCTCACCACGGCGGTCACGTTCAGCTCCAACGACGACGTGTACTTCTCGGGCAACCCGCGCTACTTCACCGACGCGTTCACCGAGGGCGGCGGCGAGGTGGTGCGCGACTTCACCTTCAGCCTGGCCGACTCGGACTTCTCCACGCAGGTGAACCAGCTGGCCTCCCTGGACCCCGCGCCGCAGGTGCTGTTCACCGCGATGGTGCAGCCGCAGATCGGCACCCTGCTGCAGCAGCTCGACGGCGCCGGCGTCGACATCCAGGTGATCGGCGTCGACGGCTTCGACGCCACGGTGGTGTGGAGCAGCGGCACGGCCGCCGACGGCGTGCTGTTCACGGCGCACACCTTCCCCAACGACGGGAACCGCGTGCAGGAGTTCCTCGACCAGGCTGCGGCCGCCGGGGCGCAGATCGAGACGATCAGCTTCGGCGCCCTGGCCAGCGACGCCGTCCAGATCCTCGCCGCTGCCGCGGAGCAGGCGTGCAGCACCGACGGCGCCACGCTGATCCAGACGATCGACGGGCTGCAGGACCTCGAGGTGACCACCGGCACCGTCACGTACGCGGGCACCAACGGCGTCCCGGAGAAGGACGTCGTCATCCTCACCGTGGAGGGTGGCGAGCCGGCCTTCGTCACGGCGATGCGCCCGGACTACATCCCCGCCGGCTGAGCCGCGCCGCGGTCGTCCCGGCCAATCCGACCGACGTGCTCCAGCTCGCCGACGTCACCACGCGCTACGGCGCGGTCACGGCGCTCGACGGGGTCTCGCTGCACGTCGACGAGGGCGAGCTGGTGGCGCTGGTCGGGCCGAACGGCGCCGGGAAGACGACGCTGCTCAACACCGTCGCCGGCCTCCTCACGCCGGCGGCGGGCACGGTGAGCTTCCGCGGCGAGCCGATCGGTGGCGTCGAGCCGGCCGACCTGGTCCGCCGCGGCCTCGCTCTGGTGCCCGAGCACCGGAGGATCTTCAAGGACCTGACGGTGGAGGAGAACCTCAAGCTGGCCGGCACCACGGTCCCGGCGCGCCGGCGCGGCCAGCGCGTGGAGGAGGTGGCCGACCTCTTCGCCGTCCTGCGGGCGAAGTGGACCACCAGCGCGGGCTACCTGTCGGGTGGCGAGGCCCAGCAGCTGGCGGTGGCGCGGGCGCTGATGAGCGATCCGCAGCTGCTGCTGCTCGACGAGCCCACCCTCGGCCTCGCCCCCAGCCTCGTCGACGTCATCTTCGACCTGCTCGTCAGGCTCCGCGCCGACGGCAGGACGCTGCTGGTGGTGGAGCAGAACGCGAAGCGCGCCCTGGAGATCGCCGACCGGGGGTACGTGCTGCGCAGCGGGCGCCTCGTCGGCGAAGGTGTCGGCAGCCGGATGGCGCAGGACCCGCACCTGTTCGAGTCGTTCCTGGGCCGATGACGCAGTTCGTCCAGAGCCTCGTCGACGGCCTCGGGCTGGGCGGCACCTACGCCCTGCTGGCGCTCGGCATCTCGCTGATCTTCGGCGTCATGCACCTCGTCAACTTCGCCCACGGCGAGCTCATCACCGTCGGCGCGTACACGGCCTACTTCCTGTTCCAGCGCGGTGGCGGCAGCTGGTGGTGGGTGCCGGTGGTGATCATCGTGATGTGCGTCCTCGCCTCGGTGTTCACCGAGCGGGTGGCCTTCCGCTGGGTGCGCAACGCGAGCCCGTTCACCATGCTGCTCACGTCGTTCGCCATCGAGCGCCTCTCGCACGCGCTGTGGCAGATCTTCGTGTCGCCCAGGTCGCTCGCGTTCCCGCGCACCGAGTGGGCCTTCAACACCGTGGTGCTCGCCGGCGTGCGCATCGAGGTGATGGACTTCGTCACCATCGCGGTCACCGCCGTGGCGCTGGTCGTCACGGCGCTGGTGTTCACCCGCACGCTGTTCGGCATCGCCGTGCGCGGCGCCGCCGAGGACTTCGACGCCGCGCGGCTGATGGGCGTCAAGGCGAACCGCGTGATCATGGGTGCCTTCGCCTACGCCGGCCTCCTCGCCGGCGTGGCGGCGGTGCTGATCCTCATCCGCACCCCCTCGGCCAAGCCCGACATGGGCACGCCGTGGCTGCTGGCCGCGGTGATCGCCGCCGTCATCGGCGGGATGGGCAGCTTCACCGGCGCCGTCGTGGGCGGGCTGGTCCTCGGGCTCCTGCGCACGTTCCTGCAGTCGTACCTCCCGGAGGGGACGCTCTCGTTCCTCAGCGAGGCGTTCGTGTTCGCCGTGATCGCGCTCGTGTTCATCGGCCGCCCGCAGGGGCTGTTCGAGGTGGCGAGGGCCGAGCGCGTATGAACGACCTCGGGTTGTCCTGGGCGCGCGCCACGGCCACCGCCGTCGCCCTGCTCGGCGCGGTCTCGCTGCTCGGGTGGCTCTACACGAGCACCGGCGGCCCGGCGCGGGCGTCGCTCGTGGACGAGATGCTCGTCAACCTCGTGCTGGTGCTCGGGTTCCAGGTGTTCATCGGCAACACCGGCGTGCTCAGCTTCGGGCACCTCGCGTTCGCTCAGATCGGCGCCTACGCGGCGGCCATCGTGGCCATGCCGGTGGCGGCCAAGGCCCGGGCGCTGCCCGACATCCCCTTCGGCCTGGGCGACGTGCACCTCGGCCCCGCCGGCGGGGTCGTCGTCGCCCTGCTCGTCACCCTGCTCGCCGGCGCCGTCGCCGGGGTGGTCGTGGCCAGGGCGCGCGGCCTGGCCCCGACGATGATCACGCTCGCCGTGCTGGTCGTCGTCGACCAGGTGGTGCGCAACTGGCAGAGCCTCACCCGCGGCGCCGGCGGCCTGTCGGGCGTGCCGGTCATCGGGCGCGGGTGGCTGTACGTGGCCGCCTTCGCGGCACTGCTGGTGGCCGGCGTGTTCCAGCAGAGCCGCCTCGGCCGCTTCGCCGTGGCCACCCGCGAGGACGAGCTCGCCGCCCCCGCGCTCGGCATCCGCCTCTTCACCGCCCGGTTCGGGGCGTGGATGTGGTCGATGGCGCTCATGGCCGTGGGCGGGTCGATGCTCGTGCTCAGCCTCGGCAGCGTCAACCCCCGGCAGTTCAGCCTCGACCGGGGCATCCTCGTGCTCGCCATGCTCGTCCTCGGCGGCATGCGCACGATCACCGGCGCCGTCACCGGCACCGTGCTCGTCACCGCCGGCAACGAGCTGTTCCGCCAGCTCGGCGACCGGTGGCGGATCGAGCGATTCCCCGACTTGTTCCTCGGTGGCGTGCTCCTCGCCGTCATGCTCCTCCGCCCGGGCGGACTGCTCGCCGACACCGACCTGCTCGCCTGGCTGCGGCGGCGCTTCCGTCGGCCGCGACCCGGGGCGGACCCCGTCGGCGCCGACGGTCCGCTCGTGGCCGAGGGGGTGGTGGTCGACTTCGGCGGCTTCCGCGCGCTCGACCACGCCGCGCTCACGGTCCGGCCGGGCGAGGTGGTCGGCCTGATCGGACCGAACGGCGCCGGCAAGACGACCATGTTCAACGTCGTGACCGGGCTGGTGCCGGAGACCGAGGGGCGGGTGACGTTGGCCGGCGCCGACCTCACCCACGCAGCGCCGCACGACATCGCCCGCGCCGGGCTGGCGCGCACGTTCCAGAACCTGCGGATCTTCAAGAACCTCTCGGTGCGCGAGAACGTGGAGCTCACCGCGCTGGTCGCCGGCCGGCACCGCCACGGCGCCCCGGCGGTCGACGACCTCCTGCAGCAGGCCGGCCTGATCGAGCTGGCCGACCGGCCTGCCGGCACGCTCGACTACGGCAACCAGCGCCGCCTCGAGCTGGCGCGGGCGGCAGCGCTCGGCCCGGCCTACCTGCTCCTCGACGAGCCGACCAGCGGGATGAGCGACGCCGAGACGGTGGCGATGGTCGACCACGTGCGCGACACCGCCGCCAGGCTCGGTGCCGGCGTGCTGGTCATCGACCACGACCTCGGCTTCATCACCCGCATCAGCGACCACCTCGTCGTGCTCGCCGAGGGCCGGATCCTCGCCGAGGGCCCGCCCGAGGAGGTGAAGGCCGACCCGCGCGTGGCCGCCGCCTACCTCGGCACCCGCGCCTGACCCGGGCGGATCAGTAGTACGGCAGGTAGCGGTCGAGCTCCCAGTCGGTGACCTCCTCGACCGACCAACCCTCGCCGCTCGCCTCCCACGCCGCCACCTCGGCGCGGCGGATGGTGGTGAAGCAGCGGACGAGGTCGTCGCCGAAGGCGTCGCACAGCGGCTCGTCGCGCTCGAACGCGTCGAGGGCCTCGGCCAGGCTCTCCGGCGTGTGCCGGTCGGTGTTGGGCTCCTCGTCGCCGTTGCCCACCTGGGGCGCACCGCAGTCGGAGCCGTCGGTCACGCCGAGCAGCGCGGCGTTCAGCATCACGGCCGCGGCGAGGTACGGGCTTGCCGATCCGCACGGCATCCGGTTCTCGATGCGGGTGGCCTCACCGCGCTCGCCGGGGATGCGGAAGGTGCTGATCCGGTTGTCGAGACCCCAGTTGGCCCAGTACCCGGCGATGATGCCGGGCACCAGCCGCTTGTAGCTGTTGATCAGCGGTGCCGACATGGCCGCCAGGCCCTCGTAGTGGTCGATCAGGCCGCCCAGGCACTCGCGCATCAGGTTGGACATGCCGTGCTCGCCGGAGGGGTCGTCGAACACGTTCCGCCCGCCGCCCACGGGCACCAGCGACATGTTCACGTGGAGGCCGCTGCCGACGGCCTCGGCGATCGGGCGGCCGATGAACGTGGCGCCGTACCCGTGCTCGGCGGCGACGTCGCGGATCAGCTCCTTGGCCACGAAGGCGCGGTCGGCAGCGTCGAGGGCCGGCCCGTACCGCAGGTTCATCTCCATCTGCCCCGGCGAGAACTCGTTGATGATGCCCTCGATGTCGAGCTCGCTCGCCTCGGCCGCGTCGAACAGCGCGAACAGGAGGTCGGTGTCCACCCCGCCCCTGCCGACGCCGTACACGCGGTGCGACGGCAGCGAGATCGCCGACATGCCGCCGGGCGCCTCGGGGTCGAGGTTCATCACGTAGAACTCGAGCTCGTAGCCGAGCATCGGCTCGTAGCCGACGGCCCGCCACGCCTCGACGGCCCGCTGCAGCGCGTTGCGCGGCCCGAGCGCGAGCGAGCCGCCACCGAACTCGAGGTGGCCGATCATCACGTCGGTGTCGAGCTCCCACCCCGGCCGGCGTGTCTCCGACAGCGCCGTCGTCGACAGGTCGGGGTAGCCGACGTCGGCGGCGTAGCCGCGCACGTCGAGGATCTCGCCCTGGGGCGTCATCGTCAGGGTGGTGACGGCGTGGTGGCCGTGGTCGTGCAGCCGCCGCTCGGGGATGTACCGGCCGTGCGCCAGCCCGTTCACGTCGCTCCACATCACCCGCACACGCCGGTTCGCCATGGCCGCCGAACGTAGCAGCGCCTGATCGTTTGAAGGATCCGCGACGACAGGTGTCGGCGGATCCTTCAAACGGTGGGTCAGGTGGTGCGGACGAGCTCCTCCACGAAGTACCGGAACAGCACGTCGTCGCCTTCGTGGGTGATCTTCTCGGGGTGCCACTGGACGGCGAGCACGGGCGCCGCCGCGTCCTCGGGCTCGATGGCCTCGATGGTGCCGTCGGGCGCCCACGCCACCGGGCGGAAGCCCGGCGCCAGCTCCTCGATCGCCTGGTGGTGGATGCTGTTGACGACGCGCGTCCCGGGCTCACCGTCGATGCCGTAGGCGCGAGCGAGGTGCGAGCCGGGCGCCACCTCGACCGGGTGGCGCTCGGCCATCACCTCGTCGGGCACGTCGCTGATCGGACGGTGGAGGCCGTCGTCGCTCGTCGAGTCCTGGTGCAGCGTGCCGCCCATCGCCACGTTGAGCGCCTGGAACCCGCGGCAGATGGCGAACAGCGGCATGCCCAGCTCCATCGCCGCGGCGGCGAAGGCGAGGTCGCTGTCGTCGGCCGACTCGCGCACGCCCTTCGCCAGCCCCAGGTCGTCGCGCCCGTACCGGGCGGGGTGGATGTCGTCGCCACCCACGAGCACGAGGCCGTCGAAGCCCTCCAGCACGCGAGCGGCGTCGTCGGGGTGGTGGTGCGGCAGCAGCAGCGGCAGCCCGCCGGCGTCGAGCACCGCCTGGGGGTACTCGGCACCCAGCGTGTACAGGTCGGTGCGCTCCGACAGGAACGTGGGCATGTACCGCCGCCACGTGCTCATGGCGATGCGCGGCTTCCTGCGCGACGACCGCTGCTGCACCCCGAGGCTCACGGGCACAGGCTAGTTACGCTGCGCCCCATGCGTGCCCTGATCGTCCAGCACGAGCACGACGGCCCGGCGGGGCTGGTCGGCGAGCACCTCGCCCGGCGTGGCCACGAGCTGGTCGTCCACCAGGTGATGCGCCCCGGCAGCACGCACAGCGAGGAGCCGTTCCCCGACCCCACCGAGTTCGACGTCCTGGTCAGCCTGGGCTCCGTGCACGGCGTGTACGAGCGCGACCGCATCGGCTCCTGGATCGACCGCGAGCTCGACGTGCTGCGCCGTGCGCACGACGAAGAGGTGCCGGTGCTCGGCATCTGCTTCGGCGCCCAAGCGCTCACGGCGGCGCTGGGCGGCAGCGTCGAGCCGTCTCCCGCCCCGGAGATCGGCTGGACCCGGGTGGAGGTGGTCGACGGGGCGCCCGTGGCCGCCGGCCCGTGGTTCACGTGGCACGGCGACCGGTGCCTGCTGCCCGACGGCGTCGACGAGCTGGCCCGCACCGAGCTGTGCACCCAGGTCTTCCGGGCCGGGCGCAGCGTGGGCGTGCAGTTCCACCCGGAGGTGACGCGCGAGCTCGTCGAGGGGTGGGTGGCCAAGTGCTCGCCCGAGTACTTCGCGACCCGCGGCGTCACCGCCGAGGAGCTGCTGGCGGGCTTCGAGGCCAACGGCGAGGAGGCCGCCCGCCACGCGGTGGAGCTCGTCGACTGGTTCCTCGACGACGTGGCCGCCGATGGTCGCTGACGCCACCGTGCCGCAGCGCGCCGACTCCATCCCCGAGCTCGACGTCGTCTCGCACGACGTCTACGAGGCGGGCGTCCCGCACGAGGCCTACGACCGCTTCCGCACGGAGGCGCCGGTGGCGTGGGTCAACGAGGGGCCGCACAACGGCCACCACGGCCGTGGGTTCTGGTCGCTCACCCGGCACGCGGACGTGGTGGCCGTGCACAAGGACTGGCGCACCTTCTCGAGCGAGCTCGGCGGCACCGAGATCGAGGAGCTGGCACCCGACGCCCTCGTCGCCCGCAAGACCATGCTGGAGACGGACCCGCCCCGCCACACCCGCCTCCGCCAGCTCGTCAACCCGGCCTTCGCGCGGCCGGCGATGGTGCGCTACGCCGGCACCGCGGAGGCGCTGGTCGACTCCCTCCTCGACGGCGCCGTCGGTCGGCCGATCGACGTCGTGGACGAGCTCGCCCGCGAGCTGCCCATCCGGATGCTCGTCGAGATCCTCGGCGTGCCCCTCGCTGACGCGCCGCAGCTGTTCCACTGGGCCGACCAGATCGTCTACAACGCCGATCCCGACTTCGTCGACGAGGAGGTGGGCGCGGTCTCCGATCGCGCCGACACCGACCCCTACCGGCTGCTGCCGTTCCGCAGCCCGGTCTCGCTGCGCGTGTTCGCCCACATGGAGCGCCTGGCCGAGGCGCGCCGGCGCGACCCCGCTGCCGACGTCATCACGGTCCTCGCCGACGCCGAGGTCGACGGCGTGCCGCTCACCGAGCGCGAGCGCGGCACGTTCCTGCTCCTGCTGCTCATCGCCGGCAACGAGACCACCCGGCACTCCCTCACGCAGACCGTGATGGCGCTCGCCCGCCACCCCGACGAGCTCGACCGGCTGCGCCGCGAGCCGGCGCTGGTGGACACGGCTGTGGAGGAGCTGCTGCGCTGGGCGTGCCCGCAGGTCCACTTCCGGCGCACCGCCGCCGTCGACACCGAGATCGGCGGTGTGCCGATCGCGGCCGGCGACAAGGTGGTCACGTGGTACATCGCCGCCAACTTCGATCCGGCCGAGTTCGCCGACCCGCACCGGCTCGACCTCGGGCGGAGCCCCAACCGCCACGTCACCTTCGGCGGCGGCGGCCCCCACCTGTGCCTCGGGCAGTGGATGGCCCGGCTGGAGGTGCGCGTGCTGCTCGAGGCCCTGGTGCGGCGCGTGGACCGGGTGGAGCTGCTCGGCCCGGTGGAGCGGCTCCGCTCGAACTTCATCAACGGGATCAAGCGCTGCCCGGCGGTGCTCCACCCCCGCTGAGCCCGCTCGCCGCTCGCGGCGCACCGGACCTGTCGTCCGCCAGCGCGGCCACGTAGCGGTCGGGGCGCACGAGCAGCGCCCGGTGCCCGTACGTGGCCCGCGGCTCCACCACCACCGGCAGCCCGTCCGGCGCGGAGAAGCCGTCGTCCGCGGCCACCCACACCCAGCCGTCGGGGAGGCTCTCGTCGAGACGGTCGGGCTGCGGCAGCTGGTGGCCCACCGGGAACGGCCCACCGAGGTCGAGGCCCGGCAGGCGCGACCACCGGGTGGGGTCGGGGCGGTCGGGCTCCGGCAGCGCCGTCGGGTCCGCCGCCAGCCGAGCGAGCAGCGCCCCCGCCTGGATCGACAGCGCCGTCACCGCCTCCACGTGCGGGCGGCGCTCGCGCTCGTAGGTGTCGAGCAGGGCCTCGTCGGCTCCGTCGGCCACCTCGGCCAGCTTCCACGCGAGGTTCGCCGCGTCGCGGATGCCGCTGCACATGCCCTGGCCCATGAACGGCGGCATCTGGTGGGCTGCGTCACCGGCGAGGAACACCGCGCCGTCGCGCCACCGCTCGGCGACGAGGGCGTGGAACCGGTAGGCGACGGCACGCACGAGCTCCGCCACGTCGGCGGTCACGTCCCAGGGCGCGAGGAGCCGCCACACGTCGGGCACCACCTCGTCCTCGGCGAGGCGGAACTCCCAGCGCCGGTGCAGCCCGTGCGACGGCACGAACGTGGCCAGCCGACGGCGGTCGCAGACCTGCTGGATGATCCCGGGCAGCGGCGGCACGCCGGCCTCGCGGAGCATCACGTCGACCACGAGCCACCGCTCGTCGAAGCCGAGGTCGCGCAGGCGGATGCCGAGGCCCTCCCTGATCGGGCTGGACGCGCCGTCGCAGGCGACCGTCCAGCGTGCGAGACCGCGCAGCTCGTCGAGCGGCGGTGCCTCCTCGCCGAGGCGGACCTCCACGTGGCGGTACTGGGCGAGGCCGTCGCGGAGCATCGCGTCGAGCTGCGGCTGGATGAACACGTAGTCCTCGTGCCAGCCGAGCAGCGGGTCGCGCTCGAAGCCCTCGAAGGTGAACAGCCGCTCGCCCTCCGCGTCGACGTACTCCATGCCGGCCGACACCGTCAGGAGGCGGTGCAGGTCGTCCTCGAAGCCGAGGTGCTGGAGCACCCGAGCGATCTCCGCGTCGAGGTGGCACGCCCGCGGCTGGGGATAGGGCGCCGTGGAGCGCTCGAACACGACCGTGCGCAGCCCCCATGCGCCGCACAGGTTGGCGAGGGTCGCGCCGGTGGGGCCGAGGCCGACGACGGCGACGTCGAAGGCGGTGGCCCCGGCGGCGTTCACACGGGCGCCTCGTCGGTCCAGGCGGTGGTGCCCCACGTGACGGCGAGGAGGGTGGTGTCGTGGCCCGCGGCGGCACCGTGCCAGTGCGCCTCGTCGGGCGGGCAGACCACCAGCGCTCCCACCTCGAGGGGCACCTCGCCGTCGGCGCGGGTGCCCACCCTCGCCCTGCCGTCCACGACGTACAGCTGCTGGCCCCCGGGGTGCGAGTGCCAGAACGTGACCGCACCGTCGGTGAAGTGCACGAGTGCCGTGTCGGGCCCGCCCTCGCGCGACGCCAGCATCTCGAGCTCCACCGTGCCCGTGAACCGCCCGCCGTAGCTCGTGCTCCGGTCGCCGCCCCCCGGCCCGACCACCTTCATCGGACGACGACCCGGTTGCGGATGGTGCCGACGCCGGCGACGGTGGTCTCCACCACGTCGCCGTCGCGGAGGAACCGCTGGGGGTCGCGCGCCTCGCCGACGCCGCCGGGCGTGCCGGTCCACACCAGGTCGCCCGGGCCGAACGTCATGAACCGCGTGAGCCACGCCACGAGCGCCGGGATGGGGAAGATCAGGTCGCTGGTGTTGGCCTGCTGCATCACCTCGCCGCTCACCACGCCGGTGAGGTCGAGCGCGTCGCGGTCCGCCAGCTCGTCGGGTGTCACGAGCCACGGCCCGGTGGGCCCGAAGGTGTCGTAGCTCTTCGCGATCGTGAACTGCTTGATCGGCGGGCGGAACTGCTCGCCGCGGTCGGAGATGTCCTGCCCGGCCATCACCCCCGCGAGGTAGCTCCACGCGTCGGCCTCCGTGGCCCCGCGGCAGGTCCGCCCGAACACGATGACCACCTCGGCCTCGTAGTCGACCTGGTCACGGCCGGCGGGCACGACGATGTCGTCGAACGGCCCGACCACGCAGTTGTCGGTCTTGCCGAAGAGGTGCGGCTCGGTCGGCAGCTCCCTGCCCGACTCCTGTGCGTGCGTGCGGTAGTTGAGCCCGACGCCGAGCCCCTTCGGCGGGCGCGGCACCGGAGCGCGGAGCTGGGTCGGGTCGAGCTGCGGCCACTCCCCGGCCGACGCCTGGAGCACGAGCGGCGCGAGGGCGTCGTGGTTGTCGAGGTCGAGGTAGACCCCCGGGTCGCTCGAGAAGCGGCCGTCGCTCGCCCGCTCGATGTCGACGACGTGGTCGACGCCGTCGTCGCCGCTGAAGAGGATGGAGCCACGGCCCTGGACGTTCGCGAAGCGCATGACACCCTCTCTAGCCGCGGAAGGGCGGGTCGAACCAGATGTGGACCTGACCGGTGCCGGCGGTCGACTCGTAGGCGGAGAACCGCGTCCCCCGCGCCGTGCACGCCCGGCCGCCCAGAGCGCCCACCATCAGCAGGTAGTGGCCGAAGAACCCCTCGGGGCTGAACTTCCGGAACTCGGGCCACCAGTCGATGAGCTCCGCGTGCTGGCCCGTCTCCAGCAGCTCCAACACGCGCTCGTCGGCGGCGCGGGCCTCCGGGGTCCGGATGTGCACCGGGTCGGCGCCCTCGTGCAGCGCGAACTCGCGCAGCGGCCAGAACCGGTGCGACAGGCCCCCCGACGCGAGCAGCACGACCCGACGGTCGAGGCGGGCCACCGCCTCGGCGAGCAGCTCACCGGCGAGCAGCCAGTCCTCCGGCGTGGCCGTCTGGCACACGCCCATGCTCACCCACGCCTCGTCGCGCTGCAGGAACGGCAGCAGGTTGGTGGTCGGGTAGTGGATGGGCAGGTAGGGGTCGTCGCAGGCGAGCACGCGCGTGTCGTCGCGCGACCTGCCGAGGGCCTCCCACGTCTCGGCCAGCTCGCGGTCGCCGCGGATGTCGTAGGGCCGCTGCCGCATCCCACGCGGCAGCTCCTCGCTGGTGTAGATGCCGGTGCGGCGGTCGTGGGAGCTCATGATGTGCTCGACGGTCGTGAACCAGTGCGTGTCGAACACCACCACCGTGTCCACCTCCAGCTGGTCGAGCTTCTCTCGGCGCAGCCGGTGGAGGCCCTCCACCAGCGTGGTCCCCTCGGGCCCGTACATCTGCGCCAGGTCCTCGTCGGGCATGACGATCGGGGGGACGTGCGACACGATGGCCGCTCCGACGATGGCTCCCATGTGGCATCCCTCCTCGCCCGCGGGGCCGTGGCGCAGCCGAGCGGGGGTCTCGTTTGGTACCGAACGATCGTACCCGCGCCGAGCAGGGGCGATCGCGGGTGTGAATGGGCCGATCGCCCTACGTGACCGGTGCCGCCGAGTAGGTCGACGGGTGCCATGGGTAGTGTCCGCCCCGTGATCCGCGTCGGAATCGTGGGAGTGGGCAAGATGGGCCTCTCCCACCTGGCACTCTTCAACGCCCATGCCGGCGTCACCATCGGTGGCATCTGCGAGCCGCAGTCGTTCGTGGCCTCGGCCGTCGAGTCGCAGACCGGCATCGGCACGTTCAAGTCGCACGAGAAGCTGATCGACGAGGTGCCCCTCGACGCCGTCGTCGTCGCCACCCCCACCTCCACCCACGTGGAGACGGCCACCTATGCGCTGCAGCGCGGCCTCAGCGTGTTCGTCGAGAAGCCACTCTCGCTGAGCGCGGCGCAGTCGTGGCAGCTCACGCAGAGCGCCCAGCGCGCGGGCGTGGCCAACCAGGTCGGCTACCACAACCGCTTCATCGCCACCTTCGGCGAGGTCCGCCGTCTGGTGCGCTCGGGTGCGATCGGCGAGGTGTACCACGTCGACGGGCGGGCCTTCGGCCAGGTCGTCACCAAGCCGAAGAGCGGCTTCACGTGGCGGGCGAAGAAGTCCGAGGGCGGTGGCTGCCTGCACGACTACGCCTCGCACGTGGTCGACCTCATGAACTGGATCGTCGGCCCGCCGAAGTCCGTCGTGGGGGCGCGGCTCACCAGCATCCACTCGAAGGACGTGGAGGACGCGGTGTACGCGCTGTTCGCGTACGAGGCGGGCTTCTCGGGCCAGCTGGAGACCAACTGGAGCGACGAGGCCCACCGCAAGATGACCACCTCGATCACCGTCTACGGCACGCACGGCAAGATCCACGCCGACCGCCAGGAGTGCCAGGTGTTCCTGAAGCCGGGCCACCAGGTGCCCGGCTACCCCAGCGGGTGGACGATCCGCTACATCACCGAGCTGCAGCCGCCCGTGTCGTTCTACCTCCGCGGGGAGGAGTACTCGGCGCAGGTCGACAGCTTCGTGGCCGCCGTGCAGGCGCGCGACGCCTCACCCCTCAACTCCTTCGCCAGCGCATACGAGACGGATTGGACCATCGACCAGATCATGAAGACGGCGAGCTGATGGACCGCATCCTCTTCGGCGACAACCAGTTCTTCGGCGTCAACCACATGTCGGAGGAGAAGGCGCGCGCCCAGGCCATGCGGTTCCGCACGGTCGACGACATCGTCGGCGTCCTCGACGTCGCCTACGACGCCGGCATCCGCACGTTCATGTGCACGACCCACGACGCCATCGGCGCCGTCGCCGACCACGTCCGCCGGCACCCCGAGCGCTACCCCGACTTCATGTTCTTCCCCGGCATGCCCTACGCGCACAAGTACGCGAACGCCGTGAGCGAGCTCGGGGTGATGGAGACGCTGCGCCAGTTCACGCCGGGCGGCGTCGTCGAGACGCTGTGGAAGGGTGCTCGCGCCGGGCTCCGCAAGGACGCCGAGCGGCTCATGCAGATGCTCGTCGACGCCGAGATGATGCGCTTCGCCGGCGTGTCCACGCCGGTCGTGTTCCTGCAGAACGTGGTCACCGACCTGCTCCTCGGCCTCGGCATGGGGCCGATGTTCCGATCGTTCCACGACTACGTCGGCGAGCGCTACGGCGCCGAGGCGGGGTTCTTCACCATGAACATGCCCCGCCTGCTCGACGTGCTGGAGGCCGAGGGCCTCCACAACCCGATCATCTGCTGCAACTACAACAAGATCGGCTTCCGCATGTCGGGCGGCGTCGAGCTCTACGACGAGACGATCCGCACGCGGGACGTGCGCTGCATCGCCATGTCGGTCCTCGCGTCGGGGGCGATCCCCGCCGAGGAGGCGATCCGCTGGGTCTGCGAGCGACCGGAGATCGAGTCGATCGTGTTCGGGGCCTCGTCGCGGAGCAACATCCTGCAGACCAAGGCGCTGATCGACCAGTACTCGATCACTCGGCGTCCAGCGTCCGCAACACCTTCCTGAGCAGACGCGCCAGCTCGCGCCGGTCGCGTTCGGAGAGGCCTTCGGTGACGATGGCCTCGTGCTTGTTGAACAGCGGCATCACCTCGTCGACCGCGCGCAGCCCGTCGGCGGTGGGCACCACCACCTGGCGGCGCCCGTCGGTGGGGTGCGCGGTGCGTCGGACGTAGCCCTTGCGCTCGAGGGTGGACACCACGCCGGTGAGCGTGCCGACGGTGACACCCGCCTCCGCAGCGAGCTCGTGGCTCTCCTTCGCCCCCCACACGCGCAGCACGAACAGCACGACGAAGGCGCTCCAGCTCAGCTGGTGGTCGCGCAGCACCTCGCGCTCCATGTGGTTGCGCACCGCGGTGGCGGCCCGGAACACGTTGCTGACGGCGAGCAGCGCGGCGAAGTCGAAGCCCTGGTCGGCGAACGCCCTCGTGACGTCGCGCTCGGCCTGGCGGAGCTCGGCCTCGTCGTCGCTGCGGAAGGCGCCCGGCATCGGCCGCGACGATATCGTTCGCCCATGCGCGCAGCCCCCACGGTCGAGCTCGCCGGCCTCCAGGTCTCGGGCGGGCACTGGATCGGCGGCGAGCGCGTGGGCTCGGCGAGCACCTTCGACGACGTCTCGCCGGTCGACGAGCAGGTCGTGGCGCAGGTCGCGAGCGGCGGGCCCGAGGAGGCGGCCGCCGCGGTCGCCGCGGCGGAGCAGGCCTTCCCGGCGTGGGCGGCGACGCCACCGGCCGAGCGGGCCAGGCTGCTGCACCGGGTGGCCGACCTCGTCGACGAGCGGCGCGAGCAGCTCGCCATGCTGGAGACGATCGACAACGGGTCGCTGCTGCGCAGCCACCTCCGCGGCGTCATGCCGCGCGTGGCGCACAACTTCCGGTTCTTCGCCGACTACCTCGTGCACGACCTGCACCACCCCGACTTCGAGACCAGGGGGCACGTCAACCACGTCACGTGGGACCCGAGCGGCGTGGCCGTGCTCATCACGCCGTGGAACGCGCCGCTCATGCTGGCCACGTGGAAGGTCGCCCCGGCCCTGGCCGCCGGGTGCACCGTGGTGCTGAAGCCGGCGGAGTGGAGCCCGCTCACGGCGTCGGTGCTGGCCGACCTCACCCGCGAGGCCGGCATCCCCGACGGCGTGTTCAACGTCGTCCAGGGATACGGCGAGCGGGTCGGCGACGCCCTCACGGGCCACCCCGACGTGAGCCGGATCAGCTTCACCGGCTCGGTCCCCACCGCCCGGCTGATCGCCCGCTCGGCGGCGGCCAACCTGACGCCGGTGAGCTTCGAGCTCGGCGGCAAGAGCCCGTTCGTCGTGTTCGCCGACGCCGACCTCGACTCGGCCGTGGAGCACGCCGTCGAGCAGTACGACAACGCCGGGCAGGTGTGCCTCGCGGGGGTGCGGCTGCTCGTGGAGGAGCGCATCCGCGACGAGTTCCTCGAGCGCTTCGTGGCCCGCGCCCGGCAGCTGCGCCAGGGCGACCCACGCGACCTCGCCACCGACATCGGCCCGCAGATCAGCCGGGAGCACTTCGAGCGGATCGACGGCTACGTCCAGCGGGCCCTCGCCGAGGGCGCCGAGGCGGTGATCGGCGGCGGCCCCAACACCGAGCTCGGCGGGCTGTTCTACCGGCCCACCCTGTTCACCGGGGCGGCGCCGGGCTCGGAGATCCTCACCGAGGAGGTGTTCGGGCCCGTGCTCACCCTCCAGACGTTCGCGTCGGAGGACGAGGCGGTGGCGATGGCCAACGGCACCATGTTCGGCCTGGCCGGCGTGCTCTTCACGGGCGATCCCGAGCGGGCCCGGCGGGTGTCGGCCCAGCTGGTCGCCGGCACGCTCTGGGTGAACTGCTTCTTCGTCCGCGACCTGCGTGCCCCGTTCGGGGGCAGCCGGCGCAGCGGGGTGGGGCGCGAGGGCGGCACGTGGAGCTTCGACTTCTACTGCGACGTGAAGAACACCTGCACCAACCAGGAGCGCTGGACCGTCTGACCAGCCGGAGCGCCAGGTGAAGGACCGCTTGGTGTTGCGCCCGAGGAGCGGTAGCATTGCCCCTCGGCCCTGTTGAGCCTCGGCGTGCCCCGGCACGCGTGGGCTCGCGGCCTGAGCCCTGCCCGTCCGAGACCCGATCGAGGAGATCCCCTGCCCAAGCCCAAGGACGACGCCATCGTGCTGGAAGGCACGATCACCGAGTCCCTCCCGAACGCGATGTTCCGGGTGGAGCTCGAGAACGGACACCAGGTGTTGGCGCACATCTCGGGGAAGATGCGC
>VFQR01001271.1_pt1 | contig 20364 bp, 17 predicted proteins | sample 3512321 | NCBI WGS metagenome assembly VFQR01 (sample SAMN10412374, study PRJNA504923) | tailings metagenome | isolation source: Relicate 3 Philex TSF1 revegetated site | place: Philippines: Tuba, Benguet | collected 2017-08-29 | reverse complement strand
GGTGGCGGCCTCGCTCCTCCACGACATCGGCCACCTGCTCGAGCTCGACGCGTCGGCCGGGGTGATGGGCGACCTCACCGTCGACCGGGCGCACGAGGCGCGTGGCGCGCGGGCGCTGGCGGCGCTGTACCCCGCGGCGGTGGCCGCGCCCGTCGCGCTGCACGTGGCCGCCAAGCGCTACCTGTGCGGCACCGAGCCCGCGTACGCCGCGTCCCTCTCGGCGGGCTCGGTGCGCAGCCTGGCCACGCAAGGTGGCCCGATGGACGCCACCGAGGCGGCGCGGTTCGCCGCGCTCCCGGGGGCGTCGGCGGCGGTGGCGCTGCGCCGCTGGGACGACGCCGGCAAGGTGGACGGGCGTCGCGTGCCCGGCTTCGAGCACCACCTGCCGGCGCTGCGCCGCCTGGCGCGCCCGGCCCCGCAGCACTGAGGGCCGGTACCGTGGCGGGCCATGTCCGCCGCCGCCACGACCACCGCCGCCGCCACGCTCCCCACGCAGGTGGTCGCCGAAGCGACCCAGCTGCGCCTGGCGTGGGACGACGGCGCCACGAGCACGTACCCGTGGCTCTGGCTGCGCGATCACGCCGCCGACCCGGCGACGCTGCACCCGGTGACGCAGCAGCGCCAGTTGCACACGGCCTCGCTCGACCCTGGGCTGGCGGCCGCGCACGCCGAGGTCGTGGGCGAGGGTGCGCAGCTCGCGGTGCGGATCACCTGGCACGGCGGCGAGCCGGCCTCCGACGTGCCGGTCGGGTTCCTGCGCCGCTTCCGCACGCCGACGTCCGGGGCCGCCAGCACCGACTGGCGCCCCGCGCCGCCGCTGCTCTGGGATGCCGCCGCCCTGGGCGAGGCGCCGGCCACGCCCTACGCGGAGATCATGGGCACCGATGCCGGCCTCGCCCGCTGGCTCGCCCAGGTGGCCCGCCACGGGTTCGCCATCGCCTCCGGCACGCCCGCCACGGCCGAGGCCACCGAGGAGCTGGTGCGCCGCGTGAGCTACGTGCGCCACACGATCTTCGGTGGGTTCTGGCAGTTCACGGCCGACCTCACGAAAGCCGACACCGCCTACACCGACCTCGAGCTGCTGCCGCACACCGACGGCACCTACTCCCACGACGCGCCCGGTCTGCAGCTGCTCCACTGCCTGCACTTCGAGGGCACCGGCGGTGAGTCGAGCATCGTCGACGGGTTCCGGGTGGCCGCCGAGCTGGCTGCGGCCGACCCCGAGCACCACCGCCTGCTGTCGAGCGTCGACATCCCCGGGCAGTACATCGGCGACGGCAGCCACCTGATGGCCGCCCGCCCCGTGCTGCGCCACGACGCCTCCGGCCGGCTCGTCCAGGTGTCGTACAACAACGCCGACCGCGCCCCGTTCCTCCTGCCGGGCGAGCAGATGGTGGAGCTGTACGCGGCGTTGCGCGCCTTCGACGAGCTGACGAACGACCGCCGGCTGCAGTGGCGACACGTCCTGCAGCCGGGCGAGGCCATGCTGTTCGACAACTGGCGGGTGCTGCACGGTCGCGGCGCCTACCGTGGCCAGCGGACGATGTGCGGGGCCTACCTCAACCACGAGGACTTCGAGAGCCGGCTGCGCACGCTCCCCGCCGCCGGCGGCGACGGGTGCGAGGGCTGACGCAGCTGGGTACGCAGCACCCATGGACGCCGACGACCTCCACGTGCGCGACAACCCGGAACGGTCGCGCTACGAGCTCAGCCGCGACGGCGAGCTGGTGGGCTACGCCGACTACCGCGCCGACCCCACCGCCGGTCGGGTGGTGATGCCGCACACGGTGATCGCGCCCCGCGAGCGCGGCGGTGGGCTCGGCGCGGTGCTCGTGCGGCACGCGCTGGACGACGTGCGCGCGAAGGGGTGGACGGTGGTGCCGGCGTGCTGGTACGTGGCCGAGTTCATCGACCAGCACCCGGAGTACCGCGACCTGGTGGCGGCCCGCTGAGCGCCGACCCGAGGTCGGCCCACAGGTCGTCCACCGCCTCGATGCCCACGCTCATCCGCACGAGCCCGGGCGGCACGTGGGCATCGCCCGCGTACTTCTGCCGGCGCTCCATCGTCGTCTCCACGCCGCCGAGGCTGGTGGCCGGCACGATCAGCTCCACCCGGCGGCAGGCCTCGTCGGCCGCGTCCGCGCCGCCCGCGAGCACGAACGAGACCATCGCGCCCCAACCGGGGTAGCGCACGTCGGTGACCGCCGGGTGGGCGCGCAGGCGGGCGGCCAGCTCCGCGGCGTTGGCCTGCGCCCGCTCCATGCGCAGCGGCAGCGTGCGCACCCCACGCAGCGCGAGGAACGCCTCCAGGGCACCGGGGGTGGCACCGTGGACGAGCCGGGCGTGGCGCAGCCGCTCGTGCACCTCCTCGTCGCCGGTGACGGCGAGGCCGATCATGAGGTCGCTGTGGCCACCGATGAACTTGGTGCCGGAGTGCATGACCACGGTGGCCCCGTCGGCGAGCGGCTGCGCGCACACGGGCGTGGCGAACGTGCTGTCCACCACCACCACCGCACCGCGTTGCGTCGCTGCAGCGGCGATGGCGGCCACGTCGGCCACGTGGAGCTCGGGATTGGTCGGCGTCTCCACCCACACCGCGTCGGCGCCGTCGAGCGCCGCCACCACCTCCGCCGTGTCGGCGATGTCGACGCCGCGCACCTCCAGCGCGCCGCGCGAGGCGAGGTCGGCGACCAGGTTGCGCACGCCGAGGTAGCAGCCGGTGGGCAGGACGAGCACGCGCGGGGCCAACGCCGAGAGCGTGGCCGCAGCAGCTGCCATCCCCGTCGCGAAGGCCGTGCAACGACCGCCCTCGAGGGCGCCGACCGCCTCCTCCAGACCTTCCCACGTGGCCGTGCCGTGGGTGCGGCCGTAGACGCCCTCCGCGCCGCGGAAGTTCGACGCCAGCACGATGGGGTGGTTGAGCGGCTGCTCCTCGCCGGACGGGCGCCCCGCGGCCACGGCGATCGTGGCCTGGTGCAGCCGGCGGGCCTCGTCGGCCTTCACGTCAGACGCCCTCGAGGAGCCCGTCGCGGCGGGCGATGGCCACCGCCTCGAGGCGCGAGGAGGCGCCCAGCTTGGTGAGGATCCGCTGCACGTGGTTGCGCAGCGTGTTGGGGGCGATGTGCAGCTCGGTGGCGATCTTGTGCGGGTCGTGGCCCTCGCTCAGGCGGCGCAGCACCTCCAGCTCGCGAGCGGTGAGCGCCGACGGATCGGGCCGGCTCAGCTGGTCGAGCAGCCCACCGAGCAGGGAGGGGTCGAGCGCCGCCTGGCCCCTCGCGACGGAACGCACCCCGGCGAGCAGCTCGTGCAGAGGCTGCTGCTTGGTGAGGTAGCCGGCGGCGCCCGCCTCGATGGCCCGCGCGGCGTGGCGGCGGTCGCGGCTGGCCGACAGCACCACCACCTTCGGCGACGAGCGGGTGCCGGCGAGCTTCGGGATCGCGGCGACGGTGTCGTCGGCGTCGAGGCGGAGGTCGAGGAGCACCACGTCCGGCGCGGTCCGCTGGGCGGACGCGAGGGCGTCGGCGACGGTGCCGGCGGTGCCCACCACCTCGAGGTCGTCCTGCGCGGCGATGGCGCTGGCGAGGCTGTCGAGGAGCACCCGGTGGTCGTCGACGAGGAGCACGCGGATCGTCACGTGGCTGGTGCCGCTGGCCGCCATGCGACCAGTATGGTCGCCGCCGTGGCGGAGGCGCATCCGGTCCCCACCCCACCTTCGGGTGTCGAGCGCCGGTCGCGACGGCCGGCCCTGGGTGCCGGGCGGCTGCGCCCCTCGCTGCGCCGATTGCTCCTCGGTCACGCCATGGCCACCGTCGTCATCACGGCCACGGTCGTCGCCGTGGCGATCGCCGCCATCGTCAGCTCGAACCGCTCGATCGACCAGCGCCGCGACGTGCTCACCCCGGCCACCGATGCCACGGCACGGCTCTACCGGGCGCTCATCGACCAACAGACCGGCAGCCGGGGTTACGTGATCACCGGCTCGGACGCCTTCCTCGAGCCCTACGAGCGCGGCGTGGACGACGAGCGCCGAGCGGTCGTCCTGCTGCGTGCATCGTTCGCGCAGGACGACGACCTCGACGCCGCGCTCTCCCCCCTCCTCCAGCGGGTGGACGAGGCCGCCCGAGCGTGGCGCGAAGCGTCGGCGCAGGCGCAGATCGACCTGGTGGCGTCCGGCCGGCGCGACGAGGCGGTCGCCCTCGTCGACAGCGGCGACGGTCAGCGCCGCTTCGAGGAGCTCCGTCGGCACCTCGATGTGCTGGACGCCGCTCTCACCGAGCGGTCGGACGCGGCGAACCGGCTCGCCGACGAGCGGGTGCGAGTCCTCGGGTTCGTGGCCGTGGGCGGCACGTTGCTGGTCGCCGGCCTGTCCGTCGGGCTCACCGTCGTGTTGCGCCGGTGGCTGCGCCGCCCGCTCGACCGCCTCGCCACCGCGGCCGGCGAGGTGGCCGCGGGCCACCTCGACGCGCCGATCACGGCCGGCGGACCGGCCGAGATCGACTCGGTGGCCCGCAGCGTGGACCGGATGCGCCACCGCCTCCTCGGCGAGATCAACGCCGCGTTCTCGAAGGGGCTGGTGGAGGCGGACCAGATCGAGCGCGCCCGCTTGGCGGCGGAGCTGCACGACGACCCCATCCAGGTGCTGGTCTCCGCGCAGTGGCGGCTCCAGGCCCTGGAGCACGACCTCGACGGGGAGGCTCGGGCCATCGTGCAGCGGGTGACGGCCGCGCTGGCCGACGTGCAGCTCCGCCTCCGCGACCTCATGTTCCGCCTGCACCCGCCGGCGCTCGAGAGCGATGGCCTGCGCGCCGCCCTCGACGACCTGCTGGACGAGAGCTTCGTCGGCACCGGCGTGGACGTGGAGCTGCGCTACGACCTCGACGTCGAGCCGCCGCCGGCGCTGGCGGCGCTCGCGTACCGGCTCAGCGCCGAGGCGGTCCGCAACGTGCAGCGTCACGCCGACGCCTCTCGCGTGCGCGTGTCGGTGCGCGGCGGCGACGGCGTGCGTGTGACGGTCAGCGACGACGGCGTCGGCTTCGCCGGCGCGCCACCGGCCGAGCCGGGCCACCGCGGGGTCGACATCGGCGCCACGCTGGCCGAGGCCGCCGGCGGGTGGTGGCGCATCGAGAGCCGGCCCGTCCTGGCCGCGCCCGGCGAGCCGGGCCACGGCACCACCGTCGCGTTCTGGCTGCCGCCACTCGCGGGCGCGGCACCGAGCTGAGCGCCCGCAGCGCGCCCGACTGGCGCGAACGCACCAGCGCAGCGCACGCGGACGGCTCTCGCCGCCGCGTCGCCCGAACGGCACCCTGGAGGTCATGCCCACCGCCGGCCCGACGGTCGTGCTCGCCGACGACGAGCCGGACGTGCTCGCGTCCCTGCGCGACCTGTTCGTGTCGTCCGGCAACTTCGACGTGGCCGCCGCCGTGGCCACGGGGGACGAGCTGCTCGCGGCCGTCGCCCGCCACCACCCGGACCTCGTCGTCACCGACCTGCAGATGCCGGCAGGCGAGCTGCACCTGGTCCGCCAGCTGGGCTCGCTGTCGCCCCGGCCGCTCGTGATCGCGCTGAGCGCCTCGGTCGGGGCGAGCCTCGCGAGGAAGCTGCGCGACGCCGGCGCCGACCTCGTCCTCCGCAAGGGCATCGACGCCCCGGTCGTGGCCGCCGAGCAGCTCTGGGCGTCGCGACAGGGGTGATGCTCAGCCGACGCGCGCGTCGGCCCGCCGCACCACCCGGGCGTGGAGCGTGGTGCCCTGCTGGCCGGGCGAGCGCGAGACGATCAGCTCGTCGGCCAGCGAACGCATGATCGCCGTGCCCCGGCCGCGCTTGCCGGGGGCGTGCGGCGTCCTCCAGCCGCCTTCGTCGCTCACCGTGAGGCGGACCTCGCGGGCGGAGCACTCGAGGCGCACCTCCACGAGACCGGGCGAACGTCCGTGGTACGCGTGCTCCACCGCGTTGGCGAGGCTCTCCCCCGCCAGCAGCAGCACGTCGGCCACCTCGTCCTCGCGCGCGCCCTGCTCGCGCAGCCAGGCGCGCATCTGGGCCCGCACGCCGGCGAGGCGCGTGGGCGACGCGGGGAAGGCCACGTCGAGGTGCGGGTCGACGAGCGGCGACACGGCGAGCACCGCCACGTCGTCGCGCGCCGCCACGCGGGAGAAGACGCCGTCGGTGAGGTGCGCGGCGAACAGCTCGGGCGGGAGGTCGCGCAGCGGGCCGGCCACCTCGCACACCTGCTCGAGGCCCTCGTCGATGCTGCGGCCGCGGTGCTCGATCAAGCCGTCGGTGTAGAGCACGAGCAGGCCGCCCGGTGGGATGGCGCCGTCGGCAGCCCTGATCTCGGTGGTGGCGAAGGCGGCGAGGGGCGGGTTGCGCCCTTCCTCCAGGAACGTGCAGCCGCCGCGCTCGTCGACCACGAGCAGCGGCGGATGGCCGGCGCACACGTAGCGGAACCGGCCCGTCGGCACGTCGAGGTGGACGAGGGCGAGCGTCGAGTAGCGCGCCTCGCGCACGTTCTCCGAATACGCGATGACCCGCTCGAGCAGCGTCTCCGGGTCCTCGCACAGGTGCGCCAGGGCGCGCACCGCGCTGCGCAGCTGGCCCATGGCCGTCGCCGCGCTGAGGCTGTGGCCGACCACGTCGCCGATCACCAGCACCGCCGTGCGCTCGTCGCGGTGGACGACGTCGTACCAGTCCCCGCCGATGTCGAGCCCCGCCTCCGAGGCGAGGTACACCGTCCCGACGGCGAGACCGGGGATCCGGTCGACGTCGCCGAGCAGTGCGTGCTGCAGCTGCGTGGCGATCTCGTGCTCGCGCTCCTGCGAGCTGATCCGGCCCAACGTCTGGGCGCACTGCACCGCGAACAGCTCCACGGAGCGGCGGCGGTCGGGGTCGAGGTCCCTGCCGCCCTCCACCACCAGCAGGTCGCCCTCGGGATCGGTGGCCGACAGCGGCACGATCAACGCGTCGTCGGCGTCCGGGGCCTCGCGGCGGCCGCCGCGCCGGCCGAGCAGCAACCGGGCCGCGGCCAGGCCGAACACCTCGGGCAGGTGCACCTGCACCACCTCCAGCACGTGCGCGGTGCGCGCGCACCCGGCGAGCCGCGCGGTCAACTGCTGGAGCTGTTCGGTGCGCCGGTGCTCGGCCTGCTCCGCATCGTGCAGCCGGGCGCGGTCGAAGGCCTGCGACCACTGCGCCGCGAGCGACGTGAGGCGGTCGCGGTACGTGCCCCAGGCCGTGTGCGCCGGGAACCCGAGGACGACGACGGCGCCGGACCGCCTGGTGCCCTCGAGCGGCATCACGATGGTGCGGTCGTCGACGGCGATCTCGCCGGTCCGGCAGGCGGTGACGACGCTGCCGTCCGAGGCGGCGAGCTCGACCACCCACTGCTCGACGAGGCGGTGGTCACCGTCGCCCACGCGCAGGCGCACGCTGTCCTCCTCCACGTCGAACAGCGCTGCCGTGGTGGCCCCGAGCGACAGGGCCGCGCGCCGGACGATGGCCACCGCGACCTCGTCGACGGTGAGCGCCCTCGCCAGCGCGGACACGGCGTTGCGGACCCGTTCGGTGTAGTTCCGCCGCTGTTGCTCCGCCTCGAACAGCGCGGCGCGGTGCATCGCCTGGGCGCACAGCGAGACGACGGTGTCGAGCGTGGGCAGCACCCCGTCGCCCACGACCACCGGACGGCGCCAGCCGAAGCCGATGGCGCCGATGACGGTGCCGTCCTGGGCACGCGCCGGGAGCGTGGCGGTGACGCTGAAGCCGGCGCGGCGGGTGACCTCCGCGGTGACCGGATAGCGATCGTCGCGGTCGTGGTCGCCGACGATCACCGTGCGACCGTCGCGGAAGGCGTCGGTGAGCGGCGTGGGATCGTCGACCGGCACCTCCGACCACACGGCGGCCACGTCGCTGTCGAGGCCGGGCGCGTGGACGAGGCGCAGGCGGGACCGGTCGTCGGTGGGGATGCCCACCACCGCGAAGTCGGTGCCTGCCGAGCGGCCGGCGTAGCGGGCGATCGCTCGCGCCACCTCCTCCACCGTGCCGGAGGTGGCGAGGGCGGTGGCGAGCGCCTGGAGCGCCTCCGCCTGGTCGGCCCGCCGCTGCTCGTCCTGGTAGGCGCGGGCCCGGAGCAGCGCCTGCGCCCCCAGCTCCGCCACGGCCCGCAGGGCCGCCAGGCGGGATGGGCCGAGGTCGGCGCCGGCCGGGTAGCGCAGCTCCAACCCGCCGCGCACGCGCAGCGCCGGCGGGAACGGGACGACGGCGCGGACCGACGCGTCCGGAGCCTCCAGCACCACCGTGCGCTCACCCGTGAGCAGGGCGGCCAGGTCGGCGGAACCGGTCCCGGTGCCGTCCGTCGCACCCAGCACCTCGACGTCCCCATCGTCGGCGACAGCCAGGACGGCGCCGCCCGTGGCACCGGCGGCGAGGAGGCCCTCGCCGAGCAGCGCGTCGACGACGTCGCCCTCCGACCACAGCGGCGCCGACAGCGCGGCCGTCACCCCCTGCAGCCGCTGCAGCTGCTCGAGGGTGCTCTGCAGGCGCTCCTCGGCCACCTTCTGCTCGTGGACGTCGGTGGCGGTGCCGTACCAGCGGATCTCCCCGGTGTCGGGGTCCTCCACCGGCTCGGACCGGCTGAGGTGCCACCGGTAGCGGCCGTCGGCCATCCGGATCCGGTGCTCGCACGAGAACGTGGTGACGTCGGCGACCGCCCGCTCCCACCTGGCCAGCGTGAACGCGAGGTCGTCCTCGTGGAGCATCGGCACCCACTCCCAGCTGCCGTCGGCCAGCGGGGCGGCGCCGCTGTACAGGGCGAGGCGCGAGTTGTAGTAGTCGACGACGCCGTCGGAGCCGGCCGTCCACACCAGCTGCGGCATGGAGTCGGCCAGGTGCTCGAGCTGGCGGAGCGGGAGCTGGCGGAGCGGGTGCCGTGGCCGGTCGGAGGCGGGGGTGTCGCTGTCCATGGCCCGACCGATGGTAGGCGCGCCGGGCGGGTCAGCTCCGACCGTCGTCGGCGGCCTCCCGGCCGGTGGCCTCGATGGCGCGGCGGCGCGCGGCGCCGTCGGCGGAGCGGTCGCCGGCGGGCACGGGGAGGTCGGGGACGGCCACCCCGGCCCGCTGGAGCTGCTGGGCGACGAGGCCGCCGAACCCGCGCTGGTCGACGATCGCCTTGGCCACCACCCCGCCGGCCCGGCCGCCGACCGGCAGGTGCCCCGCGGCCACGGCGGCGATCAGCGCCCTGGCCAGCTGCGACGCCACCGGCTGGACCCTCGCCCAGTCCACCTGGTCGGCCATCGCCCGCACCGTCCTCATCGCCTCGGACGGCGAGCGCGCACCGACGCCCGCCCCCGCACCGGCCGGGTCGGCAGCCGGCTCCGCCAGCGCCGCGCGCACCGCCTCCCAGTCCACGCCGCTCACCGCGTCGGCCATCGCCCGCGCCTCGACCAGGTCGGCTGCGGGATCGACCGTCGGTCCGGGCGCGGCGGGATCCGCGACGGCGCCGGGGCCGGCCGGACGGCCGACGTCGCCGATCGGGGTGGGGCCGGCGCCCGCGTCGTGGCGGGCCTGCCGCAGCAGCGCCACGACGGCATCGAGCTGCTCGCGGGGCCCGGCCCACAGCGGCGTCACCGGCCCGTCCTCGCCGCGTCGGCCCGCCCGGTACTCCTCGCGCAGCGACGTCGCCGCGGCGGCGGCACGCCGGCCGATCCGGCGGGGGGAGACGCCGGCCACCCACCTCCCCGCCCTCCGGGCAGCGCCGCCGTCGCCCGCGACGCCACCCGCCCCAGGATCGTCGGGCCGTCCCACCGCCCGGACGCTACCGCGCTCGTCGCGACGTGCCGTCGGCGCGGCCGGCGGCGCCAGAATGGCCGCCGTGACCACCGAGCGCCTGTACCTGCGCGACGCCTACCTCACCGAGACGGAGGCCACGGTCGTGGCCGTGCGCGCCGCCGACGACGAGGGCGGGCCCGCCGTGGCCCTCGACCGCACCTGCTGCTACCCCACCGGCGGCGGGCAGCCGCACGACACCGGGGTGCTCACGGGGCCCCACGGCGCGCTGCGGATCGCCGACGTCCGCAGCGGCTCGCACCCCGACCACGGCGACGTGGTGTGGCACGTGCTGGACGGTGCCGGCGGCGGGCAGCTGCCGACTGCCGGCGACCGTGTGGTCGTGGCGCTGGATTGGCCCCGCCGCCACGCGCTCATGCGCACGCACACCGCCCTGCACGTGCTGTGCGGGGTGATCTGGAACGAGTGGGGCGTGCCCGTGACCGGCGGCAACATGGAGCCGCTCGGCGCCAGGATGGACTTCGAGTTCGACCCGCTGCCGCAGGGGTTCGGGCCGCGGGTGGAGGCCTTGGTGAACGACGCGCTGGCGGCCGACCACCCGATCGAGGTGGGGTTCCTGCCGAGGGAGGTCGCCGACGAGGACGACGACCTGATCCGCACGAAGGTCAACTTGATCCCGGCCTCCGTGCGCGAGATCCGCGTGGTCGACATCGTCGGCCTCGACCGCCAGGCCGACGGCGGCACCCACGTGCGCTCCACGGCCGAGGTGGGCCGGATCCGGATCCTCAAGCTGGAGAACAAGGGCAAGGGGAACAAGCGCGTCCGCCTCGAGGTGGTGGACGCCTGAGCGGCCCGAGCGGCGCATGGACGGGGCGCTGCACGTAGTGTGCGGAGCCGTGGGCGACGCAGCCACCCTCCTCACCCCCGCCGTGCGGGCGGCGATCGAGTCGGGCCGGCTGGCCCACTTCACCACGGTGGGCGCCGACGGCGGCCCGCACACGACGATCGTGTGGGTGGGCCTCGAGGACGACGAGGTGGTGATCGGCAAGCTGCAGGCCGACCAGAAGCTGGCCAACCTCGCACGCGACCCGCGTGTGAGCTTCTCGATGGAGGCCGACGGCGCCACCCACGGGCTGGCCCACCACCTGGTGGTGGAGGGCACCGCCCGGATCACCGAGGGCGGCGCGCCCGAGCTGCTGCAGCGGCTGGCCGAGCGCTACATCGGTCCCGGGGTGCGCTTCCCACCTATGGCCGACCCTCCGGCGGGGTTCGTCATCCGCGTCACCCCCACCAAGGTCCGGGGCATGGGCCCCTGGCAGGACGGGTGAGCCGATGGCTCGGTGTCACTGGTAGCTGATGAACACCGGCGAGGGGTCGAGGGCCATCACCTCGGCCGGGCTGAACATGTCGATGTCCTCGTCGAAGAAGAGCTTGAACCCGTTGAAGAACGGCGGCTCCACCTGGACGAGGCTGTAGGTGTTCAGCTTCTCCGCACGGGTGCCGAAGCCGTCCATGTGGATGTTGATGGCCACGCCGTCGCGGTCGACGATCGCCTCCTTGTCCGTGATCATGCGGATCTGGAACTGGTGGACGACGAGCAGCTTCTCGGGGAGGTCGTGCTGTGCCACGAGGTCGGCGAGGTACGCGGACACCTCGTTCACCTCGGTGGCGTCGATCTGGCCGACGAACCCACCGCCCGGCGTCTGGTCGGGCCCCACCCGCCATTCCGGGTCGAGCGCCACACCGACGTGCGGCTCGAGGAGGAACTCCTCGTAGACCTGCACCTCCGGCAGGAACCGCGCGCGGCCCGGTTGGATGTCGAGGATCACGTAGAGGCCGTGGTCCCTGGCCACGTCGACGTAGCGGCGGACCTGCTCGGCCGTGGAGCGCGATCGGTAGAGCCCGTCCTCGCCCGCTGAGGCGAGGGCGATGGTGGCGATCAGCTCGAAGGCGCCCTGCACGGGCAGGTCGCCCTCCCGGTATGGCGCGACCAGCGACTCCAGGCGGGCCACCGACGCCTCGGGCGACTGCTCGCCCAGCGCGCCGAGCCGCGAGTCGATGTCGTTGCCGTACATCGCCACGATCCGCCGGTCGAACACGCGGTCGCGCTCGGGCGGGGCCGGCGCGGTCGCGGGACAGCCGCTGCCGACCGACGCCGGCGTGCCGGGGAGCCAGCCGACGACGTCGACGACGAGGTGGGTCGGCGCCATCGTGAACAGGCAGGCGGCACCGTCGGCGCCCAGCGCCGTGACCACGGCGTTGGCCGTGGCCACGCCCTCGTGGTGGTTCAGGTTCGACGCTGCCGGCCGGTCGCTCCCGCCGGGGAACACCGTGACGAACCCGGCGGCGGTGGAGCCGACGGAGGTCACGTTGAGCAGGACGGCACCGGCCTCCTCGGGCACGCCGGCACGCCCGGCGACGTCCAGCTCCAGCGTGTGCCCGCCAGCACGGAGCCCGTCGCCGGCGAACCGGTCGTCGAAGGTGGGCTCGCCCTCGCGCGTGTCGAGCACCCGCCGCGGCGCGGGCAGCGACGTGAACGCGTCCGGCGCGAACCAGCCCGTCACGTCCACCACCACGTCGGTGGCGCCCATGGTGTAGACGCACACGTCGCCGTCGGCGCCCACCCCGGTGACGACGGCGTTCGCCACGGTCTGGCCGACCGCGTGGTTGAGGTTCGACGCAGTGGGACGCGGCTCGTCGCAGGCGTGCACCGTGACGAAGCCGGCCTCCTCGGCGCGGTCGACGGTGACGCTCAGGATCACGGCGCCGGGGTCGCTCGGAACGCCCGCCCTGCCGGCCACCGGGAGGCGCACCGTGCCGTCGCGGCCTGGAGCTCCCGCGCCCTGCTGCTCGCCGTCGTAGGTGGCCTGGCCGGGACGGGTGTCGAGCAGCCGCCGCGGCGCCGGCAGCGTCTCCACGTCCGCCGCCGGGAAGCCGCCGGCGAGGTCGACCACGAGATCGGTGCGACCGGAGGTGTGGATGCAGACCGAGCCCCCGTCGCCGACGCGGGAGACGGCCAGGACGGCCACCGTCGTGCCTTCGCGGTGGTTCAGGTTCGACGCCAGCGGGCGGTCGGCGTCGCAGGGGAACACCTTCACGTGGCCGGGCTCCCGCGCGTCGACGGCGGTGACGTTGAGCACCACGACGCCGGCGTCGGCGGCGAGCCCCGCCCGTCCGACGACGGGAACCTCGAGGGTGCTCCCGGCTTCGCGGACGCCGATGCCGGCCAGCGCGCCGTCGACCGTCGGCTCCCCGTCGCGGGTGTCGACGAGCCGGCTGGGCGATGCGAGCGGCACGAACGCCTCCGGCGCCGGCGCGCGCGAAGCCGCCGACGGCGTCGGCGGCGCGACCAGCCCCAGCAGCGCCACGGCGACCACCGCGGCCACCGCCCGTCCCACCCATCGACGCCGGCCGCCGCCGTACTGCTGCCGCTCCACCTCGCGCATGACGAACCCTCCTCACTGCGACCGATCGCCGAGCCTTCCCTCCGGCAGGCGCACGGGAACCACACCTGGGGGCGACGACGGCGGTCGGTCCCGCGTGCGTCGACGCGGGTATGTCAGCGGGTGGCGGGGCGGGTGACCACCACGGCTGCGAGAGCGGTGGTGATCGGCACGGAGGCGACGAGGCCGATGCTGCCCACGAGCGTGCGCACCACCTCCACGGCGATCGACTCGCTGGTGATCACGTCGCCGACGCCTCGCTCGGCGGTGCGGAACAGCAGCAGCAACGGCAGCGCAGCGCCGGCGTACGCGAGCACGAGGGTGTTGACGGTGGAGGCGATGTGGTCGCGGCCGATGCGCACGCCGGCCCGATACAGCTCTGCAGCCGTCGATCCGGGCGCGGCCTGCCGCAGCTCCCAGACCGCGGCCACCTGCGTGACGGTGACGTCGTCGAGGACGCCCAACGCGCCGATGACCATGCCGGCGAGCAGCAGGCCGGAGAAGTCGAGCTGGCCACCGAAGGCCTGCAGCAGACCCACCTCCTCGCTGGCCAGGCCGGTGAGGCGGGTGGCGCGGACGAACACCAGGCCGAGCAGGCACGTGAGCACCACGCTCGCCACGGTGCCGATCACGGCCACGGACGTCCGCTCCGACACGCCGTGCGCGAGGTACAGCGCCGGCACGGCGATGGCCGAGGTGCCGACGAGGGCCACCCAGATCGGCGGGCTCCCCTCGAGGAGCGCCGGGAGGACGAAGCCCACGAGCACGAGCAGGCTGAACACCACGCCGGCCAGCGCGGACAGCCCACGGCGGCGACCGAAGGCCACCACCACCGCGGCGAAGACGAGCGCCAGCAGCACCAGCGGTTGCGACCGCTGGTGGTCCGCGAACTGGAACTGCGCGCCGGGCGGCGCGCCCGGGGAGTGGTTGAGGACGATCCCGTCGCCGCGCTCCAGCTCCACCGAACCGGTGTCGCGGACGAGCTCGAGGGTGCCCCGCTCGCCCTCCGGTGGCCCGCTCGTGACGACGAACTCGACCAGGTCGCACACGTACTCGCCCGGCGTCGTGGCGAACGAGCAGTCGCCCCTCGTGACGCCGACGACGTCGGCGTCGACGCGGTCACCGAAGTAGAGCTGCCCCATCTCGTCGTCCACCTGCGCGTCGCCGGGCCAGAGCACGAGCATCCCGACCGCCGCGAAGGCGACGATCGCAGCGACGACGCCCAGGAGCACCCGCCGGTCGGCGAGTGCGCCCAGGCGTTCGAGGAACGGGCGTCGGTCGTCGTGCGCATGACCGACGTGGTGCGGTTCGTCCACGGCGACCCAGTCTGCTCTAGATGCCGAGCACCGCCCTGGCAACCAGGAAGTAGATGATCAGGCCGGTGGCGTCGACCAGCGTGGTGACGATCGGCGCGGAGACCACCGCCGGGTCCACCCGCGCCCGGCGCGCGAGCAGCGGCAGCATCGACCCGGCGAAGGTCGCCCACGAGCAGATCGCGAGCAGCGAGAGGGCCACGACGAGCGCGAGGCGCCCGTCGAAGAACACCGCGACGGGCGCGACGACGACCGTGCCGAGCATCGCCCCGAGGAGGAAACCCACCCGCGCCTCGCGCCAGATCACCCGCGGCAGGTCGGCGAAGCGCACCTCGTCGAGCGCGATCGCCCGCACCACCACCGTCGAAGCCTGCGCTCCGGCGTTGCCGCCGGCGCCGATGAGCAGGGGGATGAACAGCGCGAGCGTGACCACCTCGGTGAGGGTGTCCTCGAAGGCCTGCAGCACGTTGACCGTCAAGGTGGCGGCGACGATCAGCACCAGCAGCCACAGCGCGCGGCTGCGGGCCAGCCCGAGCATCGTCGCCGTGAGGTACGGCCGGCCGAGCGGGCTCGAGCCGCCGTGGTAGGCGAGGTCCTCGGTCTCCTCGTCCTCGATCACCTGCATGGCGTCGTCGACCGTGAGCACGCCGACGAGGCGGTCCTCGCTGTCGAGCACGGGCAGCGCGAGCAGACCGCCCTTCTGCAGGAGGCGCGCCGCCGCCTCGCGCGCGTCGGTGGCCCGCACGCTGTGGACGTGGGTGGCCATCATCCGGCCCACCTCACGCGCCGGCGGCGAGAGCACGAGGTCGCGCAACGAGACCACGCCGCGCAGGTGCCGCTCGTCGTCCACCACCGGCAGCGCGTACAGCGTCTCCGCCGTGCGCCCCTCCCTGCGCACCTTCGCGAGCGCCTCGGCCGCGGTCATCGTCTCCCGGAGGATGACCACCTCCGGCGACATCACCCTGCCCGCGGACTCCTCGGGGTAGCCGAGCAGCGCCGCCGTCATCGCCCGCTCGCGTGGGCTGAGCCCCGACAGCACCCGATCGACCACCTTCGCCGGCAGTTCGCGCACGAGACGGGCCCGGTCGTCGGGCTCCATGTCCTCCACCAGCTCGCGGAAGCGGTCGTCGCGCAGGCCGTCCAGGATCTCGTGCTGGTGCACCGGGTCGAGCTGCTCGAACACGGCCAGCGCGCGATCGCGGTCGAGGAGCCGGAACGGCACGATCCGCTCCTCGGGCTCCAGCCTGGCCAGCTCCTCGGCCACGTCGAGCGTGCCCGTCCGCTCCAGCCACGCCGTGAGGCCGGCGAGGTCGGCCGAGCGGGCCAGGGTGGCGAGGTCGTCCATCCCGGCGCTCCTACAACCCCAGCACGGCGCGGGCGACGAGGAAGTAGATGATCAGCCCGGTGGCGTCGACGAGGGTGGTGATCACCGGTGCGGACACCACGGCCGGGTCCACCCCGGCGCGGCGGGCGAGCAGGGGCAGCATCGAGCCGAGGAACGTGGCCCAGGTGCACACCGCGACCAACGTGACCGAGACGATCACGGCGATGTCGAGCTCGAAGAACACCGCCACCGGCACGAACGTGACGAGCGCCAGCATGGCGCCGAGCATCACGCCCACACCGGCCTCGCGGCGCACCACCCGCGGCAGGTCGGCCAGGCGCACCTCGCCCACGGCCATCGCCCTGATCACCACGGTGGCCGCCTGGGCACCCGAGTTCCCGCCCGCGTCGATGAGCAGCGGGATGAACAACGCCAGGGTGACGACCGCGGCCAAGGTGTCCTCGAACACCTGCATCACGTTCACGGTGAGGGCCGCGGCGACGATCAGGGCGAGGAGCCACAGCGCGCGGCTCCTGGCGATGCCGAACACGGACGCGCTGAGGTAGGGCCGGCCGAGCGGGAGGGCACCCCCGTGGAGGGCCAGGTCCTCGGTCTCCTCGGCCTCGATGACCTCCATGGCGTCGTCGACGGTGATCATCCCCACGAGGCGGTCCTCGCTGTCGAGCACCGGCAGCGCGAGCAGGCCGGCCTCGTGCATCAGCCGCGCCGCCACCTCCTGGTCGTCGGTGGCCCGCGCCGCGTGCACGTCCACGGTCATCAGGTCGCGCACGCGGGCCGCCGGCGGGGCCAGGACCAGCTCGCGCAGCGACACCACCCCGCGCAGGCGGCGCTGGTCGTCGGTGACCGGGAGCGTGTAGACGGTCTCCGCGTCGTCGCCCTCGAGGCGCACCTTCGCCAGCGCGTCGGCGGCCGTCATCGTCTCCCGGAGGACCACCACCTCGGGCGACATGACCCTGCCGGCCGACTCCTCCGGATAGCCGAGGAGCGCGGCGGTCATGGCCCGCTCCTCCGGGCTGAGGCCGCTGAGCACGCGCGCGGCCACCTTGGCCGGCAGCTCGCCCACGAGGCGGGCCCTGTCGTCCGGGTCCATCGCCTCCACCAGGTCGCGGAAGCGGTCGTCGCGCAGGCCCTCCAGCACCGTCTGTTGGTGGACGGGGTCGAGGTGCTCGAACACGGCGAGCGCCCGGTCGCGCTCGAGGAGGCGGAACGCCACGGCCGCGTCGGTGGGGCCGAGGCGCGCGAGCTCGTCGGCGATGTCGAGCGTCCCCGTCTCCTCCAGCCAGGCCGTGAGGGCGGGGAGGTCGGCGGCGCGCGTGAGCTCGGCCAGGTCGTGCATGACGGCTCCTGTCTTCCCCGGACGGGTGACCGGCGAACCGGCCCGCGCGCACGCGGGCGGGGAGGAAGAAGCTACCTCGGCCCGGGCGGTCGCCGTCCCGGAGGTCGTCGCGGTCGTCTCGCATCCGCGGGTGACGTCGGGGTCGGTGTCGCCCGCGCGTGGCCAGTTCGGGGGTTGGCCACGGCCCGGCCTGCCTATGGTCATCACCATGTCGAGCGGCGCGCGATCACGGGATCGGCGAGGTGACCGGCCATCTTGTTCGTGGTGGACGGCGACCTCAACACGATCAACGCCGACGCCGTGCTGGTGCCCACCGACGCGCGCTTCGCCGTCCGCGACGTCTGGTGGCCGACCACCGGACCCGACGTGATGGAGGTGGTGGAGCCGCCGGTCGGGCGGTGGAGCGTGTTCGCCGACCCGCGCGTGGGCCCCGAGGGAGGACCGGCCGTCTGGTACGCCAACATCGGTGACATCTCCGGCGATCCGCGGGACTACGTGCGCGTGGCCGAGGAGTTCGTCGGCGGCGCCGCCACCACTCGGTCGGACGGGGTGGTGCCACGGCTGGCGCTCAACGTGATCGGTGCCGGCTTCGGCGGCATGGCCGCCGACAAGGGGATGCTGATCCAGCACCTGATCGACGCCCTCACGCCGCTGGCGGTCGAGCTCGGCGTGGACGTGGTCCTCGTCGCCTGGGGCGCGAAGCAGTACGCAGCAGCCCGTCGTGCGCAGGAGCGGTACCGGCGCATCCACGGCGCACCGGCGCAGCCGGGCCTCGACCGGCCCGGGGTGGCGCAGGCGGTCGACGACCTGGCCGCCCACGCGCGGTCGCGGCGGCTGGTGCTCTTCGTCGGCGCAGGCGTGAGCGCTGGTGCGGGCCTGCCGGTGTGGCAGGACATGCTCCTCGAGATCGCCGGCCAGTGCGATCCACCGCTCGACGAGGCGCGCCTCGTCTCGCTCGACTACCGCGACCAGGCGCAGATCCTGTCGGCGACCCTGGGGCGCGACGAATACCGCCGGGCCCTCTGCCAGCGCCTGACGGCGGAACGCCACTCCCTGGCACATGCGCTCCTCGCCAGCATCGACCCGCACGAGGTGGTCACCACCAACTACGACGACCTGATGGAGCGGGCCTTCGGGCAGCGCCGGCGCCCCGCGGTGCTGCCCCGCGAGCCGGTGGGCGTCGAGGGCCGGTGGATCCTCAAGCTGCACGGCTCGATCGAGGACGCCGACTCCGTGGTCCTCACCCGCGACGACTACCTCGGCCTGCCGGAACGAGCTGCCGCGCTGCTCGGCATCGTGCAGGCCATGCTGATCACGAAGCACATGCTCTTCGTGGGCTACTCGCTGTCGGACGACAGCTTCCACCAGGTCGTCCACGAGGTCCGCCGCGCCCTCCCGGCGCCCGAGCCCGACCAGCGGCCGGCGCGCATCGGCAGCGTGCTCACGCTCTTCGACGACCCACTGCTCGAGCGCCTCTGGGGCGACGAGCTGCGCATCGTCTCCGTGGCCGAGCGCCCCCTCACCCGGACGCCGGCGGCCGTGGCGGCCGCGAGCCGCCAGCTCGACGTGGTGCTCGACGAGGTGGCCGTGCGCTCGGCCGACGTGTCCGCGTTCCTGCTGGACGGGACCTACGCGCGCCTGCTCGATCCGCACGAGGAGGAGCTGCGCGCCGCGCTCGAGCGCTCGCTCGCCGCCGCCGAGGACGCCGGTGTGGTGGGCGATCAGGTGCTCGCGATGTTGCGTTCGCTCACCGTCGGCGACCACCCGGACGTCTGAGGTACGCTGCCGCCGGCGTCGTCCCGACGCCCACCACCGGTCCGGCGCCCACGCCGCGGACACCCGGTGGGAAGGGAGCGTTGCGCTCTCGGGACGCCGGCATCGACGACGTGCACCCGTACCGGCGGGGTGAGGCGGGCGTGGGGCGCGTCACGCCGCCCGTGGGAGGAGCACCCGATGACCAGGCAGCAGTCCTTCAAGCAGCTCGTGCGGGCCCGCATGGCGGAGACCGGCGAGCGCTACACCACCGCACGAACCGCCATCCTCGCCGGCCCCCGCCCGGGCCGTGGCGGCGGCGCGCCGCCCGCCTCGCCATCGCGTCGCGCCGACGGGCGCAGCTCCGGCGCGCCCGTCGCAACGACGTCGCCGTTCGCGCCGCTGGTGATCAGCGACGAGGCGGTGCGCGAGCGCACCGGCAGGGGATGGGAGGCGTGGTTCGATCTGCTCGACGGGTGGGGCGCGGCGGAGATGGCCCACCGCGACATCGCCCGGCGGGTGGCCGCCGAGCTGGCGATCGACAACCTCGGCTGGTACGCGCAGGCCATCACGATCAGCTACGAGCGGGCCCGCAAGGGCCGACAGCTCGGCCAGCGCACCGACGGGTTCTCGGCGGGTGCGTCGAAGACCGTCGCCGCCGACGTCGACACGGTGCGCCGCCACTTCCTCGACGCCGGTCCCCGGGCGGCGTGGTTGGGCGAGGCCGACCTGCGGCCGCGTCCCACCCGGGCCGCCACGTCGATGCGCTTCGACTGGGGCGACGGGCCCTCCCGCGTGCACGTCACGCTGTCGCCGAAGGCCGACGGGCGCACGGCGGTGTCGGTCGAGCACGCCCGCCTGGCCGACGCGGAGGACGCCGCGGCCCGCACGGGGTTCTGGCGCGAGCGGCTCACCGCCCTCGCCGCGCGGGTGGCCGCCGCTCCGTAGCCTGACCCGCGTGGCAGCGCTGGCGGCGATCCGCTTCCTCCTCGAGCAGTGCCTCGTCGTCGCGCTGATCGTGGCCGGGCTGGAGCTCGGGTGGTGGGCGGCGGTGGCCTTCCCCGCCGCGCTGGTGCTGGTGTGGGCCGTGTGGGTGGCGCCCCGCTCGCCGCGGCGCCTGCCCGACCCGCCGCGCCTGGTCCTCGAGCTGGTGCTGTTCACCGCCACCGCCGGTGCCCTCGCCGCGGCAGGGTACGTGCTCGTCGCGGTCGCCCTCGGCGTCGCCTCCGCGGTGGTGGCCGTGGCCGTCCGCGTCACCGACGCCCCGTTCTGACGGGACCGCGCAGCCTCGCCGCGCCCGTGCCGGGTGCGCGGTCGTCCGTGAGCTTCGTGCGTCCCCTGCGTGCTGTTCTGTCGCGCAACATCGGTGACACATATGTCGCGGAACATCGGTGACAGTCA
>VFQR01001270.1_pt1 | contig 20411 bp, 14 predicted proteins | sample 3512321 | NCBI WGS metagenome assembly VFQR01 (sample SAMN10412374, study PRJNA504923) | tailings metagenome | isolation source: Relicate 3 Philex TSF1 revegetated site | place: Philippines: Tuba, Benguet | collected 2017-08-29 | reverse complement strand
CTTTTGTATCCATGAGATTCGTCTACTTAAACCACTATTTTTTATTCTCTCGCGCCAAGACGCGATTTATACAGACTTCTATTCAAAGATATTACTTCTTATTCCTCCCTGAAACACGTTGAAGTTCAGGTTTTAATTTGATGTCGCTATAAATCTGCAATGCGGAACGCCAAACTATGTAGCCTTCCCGACTTAAGTGTAAGCCATCAGTAGTAAATTCCTGGCGGAGATTACCTTGGCTATTGGTAAACAGGGGATATAAATCGAGAAATTTCACACCTTTTTTTGCAGATATGCTTTGCAGCTGCTCATTTAATCGGCGGATGCGATTATTGCCAATAGCCAGAAGTTTATCTCGTCCTTGCCAAGTTGCCTCCTCTCCACCATGCGGTAAAATCGACTGGACAACAATTTGGGCTGTGGGATGCACCCTTCGTAAGTAACTCATCATCTGCTGGTGATTATCTAAAATCACCTTGTCGTTGATCCCCCGAATGAGATCATTAATCCCAATCATCACAAAAATCACCTCTGGCTGGGTGCGGTCAAATATATTCAATCTTTTCAAAAGTCCCTGGCTGGTTTCGCCAGAAATTCCCTGATTGAGCCAATTTTTACCTTCTGGTAATAACTCAGTCGGAAACCACAAACTCAGAGAATCACCCGCCAGTATAGTTAAGCGTGGAGGACGCCGGTCAGCGGCTACCTTAGCTTCTTGTTTGAGAATATCTACCCACTGTTGGTAAGTGAGTTGGTGACGGCGACCTAAATCAGGTGTAACAACTGGGCGTGAGTTATTGAGGTTGATTTGTTCTGGAGATGTGATCATCCCCCCAAAAAAAGCGGTGAATTTCTGCTGTTGCCAAATTAGCAGAACGACCGCCAACAATAGTACGCCGTTGGTTAACAGCGAGAAAAACGCCCAGATGGGAAAGGTTTTTGCAGAAGTAGACACGACTAGCGAAATTTACCAATTATTTGAATCAGATTTTAACGCTAGCACTCAAAAATCACACTCCATGAAAATAGGGAGTGGGGAGTGGGGAGTGGGGAGTGGGGAGGTGGGGACGCGGGGACGCGGGGACGCGGGGACAAGGAGAAGAACTCCTAACTCCTAGCTGTTAACTCCAAACTCCCCACTGATTACTGAATGGGTCGATCGCTAAACTCGGAATTATAACCTTCTTCGCCGTGTTCGTTGATATCCAAGCCTTGCAATTCTGCTTCCTCTTTGACTCGCAGCCCGACTGTAGTATCGATTATTTTGAGAATAATCAAGGTACCAACAGCTGCTATTACATAAGCGATCGCAATTGCTACTAGTTCAACTCCCAATTCACTAAAATTACCACGTAATACTCCGTCTTTACCGCCTCCGTTGACTTGGGTGGTAGCAAATATGGCTGTTAAAATCGCTCCCACTGTACCACCAACGCCATGCACGGGATAGGTATCTAAGGCATCGTCAATTTGTAGCTTGTGCTTGAAACTTACAGCATAGAAGCAAACAAAGGCGGTGATCAAACCAATTAAAATCGCTGATAAAGGTATGACAAATCCAGCGGCAGGGGTGATACCTACCAAGCCAGTAACGGCTCCTGTGGCGGCTCCGACTGCGGTTGGTTTGCCTCGTAAAACTGCTTCCAAAATTAGCCACATTAATGCACCCGCAGCCGCCGCTGTGTTAGTGGCAACGAAGGCTGATGTTGCTACATTTGTGACTAAGTTACCCGAAGTTCCACTGCCAACGGATAGGGCGCTGCCAGCGTTGAAGCCGAACCAGCCAAACCACAGCAAACCAGCACCTAGCAAAATGAAAGGAACGTTGTGTGGCGGACTAAGACGTTCCGGATAGGTTTTTCGAGGCTTCAGAACGATCGCTGCTACTAAAGCTGAAACGCCAGAACTAATGTGGACTACTGTACCACCTGCAAAGTCCAAAGCACCCAAACCACCAGCCAAACCTAAAAATCCACCTTTCGCCCACACCATATGAGCAAGGGGAGTGTAAACGAAGGTTGACCACAAAAGGACAAATAAGCAATAGGCGCGGAAACTCATTCGTTCGGCGATCGCTCCAGAAATTAAGGCTGGGGTGATAATGGCAAACATGGCTTGATAAATCATGTACGCCTGGTGGGGAATTGTCGCTGCATAAGAAAGAAACTACTTCCGCAGGATTTGAGCCTTTGAGATAATCGGTTGTCTCTAAACCAACGCCATTCAACCCAAACCATTGCAATCCACCGATGAACGGTAAACCCGGCGCAAAGGCAAGACTGTAACCCCAGAGAATCCAGGTAACTCCGACGATCGCCATTAACACAAAGCTCATCATCAATGTATTGAGGATATTGCGGGATCGTACAAATCCACCATAAAAGAATGCCAATCCCGGTGTCATTAGCAGCACGAGTGCTGCCGAAATCAAAATAAATGCTGTATCTCCAGTATCAGCAGCAGGCAAGGTAGCTGATGTTTGAGCAAAAGCATTGCCCATCAACGGTTGTGCCAAAATTAGCAGGGTCATAGCCCCAATTATGACAACTTTCTTCAACACTTTATTTGTCCCTAAGCACCAACAAATTTGTATTAGATTAATATATTTTCAGTACCGTTTGATACGATTTTTTGTCTTGAAAGCTACTCTATTTTGCTTTTTTTTGAAATGTTAACAAAAGTATAATCATTGCGACGGTTTGATGAAAGTTAAATCGTAATTTCAAGAATTTGTAATTCTGGAGAATTTTGTCTAGTTTTTTCCCAGAATTTGCACAAATACAGAATAATTCGATTTTTTCATTCAATACCTGTATAGTTGCTTGCAAGTGCATATAGGACTAGTATTTGATTTTTGAAATATACGTAGGGTGTGTTAGCGAAGCGTAACGCACCAAAAGCTTGAGATGGTGCGTTACGGCTTACGCCTAACACACCCTACAAATACTTAGATTTTTTCAGAAATCAAATATGATTCCTATAGTTACTAAAAAATCTTTACAGTTTTGTCCGAATTCTTGTCTTTTAAAGATGAATCATCATCAAATTTATGAATTAAATCAGAGGACAAGGAAAAGATTTCTTGTAAGTTCTTCCCTTGCTCACCAGCCTCTGCGGTCAGGAATAATTTGATAATATTACTTAAATCCGGGGCATAAACATAATAATTAATACACCTAACAAAGCCAAACAAGCTCCAATTAGGTCGTAGCGGTCTGGAGTTACCCCGTCTATCTTCCAACGCCAAAGCATTGCCATTGCAATAAAAACGCCACCATAAGCCGCATACACTCTACCAAAATTTGCTGGCTGAAAAGTTACAATAACCCCATAGACAGCTAAAACAATTCCGCCCAATATCCCCCACCACAATGGCTTAGCTTCACGCAACCACAACCAGATCAAGTAGCCACCAGTGATTTCAAATAAACCAGCCCACAAAAAATACAACAGCGACTTAATCATTTGACTAATTTCTGACTAGGGTTGAACTCAGTGAAATTACGCTAACGGTTTTAACTCAACTATTGTCATTAATTAAAGTAAGTTTGTTGAGCAAATTTGAGATTGGGGATTGGGTATTGAAAAAATGTTCATACAGCAGATTGCAACAGGCGTGAGGTGCAGATAATCGTAGGGGCACAATATATTGTGCCCCAAAGAGTGTACTTCATTTACCTGAAATAGGCTGTAAGTATTTATTTCCTAGTCTCAAGTTCCTATTCCCCAGTCCCTAGTCCCCAGTCCCCAATCCCCCGTAGATAAGGCTTAAGGATGAAAGCACCATTACCTGATAACGAAGTACAGAGAATCGAGACGCTTTTGCAGTATAAAATCCTCGATACGCCAGCGGAAGCTGCCTTTGACGATCTCACTCGTTTAGCCTCGTATATTTGTCGGACTCCCATTGCCTTAATTAGCTTAATTGATACAAATCGCCAGTGGTTCAAAGCCAAGGTGGGTTTGAATGTCTCAGAAACCCATCGAGACGAGGCGTTTTGTGCCCATGCTATTTTACAACCTGATATTCTGGTTGTGCCTGATGCAACACATGATGAACGTTTCACTGCCAATGCACTGGTCACTTCTAACCCAAAGATTCGGTTTTATGCTGGTGTACCTCTAATTAATGCTGAGGGATATGCACTAGGAACACTTTGTGTGATTGACTACGAACCACGGAAACTGACTCCAGATCAAATAGAAGCATTACGAACTTTGGGGCGTCAAGTAATCAAGCAAATGGAATTGCGTCGTAATTTAGCAAATTTAGTGCTTGTGAGTCATCAAGGTAAACAATCAAAAAAAGTACCCAAGCAATTTTTCAAAAGAATTGTGGCAGGCTTGGTTTTGGCATCGGCAATTTTAGTTGGAGTTGGCGCAATTTCTTATCAAAATACAAAAATATCTACTCAGAACCGCACGCTCATAAAAAATATTAATAAAAAAATCAAAACCTTAGGAAAAATAATTTCGCAGACAAAGGATGCTGAAACTGGACAACGTGGTTATATTTTAACTGGAAAAGAAATTTATTTAAAAACATATCAAATAGCACTGATTAACGTCGAACAAGAAATTACAAAACTGAATAATTTAACCACAGAGCAACCAAACGAAAAAAAGCAGGTTGCAACACTTGAATCTATAATTGCAGCTAAACTTAATCAACTCAAACAGACGATCAATTTGCGCCAAAATCAGGGATTACAGACGGCGTTGCAGGAACTAGTGACAAATGACAATCAAAATCTCATGAATGATATTGATCGGGTGATTTATGATATCGAGAACCAACAAAAAGGCCGGCGTCAGCAATTATTACAAGCAACAAAAGCTTGGACTCGCAAAACAACTGTGACAATTGCGATCGCCATTTTTCTCGGCTTCTTCATTCTTGCTGTCATCTACTATTTAATCTATCATGAGGTTTGTGAGCGCAAAAGAACAGAAGAAATCTTAAACCAAGAACGCAACTTTATCTCAGCAGTTCTGGATACTGCTAGCGCTTTGGTAGTAGTTACTGACCCCCAAGGACAAATTGTTCGTTTCAATCAAGCTTGTGAGCAAATAACAGGTTATTCTTTCGACGAAGTAAGAGGTAGATATTTTTGGAACTTGTTTCTACTTCCTGAAGAAATGGAACCAGTCAAAGCAGTTTTTGAACAATTGCGGAGTGGTAGATCCTCCCAAAATTACGAAAACTATTGGGTCATCAAAGATGGAACTCGACGGCTCATTGCCTGGTCGAATACTGTCTTAAAAAACTATGAAGGTTCAGTAGAATACGTTGTGAGTACAGGTATTGATATTACCGAACGCAAAGGAACTGAACAACATCTGACTGCACAATACGCCGCAACTCATGTTTTAGCAAATTCCACTACAATCAACGAAGCTATGCCCCAAATTCTCCAAGGAATCTGTGAAAGTTTAGGATGGGATTTGGGCGAAATTTGGATGGTAGACCAGCAAGCAAATATGCTGCGTTTTTTCGATATCTGGCACAAACCATCCCTGGAATTAGAAGACTTTGCAGCCCTGAAGTGGCAAACAACTTTTGCACCAGGAGTCGGACTACCCGGCCGGATTTGGGCGAGTTGCGAACCTGTTTGGATTGCTGATGTCGTTAAAGATCTGAATTTTCCTAACTTCAAAATCGCGGCTCAAGTAGGGCTACACGCTGCTTTTGGTTTTCCCCTCCGCACTGATAGCAAAATTCTCGGTGTTATTACTTGCTTTAATCGTCAAATCCAGGAACCCGATGAAAACTTGGCTAAAACGATGAATTTTATTGGCGAACAAGTGGGACAATTTATTCAGCGGAAACAGGCTGAAGAAGAATTACAACGCCAAAACTTGCGATCGCAATTATTTACGGAAATCACCCTGAAAATTCGCCAGTCTTTGCAAATCGAAGAAATTCTGGAAATTACCGTTAAGGAAGTCCAAAAAATCCTCCAGACTGACCGAGTATTAATTTATCAACTTTTGCCAGATGAGTCTACAACCACTGTGATTGAAGCAGTAGTTTCTGGCTTACCAGCAATTAAGGAGCAAAACAAAAACATCACCGCCCCCTACTTCCAAGCCGAATATTTACAACAATATTATCTACAACAATACCGTCAAGGACGAGTTGTGGGGCTGGCTAATTTGGATCTCCTTGAACTCGAACAAAAACATCTAGAATTAATGCAACAATTTGGCGTGAAAGTCAATTTGGTTGTGCCGATTCTGGTGAAAGAAGAACTTCGCGGTTTACTCATAGTTCATCAGTGTGACTATTCTCATCAATGGTCTAACTTTGAAACTCATCTTTTGCGGCAAATAGCTGACCAAGTAGGTATAGCCCTAGCCCAAGCTCAACTATTAGAAGCAGAAACTCGTCAACGACAAGAACTTGAAATTGCTCGTTACCAAGCTGAATTAGCTTCTCAGACCAAAAGTGCTTTTTTGGCGAATATGAGTCATGAAATTCGCACTCCCATGAATGCCGTATTGGGAATGACCAGTTTAGCTTTAGATACTCCCTTAGACCCAGAACAGCGAGATTTTATTGAAACAATTCGCATCAGTGGCGAAGCTTTATTAACTTTAATCAACGAAATTTTGGATCTCTCCAAACTCGAAGCCGGAGAGATGGCTTTGGAAACTCTAGATTTTAATTTATCTACTTGTATTGAAGAAGTGTTGGAATTATTGGCTCCCTCAGCCCATAATAAGGGATTAGAAATTGCGGCACTCATCGATCCTAACGTCCCCATTCACCTCCAGGGAGATGTTGGTAGGTTGCGGCAAGTTCTGATGAATTTAATTAGCAACGCTATTAAGTTTACCAGTGCGGGTGAAGTAGTAGTACAAGCACAATTGCGATCGCCATCCTCAAATACAGTCTCCATCTACTTTGCCATCACAGACACGGGTCTTGGTATTAATCCTGAAGACCAACCTAAACTCTTTTTAGCATTTACCCAAGTCGATGCTTCTACCACTCGCAAGTATGGTGGTACGGGTTTAGGATTAGCCATCTGTAAACAACTGGTGACTTTAATGGGAGGAGTCATTGGGGTAGAAAGTCAAATTGGCAAAGGATCTAAGTTTTGGTTTGAAGTGCCTTTTGCCAAGCAACTTGAGCCGGCTTTGAAATCATGCCCACTTTTAATTAATCGCCGCGCCTTAGTGGTAGATGATAACTCTACTAATTGCCAAATGATCCACCATCAAGCCACTGCTTGGGGAATGCAAATAGATCGAGCCAACAGTGCTGCTGCTGCACTCAAAGCTATTCAGAAAGCTTGCCAGCAAGGAAATCCCTATGGTATTGCTTTAATTGATATGCAAATGCCCGAAATAGATGGCATCAAACTCGGAGAACAAATTAAAGCTAATTCTGCAATTGCTCATACACCTTTAATTATCCTCGCCTCAACTAATCAACGCAATCGAGTACAGGAGGCGTTGAAAATTGGATTTACTGGTTATTTAATTAAACCCGTGAAGGCGTCCCGACTTTTAGATATGATTATGAATATTTTAGTAACTCAGCCGCAACTAGAACAAGGATCTAGGGAAGAAGTGCTAACTACAATAACTTCAAATATTGCTAGTTCTTGTCCTATTTACGATGCCCCCAACCCTAACTGTTCTCATGAATCCAAGTTAAAAATTTTGCTAGCTGAAGATAATTTAGTCAATCAGAAAGTAACCCTAAAACAACTCCAAAGTTTGGGCTATAAAGCTGATGTTGTTGCCAATGGAAAGGAAGTTTTAGAGTTATTAGAAAAAATTCCTTACGATTTGATTTTAATGGATTGCCACATGCCAATTCTTGATGGTTTAGAAACTACAAAAGAAATTCATCGTTGGCAAGAAAGTGCCTTTGCTAGTAATCGCCGTCCTGTGGTAATTGCAATGACAGCTAATGCCATGAAAGAAGACAAACAAAAGTGTTTAAATGCCGGAATGGACGATTATTTAAGTAAGCCAGTGTTAAAAGAAAAATTGGCGGCTATCCTAGAATATTGGGCAGATATAATCCTTTCACAACAGGTGATAGTTGAATGTGAACAGACAGTTTCTCCTACTAGCAACGACCCATTTGACTCAACAATTAATTGGGAACATCTGCATCATGTATCGGATAATGATAAACAATTTGAATTAAATCTCTTGCACATTTTTATTCAAGATATTAAACCCCGTTTAGAGAATATGAAAAGCGCGATCGCACTTTATGATTTTGGACAAATTGTCCGAGAAGCTCATTATCTTAAAGGTGCTAGTGCTAATGTTGGAGCAACAGCTATGTACCTAGCAGTTGAAAAACTAGAACAACAAGCCCTCCAACAAGAGCATAAAGGTGTGACTAAATTAATTTCAGAAATAGAAGAATTTGTCAACCGTATTCAGGAATTTTTACAAAGACAAAATTAAAATTTCTTTTGACTTTCAGGTAGGCTTTGCATTGCTGCCAGCAAATCTTGATGAACGGATTTTGAGGCGGCTATAATCAATCCTGGCAAGCTATAGTTTTCACAAGTATGCAGTGGCGGTAAAGTCGAACCATCCAGAGTAGTGACAAGATAGCCGGCTTGTTTTGCCAAAAAAGCGAGGGCGCCACCATCAATAAATTTACCTGCTCTGATGACTGCTCCACTCAAATCGCCACTGAAAAGACCATTGAGATTGGGAATTTGAATTTCGCTAGAATAATCATTGGCAATATCAATGACTTGATAGCGATCTTTGAGTAGAGGTGCGATCGCATTCATTCCCCATCCCAACAATACAGCAGATTTGGGCGATGTAATCTCCAACGCAACGCAGGCTTCTAAATTCATTTCCAGCGTTCCTGTAAAAGCACCTCCGCCTCGCAAAGCATAAAAATAAACATTTTGGGCAGGAGAAATTGCCAGTACCGCCTCAAAATCATCGGCATTTAAAATACTCAGAATAATTTGGTAATTAGAATGTCCATCCATGTAAAACTTCGTACCATCAATTGGATCGAGTGTGACTAAATAATCACCTGATAAACCAAGTTCAGTACCACGAAAATACTTAGTGTTTCTAGAACTTTCATACTCTTCCCCATAAAAGCGAATCTCTGGAAAAGTGCCCAGCAGTACTATTTCCACCAGATTTTGAATCGCCACATCCGCATCAGTAAGTGCAGCCGCAAAAAAGTTTTTTCCTTCTTCTTTAGCGGGAAGTGCAGCAATTTTTGGTTGCATCAAACGGGCGTAGGCTGCTGCTACTTTCAGATGGGGAAGTAAAGTCTCTAAAATTAATCGAGTAGTCGGTGTTGTGGACATTGCAGCAACTCCTTTGATAGACAAAATTACGGTATCATAAATTACTATATTTTTTTGGCGTAGGCATCACACAATTTTTTGATTAACTGAATATAGTCAACGAAAAATCGCCGTCGCAGGTAAATTAAACCACACAGAATGCAGACGGCGCAAACGAATAAGTTATTATGCTTTTACAACAGTTTTTATGTATAATATTATGTCCAATAAATTACTCATGATATGTCATTGCGAGTGCAACGTAGTGGAACGTTCGCGTAGCGTCTCGTAGAGAAGCGATTGCTTCACTCTGTTCGCAATGACAAGGGTTCAACTGGACATGATATAACCACATCTGTCGTAGGGGCACAGCAATGCTCATACGTGTCAACTTAAGCTCAAACGCTTGTCCCACATACGTTTTACCCCCCTTAATCCCCCCGATGGATTGGGTGGAAAAAGGAATCTAGTTCCCTCCCCTTGTAAAGGGCAGGGTTAGGGTGGGGTAACGCGTTGAGTGATGGTCAGTGAGTGAACTCAATATCACATCCTCACAAGGGTTTTACGTTAAGTTGACACCAATGGGCACTACCGTGCCCCTACGAGAAATCTATCTGTATCAAGTTTTTCGTGAAATGGTGTAAAAGCCTATCCCCAGTTGCCAACTAACTTGAGGAATATTTAACAATGTCTATTGATCAACTCCAACCAGCCACTCAACAACAAGCCAATGTATACTTGCCTTACGTTCAAGGCGCTAAAAGGAATTTTTTACCCTTTGCCATTAGTCTTTATCAAAAAGGAGTTTTGGAGGGACACCGAAGCATAGAAGCTAGTGAGCATGTTCCTTTTGTCGCTTCCTGGAATGTTGCTACCCTACCTTCAGATTTGACGCGTTGCCGAGTACAGTTTGATGGCAATGCTGAACTGAGTTATGAATTGATGCTGGCCAGTTTCGAGTTTATTAATTATCTAATTGAACTTATGGAAAATTATAAACGTTATCGTGCCACCGATTTTTCACAAGGGTTTTATCGCAAACTGCTACGCATAGATGAGTGAAATAATTCAACCACGAAAATAGTTCGTTTCAGGCTTTGATTAGTCGTTCTTTGATGATACGTAAACCCGCGTTGTAGGGGCACAGCATTGCTGTGCCCCTACGATAGATATGATTTTCAAACTGTGCATACTTTGTATTTTGCGTCAATGCATAAGTCCTAAATTAAGTCGGGAATTTGAATCAAAAAATATTAATTTTCTTCCTCACTGTCAGCAAAATTTACTTGCTCATAAAGGTCGCTCAGTTGAATCTCAAAATTAAGGGTTTGTAATAATAAAGTTGCAGATTCACTTTCAATTTCAGTAAATAACCATTGACCTACGTCTGTTTTCACATACTGCATAACGTGATGGTGATACTGGTCGATTAATATATATTCTTTCAATTCAGGAATTGAGCGATAATATAAAAATTTATCTCCTTGGTCGTAATTTTTAGTGGATTTAGATAAAACTTCCACAATTAGCGAGGGATTCATTACAGTAGTTGTATTCGTTCCTGTATAAATAGTTTCTCCTTCAATTACCATCACATCAGGATAGGTATACTGCCGATAACGAGGTATCCACAAACGCACATCAGCTATATAAACGTCATACTTTTTGCGTCTGAGAGCAATTTTTAATGACGCAGCTAAATTTAGGCAAATTTTATTATGATTGGTAGTACCACCTGTCACGGGAATAATTTCTCCATCGCGGTATTCGCTTTTATATTCTGCTTTTTCTTCAAGTTTTAAATATTCTTCAGGTGTGTAATAACTTTTTTGGGTTTGTAATTGCATAAAATACCACCTATTTTTTAGTAATTAAAAGTTTTCCGGGCAAATTTAATAATTATTTATTACTTACTGGTAATCTATATTCTGATTTTATCAAATATTTGGAGCAAATAAATATAATATGTTCTGTCATTGCCAGCGTTGCAATCGCAAAGTCTCTGGGATTGCAACGCTGGCAATGACATTTTAGATTGAATCATGTCTAATTTGTAGTTGAAAAAACTAGAATTTAATCATCGATAAATTGTTTTGATAAATCCAAAGGTACAAATTCAATTTGTCCTGTATTGGGATTTTTTTCAACTTTTACTAAATGAATATTGTCCTGTCGCCGATCGCCATTTGGTTTAAAGGAAATTACACCTGTTGCACCATTTGATTTAAAATTAGTCTCAGCGATCGCTTGCTGCACACTTTCACGACTAGGTGATGGTATTTTTTCTAATGCTGTCAGCAATACACGAGTTGCATCGTAAGATAATGCAGTGTGCCAATTTCCTGTTTTTCCCCAACTATTCGCCATTTGTTGGGGAAAATCTCGATTTAATTTACTTCTCGAATGCCAAGGTATAGCCACTACCGCACCTGCTTGATTACCTACCAATGCTTTGAGAAGCTTATTATTATCTAAACTATCTCCACCGACAACTAAATATTTGTGTTTTTTCGCGTATTCAATTACCTGAACTGCGGAATCAGAAGTTAGACCATCAGTTGTTGTAAATAAAACAATTACATTTGCTTTCTGTTTTTTCACTTTATTGACAGTAGATTCTACGTTGTCATATAAAGGTATCTCCGTAACTACTTTTCCATCCAAGTCAGAAAGTCTACCTTTCATTTGTCCTTGCAGAGATTTACTATAATCACTATTAGGATTAAAAAATATTGCAGCGTTTAACTTATTTTCTTGCTTCAGATAACTAGCTAAGGTTTGGGCAATAACACGATTACTAGGAACAACACGAAAAAAACAATTAGGATAATCTAATGTACAGGATGTAGATAGGGTTTCTGATGTGGCTGTAGGAGAAATTAATAATAATTGGTGTTCTTGATAAACTTTGATGGCGGCTAAAGTTGTATCACTTCTGAAATGACCGATAACAGCTAAAACATCATCCTTAGTTACTAAAGTTTCTGCTATTTTTTGAGCATCTTTATTTTGATTATTATCACTGGCAATTAAAACTTTTAGACCGATTTTTTTAGTTTTGTAGTTTTGATTAAATTCATTTTGTGCCTGTGCAACACCACGCAATATTTCTTGACTTGTATATATGTTGTCATTATTATTGCTGATAGGAGCGACAACAGCAATAGTGTAGGCTTTAATTTTTTCAAGTTCTAAACGGCTATTATTCAGATAAATCAAGGTTTCCGGGTCACGATATTTTTCCCATGCCTTCTCAAACCAATTAATTGCATCTTGGTAATTACCCGCTGCGATCGCCTTTACTCCTCGTTCTTTTTCTGTTACTTTCATATTGATATTTGGTAACAGAATTTCTTCGCCACAACTGATATTATCCTCTTGGGGAAAATTCCTCAGCCAAATTTTTGAGCATCCATTTACTCCATTGAAATACCAATAAATGCTAGGTAATCCAACCCCTAACAAAATCACTGCACCAGCCAGGGAAGGTCTAATACGTGGTAAGCTAATTGGATGATTCAGGCGTCGTAAAATTACTTGAGTATTTTCTGGGCGATTTTTCCAGTATGGCTCCATCATTTCATCAAGTAAATCAAAAAGCGATCGCCACCTCAATTTATCTAACCAATTTCTCCAATAATTTGAGTGAAATGGAACTTTGTCACGCCAAATTAACTTACCTGTTTGGTGGTCTTCTTCCAGATTAAATGGCGGCTTTCCAGTTAGTAAATGTACAAAAGTTCGTCCTAAGGCAAAAAAATCGGATTGCATGACTACAGTGCCTTTCATTTGTTCTGGTGATGAGTAACCCACTGTCCCAACTATGGTATTTTCATTTTGTTGTTGCACATAAGTTTGTGCTAAATCGCGTACTGCTCCAAAGTCAATTAACACAAGTTTTGCATCGGGTTTAAGCATAATGTTTGCTGGTTTAATATCCCGATGAAAATACCCCTGAGCATGAACTTGCTCTAAAATTTTTAGTATTTGTTTGAAATAAGCGATCGCTATTTCTAGTGTGATAGGTTCATTACCGCGATTTTTTAACCATTGTTGTAAATTTACACCCTCAATTTTTTCCATTACCAAGCAATACAATGGCTCTGGACAATCTGGAAAATTTAACTCAAAATATCCATCTGGCTCAACACGAGGAATTCCTGAATGATTTAAGCGAATTAACACCTCAGCTTCTCGCTTAAATAAATTAACTATCTTAGATTTTTTGTCTGAATCACTAAATAAAGATAAATTTAAAACCTTGAGGACTTTTTTTCTCCCGCGATCTTCCACTTCAAAAGTCCGGGAAAAGCCTCCACTACCCAATAAATTAACTACTCGGTACTTGTTCTTTAGTAACAAGTTTGCCCCACAGTTACGACAAAAAACGTTACCGTTGGCATTCATTAAATCGGCAGGATTTGGACACTTGGGATTGAGGCAATAACTCATAGAGCTAAGGGTATTACTTGAGTGTGGCAATATTATTCGATGTTTGTTTGTGCCCACCTGCTTAGTAATGTATAATAATTTTCAAGAATTCAGGGTGCTTGTCAAGCATTAAAGTACTTGCTCGCGCTGCCAAATCATCTTGTATGTCTAAATCTGCAATCACCGTTACCGTCAAATTGTTCGCCGCTTATCAAGAAGCCTTTCAGGTTTCAGAACTGGTACTGGAATTTCCCAATGGTACTCCGGTGAAAGCAGTATGCGATCGCCTCATAGCCGAACACCCCGAACTTTCCCAATGGGGTGATGTCACCCGCTTTGGAATTAATCTCATATTTGTCGAACCAGATACCCTGCTACACGATGGTGATGAAGTTGTGTTAATTCCGCCAGTTAGTGGTGGGTAGGTAAAACAGTTAGGAGTTAGGAGTTAGGAGTTGGGAGTTGGGAGTTGGGAGTGATGGATTAAAGATTAAAAACTCATAACTTCTAACAACTCATTCATAATTCCTCACTCTTAACTCCTAATTCCTCACTCCTCACTCCTAACTTTTTTATTTCACTTTGGCGCGGAAGCGGACGAAACCGTAAATGTCTCTGACTAGAGTTGGTAAATCTGGGTTGCGGGTGATATTCACCACTACAGCGCCGTTGGTGTTAGTACCGCAGGATGAGGGGACTGACTCGTTAGCAGGGTAAAAACGGCCGCGATCGCCATCTTCAACATCGCTCAGGTAAACTGTAGGAGTGCTAGAACTCACTGCAAGGGCAATACCTTGATTTGCTCCTGGTAAGCCGCCATCACTAGGTGCATTACCATTAAAAGCAGTGGGTACAAAAGTAGCGTTACTAGGAACTAAGTCGCAGAATTTAACGTTGGTAGCATCGTTCGGCCCTTTGGAAAGAAAGTAAATAGTATATTCCAACTCGTCTCCTGGCTTCACCGTCCCCGCATTAATCACTCCTCGTAGATACCCAGCAGGCCATTTGGCGTCGTCATCATCAGAAGCGTAAGGTTCTGGTGTATAGTTGGCAGCATTTATCGCCACATCACTGCGACCATCTACTATGTCAGTTAAATCTTGATTATTGATGCGGGTGATGCGTTTCACTAACAACAACTTTGCATTGGCAACAGTCGCACCGTTATTGTTTTCGCCAACGCTGTTAACGCGAGTACCTATAGTATCAGTGTCTCTAGTTGGGAGGTAGTTTGGACATCGTGTGCTGGCGTTCCCGCTGGTGCTTGCTTCCCAACAAGCACTAAGATTAGTATCCTGTCCATTGGGAGTTAAGCTAATAGACTGTCCAGCGTTAACCCCAATTAAAGAAGACTGGTATGTGTTATCCCAAAGATTTAGAACACTGGCAGGAGGTATATTAATTTCATTACCACTGCCGTAAGCAACATAGTCAATAATCTGATTCTGATTATCGTACAACCAAATATCATCACCCAAATTGTTGAGTTTGGGAGTCTGTCCTAACCAAGCCTGAAAAGCTGCTCCTGTTGCTTGATGGTTGGCGTTATTATCACCAATCCAAATCACAGCATATTGTCCTGGTTCTAAAGTTGTGCCGTTGGGAAATGTATAAGTAAAGCCATTAGTGGTATCATTATCATTAGCAGTTAGGTGTCCATCTGCTAACTTAAAACCACTTAAATTTACAGCGGATGAAGATGGATTATAAAGTTCAATAAATTCATCGTTAGTGTTAGTAGTTGCGCCAGTTTCGTTATATAAAACTTCATTGATGATGACTTTGCCAACATTATTAGATGAAACTGTATCAATAATGTTCAATGGAGTTGGTGCAGTTTGACCGGGATAATAAGTCCATAAATCCAACCCTTTGGTATCTCCAAAAGAACCGTTGCATGATGTTCCAGCATTACCACCGTTATTAGTAAGATCGTTTTGACCAAATTTCCGGTCATTGCTGGCGGTGTCAAAGCCATTAACTGGGTCGCTGAAAGCTGGGTTTGGTGGGTTGCTACCACAGAGTACTTGACCAATCGTACCAATTTGAGTGCCACCGATGGTTTTATAACCGCGATCGTCGTAAAATCCTCTAGTATTGCCTATGGGATTAGTGGCATTCAGCATTGTAATCGTAGGGCCACCAGTAAAATTGTTTTCTGCATCCAGCAGCGGAAAGTGATATTCACCTCCATAAGTTCTGACACTAACTTTGTAATCACTGCCAACTGGGAAAAAATTGCTACTGTTATCTTTACCGTCCCAATTAATTGCTTGTTGTCCCGTTGTAGGCATAACTCCTCGCAAAAGACGGTTTTGGGAGTTAGTGGGATCAAAATTACTGCCGTCTCGGCTGATAACCAGTTCGTAAGTACCTGAAACGTTGCTGTCAAAGCTCAAAGTACCGCCTGTACCGTATGAACTGCTATTTCCTGCAACTGTGCCGTTGAATTGTAAATTACTGACAACAGGAATAATTGGGTTAAGGGGAATGCCAGTTCCTTCTAAGGTGCCATTTCGTCCGTAACGCTCAACGTATGGAAGTACGTTGCTGTCAATGGAGTTCAAAAAGGTAGCGTATTGGGGACGAGCTAAGCTAACACCACCTTGGGGATTTGCCAGCTGACTATCAGCCCCCAGTATATCGTGGTAGAGAGGCGTTATCCCGTCACTGTCAAAAAAGCCAGTTTGATTGCCATAGAGAACAAATCCATTCGGATCTGTACCTCTGAGTTCTACTTTATATCGGAAGCCATCTGTGGTTACTGGATAAACTGGGAAGTTGAGATATCGAGCGTTATTACCAGTAAATAATGCCAGATAATAGGTGAATAACCGCCCGTTCAAGTCACTTGTTGAAGTTTGGTCGCTGCTGCGTACTGTGACATCCCAAGCTGCAACACTAGTTCCTTGTTGACTACCAAAATTGTTGCCACTACTCAAATTAATTTGACCAGTGGGAGCGCCATTATTTGCAGAGTTACCTCCTTCAGGCCCATAGAAAACAATATCATAAACTCCAGTAGATGGAGCCTGATAATAGCAGGGAATATAGCCAGTGGGATTACCTGTGCCAGAAATAGCACGGGGGCCACTTAACTCCTGTTGGCGAGTTGAGATAAAGCCCCGCCCTGGTTGAGAAGTACACACAAAATCTGCTGTGCCAGGAACGTTTTCACTACCAATACTGCCACTGACACGACCGGGGTTGTAAACGCGGATATTACCATTATTTACCCCAACTGCGCTGGAACCCAAAAGAATATACTCATCTTTATTGGCATAGACTTTTAGCAAAGTTCGCCGCAGCACCAGGCCGCCATAAGTATCAGTACGCCACTCTAGGTTAGCTCTGCTACTGCTGGCTGGGGCGGTACTGGGATACAGGGTGCGACTACCTTCAGCCTGAGCAGATTGTATGCCAAAATTCAGGTAGCACAGTAAGAGAGCAAGGCCAGTTAGTAGTTTTTTATAACGGTTTAGGTGGTTATTATTGACCGCTAAAAGACATTTTAATAGTAGACTCATTTATGTTTTGCTGGCTCCTGATTTTAATTGAATGATGCGATGTCTGCGACAAGGCACTCTGTGTCTAAGCAAGATTAAAAGGCACTTATAAATAAAGAATCAAAACTCTCATGCACTTAGGCTATGCCTGGTTTTAGGTTACCCAAGTTATACGAAAATCTACCATCTTGATTGGCATTCGCTCTGCAATTCTCAAATCAAGATAGCGATTCTGTTTATTTCGTTTATCGTCTTATATGATGTCCGCCAAATCACCCATAATAAACAGTTTGTAGTCAGGACTTCAGTCCTGGCTTGAGGACTAAAGTCCTCACTACGAGCAAACGTTTTTATTCAGTTTGATTAACCGGACATGATATTACACAAAAACTATTTTTTATGCTACCAATTTTACCCTGGGTAAAGTAATTTGCACTGCATTTACCAGTCGCCTATCTGATGTCCAAAACTCGCATTCAAATCTTTGAGCCAAAGCTAGATAATGTGCATCATATCTGATATATTACAATATTGATTAGGAAGATAAAAGGCTATAGCTACTAAAGCGATCGCAATTTATTTTTGAAATAATTTCTATTTTTTAAAAGTATAATCACAGAGCTAATTTTTATTCACTCAATAAATTGCTCTGGCAGGTTTCCGGTATATTATTATCATAAACATTAATTAATAAATTTATGTAATTAAACTTTACAGATAATGGCTGATAACCCTTTTTTGGCTGCGGGGATGATTGAAGATCCCAGGCTGTTTGTGGGGCGTAAAGATGAACTAAATGCGATCGCTTCTCGGATGAAGGGCGACCAGCCTACAAGCATCAATGCTGTACGCCCCTACCCATACATCTGTCGCATTCTTATTTCAAATTGGCATAAGACTTTGTTGGGTTTCGCTGTCACTCAACCCAACCTACTTTTCTGCTTAACCCAAGCGTATTGACTTATAGGCAATTATATTTAAGTTGCCAAATTACGTTTAATGTGAATTAAGTCTTGAAACCCTTGTAATTTCGTAGGTAGTCCCAAAACAATGATTTTGGGCAAATCTACAAACCCTTGTGGGATAAGAGGCGTTTCTAATTCACATCAGGCGTAAATTAGTCGTGGAGACAAGCAACAGGCAATAAGCAATAGATTTTTTCACGAATGACTTAGGATTTCTATATTTGAAAATCCTTAAGCGAAGAGTTTACCCACTTTCAAAAACATGGGTGTAGGGGAAAACAAAGTTTTCATCGTTATCGTCGCAAGCGGAAGTTCCTACAGGGAAGGCGGAAGCTGCTACAAAGTGCGCGAAACACTCAAACGTGAACGCGGAAGCTGCTACAGGGAAGATACAAGGTAGGGTTTCGTTCCTCAACCGAACGTAGACCTTCGTGTTGGCTTTCACTTCGTACCCTGCGGAATCTTGCTACAATTTTTTTGCCGACTTACTTACCGTCGCAGTTTTGTACTGTCAATTCCCTAAATTTAACTTAAGTGTGAAATATCACAGTTATTAAAGGTATAAACGCTAATAGAAAGTTATGCCAGTAATGCAATTGAACTTCTGGAGCTGTTTCTGGTGGTGCTAATAAAGCTTCTACTCTTTGTTCTAAACGATCTACGTTAGCAGAACCCAATGCCGCACAGCAAATTTCTGATGAGATAGGGCTGCTACTGACTACCAAAAGCAGTGATTCTGCCAACACCAAAGGATCTACCTGCAATGCTGCATAACTGTCGGCGCGGAGTTCCCGTAAAGCTAACAGTTCTTGCCACAAAGGCTCTGTATTTGGCAACCATCCAGTGCAGGAACGCACCCAACCGAGCCAAAAAAACCAGAATGTATCCCTGTACTGGTAATGCCCTTGTTCGTGTGCTAAGACGCTTTCTAAATGATTTGGCGAAAGAGTTTGCAGTAATCCAACGCTTACCACTAACTCAGGATGCCAAAAACCAATTTGCCCTGCAAACATCGCTTCTGTTTGCAAGAGTCTGGCTCGTTTGTCCCCCAAATTCACCAGAGGACAGTTGCGGGCAGATTCCACAGACTGCCAACCTTGAAATGCAAGTTGAATGCATAAAATGGCAAAAATTCCTAAATAAATTAATGCCAGGACGTAACTGATTGAGCCTGTGTACATGCCGCCCATATTGCCTTGGGGTCCCATGAACAAAACAGCGATCGCTGTCATGAAAATTAACAAGGGGGGGAAGAGAAACAAAAATAGCGATCGCCGCCACCGCAAACTCCAACTACCTTGGGGTTCTCTCCAAGAGGATCTTAACCACCAGGCGACTGCCAAAGCAATCAAAATCATCATTAGATGCATCATTTTTCCTCCCTGGCTTGGCGTGCAGATTGTATGCGTTTGGCGATGGCTGCTATTTGCTCGCTGGCTGCTTCATCGAGACTATCGGCGAAGGCTGCAATGACATCAGGGTTACCCACGGCAAGAAATCGCTGTAACTGTTCGTGGGCTTTGATTACCTGGGACTGTTGTTTACTCAGCAAAGGCCGCCAATAAAATGCCCGCCCTTTTTTGTCACAAGCCAGCCAACCTTTATCGGTGAGGCGTCGCAGAACAGTTGTCACAGAAGTGTAAGCTAATTCGCGGTTGGGATCGGACAAAATGCGATCGTGGACATCTTTGACTGTGACTGAACCAAGTTCCCAGACGATATTTAAAATTTCCCCTTCTAAAGGGCCTAGAGATAGTTGTTTAGGGCGATAGTCGGGTAAAGGTGCCATAGTTTTGTAGGGGAGTGGGGAGATGGGGGGATGGGGGACATGAGGGGGATCAGGGGGATGAGGGAGAGAATACTCCCAATTCCTAACTCAGCACTCCCAATGCCCAATAACTGTTAGCTTTCTTGTTTTACATTACAAGATCGTGCAGCAAATCTGAAAGTCTAAAAATATAAAAATCAGCTTTTTGAACATTTATTTTTAGATATAGGAATCCGATTTGATTTATGAAAAAATCTAAGTATCTGTAGGGTGTGTTATGGCATAGCCTAACGCACCTAAATCGTTAACTGGTGCGTTAGCCCTTGGCGTAACGCACCCTACTGGCGTGGCAAGACTTAAATGTTGTAATAAAATTTCTTGTGGGGTGGGCTTCTAGCCCGCCCCGGACGGGCGAGACGCCCATCCCACAAGAGTCAAGCTAATG
>VFQR01001269.1_pt1 | contig 20415 bp, 26 predicted proteins | sample 3512321 | NCBI WGS metagenome assembly VFQR01 (sample SAMN10412374, study PRJNA504923) | tailings metagenome | isolation source: Relicate 3 Philex TSF1 revegetated site | place: Philippines: Tuba, Benguet | collected 2017-08-29 | reverse complement strand
GGCCGGGATCGCCCTGGCGGCCGGAGCGGCCGCGCAGCTGGTTGTCGATGCGGCGGCTTTCATGCCGCTCGGTGCCGATCACCATGAGACCGCCGGCGGCCAGCGCCTTCTGCTTGTCCTCGGCGATCCTGGCCTTGATCTCGGCGATCTTCTTCTCGCGCGCCTCGCCTTCGAGCTCACCCGTCTCGCGCTGGATGCGCATTTCGAGATTGCCGCCTAGTTGGATGTCGGTCCCGCGGCCGGCCATATTGGTGGCAATGGTGATGGCGCCCGGCAGGCCGGCATCGGCCACGATATAGGCTTCCTGCTCGTGGTGGCGGGCATTGAGCACATTCATCTGCCCCACATTCTTCTGGCGCAGGATGTCGGCGAGCATTTCGCTCTTTTCAATCGAGGTCGTGCCCACGAGCACTGGCTGGCCCCGGTCCTGGCACTCCTTGATCAGGTCGGCGATGGCGTCGAACTTTTCCTGCGCCGTCCGGAAAATGGCGTCATCTTCGTCGATGCGCTGCACCGGCAGGTTGGTCGGCACGGTGACCACGCCGAGCTTGTAGATGTCGGCAAATTCCTCGGCCTCGGTCGCCGCCGTACCGGTCATGCCGGCCAGCTTCTTGTAGAGGCGGAAATAGTTCTGGAAGGTGATCGAGGCGAGCGTCTGGTTCTCGGCCTGGATCTTGACCCGTTCCTTGGCCTCCAGTGCCTGGTGCAGGCCTTCCGAATAGCGGCGGCCCGGCATCATGCGGCCGGAAAATTCGTCGATGATGACCACTTCGCCGCCTTCAGGTGTCTGGCGGACGATATAGTCCTTGTCCTTGCGGAAGAGCTTGTGCGCCCGCAGCGCCGAATTGGCATGGTGCACCAAAGCGACATTTTCCACGTCATACATGGAGCCGCCGCGCAGCAGCCCGGCTTCGCTCAGCGCCGCTTCCAGCCTTTCCACGCCCTGGTCGGTGTAAGTGGCCGAACGGTGTTTTTCGTCGACCTCGAAATCGCCCTCGCCGATGATCGGCATCAGGCCGTCGATCTTCATGTAGAGCTCGGACCGGTCCTCGGAGGGGCCGGAGATGATCAGCGGCGTCCGGGCTTCGTCGATGAGGATGGAGTCCACTTCGTCGACAATGGCGAATTCATGCCCGCGCTGCACCATCTGGGCGCGCGTGTATTTCATGTTGTCGCGCAGGTAGTCGAAGCCCAGCTCGTTATTGGTGCCGTAGGTTATGTCTGCCGCATAGGCGGCCTTGCGCTCGGCATCGGTCAGGCCATGGACGATGACGCCCCAGGACAGGCCCAGGAAATTGTAGATCTGGCCCATCCAGGCCGCGTCACGCCGGACCAGGTAATCGTTGACCGTCACCAGATGCGCGCCCTTGCCGGCCAGCGCATTGAGATACATGGGCAGGGTCGCCACCAGCGTCTTGCCTTCACCCGTGCGCATTTCGGCAATGGCGCGGTCGTTCATGACCATGCCGCCGATCATCTGCACGTCGAAATGCCGCATGCCCAGCACGCGCTTGGAGGCCTCGCGGACGGTGGCAAAGGCGGGGACGATGAGATCTTCGAGCGGTGCACCTTGTTCAAGCTGGGCCTTGAACTGGGCCGTGCGGGCCTTCAACTCATCGTCGCTGAGCTTGACCAGTTCCGGTTCGAGCGCGTTGATCGCGGCAACCTTGCCCTGGTACCGCTTGACCTGCCGATCCGACGGTGACCCGAATATCTTTCGGGCAAGCGACGCAAGTGCCATGTTTCCTTAGTCCTTTGTTTGTGAGCGGCGGGGCTGGTGGAGCGGGCGGCCTGCAGATGCGGGCGCTGGCGGGCCCCTTTCGCCTCGTCACAACTGGGAGGGACCCTTGCGGTTCCCGAATGCGGATTTATCGCATGAGTGCAGCGCACGGTAGAGGCGCAGCCGCTTTCCCATGCTCGATGAAAAGCGGGTGAGATGTAAGAGTGGGGGTCAGGCTTGTCAACGTATCCGAAATCGGCCACACCTGCGGGACCCTCTGGCCTGTGTGCCTTAGGCCGCCGCTGACGACAAGGCGGCGATTGCCGTGTGGCCCGGCACATTTTGGCCCCCTTGCCATGCGAGCGGGGTGCCGGAACTTTACTGACCATGCCGCCCAACCCGTTGCGGGCCGGCCAAGGAGACACGTGATCCTCATGCTCATTCCGACCTGGCGCCTGCTGCGCGCCGCCAGCCTCGCCGCCCTGCTCGTTGGCGCCCCGGCGCTCGCAACCCTTGCCCAGGATGCGGCCGCTCCGGCCACAGAAACACCAGCTGCCGAGGCCCCGGCTGCTGTGGATCCCGCGACCGTCGTCGCCACGATCGGCGAGGATACGATCACCGAGGGCGACCTGGCCTTTGCCGCCGAGGATATGGCGCAGGACCTGGCCCAGATGCCCCCCGAAGAGCGCCGCGCATTCCTGGTGCGCATTCTCATTGACATGAAGGTCATGTCTAGCGCGGCCCGTGCCGCCGGCATGGACCAGACGCCGCTTTTCGCCCAGCGCCAGAAGTATCTCGAAGAACGTGCCCTGCGCCGCGCCTATTTCGCCGAGGCCATTGTCGGCGCTGTCACTGAAGAAGCGGTACGCGCCGAATATGACGCCTTTGCCGCCGAGTTCGTGCCCAAGGACGAAATCCGCGCCAGCCACATTTTGGTCGAGAGCGAGGAAGAGGCCAACGACCTCAAGGCGCAGATCGATGGCGGCGCCGATTTCGTGGCTCTCGCCAAGGAACATTCGATCGATCCGGGTGCCGCTAACGGCGGCGACCTCGGCTTCTTTGGGCGCGGCATGATGGTGGCACCCTTCGAAGAGGCAGCCTTTGCCCTGGCCGAACCGGGCGCGGTCTCGGCACCTGTTCAGTCCCAGTTCGGCTGGCACATCATCAGGCTCGAAGAAAAGCGCCAGTCGGCCCCACCGGCCTTCGAACAGGTTGTAGGGCAGATCCAGAACCAACTGCTGATGGACACCTTTACCGCCAAGGTTGAGGAACTGATGAGCGGCGTCACGGTGGAGATCACCGATCCTGAGCTCAAGGCCAAGTTCGATGCGCAGGAAGCGGCCGAGGCGGCCGCCGCGGGCCAGTAAGACCCCCCATGTCGCATGAAGAAGCCCGGACATTGTTCCGGGCTTGTTCATGCCGCTATTGCCGCAATCCGGGCACGCCCTTGAGGATCATGTCGATCACCTGCGGAACGGTCTGCAACGCTTCCTCTGTCTGCCCCAGCAACAATTGGTGCCAGGCATAGGAGACGACAAGGTCCATGACGAGGGCCGCGTCCGTGTCCGCGGGAACCTCGCCGCGCGCCTTGGCCCGCTCGACGATGCGGGTGGAATAGGCTTTGCGGTCGGCGTGATAGGCGTTGAGCACCTTTGCCGCCTCCTGGTCGGTCTGCGCCTCGGCGACCACGGCGCGATAGACCGTGCCGCAGAGGCTGCCGTTCCAGAAGCCGAGCAGGTGGTCACCGAGGAAGCTGACAAGGTCGCCCCGCAGGCTTCCCGTGTCGGGAAAGGCCTTGGCATTCTTGAAGCGCTTGTAGACGTCCAGCATCAACGCCGTGCGATGCGGCCACCAGCGATAGATGGTTGGCTTGCCGGCCCGCGCCCGCCGCGCCACGGCCTCGATCGAAAAGCCGGCAATGCCGTTCTCGCGCAGCACGGCCTCGGCGGCATCCAGGATTGCCTCTTCGCTGGCAGGATTGCGCCGCGCGCCTATGGATCGGCGGGTCGCGTCTTCGGTCTCGGTGGTGTTTTCGGCCTCGCTGGTCATGCCCTCTATATGAGGCAATTGCAGACCCAAGAAAAGACTTGAACGAAACGGCTCGTTTCAGTATATAACGGAACGTATCGTTTCGTTATAGGCTTCACCATGACCTTATCCGCCCGTGCCCGCATAGCCCTCCTCATGACCGTTGCCGTCTATCCTGTCGTCGTCGCCTACGTATCGCTGATCAGCGTCCTGACTCCCGGCTGGGAATTCTGGCAGCGCAGCTTTCTCATCGTCCCCCTGATGACCACAACCATCGTCTTCGTCGTCATGCCCTTCATCACCGCCCGCTTCGGCGCCTTTATCGCTGGCCGCAAGAGGTCCGCGGCGGCCTGACCGGACCGAGGCTTGGACGTCCGGCCGAGGACACCCGAGCCGCCTTGCGTCCGCTCACGCTTTGGGGCACACCAAGGGCCAAGTTTTGCCCTCTCAAGGTTCTGCCCATGGCCGCCCATCCGGTTTCTCCGCTCGCCCCCAAATCCTATCCGGACCTGCCCCCTATCGAGGGCGTGCGCTTTGCCACGGCCGAAGCCGGCATCAAATACAAAAACCGAACCGACGTCTTGCTGATGGCCTTCGATGAAGGCACCACGGTTGCGGGCGTCCTCACGCGCTCCAAATGCTCCTCGGCCGCTGTTGATCTTTGCCGCGCCAATTTGCTCGGCGGGATTGCGCGGGGCCTCGTTGTCAATTCGGGCAATTCCAACGCTTTTACCGGGATGAAGGGCCGCCAGAGCGTCCAGCATATTGCCGACATCGCCGCCAAAGCACTCGGATGCTCGGCTTCGGAAATCTTCATCGCCCAGACCGGCGTAATCGGTGAGCTGATCGACGCCACAAAGTTTGACGGCGTCCTCGACCATGCCGCCACCCGCATGAGCAATTCGCCCTGGATCGAGCCAGCCAAGGCGATCATGACCACCGACACCTTTCCAAAGCTGTCCGGCGCCGTACTCGAGATCGACGGGGTCGAGGTCAAGATCAACGGCATCGCCAAGGGGAGCGGCATGATCGCCCCGGACATGGCTACCATGCTGAGCTTTGTCGTGACCGACATGCCCATCGCCGCACCCGTGCTGCAGGCGCTTCTGGCAAAGCACAACCAGACCAGCTTCAATTCCATTACCGTCGACAGCGACACCTCGACCTCGGATACGCTGCTGGCCTTCGCCACCGGCAAGGCCGCCGTCGACCCGATCACCAGCCTCGACGACCCGCGGGCCGAGGTCTTCGGCGAGGCGCTGTCGGACGTGCTGTTCGAGCTCGCCATCCATGTGGTGCGCGATGGCGAAGGCGCCACCAAGCAGGTGTCCGTCCATGTCGAGGGCGCTGTCTCCGACGAGAGCGCCTTCCGCATCGCCAAGGCGATTGCCGACAGCCCCCTGGTCAAGACCGCCATTGCCGGCGAGGACGCCAATTGGGGGCGCGTGGTGATGGCCGTGGGCAAGGCCGGCGAACCGGCCGATCGCGACCGCCTCTCGATCCGCTTCGGCGACCTGCTCGTGGCCAAGGATGGCGAACGCGCCGCCGGCTACGATGAAAAGGCCACCAGCGCCTACATGAAGGGCGAGGATCTGGAACTGACGGTCAGCCTCGGCCTCGGCGAGGGCAGGGCCACGGTCTATACCTGCGACCTCACCCACGGCTATATCACCATCAACGGCGACTATCGGAGCTGACATGGCCCTGCCCTCGGTCGAAGCCTTCGAGCGGGCCGGGCTGGAGGCCTGGCCGGGCATCGAGGTGCAATGGGATGGCAACTGGGTGCGCCGCGCCGCCGGCGGCTACACCAAGCGCGCCAATTCGACCCAATGCTTCGATCCCGATGACTTCGAGGACGCCGATCTGCGCGTGATCTCGGCCTGCTCCTGGATGGTGCTGCGCAAGATCAAGCCGGTCTTCCGCATCACGCCGCTGTCGAGCCCCGAACTCAACGCCACGCTGGAGGAGTCGGGGTGGGTCGAGATCGACCATTCGCACCTCTATGCCATGGAATTGGGTGACAGCGAGCCGGATGGCGAGGGCCGAATACTGCCCCTGCTTCACCCGGACTTCCTGGCGGCCCAGCAGAAACTCAGGGGCTATGACGAAGCCATGATGGAGCGGCTGAAGGCGGTTCTGTCCGTGATGGCCGTTCCGGCCGCCGGCATCGTCATCGCGCGGGACGGGAACGCGGTCGCCACAGGCCTGATGGCCATATCCAACGGCATTGTCATCACCGGCAACGTCATTACCGACCCGACACGCCGCCGTCAGGGCCTTGGCGGCGCCATGATGCGCACGGGACTGTACTGGGCCGGGCAGGAAGGCGCCACGATTGCCGCTCTCAATGTTCAGGCCGACAACGAAGCCGGCAAGGCGCTCTATCAGTCACTCGGCTATACCCATCAGTACGACTACCACTATCGTATTCCCGGAGCGCCGAAGTGAGTGACAAACCACTACTGCTCGTCGTCGCCTGCGCCCTGGTTGACACCGATCGCCGCGTCCTGATTGCCCAGCGCCCCGAGGGCAAGTCCATGGCAGGCCTATGGGAATTCCCCGGCGGCAAGGTCGAGGCGGGCGAAACCCCGGAGGCCGCCCTGATCCGTGAGCTGCACGAGGAACTGGGCATCGAGACGAAACAAGCGTGCCTCGCACCGCTCTCATTCGCCTCTCATGCTTACGAAAACATTCACCTCTTGATGCCACTCTATGTCTGCCGGAAATGGCAGGGCATGCCCCAGTCCCGCGAGCACCAGGCCCTCAAATGGGTCCGCCCGCAGGCTTTGCGCGACTATCCGATGCCACCGGCGGATGAACCGCTGATCGCGGCTCTCTGCGATCTGCTGTAACGGCCAGAAGGCCAGAAGAGCACGGAGCGACCATGCTGGCGCAGACCCTCAAGCGCTTTGCCGCCGATCAGAGCGGGACCACCGCCATCGAATATGCCCTTCTGGGCACGATCATCGCCGTGGCGCTGGTGGCCAGCTTCACCCTGGTCGGCGATAGCGTCGCCAATATGTTCGGTTCGGGGTCCGACGGCGCTGTGGGCGCCATCAACAGTTCAATCAACCAACTCTGAACCTCAGGGGCCGGCCACAACCTTGTAGCGCTGGCCCGGCGTCACCGGATCGCCCGGATAGAGATTGTTGAGAATAAAGAACAGATCGCGCGCGCCCGGGATATTGGCCATTTGCGTGGCCAGGCGATCCGCCGTGTCACCGGCTCGCGCCGTGACCAGGCGGATGGACAGCTTGCGGATTTGATTGAGATCGGCCGCACTTGTGCGCCGGAAGCTTTCGATCGTGGCCTGGGCGCCCTGTTCGAAGCGGGGGCTGTCGCTCTTGGCCGCAAAGATAAAGCGATAGACATCACCATCGAGACGCACCACGGCCACCCGGAAGAACCACTGGTCGGTCTGGGCGAGGCCGGACGCCATCTCCAACCCGTTATGCTCGCTCGCGGTCACCGTTTCGGCCTTGAGGCCGGCAATCCAGCCGGACTTGAGATAGTCGGTCAGGCTCATGCTGTCCTGCACCTGGGCGCTGTCAAAGCGCACGGCCTCTCCATCGCCGGCCACGCCGACGACCGCGCTTTGCGAGGTCTGCAGGGCATAGCCCTGCGGTACGGTGAAGGTGAATTTGTTGGCCGGATGGATGAAGCGCTGGCCGACGATCGACCCCTGCGCCGGGCTATCCCCGAAGGTGAGGCCGGAAATGGCCGAGAGATAAGCCTCGCGATCCGATTCGCCGGCCTCGACGGCGCCGAACATGCCGCGCGCAGTGGTGAGAGCCGTTTCGATGCGCGCCGGCGTTGAGGGGTGGGAGGACAGGAACCCGTCCCCGCCGCTGCTGCCGCCGGCCGAGAAGGCCGCGAACCGGCTCATCACGCCCAGGAACCGTGCCGCGGCCTGGGCATCGTAGCCCGCCTTGCCGGCATACTTGATGCCTTCCTTGTCGGCGTCCAGTTCCTGGTTCTGGCTGAACGCGGCCAATTGTTCGCGGGTCCGGTTGGCGGAGGCGTCGGTCGACGTATCGCCGCCAAAAATGCCGGTAATGACCCGGTCGACGATTTGCGTCTGCCGGGTGCGGTCGGTCCGCGCCCGCGCATGGCGCAGCGTGACGTGGGCGATTTCGTGGGCCAGAACGGCGGCCAGTTCACTGGTATCGGAGGCCAGGGCCAGAATGCCACGCGTCACATAGATATAGCCGCCGGGCAGCGCAAAGGCGTTGACCTCGGATGTGTCGAGAATGGTGATCTGATACTTTGCGTTGGGCTGGTTGGCGGCCGCCAGCAGGCGCCCGACAATGCGGGCAACCATAATCTCGGCCTGCCGGTCCTCATAGACCCCGCCATAGGCGGCCACGATCCGCGGATGCTCGCGCAGGCCCAGCACGGCATCATCGGGTTCGGCTCCGGTCGGCGTCACGGAGGGCGCCGGATTGTCCCCCGTGCGGGCCACGTTGATATTGGACCCGACCAGCGAGGAGCAGGCCGACAGCGCCAGAAGGCTGACCGCCAGAATACCGACCCGCATAACCTTGTTGCTCAAATGCGCGGTCATGGCCTCGCAAGAACCTCGATCTGTTCGGGATGGGTCACTTCAATGCGTGGTCCATCCCGGTCATCCACCCATCCGCGCACCCGCACCAGCGCGCCATCCAGCGTCAGCGGGTCGAGGCCAGCCTCGGAAAACAGCTTCAACGCCGCCGCCTCGATGACCACGGTAAAGTCTTCCTTCCAGTGCCGGCCGAAGTTGAGATAAACCCGCGAGCCGCTTCGGTCGGCCAGTAGCACCCGACCCTCCACCAGCTCGTATTGCCCGGCATTGTGCAAAAGCTCAGCCGGTCGATCCGCCGCCCGCACGCTGTAATAGGGATTGGCCCAAATTCCAAGCCGTTCGGCGCGGGCCTGTGCTTCGGCCACATAGAGTTGAACAAGGCATTGCCGGTTGTCGGGGAAAGAATAGACCCGCGCCAGCCCATTGCGTACCATCTGTGCCTGCGCCCAGACCGGCTCAACCGCCCCGACATCGACAAAGACCTGTGCCAGGGCGCGCTCGTAGCGATCGACCTCTTCCCCGCCATAGCCCAGCATTACCGGCCGGCCCAGGACCAGGGCTTCGAGCGCCGCCTTGGCCTCACGGGCAAGCGGCCAGGTCGGGAAGCCGTCGCGCCCCAAAGGCAGCTTGGGTGCCTGGGTCCCGATCATGCGCACCACGAGGCCCGATTCGAGCACCACTGTATCGCCGTCGGTTACTTGCGTGACCACGCCGCCTGGCACCAGGCGCAGGCTTTCGCAGGCCAGAACGGCGGCCGCGCTGGCGCCAAGCAGCATGGCGGCGGTCACGGAAACGATGGACATGCGGCGCAAGCAAAAGGCCCCTTGAAACTGGTTCTTCACCATGCACCCAAATGCGGCAAAAAAAGATTACTGGCGCCGCTTTGGGTCAAACCATTGCCAATATCGGCCGGTGCGGACAAGCTGGCGCAAACCGGAGGGTGTCATGGGCAGCGTTGGAACCGTCAGGACCGGCACGGCAGGCTGGGTGTTCGAGCCGTGGCGCGGCACGTTTTTTCCCCAGGGCCTGGTGCAGAAAATGGAGCTGTCCTATGCGGCCAGCCGCCTCACCAGCATCGAAATCAATGCCACCTTCCGCGCCAACCAGAAGCCTACGAGCTTTGCACGCTGGGCCAGCGAAACGCCGGAGGGCTTCGAGTTCTCGGTCAAGGGCCCGCAATTGGTCACCCATATCAAGCGCCTCAAGAACTGCGCCGAGCCGCTGGCCAACTTCTTTGCCTCCGGCCCCCTGGCCATGGGCAACCGCCTCGGCCCCTTTGTCTGGCAGCTGCCGCCCAACCTGGCTTTTGACCCTGACAGCTTTTCGGCCTTCCTCGACCTCCTCCCCAAGGACGTGGAAAGCTATCTGGCCCTGGCCGCAAAAGCCGATGGCACCAAACAGGAGCCTTTTCTCGACGCCAAGGGCGTCACCCGCATTCGCCATGCCATAGAGCCGCGTCACGCCAGCTTCAACGCGCCCGAGGTCGATGCCCTCTTTGCCCGGCACAATGTCGCGCGGGTCGTTGCCGATACGGTCGAGCACCCTCAGCGGAACCTGACCGCCGATTTTGCCTATTGCCGCCTGCAGGGCCCGGCCCGCGCGGAGGCCACCGGCTATACCGATGCCGACATTGCCGACTGGGCAGGGACCATGGCTGGATGGCGCGATGCCGGTCGTGACGTCTATGCCTATTTCGTCCACGAGGACAAACTGCACGCGCCGCAAAACGCCATCGCCCTGCGCCGGGCCCTGGGCATCAACCTGCCAGGCGATTGATCACGAGCGCGTTTGGCGCTGGCCAGCGCCACATTTGCCCAGTATGGGCCTTCCCAACACAGCGTCACCCGAGTCCACCTGCATGACCACCGCCACCCGCCCTCTCGACAAGATCGCCGCCGGCCTTGCCTTCATTCTCGGCCTTGCCACCATTCTTGGGGCACTCGGATCGCAATTCATCGGCGGGCTGCAGCCCTGCGAACTCTGCCTTGAGCAGCGCCTGCCCTACTACTGGGGCCTGCCAATCCTGGCTCTCGTCCTGGTCCTGTGGAACCGCCTTCCCCTGCCGGTCTGGTACCTGGCCAAGGCCATCGCCACGGCGCTCTTTGCCTGGGGCACCTGGCTGGGCGGCTTTCATGCCGGGGTCGAATGGGGTTTTTGGCCTGGCCCGACCGCCTGCACCGGCGTGGGCGAGGCCCTGAGCATGGATGCGCTCAACAATCTCCAGCCGGTGATCGGCTGCGACGTGGTGCAGTTCCGCTTTCTCGGGATTTCCCTGGCCGGCTACAATGCCCTGATTTCGGCAGCCATCGTCGTGCTGCTGGTTGGCGCTATGCTGTTCCAGCTGCGGCGCAAGGATTAGAAATCAATATCGTCTAGGTCTCGGGCCGCATGGATCACCCGAACAATGCGGACAGCGGTTGAAGCTACCGTGTACAAGACAAGGTAGTTGCCGACGGGCATACGACGATAGCCCTCGGGCCTCCCGAGCAGTGGGTAGCGCGCATTCTCGCTGGCGAGTGAACGGCACGCCAACTCAAGTTCCTTGACGAAAGTGACTGCGCGTTTCGGACTATCGATGGCGATGAAATCGCCAATCGCGCGCAGGTCTCGCAAAGCCCGCGGCGAGAAGACGACGCGCATCACGCCGTTTTGCGACCGCCGGAGTCCCGCGCCTTCAGTTCGTCGAAGACCACTTCCGCATCAAGCCAGCCGTCCCGATCAGCTTCGACAACCGCCTCTTGGAGGCTGATTTCCAGCTCCCGCAGCCGTGCCTCGCGCTCCTGTACCAGCCGGACGCCTTCGCGCAGGACTTCGCTCTTGGAGTTGTAGCGGCCGTTTTCGACCAGATCGTTGACGACCTTTTCGAGCACTTCGCCCAGATCCGCACTGATGGCCATGGCCTAGCTCCTTTCGCCGCGCAGACCAATAATAGTTATTGGTCACGTGTGGAGCAAGCATCACGGTTCCAGTTCGATATCCCAGTAGAGATAGTCGAGCCAGCTCTGGTGCAGATGGTTGGGCGGGAAGGCCCTTCCATTGTTGTGCAGGTCGTGGACGGTCGGCGCATAGGGTGCCTGATGGGGGAACATCTTGATTTCGCTGGGCAACCTGTTCGCCTTCTTGAGATTGCACGGGGCGCAGGCGGCCACGACATTCTCCCAGGTCGTCAACCCGCCCTTGGAGCGGGGGATGACATGGTCGAAGGTGAGGTCATGCGTCGAGCCGCAATACTGGCACTGGAAGCGGTCGCGCAGGAAGACGTTGAAGCGGGTAAAGGCCGGGTGGCGGGCCGGTTTGACATATTCGCGCAGCGACACGACGCTCGGGAGCCGCATCTCGAAACTGGGCGAATGGATGACCGTATCGTAGTGCGAAACGATGTTCACGCGGTCCAGGAAGACGGCTTTTATCGCGTCCTGCCAAGACCATAGCGATAGCGGATAATAACTGAGCGGCCGGAAGTCGGCGTTCAGTACGAGAGCGGGACAAGCCTCAGGCGACACATGGATAGTCACTTGAGTCTCCCGAAGCGGGAATCGCGTAAGTCCATAGCCCCCTTATACTAAGCCCTTTGTGTCGGGCGTGTGAAGCGGGGGCGCAGGGCTTATTTTGCGACCCGCTCGATGAAGGCGGTGGCGAAATCGAGCCCATCGGGAGCAATGCCATGACCCACGCCGCGGCTCACATGATAGTCCACCGCAAAGCCCGAATTTGTGAGCACATTGTTAGCATCTGCGCTGTGATTGGGGTCAACCACGTCATCCATGTCGCCGTGGATGAGACAGATCGGTGGCTGTGCGAGCGCGCCGTCGCCAAATCCCTCCGGCTGCAGGAAGGCACCCGAAAATCCGATGATGCCCATCAGGGTCTCAGAGGCCGGCAGCGAGGTGCCGACATGGAGCGCCATCATCGCCCCCTGGCTGAAGCCGGCGAGCACGGTCCGGGCGGGCGTGACGCCGGTCTGGATCCAGAGATCGGTGAGGAAATCGACCAGTACCGGCCGCGCCGCTATGACGCCGGTCTGCCGGCTGGCGAGGCGGTCGCCGGTCCAGTCTATGGGAAACCACTGATATCCGCCCATGCCCAGGGCCTGCGGCGCATTGGGCGACACGAAGAGCGCACCGGGCAGCGCCTGCTGCCAATAGGGGGCAAGGCCGATAAGGTCCTGGCCGTCGCTGCCATAGCCATGCAGCAGGACCACGGCAGCGTCGGGCGCCTGTCCATTGGCCGGGGCAAGCATGGGTCCGGAAAGCTTGGTGGTCATAAAAGGCTCGATTCCCTTTGCTTGAGCGCCGCAAAATAACGCCAGAACAGCAGGGCGGCGGCCGAACGATGCGGCGACCAGTCCTGCGCGAGGCCGATCATTTCCTTGATCGTCGGACGGGCGTCAAGGCCGAGGCCGTGATGGGCCGCCTTGAGCAGGGCCAGGTCTCCGGCCGGAAAAATGTCGGGGTGACCGGCACAGAAGAGGAGATAGACCTCGGCCGTCCAGGGACCGATGCCCTTGAGCGCGACCAGCCGGGCGATGGCCTCGTCGGCCGGCAGGCTGTCGATATGATCGAGGTCGAGGTCGCCCGCGGCGATGGCTTCGGCGACGGCGCGAAGCGTCAGATACTTGCCGCGCGAAAATCCGGACCCGCGCACGAGCTCTTCGGACAGGTCCAGATAGCCTGCCGGGTCCAGCGCCCCCGGAAGGGCGCTGTAGCGCCCCCAGATGGCCGCGGCGCTGGCGACCGAAATCTGCTGGCCGCAGATGACCTTGGCCATGCCGGCAAAGCCGCGGGGGTTGACGCGCGGCATGACCGTGCCAACCGACTCGAGCATGGGTGCCAGATGCGGTCGAAGGCCGATCAGCGCCTCCAGATGCCAGGCAACCCCTTCGGGCGTGTCGATGGCCGGTGTTCTGCCCGAGGCTGAAATGCTATTGCCGATCAAAACCCATCCTGTTCCGGTTCATGTCCAAACCTGTTCTCCGCTTCGCGCCCAGCCCCAATGGTTTCCTCCATCTCGGCCATGCCCTTTCGGCCCTCGTGACCTGGAAGGCCGCCGAGCTTCTGGGGGGCACTGCGCTTTTGCGCATCGAAGACATCGACGTCCAGCGCTGTAAACCCGAATTTACCGAAGCGATTTTCGAGGACCTCGCCTGGCTGGGGCTCACCTGGCCCGAACCGGTGCTAATCCAGTCCGAGCGCTTCGACCTTTATGCCGAGGCGGCCAATCGCCTGCGCAACGCCAACCTTCTTTATCCCTGCTTCTGTTCGCGGGCCGTTATCGCCGAGAGGGCCGGCGGCACCGATCCGGACGGCGCGCCGCTCTATCCGGGGACCTGCCGGCACCTCACCAATGCCGAGCGCATCGAAAGGCTCGAACGCGGCGACCCGGTGCAGTTCCGGCTCGACACCGGGGCCGCCAGGGAGCGGACCGGCATGCTGACCTATTCGGTGATCGGGCCGACGCTGCATGACCGTCCCCAGATCCGCTACGCAAGGCCCGAACGCTGGGGCGACGTAGTGTTGCAGCGCAAGGACACGCCGACCAGTTATCACCTCTCGGTGGTGGTCGATGACGCCGCTCAGGGCGTGACCCATGTAACGCGCGGCCGCGACCTGGAGGCCGCGACCGACATTCATGTGCTGTTGCAGATGCTGCTGGGCCTGCCGACGCCGACCTACCACTTCCACCGGCTGCTGCTGGGCGACGATGGCGAAAAGCTCGCCAAGTCCAAGGGGTCGCAAAGCCTGCGGGACTTGCGGGCCGAGGGCTGGACGCCGGAGGATGTGAAAAGGGCGGTGGGGTTCTAGACCTTCTCCCCATCGGGGAGAAGGTGGCGCGTAGCGCCGGATGAGGGGGATGGAGCAGCAAGCGTTGAAGGCGAGGCGAGCCTCCCCTCACCGACCCGGCTGCGCCGGGCCACCTCTCCCCAATGGGGAGAGGAATGGTGCGACCCTCACGCTCTCTTCCCGATCTGCCCCAGATGCGTATCCTTGAACGACGTTTCGGACTTGAGACCGTAGCCGAAGAACCGGTCGAAGCCGGAATGGCCCAGCCACAGGGCGCCCAGCGCCACGACGAGCGGCGCGGCCAGAAGACCGCCCAAGGCCATGAGCGCTGCGCCAAAGGCATAGACGTGGACGAAATTGTAGACCCATGAGCCGATGCGCGGCCCCAGCCCATAGGCGAGGAAACTGAGGTCCGGCGCGAAAAAGATCAGGAGCGCCGCCCACCAGGGTAGATCCGAGCCGGACAGCGCGAACAGGACCAGCCCCGCACCGAAGACCATGGCGCCCTCGGCGCGTTGCCAGATGATGTAATCTTTCATGGTCTTCTCCCTCACGCGGCCTGGCTAGCCGGGTACTTAGCCGCGACCAGATCGGTCACCGTTGCTGCCACAGCCGCCTCAAATTGCGTCGCGAAGCCGGAACCGAGCAGGGCATCGAGGCGCGGATCGACCAGTTCCATCTCGTTGCGCCAGAGATAGCGCATGCGATGGATGTCGCGCATCACCGGATTGACCACGCCCATGGCCCGCATCACCCACCAGGGGAAGGGTGAAACCCGGAGCCGCTGCCCGAGGGCCGACTGGATCGCGGCCATGATCTGCCCATGGCTGACCCAGTGCCCGGCGAAATGGAAGTTTTCGAACGCGGCCAACTGGTCGCGCCGCTCGGCCAAGGCGACAAAGGCGCGGGCGAGATCGGGCAGATAGGCCCAGCTGTGCCGGATTTCGAGGGTGCCCATGTGATAGAGCCGCCCCTTGGCATAGTCCATGAGCATGGCGGCGCCATACCAGTCGTCGTGATTGCCCGGACCGAAGAAGTCGCCGGCCCGCAGGATGATCACCCGGAAGCCCCTATTGGCTGCGGCATCGCGCAGCATCTGTTCGAGCCGGATGCGGATCTCGCCGCGCGGCTTTTCCCCGCTCTGGCGCAGGCCGGGCGCGATGGTCCGGTCCGTGGCGCGATAATTGTAGATGGTGCCGGGAAAGAGCAGCGTCTTGCCGGTGCCGGCCATGGCGTCGAGCACCACCTGCAATTGTGCTTCGGCTGCGCCATTACCCCATTGGTCATAGCGCAGATGCAGGCCATGGACGACCACGTCCGCTTCGCCAATCGCGGCCCTGACCACGTTGAGGTCATTGGCATCGCCCTGGACAAAACCCGTGCCGGCAATCGGACGCCGGTTGGTGCGTCCCAGACCCGTCACGTCCCAACCGACATCGCGAAAGGCAATCATGGCGGCATTGCCGATATGCCCGTTGCTGCCCAGAATCGTCACTTTACCCTTGGTCATCTCTTTGCTCCTTGCTGTTGCTGGAGGCAAAGATCGTCGATACACTGATGAATATCGATTGGCCGAATTTCTGGATCACACATTCAAAAATGAATAGGGAACCGGATTGGGCGCTGTGGCGCAGTTTTGCCGCGGTGGTGGCGGAAGGATCGCTCTCGGGCGCGGCCCGCAGCCTTGGCCTCAGCCAGCCCACACTGGGGCGGCATATCGAGACGCTGGAGGCCGATCTGGGCGTGGGCCTGTTCGATCGGACCCTCAGCGGCCTCAAGCCCGTGCCGATTGCCCTCAGGCTCTACGAGCCGGTGCGCCGGGCCCAGTCGGCCCTTGCCGAAGCCGGCATTGTCGCGGCAGGGGCACAGGAAGACGAGGGCGGCACGGTGCGGCTGACGGCCAGCACCATGATCTCCAACTATGTGCTGCCCGGCATCCTGGCAGATGTGCGCACCCTCTATCCCCGCATCGCCCTCGAATCAGTGCCCTCGGACTCGCCCGAGAACCTCTTGATGCGGGAAGCCGACATTGCCATCCGCATGTTCCGGCCCACTCAACTGGAACTGGTCACGCGCCATCTGGGCGACATACCGCTGGTGCCGGCGGCGCATGAGGACTACCTGGCGCGGCGCGGCATGCCGAGGACGCTGGATGAACTCTGGAGCCATGACCTCCTGGGCTTCGACCGCTCCGACGCCATCATCGCCCATGCGCGAAAGCTCGGCTTTCCGGTCTCCCGCGACCAGTTTCCGGTGCGCTCGGACGACCAGACGCACTTGTGGGAACTGCTCAAGGCCGGGCTCGGCATCGGCTTTGCGCAGAAGAACCTCGCGCTGAGGACGCCAGGCCTTGTCATCCTGCCGGTCGAGGTGGCCGTCCCGCCGCTTCCGGTCTGGCTGACCACGCACAGGGTATTGTTCACCTCGCACGCAATTCGTGCCATCTATGACGCTGTCGCGGACGGACTCTCCGCCTATATCAAGAGCGATCCAATCGCTCGGTCCACACGTTAAGGCTGACATGCAAACCCTGTTCAATATCGCCATCGCCCTGGCGCTGCTCTTCGTCCTGATCGTGCTCGGCATGGGCCTGTGGAACATGCTCAAGGCCGGGCCGGGCAATACCAGCCAGCGCCTGATGCGCCTGCGCGTCATCGGTCAGGCGGTGGCCCTGGCGCTGCTGCTGGGCGCCCTGTTCCTCTTCGGCCGCGGCCAGGGCTGAACCCTGCCAATCGACCAACTCACCAAACCCGGGGGCGGCAGATGGTGAAACTCAACAAGATCTATACGCGCACCGGCGACGGTGGCACGACCGGCCTCGTGCGCGGTCCGCGCCGGGCCAAGCACGACTTGCGCATAGAGGCCTATGGGACAACCGAGGAGGCGAACGCCTTTGTCGGCCAGGCGCGTCTTTCGAGTAGCGCACAGCCACGCACCGACAGCGTGCTGGCGCGCGTCCAGAACGATCTCTTCGATGTTGGCTCGGACCTGGCGACGCCCGGCGCCGACGACCCCGATGCTGAATATCCCAGCCTGCGCGTCCGCCCGGTACAGACCGAATGGCTCGAAAAGCAGATCGATCATTTTAATGCCGATCTTGCGCCCCTGACCAGCTTCATCCTGCCCGGCGGCACGCCGCTTTCGGCGGCCCTGCACATTGCCCGCACGGTGACGCGCCGGGCCGAGCGGCTGGTGGCGGCGCTGATCGAGGCCGAACCGGACACGAGCCCCGAAACCCTTCGCTATCTCAACCGGCTCTCGGACCTGCTTTTCGTGCTCGGCCGCGTGGCCAATGCCGGGGGCAGCAAGGACATCTTGTGGGTGCCGGGCAATTATGGTGACGTGAAAAAGGCTGAGTAAACCTTCTGCCCTTCCCCCCTTGTGGGAGAAGGTGGCGCGCAGCGCCGGATGAGGGGTCAACGGTGCTAAGGCCCCCTCCTCCGCCCTTCGGGCACCCTCTCCCACAAGGGGAGAGGGGAAGCTGGATAGGCCAGGGACCCAACAAGCCGGAATGCTGGCGGGAATGGATGTGACAAAAAATGTTCCTGCCGCTGCATGACGCCAATCCGATCCGCCATGTGGATTTCCCCTTCGTCAATTACGGGCTGATCGGGATCACCATCCTGATCTTTGCGGTACAGGCGGCGCTGCCGCCGGCCGCCTTTGACGCGGCGACCATCAATTTCGGCATGATCCCCATCGTGGTGCGCGACCTCTATCCGCAGCCCGTCGCCTGGCTGCCGGATTGGGCGAACCTTTTGACCTACGCCTTTCTCCATGCCGACTGGATGCACCTCCTCACCAACATGCTGTTCCTCTGGGTGTTCGGGGACAATATCGAGGACGCGCTGGGGCATGTGAAATACCTCGTCTTCTACCTCGCCTGCGCAGCGCTGGCGGCCCTGGCGCATCTGGCGTTCAACCTCATGGGCAATGGCCCGCTGATCGGCGCATCGGGCGCCGTTGCCGGGGTGATGGGCGCCTATATCGTGCTCTTTCCCCATGCCCGGGTTTTCGTTTTGGCGCGCATTGTCTGGCTCATCCCCCTGCCCGTTCCGGCCTTCTGGATGCTGGGCTTCTGGATTGCCACGCAACTCTTCTACGTCGTCATCGGTTCGGAAGAACCAGTGGCCTGGTGGGCGCATCTGGGGGGCTTTGCCGCGGGCCTCGTATTGGCGCCGCTGATGAAGCGCCGCAGCGTGGCCCTGTGGGGCGGACGCTAAGGCATGTCTCCCGAAAGCGGGCACCGGTTTCGTTGACGGTATCTCGTTGGATTTACCTAAAATTTTCCGCGTCGGACAATCAGGTGTTAACCCGGCTTAACTAGAGTTAGGGGACCTTTAATCCGTCCTGGGCCCCCGCCATGAACACGGACCTTTCGACCAATTTGCTGACCGCGCAGACGGCGATGACGCAGAATTCGGTACAGATCGCCGTGTTCAAGAAGGCCCATGAGATGGAATCCAACCTGCTCAATGCGCTGATGCAGACCGTCCTGACCCCGCCCCCGGCGCCGCCGGGCCAGGGGCTCAAGGTCGACAAGCAGGCCTGAGGCGCGCCATGGGCACCGGCACCGGCATCGGCATAGCCCCATCGGTCATGATCAACCGCATCGTGCACCAGAACGGCGCGCCGCAGGGCGGACATCTGCTCGAAGTCGCGCGGCTGCGGGCCGAGATGATGCAGGCCCAGGCCGAGAATGCCGCCTCGCCCGTGCCGACCACCAAGCCGGTGGACGCGCCGCTCAATGGCGCCGAAGTGGATCTGCTGATCTAGCCCCTGAGGCCAATCAGCGCTTCAATGACCGCCTTGCCATCCGCGCTGTGCCACTCGGCGGGCCCCTGCAGTACGGCCAGTTCACAGCCTTCCGGATCGAGCAAAAGCGTCGCGGGCAGGCCAATGGCCACGGCCTCGCGCTTCAGGCGCTCGAAGGCGGCAAAACTATTGTCGGCATAGAGCGGGAGATTTTGGAACTGGCCCTCGTCGAGGAAGGTCTTCGCCTTTTCGAGCCCTCCTTCGCCGATATCGAGATTGATCGGCAGGACCATGAATTTTTCCGAGTTGTACTCGGTGGCGATGGCGTCGAGCGCCGGCATTTCTTCCCGGCAAGGCACGCACCAGCTTGCCCAGAAATTGACGAGAAGCGCCCTGCCGGCAAAGTCCGCAACGCTGATCTCGGCGCCCGAAGCGTCCTTGAATGCCATATCGGCATAGCCGCGCCCCCCGCCAGTGCCATTGAGCGCCGCCAGTTCGCCAACGGCCGCCGCATCCACGATCTGCGCCTGCGCCGGCTGCGCCGGGCATTCAGTGGCGGTGCCGGCATTGCCCAGCACCAGCCATGCCGCTATAGACCCAGCAACAATGACGACCCCTGCTGCCGCGGGCACGGCCCAGGCAGGAACGGATCGGGGTCCTTTTGAGCGGGTAGTTTCCATGGTGTCTCCGTCGGACAAGGCTCTGAGCAACAAGATGTGGGGCGGCCGCTTTGCCGAGGCGCCCGATGCCATCATGGAGGAAATCAACGCCTCCATCGGCTTCGACCAGCGCCTCTACCGCCAGGATATTGCCGGATCGAAGGCCCATGCCACAATGCTGGCAGCCACGGGCATTTTGACGCGAGACGATCGCGACGCCATCCTCGCCGGTCTAGACGAGGTGCTGGCCGAAATCGAGGGCGGGCAGTTCAAATTCTCGCGGGCACTCGAAGACATCCATATGAATGTCGAAAGCCGGTTGCGCGAAAAGATCGGCGATGCGGCGGGGCGCCTCCACACCGCCCGCTCGCGCAATGACCAGGTGGCCACCGATTTCCGCCTCTATGTGCGCGACTATATCGACACGCTCCTTGGCCAGATCAAAGGGCTGCAACTGGCGCTGGTGCTCCGCGCCGAGGAGGAAGCCGAGACCATCCTGCCGGGGTTCACGCATTTGCAGAATGCCCAGCCGGTGACTTTCGGCCATCACCTGCTCGCCTATGTCGAAATGCTGGGCCGCGATGCCGGACGGCTTGAGGATGCGCGCAAGCGCCTCAACGAGAACCCGCTCGGCTCGGCCGCCCTTGCCGGCACGCCCTATCCGATCGACCGGGAAATGACGGCAGAGGCCCTGGGCTTTGACCGGCCCACCGCCAATTCGCTCGACGCCGTCTCGGACCGCGACTTCATCCTCGAAACGCTGGCCGCGGCATCGATCTGCGCCATGCATCTCTCCCGCTTTGCCGAGGAAATGGTGATCTGGTCGAGCGCGCAGTTCGGCTTCGTCAAACTGAGCGACAAGTTCACCACCGGCTCCTCGATCATGCCGCAGAAGCGCAATCCGGATGCGGC